>Ga0187815_10001481_pt1 | contig 11131 bp, 8 predicted proteins | sample NC_S_5_FD_132962 | JGI IMG/M metagenome (GOLD analysis project Ga0187815, IMG submission 132962) | Wetland sediment microbial communities from Neuse River Estuary, North Carolina, USA - ASW-S_5 | ecosystem: Environmental > Aquatic > Freshwater > Wetlands > Sediment | place: USA: North Carolina...
ACCTTGCGGCGGTGACGCCGCTGGTGTGGCGCGCTGCCGAGCGCGACGACTTCGTCGCCGACGTGCAGGCGATGCGGCGTCGCGTCGTCGCCAGCCTGCCCGCGGACCAAGCGGGACGCGAGCTCAAGCTAGGCCCCGGCGGCCTGCGGGACATCGAGTTCGCCGTGCAGTTGCTGCAGCTTGTGCACGGCCGCTCCGACGAGGCTCTGCGGCAGCCGGGCACGCTGCCCGGGCTAGCGGCGCTTGCCTCCGGTGGTTACGTCGGCCGCGCCGATGCGGCGGCGATGGCCTCGGCCTACCGGTTCCTGCGCGGAGTCGAGCACCTGCTGCAGCTACGCCAGCTGCGGCGCACCCACCTGGTGCCCGCCGATCCTGCGATCCTGCGCGAGATCGGCCGCGCGCTGCGCGGGATGCGGCTCGATCCGGCTGGTCCGCCGGCTGCCGGACCATCCGCTGGCGATCCGGCAGAGGCGCTCATTGCGCAGTGGCGGCTGCACGCGAGCCAGGCCCGGCAACTGCACGAGAAGCTGTTCTACCGGCCGTTGCTCGACGCGGTTGCGCGGCTGCCGGGCGAGGTGACCAGGCTGACCCCCGCAGCAGCAGCCGACCGGCTGGAAGCGCTCGGCTACGCCGATCCGGCCGGGGCGCTGCGGCACATCGAGGCGCTGACCTCCGGAGTCTCCCGCAAGTCGGCCATCCAGCGGACGCTGCTGCCCGTGCTGCTCGACTGGCTGGCTGACGCGCCGCAGCCCGACGCCGGCCTGCTGGCCTTCCGGCAGGTGAGTGAGGCACTCGGCGGGACACCCTGGTACCTGCGGCTGCTGCGGGACAACACGGTCGTCGCGCAGCGGATGGCCAGGCTGCTCGCATCGAGCCGGTACGCCACCGGCCTCCTGCTGCGGGCGCCAGAAGCGGTGGCGATGCTGGGTGATGATGCGCAGCTTCTTCCGCGCGAGCCAGCCGAGCTGCTGGCCGAGGCAAACGCGGCGGTCGGCAGGCACGAGACAGCCGCCGCCGGCGCGCGTGCGGTGCTGGCCATCAGGCGCAGGGAACTGTTCCGGACTGCGGCGGCTGACGTGCTCGGGCTGGCGGGCATCGAGGCGACCGGCGAGGCTCTGACCGGCGTGGCCGGAGTGACGATATCCGCCGCGCTGACCGCCGTCGTGCAGGAGGCCGAGCGAGCGGCAGGCCCGCTGCCCACCAGGCTGGCCGTAGTCGCCATGGGCAGGTTCGGCGGGCACGAGATGGGCTATTCAAGCGACGCCGACGTGCTGTTCGCGCATGATCCGCTGCCCGGGGTTACCGACGAGGCCGCGACCAGGGCCGCGCACGCGGTGGCGGAGAATCTGCGCGCCCTGCTGAGCAGGCCTGGCCCCGATCCGGCGCTGTTGCTCGACGCTGGCCTGCGCCCGGAAGGCAGGCAGGGCCCGCTGGTCCGCACGCTCGCCTCCTACCGGGCGTATTACCGGCGCTGGTCGGTGGCCTGGGAGGCGCAGGCCTTGCTGCGGGCAGAGTTCGCCGCCGGTGACGCGGAAGCAGGCCTGGCGTTCATCGCGCTGGCGAACGAGATCAGGTACCCCGACGGCGGCATCGACGATGCCGCGATCCGCGAGATCAGGCGGATCAAGGCCAGGATGGAGGCCGAGCGGATGCCGCGCGGAGTGGAACCAGCGCTGCATCTCAAGCTCGGTCCGGGCGGCCTCGCTGACGTGGAGTGGGTGGCGCAGCTGCTTCAGCTGCGGCACGGCTGGGCGGTGCCGGAGCTGCGCACCACCCGAACGGTGGCCGCTCTGCAGGCAGCAAGCGCGGCCGGCCTGATCGCGGCTGGGGACGCGGCCACGCTGACGGCGTCCTGGCTGCTCGCGGCGCGGATCAGGGACGCGGTGATGCTCGTGCGCGGGCGGCCATCAGATACGCTGCCTTCTTCGCCCGCCGAGCTGACCGCCGTCGCGCGGGTACTCGGTTACCCGCCGGACGGCTCGCAAGACCTGGTACAGGACTGGCGCAGGGCAGGCAGGCATGCCCGGGCGGTCATGGAAAGACTCTTTTACGGGTAACGCGGCCGACCCTGATCGCGGCCGCGGAAAGGCAGGTCGGGTCCGTGCCCGATGAGGAGACCGCGGCGCAGGTACCGCAGATCGTCGCGGCCGCCGCTGGCGCGCTCGGCAGGCCGCTCGGTGACCCGGTCATGCTGCAGGGCGGCAGCGACAGGTCGGTCGTGCTGCGCTGCCGCGACCAGGCCAGGGCGGGCACGGTGATCGTGAAGACCTACCCGCAGACCGCCGAGGGGATCAGCAGCATTGCTGCCGAGGCTGCGGGGCTGACGCTGGCTGGCGGCAGTGGCGTGGCGCCGGAGCTGCTCGCGGCCGACCCGGGCCAGTTCCTGGTGGTGATGTCGGACCTAGGTACCAGCGGGAGCATGGCTGACTTGCTGCTGGGCGACTCGGCCGAGCGCGCGAGCTCGGCGCTGCTGAGCTGGGCCGAGGCTTGCGGCGAGCTATCCGCGGCGACCTGCGGACGGCGCGCTGAATTCGATGCCTGGCGGGCGCGTTACTCCGGCGGCAGGCCGGATGAGAGTTACCTGGCCGGGCTTGGCGGCCGGATACTCGGTGCCGGGAAGCGCGCGGTGGATCTTGGGGTCGTGGACGTCGTCGACATCGCCGGCGTCGGCTCGGCGGGGCTGGACGCCTTGGACGCCGAGGTGGCGGAGGTGGCGGATCTGACGGAGCTGCCGGATGTGGCGCAACCGGGCAGGTCTGCGGATTATGCGGTGTTCTCGCCTGGCGACATCTGCCCGGACAACAACATCGTGACGCCAGCGGGGATCCGGTTCCTCGACTTCGAGTCGGCCGGCTTTCATTCGGTGTTCCTGGACGCCGCGTATATCCGGATGCCGTTCAGCACTTGCTGGTGCGTGTTCCGGCTGCCTGCCGGGTTGACTGCCGCGGCCGAGTCGGCTTACCGGCGGCAGGTCTGCGCGGCCTGGCCGCAACTGGCCGACGACGCCGTCTGGCAACCCGGCGTGCGCCGGGCGATGGCGGCCTGGACGTTGTCCTCGATGTGGTGGCTGCTGAGCCAGTCGGTAGAGGCGGACGAGCCGACTAACCCGGACGCGACTTCGCCGGGCGCGCGTCAGCTGATCCGTTACCGCTGGCAGGCCCTGGCTGGCGAGCTGGAGTCGGCGGGGGAGATGCCGGCCCTGTCCCGCCTGATGCGCTCCCTGCTGGCGGCGACCGAGAACTGGCGGGCGCCGGAGTTGCCGTTGTATCCCGCGTTCCGCTGATGCGCTAGCTTCCGCGGCGCGCCGGTGCTGCCGCCTTCTGGCCGCGGTAGGCAGCGAGCAGGACGTCACGCTGACCGGCTGGAAGCCACTTGACTGCCTCGCGCACGGTCACGCCGGAGGCCCGGTGCAGGCGTGGCGCAAGCCAGTCAACTACCAGCGCGGGCTGCCGCTTGCCGGTCTCACGCAACACCCAGCCGATTGCCTTGCGGATGAAGAACTCGCGCTCGGCCAGCATCGCGTCCGCGTAGTTTGCGAACCGCTCGAAGTGTTTCGGGTCGCCCCGGCGCAGCGGCACCAGCAGTGCGAGCAGCGCCGACCTGCGGATCCAGAAGTCATCGTCTGCTGCCCAGCGATCTAGGGTCACCAGTAGCTGCGGGAAGCGCTCGACCAGCGAGCCCATCACGTCCGCGGCGAGGCCGTCGACCAGCGCCCAGGTGCCTGAAGTGCGCAACAGTCGCTCGACTGTGGCGCTGTCTTCGGCGGCTAGCAGCCTGCGCCTGTCGGTGATCAGGATGACGGCGGCCATCTTGCACTCGAAGAAAGGTCCGTCCCAGAGTGCTGCGGCAAGCGCGGTGAGCCGCGAACGGGTGAGGTCCGGGTGCTCGCGGCGCCACGCAGTGACGATCGCCCGCGCCTGCGGCACGGTAGTGCCGGTGAACTCCAGCTTGCTCTTCAGGTAGTTCTGCCCGCTCGCCGCGCGCTGCGGCGAGCCTGCAGCGCGCAGTTCGCGTTCGATCCAGGCGGCATCGGGGTCAGGGCTGAAGGTCACCCGGATAGCCTGCCCGGCCGCACGCGTCGTCGGCAACCGGGCTCCCTCGCCTCGGATCCAGGTCTGGCCTGGGCCGGACACGGAGCGGCCCCGCCGGGTGCGCTAACCCGGCAGGGCCAGATCCGACAGGAAGGAATCAGGATCAGTTTCTACCTTAACCGAGGTAGCTGACAGTACTCCGGATCTTCTTCGCGCCGCAGCCATGGTGTCCGGGCAAGTTGATGCCATCTTTGGACTCGGTGTCCTGCGAGCAGAGGTTGAAGTTGAAGTAGTAGCCATCGTTGTTGATGGTGAAGGAGAACGTGACCGTCCGCGCGAACGCAGTAGCCGAAATGCGCCTTGACTTGGAAATCCTTACATGTGAGCTCAGGTATAGCCACTTGGGCGGCGCTGGCTCACCGGTCCTGGACAGCTTGAGCCCGAAGTAGAAGTACCACTTCTTGACGCTCTCGCGCCCGTATCCCGAGCTTGCGAGGTGGGTGACGATACGGAATGTCTCGTGACAGACGGGCCTGCTGCAGGTCTGGCCGCCGGTCAACCGCTGGTCCGTTACGACGTAGACCGTCACCTTCCCGGAGGTCGCTACCGGCGTTGTCGAGGTGCTGCTCGGCAGAATCTCCACGATGTACTCGGTGGCGACGGTCGGTGTAGCCGTGAAGGCGTAAGACTCCGGCGAGGTTCCGCTCAGGGTGAGTGTCTGGCCGGAGACTGGCGCGAAGGCACTCTTGAAGGGGAACTGCTGCGCATACAACGCAGCGACCTCACCGCTGGTGGCGTTAGTGATAGCACCCTTGATCGAGACCCTGCCGAACTTGCCGTTGTTGTATACGACGAAGACGTCGTGGGTTACCGGCTTCAACAGAGAATGTGCCGAGATCGTGAGGGTCGGCGCGGTGGATGGCTCGGCCATGGCTGAGCCTGTCCCTGCCAGGGCGAGTCCAGAAGCCGCTGCTGCCGTCATCACCGCGCGCCAAGGTCTCATTCGCAAGATTCTTGACATCCCCGTCTGCTTCCTGCCCGCTCCGCGGGCGCGCTAGCGCTGGTTTGTTGGCAAAGTGTGACAGGTCATCTCAGTAGCCCGCAAGAGCGTCTTGAGTAGCCGAAAACAAACCGAGTCATCTGTGCGCAGCGCTGATCGGGGGAAGCCCGGCCGCTCGAAAGCTGATGGAGTCAGCTGGCAGCCGAATCGCGCTTGGACGAGGTGACCGGCCTGTGGATACCTCGAGCGGCTGGCCGGGACGGGGAACCTTGCCGGTCGAGGCCCAGGCGACGATCACGATGGCGCCCGTGGTTGCCGAGTTGAGGCGGCCCCCTGGGCGCGCTCCCCTTCGGCATCCATGCAGGGGCGACCTCAGGCGGAAGCTGTCACCAGTTCGCCGACGCGGGATGGAGCAGACTGCTCTTGTGCCTGGTCAGAGTCGGTGCACAAGTTCAGGCGGCCGCGCTGGTAGGGCTCCAGGGCAGCGCTCACGAGTTGCCAGCCGCTAAGGGACGCCACCGCGGCTAGCTCGGCGCACGCCAGCTTCTCCGTCAGGCAGACGATCTCCATCTGCTCACCACGGCGGGTGAAGACGATCCGCGCCTGAGTCTCGCCGTTAACGAACCCGCGGATCTGATATCCGGCCGCTGTCTCGGTCATCACGAGGTTGTCGAATGTCGTAGCTGTCACAAGCAGTAATCGTACGACTACTCGATGATGATTGCCGGACTTTCGGGAAATCCTCACCCGGCGCGATGGGGGCTGACCATGACGGCCTAGCTACTCGTCAGTGCCGTCTACCTGAACGGTGGCCTTGGCAGTTGAGTCACTCGCCCCGCTGGCATCTAGCCACTGCCTGACCTGGCCGACGGTGGCTCCATTACTCAGCGCCAACTGGACTACGGCGGCTAGATCGCCATCACGCTCGGCTAGCCGGGCTGCCGCCGCCGCCCATCTGCGGCCTTCAAGAAACACGGCCCGCTGCCAGCGCCCGGTCGAGACGGCTCCGCGCTCGCGCTGCCCCGTTGTCACGGAAGGCAATCTAGCAACTACGAGCAGCTATCGCCGCGGTTATCGCTTGGCTCCTACCCTGCGACGCAGCGCACGGCGCGCCGCAGAGCGGAATGAGCTGAGCCCACGATCAGGTGCGGCCAGCTCAGCCCGGTCGATGTATCAGACGTCGAAGTACAGCTCGAACTCGTGCGGATGCGGACGCAGCCGGATGGCGTCGATCTCAGTGGACCGCTTGTACTCCAGCCAGGTCTCGATCAGGTCCTCGGTGAACACGCCGCCTTCGAGCAGGTAGTCCTGGTCGGCCTCGAGGTTGCTGAGCACCGACTCCAGCGAACCGGGCACCTGCGGGATTGCCTTGGCCTCGTCTGGCGGCAGTTCGTAGAGGTCCTTGTCAACGGGCTCGGGCGGCTCGATCTTGTTCTTGATCCCGTCCAGGCCGGCCATCAGCATGGCGGAGAACGCCAGGTACGGGTTGCAGGACGGGTCGGGCACGCGGAACTCAAGCCGCTTGGCCTTCGGGTTCGGTCCGGTGATCGGGATGCGCACGCAAGCTGACCGGTTGCGCTGCGAGTACACGAGGTTGACCGGCGCCTCGAAGCCGGGCACTAGCCGGTGGTAGGAGTTCATCGTCGGGTTGGTGAAGGCCAGCAGCGATGGCGCGTGCTTGAGCAGGCCGCCAACGTAATACCGGCCGGTGTCGGACAGGCCCGCGTAGCCGACCTCGTCGTAGAACAGCGGTGCGCCGTCCTTCCACAGGCTCTGATGGCAGTGCATGCCCGAGCCGTTGTCGCCGAAGAGCGGCTTCGGCATGAACGTAACGGTCTTCCCGGCAGCCCGGGCGACGCTCTTGACCACGTACTTGTAGAGCATCAGGTTGTCGGCCATGGTCAGCAGCGTGTCGAAACGGATGTCAATCTCGGCCTGACCAGCCGTGCCGACCTCGTGGTGCTGCATCTCGACGGTGATGCCGCACTCGATCAGCTTGCGCACCATCTCCGAGCGCAGGTCGGTGTAGTGGTCCATCGGCGGGACCGGGAAGTACCCGCCCTTGTACCTGGGCTTGTAGCCGAGGTTGCCGCCCGGCTCGTCGCGGCCGGTGTTCCAGGCGCCCTCAATCGAGTCGATGTGGTAGAAGCCCTCGTTAGGTCCGGTCTCGTAGCGCGCTGAGTCAAAGATGTAGAACTCGGCCTCCGGCCCGAAGTACGCGGTGTCGGCGATGCCGCTGCCGCGCAGGTAGTCCTCCGCCTTCCTGGCGATGTTGCGCGGGTCACGGCTGTAGGGCTCGCCGGTCAGCGGGTCATGCACGAAGAAGGTGAGGTTCAGCGTCTTGTGCGAGCGGAACGGGTCGATGACCGACGTGCTTGGGTCCGGCAGCAGCAGCATGTCGGACTCGTGAATCTGCTGGAACCCGCGGATGGAGGATCCGTCGAACATCAGACCCTCGGTGAAGACCCGCTCGTCGAAGGACTCGGCAGGGACAGTGAAGTGCTGCACAGTGCCGGGCAGGTCGCAGAACCTGACGTCGACGAACTGCACCCCCTCGGACTCAATGAACCGCAGTACCTCATCGCCGCTTGTGAACATCAGCTCTCCTTAGCCGCACTGTCGGGGGACGCCCCGGCCACACCCACAAGATCAACGCAGGATCAGGCGCCGCCGCTCGGCGCGATTGTGACGTTATCGCCAGTCAGTTTCCTGGCCGTGTCCCCGATGTTTCGCCGGTGTTACGCGCTCAGTCCGGGCCGGGTTACGGCCTCGGTCCGGGCCGGGTTGCGTCCTCGGTCCTCGCCGACCCTTAACCGACCCTACTAGGCCAGGATGCCAAACCAGCCAGGGTCGTGAACCGGTGACCCGCCGTAACGGATACGGTTTAGGCGTGACCGACCAGCAGGCCGCCACGAGCGACGAGGTTTACCCCGGCCAGCACCTCGGCCTGCCGGAGTTCGGCCCGGGATCGGTGGCAGGCTGGAGCAGGCGGCTGGTGGCGCTGCTGATCGACTGGATCGCCTGCAGCGTGATCGCGATCGCGTTCCTCTACCACCCGGTAGCTGGCCACGCGGCCGACGTACTATCTCAGCCGCGACTGTGGACTCCGGTGGTCTTCGGCGTCGAAGATTTCCTGCTGACCGCCCTGACCGGCTTCACCATCGGCAAGCGCCTGCTCGGCCTGCGGGTCGTCAGGTTGGACGGCCGGCCGGTTGGCGTCTGGCGCGCCCTAGGTCGAACCGTGATCCTGATGACGGTGGTTCCGGCGATGATGATGGACCGGGACCTGCGGGGGCTTCAGGACAAGGCTGCGAGCACGGTAGTCGTCCGAATCTGACTGACCCCGGCTAGCGCTAGCGCATGCGGGGCCGCGGCGCCTTGGGCATCCTGGCCGACCTTGGCACCGGGCCCTTGGGCATCTGCAGCTGCTGGGGCAGGGCATTCAGCCGGTAGTTGAGCTCGGCGACGGCCTGGCCCTTGAGGTTCCGGGGCAGCTTCATGATCTTTTTCTGCAGTTGCCTGATCGGGACCTGGCCCTCGGCGTCGCCCACCTGGAAGTCGTAGATCGGGACCTGGCTGGCGATCCTGGCGATCCGCTTCTTCTCGGCTGCCAGCAGGCTCGGCAGCCGGCTGGGCGAGCCCTCGCCGACCAGGATCACGCCGGGCTTGCCGACGGTACGGTGCACGACGTCCATGTTGCGATTGGCCGCGATGGCTGGCGTCGTGGTAAAGCCGCCGCGCAGGTTCTGCAGGATGGCCGCCGCGGCACCGGGCTGGCCTTCAAGCGCCGCATATTGCGCTGAAGTGGCAAAACGCCCGAACAATAGCATCGCGCCGGTCAGGCCGGCCAGGATCGCGAGCGGGATGAACAAATAGGTCAGGCCGAGAGCGATCCCGATCACGATTACCACTGCCGCGATGCCAACGCCGGTCAGCGCGACGAGCGGCAGGGCCTTCGGGTTGCCCTTACGCACGATGCCGGCGACCATGCGGATCTGCTTGATCCGACCCATCGATGCCGGGTCAGCTGGGTTCGACGGCTCGGAGCCGGGCTTTTTCACCATGATGGCGAGGATACCGGCCCGGACCGCATATCCATCGCCTGGCGGTAGAGTCGGCCGGCCCGGTATGAGGACCTGACCAGTGGCCCGGACTGCACGCCCGCGAAGCCGAGCTCGGCAGCCTCCTCGGCCAGCTCGTCGAACTCATCCGGCGGGACCCACCGGTCGACCGGATGGTGGCGCACCGACGGGCGGAGGTACTGAGTGATCGTGAGCAGCTCGCACCCGGCGGCACGCAGGTCTGCCATTGCCTGGCTGATCTCTTCCCGCCGCTCTCCCATGCCGAGGATGAGATTCGATTTGGGAACGAGGCCGTTCTCACTCGCGTGTGCCAGCACCTCAAGTGATCGCTCGTAACGGAAACCCGGACGGATCCGGCGGAAGATCCTCGGCACGGTCTCGAGGTTGTGGGCAAGTACCTCCGGCCGCGCTGAGAACACCTCGGCAAGCTGCTCAGCATCGGCGTTGAAGTCGGGAATGAGCAGCTCCACGCCGCAGCCCGGAACGGCCAGGTGAATCTCCCTGCAGGTCTGCGCGTACAGCCACGCGCCACCGTCGGGCAGATCATCGCGTGCCACGCCGGTGACCGTGGCATACCGCAGGCCCATCGCCGCAACCGACTGGGCGACCCGCCGGGGCTCGTCGGTGTCGAGCGGGCCGGGCTTGCCCGTCGCGATCTGGCAGAAGTCGCAGCGCCGTGTGCACTGATCCCCGCCGATCAGGAAGGTCGCCTCACGGTCTTCCCAGCACTCGAAAATGTTGGGGCAGCCTGCCTCCTCGCACACCGTATGCAGGCCCTCCCGGCGGACCAGCTGCTTCAGCTCGGTGTACTCCGGGCCGGTCCGCAGTCTGGTCTTGATCCACGGCGGCTTGCGCTCGACCGGCACCTGACTATTGCGTGCCTCAAGGCGAAGCAGCCGACGGCCATCCGGTGCGAGTACCACATTGCAAGCCTAGTACGGCCTGGACGCCTGGCTATCCCGCGCGCAATGCGACGCGGCAGGCCGGCATTTGTCACCGTTCGCAGAAGGAACGTTCAGGGAGCGCTCATCCGATCAGTAGCTAACGGTCAGGCAGCGGCAAGGGGCGGCTAAGCGCAGCAGCCGAGTATCTGGCTAAAGCTCAGCGCAGATCGAAGGCCAAGCAGGAGAAGGATCTCCGAGGGGACAGGTTCCGATGAGCACGACATACGGCCCCGATGACCAGGAGCAGCCGGGGACGGCGCGCGGCCAGGAAGCGCAGGACGGCGCTGGTTTCAGGCCGGAGTACGGTAGCCAGGCCCAGGCCGCCATGCCGCCGCCACCACCACCGCTGTGGGTGGATGCCGGGACGCCCGATGGCGGGCGGAGCCCGAGGCACCGTCGGCGCCTGATCATGGTAGCGGCCGGGTCGGCGCTAACCCTTGCCGTCGGAGGCACCGCCTGGGCCACCGCTGGGGCGAGTTCCACTCAGCTGAGCACCTCTCAGATCGCCAGCCAGGTCGATCCTGGCCTGGTCGATGTGATCTCCACGCTGGGCTATCAGCGCGCGACAGCCGAGGGCACCGGGATGGTCCTGACATCGACCGGGGAGGTGCTGACGAACAATCACGTCGTCGCCGGGGCCACGTCGATCAAGGTCCGCGATATCGGCAACGGACGCACTTATACCGCGACGGTTGTCGGGTACAGCGACAGCAACGACGTCGCCGTACTGCAACTGAAGGGCGCCTCAGCGCTGCCAACTGTCACGGTGGGTGACTCATCCGGCCTGAGCACGGGGCAGAAGGTCGTCGCGCTCGGCAACGCTGGCGGCAAGGACGGGACGCCGGCCGTCGCGACCGGAACTGTGAGCGCGGTGGGCTCCACCATCACCGCCGTGGACCAAGGGGACGGCGTACTTGAGCACCTGACCGGGATGATCCGGACCAACGCCAGCATCGAGCCCGGTGACTCCGGCGGGCCGCTGGTGAACACTTCTGGTCAGGTTATCGGGATGGATACGGCCGCCTCTACCGGTAGCTCAGCCGGCCTGGACACGACCTCGGCCGCCACCACGAC
>Ga0187815_10001482_pt1 | contig 11130 bp, 8 predicted proteins | sample NC_S_5_FD_132962 | JGI IMG/M metagenome (GOLD analysis project Ga0187815, IMG submission 132962) | Wetland sediment microbial communities from Neuse River Estuary, North Carolina, USA - ASW-S_5 | ecosystem: Environmental > Aquatic > Freshwater > Wetlands > Sediment | place: USA: North Carolina...
CTCTGGCGGCGGTATCCCAGGGGATCCGATATCGGTCACGGTACCAGGTATGTCGTCCATGGTCACGATGCCAACGCGAGTGGTCCGTTCATCGGAAAGCGGCGAGCGAACCTGGATACGATGGCATGGATGACCGGGAGGCTGGCGATTGCTGTGTTCGACGACGACCTTCCGGGGCCGCCCTCCGAGATCCTGGAAGTGCGTGGTTCAAGCCTGGACTAGGTGCGTCGATTGTCGAGATAGCGGCTCACAGCTAGTAGTATTCGGCGCCCTTGGTGGTCGTGGAAGACATAATCACTGCCCGGTTGCGGATAGTAGAGCTCTCCACAAGAGCCTGAATTGACCGGTGCGCCGAATATGTCGAGCCTCCTGTCCAGCGCGTTCGGGCAGGCCGTTTGGTCACTGCTGCCTCGAAGAACCTTGAGGAGCACACTCTTCGGTTCCCACGGCAAGACCTTGTCTTTCGTTTTGCTCGTTGTTCGTGCCAAGACTGGTGGAATGGTGCATCCCGGATGCCCAAGACAATTCCAGGGTACACACGCGAAGCACAAGACAGCGAATTAGTTTGGATAGAGGGTCCAGCTTCAGGCCTCAAAAAGCCTGCTAAGCTTGCCTGCCTCGTTCAAAATATCGTGGCGTTGCAGAGCTCGTATCCTGGCCCGCTTCCCCATCTCGGTGACAACATTCGAGTCCGCGCCTATGCAATTCTCCATCGCAATTGCGAGCGCCTTCGCATCGCCTGCTGGCACCAGCCAGCCATTCTCTCCTGGTTGCACCAGTTCGGGGATTCCGGCTACATACGTGCTGATAACGGGTCTCTCCAACGCCATCGCCTCCATAAGAGCGACGGGAAGCCCCTCAGCGAAGCTTGGCAATACGAGTGCGCGCGCAGCGAGGATTTCATCACGAACTTGATCGCTGCTGATCCAGCCGGTAATCCGGACGTAACCCTCAAGCCGATAGCGCCTTATCAAAGCCTCGATTTCCGCTCTCATCTCGCCGTCGCCGGCGAGCACAAGTTCGAGATTGATTCCTCGTTGCACAATTGATGACGTGGCTTCGATGAGCAGCGACTGGCCTTTCTGCTCACAGAGTCTACCGACGCATACGAGCCGGTTTGGAGACGCTTTAGCGCTCTGTGCGGTTTGATGGAACGCTTCCTCGATACCGCAATGAACTACTTTGATCTTGTCCCACATCTCGTACGGGGTGTAGCGGCACAATTGACTGCGACCAAATGAGCTGACGGCGACCACAAATTTTGCGCGCTTTATTTTTTCCGGCAAGGCGATGCTGCTTGCCTTGTCGAATTCTTCAGGGCCATGAGCCGTGAAGCTGTAGGCCGGTCCCCCCAATTCCTGAACCAGCATCGCGACTTCCGCCGAATTCGTTCCAAAATGAGCATGCAGATGCATTTCTTCCGGTCGGAGCCACTCTCGAATGAGGCACGCCTCCAACAGGTAAATTAGGTGGAAAAAGAGAGAGCGCTCCGCCCTTCGGCTGACCTTCCATGCGAGCTTGGTCGCCGACATGAGCCGGATCGGATGGGAAAATAGCATGCGGAGAAATGCAGCCCCCAGTGGCAGCGGGCCACTACGGAGCACATAGCGCGTTCTTATGCGCTCGAGCTTGTCCGCCTCGCTCTGAAGCTCTTCATCCCAGCCTCGGATCGAAATACGAACCACTTCATGACCCAGGCGCTCGAGGGCCTGGATTTCCCGCCGGATGAAGGAATGGCTCGTCGCCGGATATTGGTTAATGAGGTAAGCAATTCTCATTCGCAACACTCTTAGAATGCTCTCCTATATCATGGATCTTGCTCGGGAGAATCGATGCCTGCTTTCGCAGTTAAGGGTACGGCAGGCAATGCGTCGCGCTGCAGTCCCAAAAGCTGCTAGCCAAAGGGGCTTGCTTGCCTCGGTTTGCGGGCTGGCATAACAAGATAGTCTCTAAATTTCGCAACCCTTCGGGACCGCCTTTCTGCTTCGGAGCTTTGCATGATCAACCTCGCAGGAAGCGGGCTGACCACCATTTTATTTCACCGGTTTTTTTTTGAAGGTGAATCTCACCACGTTGCAGTCGACCGGTTAAGGAGGCAATGCGAATGGCTGGCGAGGCGCTTCACTCCCGTGAACCTCGAGGCTGCTCTTCAATGCCTTGCGCAAAACGAACGGCTCCCACGTCCCCTTCTCATCACGATTGATGACGCGAAGATCGAGATTTTACGCGTAGCTGGTATTTTTGCAGAGTTTGGATTGCCGATTACGATTTTTGCCTGTGTCGGCTGGTGTGCGAAAGAGACGCCGGATGAAGACAGTCTGCTGGTGCGGCTTGTAAACGATATCGAATGGTACTCGGGTCCAATTCAGTCAATAGACACTAAATGGGGGCGGCTCGTTGTCGGCGCCGACGCCGAACAGACCGCAAGATCTGTCGACTTGATTCTCGCTGATGGCGAGCAGCCGGAAGGCGAATATCAGGCCGTCTTGTCGAGGCTGTCCAGGTCTGGCGCGGCGCGGCCGCAGGTGAGCTGCTCCTGGAGTGAATTAGCGGACTTGAAAGCGGGCGGCGCGGTTATCGGAGGTCATTCTGTTAGCCACGTGAATCTCGCACGGGCAAGTCCATTGAGACTCAAGTTTGAGGTTCACGAAACGCGGAGAGTTCTTCAGTCGAGACTGGGGCCGTGTGACATTTTTGCTTATCCATATGGCATGAGCGGGACGTTCAACGATCTGACCAAGCAAGAGTTGAGGTGTGCCGGTTTTCGTTACGCCTTTTTGACCCATTCAGAATATCCAAACTCTGCAACCGATCGGCTCGAGTTGCCCCGAATTTCCATGCCTGATCGGCCGATGAGACATTGGGAGTTCTGCTTGAGATCGCAGGGAGCAGGCGTAATCTATCGGAAGCTAAAACTGGCTTACGGTAATGACGGACATCTGCATTACCCTCCAGCAACGCAACGTTGATCGGAAGAGCGGGTTATCAGATGGCTGTGCTCACTTTGGTCCTACTTGGCTTTGCTACAGTTCTGGTCATTCCGATAGCACTTCTCTTCTTGGAGGTTCTTGCGGCATTGGACCCGGTCAGGGCTCCCAGTTTTGCAGAGCCAGCTCAATTGCATCACATCGCGGTTGTTGTTCCCGCTCACAACGAGAGTTCAGGAATAATCCCGACGATTCGGGATATCCAGTCTCAACTCAGCGCGGCGGACCGCCTGCTTGTCGTCGCCGACAACTGCTCCGATGATACGGCAGCCGTTGCTGCTGCTGAGGGTTGCGAGGTATTGACGAGAAATGACGCAAGCAAAACTGGAAAGGGATATGCGCTGGCGTGGTCCATCGAGCACTTGCGGGCCAATCCGCCGGATTTCGTGATCTTTATCGACGCTGACTGCCGTATCCAGTCGGACATGATTTGGAGGCTTGCGCAGGCCTGCGCTTCTCTGAAGCGACCGCTGCAGGCCTGTTTTCTGATGAAGCAGGCCGACAACTCCCCAATTGATCACAGCCTTGCCGAGTTCGCATGGGTTTTGAAAAACTGGGTGCGCCCTCTTGGCCTGAGATCCCTCAAGTTGCCTGTTCAGCTCATGGGTACGGGAATGATATTTTCGTGGAGGGACATCCAGAATGCCCCCTTGTCTAGTGGCCATCTTGTCGAGGACATGAAGCTAGGCCTCGATCTTGCGGCTCGTCGCAACGCGCCGCTGTTCTTTCCTTTTGTTGTTGGGATAAGCGAATTTCCGCAGACGACTAAGGGAACAGAAAGTCAGCGTCAGCGCTGGGTGAAGGGGCACCTGGGGATGATTGCCAGGATACCTAGGCTTCTGATCAGGGCAGCAATCGACAGGAACCCCGAATTGTTCGTGCTCACCCTTGATCTGCTGATACCGCCGCTTTCCTTGCTGGGGCTGCTGATCACCTTCTCCCTCGTACTCAATCTCGTGGCGGTGGCCTTTGGTATTTCGCCGGTGCCTGCGTTTGTTGCAATTGCAAATCTGCTTGTGTTCGCGACGTGCATTGGGTTCGCCTGGCTGAGATTCGGTCGCGACATCATCCGCCCCGCCAAATTCCTTTTGCTTGGTTCTATGGCTCTCAAGCGTCTCATCCTGTACTGTCAAATTTTGCTCGGTCGAACTGCAAGCGGTTGGATCAGAACAGACCGAGGAACACACGATCCAAAGTAGCAAAAATGAGCATCGAACGACTTCCCGAAGCGCTAGCTACAAAGCCCGACCGGCAGCTGATCAGGGTAGCTAGCTACATTCTTGCCGCTGTAGTCCTCGGTACCGATAAGTTGCTGGGCGGGTCTTGGTCGTCTTTTGCGGTAGCCGCGGCTCTGATCACTGCAATGTTTATTCTTTTGCCCGCTGAGCTTCCGCGCGGAAATGCACGACTGCGAATTCTGGCCGTACTTCAGTCCATCAGAGGACTGTCTTCCGGTTACCGAATGATGGCTGCGCTGCTTATCGTTTGCATTATCACTTTTCTTGCCACCAACTTTTCTTCGGTTGTTGGCCGGCAATTCAACTTGAGCTTGCTTTCGATTCTTTTATGCTCGTTTTTCTTTGGGCTTCGGATTTCAATTGTGACCTGGCTCGCAAGCTTCTTGCTGATCTATCTTTTTGTGATTCCGCCCACCTCTCATCTTGGAATTGCCTCGCTGGCGGATTTTGCGAATCTCATCGTCTATATTTACTTGAGCCTTGTCGCACTCACCATACCGACCCTGATCCGCGCGACATCCTGTCTCGTTTGAATGAGGCTGGCGCTCATTCGCGCCTGCATAATAGCGGAATCGGCCCAAGCGTACGTTTCCGTTGGTGTGACTTGCTTCGCGCCGCGGCAAGTCTTGCTTGCGAAGAGCGGCGCCCATCCTTGCATTTGTTAGCAATTCGACAGCCGTTTCCTTGAGCCTGCAAGGAGCGCACGTCTAGTTTAAACCGTCAGCGCCGTTCATTTTCTGAAATGGGTGGCGAGCCCGCGGTTTCACAAGATGGGTCGCGACGGCTGGACCCGAACAAGTTGATCCTCCTGTTTTGATATGTAACGAAACTGTGCGTTAGGTCACAGAGGCGTTACTGAACGCCCTGTATCATCACCGCCACCAACCAACAAAAGCGAGGGACATATTTGGCCAGCCAAAGGTTGGCACACTGCTTGCTTTTTCTTTTGACGTGAGGGACGGGCGATGAAGAGGGATGATCAAATGAAAATGGGCCGGCGCGGCGGGTCCAAGCGGAAGCAGCGTATCAAGACGCAGGCAAGTGCGAATATTGCTCAACGGTATCTGGAAGTGCTGCGGCTTCGCGAACGGCTGTTCAGCGCCCGGATGGCAGAGACCGGCACCCAATGACGTACCTCAAGAACAGGCTTTCCCGCCCGCTCTATTTGATCGCCGTCCTGGTAGCGATGTCGGCGTGGGTCTGGGGATTGGCCACGGGAGTCTATTGGCTCCTTAACGCCTAGTTGCGATCGCAAAGGGCGTTGCAATCCTGCGAAGGTTGCAACCGCTCACCGATCGCGTTGCGGCCTCAAGATCAAACCTGGACGGCGTCCATCACCCCAAGCGGAATTTGAGCGCGAGCGGACGGCGATTGACTCATCGCTTTTGTCAGATAGGCTCGGTTTAAATCTAAGATCGCGGTCTTAAATTTCTAAGGCCAAATTGACTCCTCGCGACTGGAATCCGCCAATGGACCATCGCCGAAGTTCCAGAGCCGCGGAATTGGAACGATTGCGGCTCGAGCTCGCCGAGGCTGGTCGCTTGCTTGAAAAGCTGGAGCAGGCGCGTTCGGTCCGCATGGGTATGCGGCCCGGCGGTGCTATGCCTCCGGATTTGGCCAGTGAGGCGAGGTTCGCCACTTGCGTCTCGCGTGGATTGTCAAAGCTTAAATCGCGACGAATTCGGTAATGGGGAATGACCTCCGCAGCTAGCGACGACAGGGACCGGCTCTCGGATTTGCGGCGGATATTCTTTGGGGATAGCTATTGTGGCCTTGCCAATATGTCGCACAGGACTTTCATCAGAATCAGTTCGACTGGATGACGCGCACTAGTTTGGCCGAATTTTCCAGGCGTTACCTTTCCACTGCCGCGCCAGTGGACAGGGCCGGCTCGTCGCCCGAGGTCTCTGGCCGGGCGGCCGACGGGTTTGACGGCTTCGCGGCGAACGTTGCGGCGGGTTTGTCCAAGAGCACGGGCCGGCCGCAGACGAACTTCGGGGAAACAAAGCCAACTGAGTCACCGTCCGCCTCACACGGTCGGAGACTTTGACGGAGATATTTAATCGATGGCGTGTACGAAATCGTGACTCAAGAGACAGTCGATCTAAAGTCCAGGAGCGCCCCGGTTCAGCGAGCCGTTCATCGGACGGGCGGTACAGGATGTCCAAATAGCAACATTACGCTTCGTCTCTAACCGTGTGAGGGGGTGAGGCATTCTCCCGGACCTGGGCCGCTCGGCGAGTTTTGTACTTTTGCGATTCTCGATGCGACGGTTTTTGTCGTTTTAACGGAGCCGATCCGGGTTAATGGAGGCGATCCGGGCGGCTGAAAAGCCAAAAAAACAGGTTGACTCGCTGGCAATTATTAACTAGTAGTAAACTCGATTTAATTTGTGGAGAGGATTTCGGAGATGGGTAGCTTCGGTAAATTTGCAGGGGCGGTTGCCCTTCTAGCTGTGGCAGGCTTCCAGAGCCCTGCCGCGGCGGTAGTTATTGTTCCAAGCGGATTGTCGACCTTTACCGATACCGGGAACGAGACATTCAATTCGTTGACCGTTGGATCGACGTTCAACGGCCATACTAATGGAGATGCGACATTTACTGGTACCGGAACCATTCAACAGGTTCCAAATGTGGGTGGCCAGTATGCAGCTCCTCTCGGCGATGAGACCCCATATTTGGTCGTTCGTGTGGGGCAGACGGAAAGAATCACCTTTGCAAACGGGGCCACAAGCTTGAGCTTTTTCCTGGGCTCGGCTGACTCGTACAATACGTTCAATTTCTACGATAAGGATGGCAACTCGGTAGGATCTTTTACCGGTAACCAGTTGCTGAGTCCTGGTAACGGAGATCAGGAAGGTCCGGCGACCAACAGCTTTGTGTTTTTCTCCGGTGACTTTAAGTACGTGGAGTTCGGCACCGGAAGTCAGAATGCTCTTGAGCTTGACAGCCTAAGCTGGACGCCGGGCCAGATTACCGGTGCGGTACCTGAGCCGTCGACTTGGGCCATGATGATCCTGGGCTTCCTTGGCGTGGGTTTTCTTTCGTATCGCCGCCGCAGTGCGGGGCCTTCCCTCCGGGTTGTTTGACCCTTAGGGAAAGCAGCATCACGAAGAGGGCCGCCGAGAGGCGGCCTTTTTTGATGCAAATTTCGTTCTCTGCGCCCGGCGCCTGGCCTGGCGCGCTTTGCATTTGCGCCGGACGACATCGCCGTCGGAATAGGTGATCGTTGGCTTAAATTCCTGCCGCAAATAGTATTAAAAGTCCAAGTATTGGGGATGTTTATATAAATGATTGCCGGCTTTATCGGCATTTTCCCTTTTCTTGACGGTATCCTCGCTGCCGGCCCAGGGAGCGCCGGTTATCCTCTCCGACACTTGTTACGGCGGGACCGATACCTGTCCCGGCGGAAGAGACAGCATCGGGGGCGGAATTTTCCAAATCTCCAAAGCTGAGATCCAGCGTACGAACGGCGGAAATACGCTTCAGATTGTCACCTATACCGCCTTCGCCGGCCACGCCGGACAAGATGCCGGGACGGACTATAGCCCATTGTTTATCACGCCGGGAGCCAACGCCTGGACGCCGCAAGGACTCGATACGGTCCACTACTCCATGGATACCTATCAAAACGGCGACTGGAAGTACGTGCTCACGATGGATGCGATCGCAGGCGCGAATGTCACTTCGGGGAGAACCATCTTCTCGCGAAGCTGCCATTGATGATCTATGCAGCACAGGTTCGGCGCGAGAGCGGCCGCAGGATCGCGCGAGCTCTTTGAAGCAGTGGATCGCTCGGATGGCGCGCGACGAAGAACTATATGGTGCCTGCACGGCGACTTGCCGAAGCATCAATTGATTGGTCCTCTTTGACGGCAAGTCTTGGATCGCGCAGGCGACGCGATGTATTTGCTCTGCACTTCGGCCTGCCACGGGGTTGTTCGAGCGAAGAGACCCTTAAAGGACGGACCCCGAGCAGTCTGTTCGTTGTGATTATCAAAAAAGTAAGCAGCCAAGCCACTACGACTCCAAGATCTTTGTCGTCGGCAATGTAGGAGCGCCAACTGCAAAGCCGGCATTCACCGTCCCTTATTGTTAATTTACCCCTGCCAAAAAACAGAAACCTGTGGGTCGGAACTTAGCCGGACCTAAAAATCCAACCGGATAGCGTGCGCGCGCAAATGCTGATGCGCAGCAAATATCCGGAGAACCTCTTTGTGCATATTCTGCAGTCCCGCAGCTGCGAGTTTCGGCAACGGACAAGACCCCTATATTTGTGATCTTGCTTTTGGGAACGGAGCAGACGGCACACAGCCTGCCAACGCTGCGGCCGCTGCCGGCGCTGTCGGCGTTACAGCTACAAATAATAGGGATATCGACGGTCTTCTGTACGGCACCAAGTGGTCCGGCCCGATTACCTATAGCTTTCCGGATTCGCCGACCGATTATTTTACGGGCTATTACGAGGCCAATGCCGCGGGGTTCTCTCAAATCCCGCTCGCTGCGCAGCAGGCCATCAACTACGCCGTTACATTGATTTCCGGCTACACAAATATTTCAATTCAGTACGCCGGGACGAATGCCGCCGACATACAGATCGCTCAGTCTTCCGCGGCCAATCCGACAGCATACGCCTATTACCCCAACAGCAGCGCGATGGGCGGCGATGTTTGGTTCGGGACATCCTACAACTATTCCGCAGCGTCGCTTGGAAATTACACCTTTTTCACTGCCCTGCACGAGTTCGGCCACGCCCTGGGTCTCAAGCATGCCCAGGACACCGGTGGAGTCGCCAATGTCGCCGTGCCGACAGCGCATGACGATCTCGAATACACCGTGATGAGCTATCGCTCCTACGTCGGCGGCCCGGCCGCAAGCTACACCAACGAAACCTACGGCTACTCGCAGACCTACATGGCGAACGACATCCTCGCCCTGCAGACGCTTTACGGGGCGAACTACTCAACCCACAGCGAAAACACGGTGTACTCGTGGGACCCAGTCACCGGTCAAGCGTTCATCAACGGCGTCGCGCAACTGGCGCCTGGCGGCGGCGTGGGTGGATCGGCCAACCGGGTTTTTGAGACGATATGGGACGGCAATGGCGTCGATACCTACGACATGTCGAACTACACGACCGGGGTGACGATTGATCTCAACCCTGGCGCATATTCGATCACTTCGACCACGCAATTGGCCTATCTCGGCAATGGCCATTACGCCTCGGGCAATGTCTACAACGCCTACCTCTACAATAACGATGCGAAATCCTACATTGAAAATGCCATCGGCGGTTCCGGCAACGACAAGATAACGGGCAACGCGATCGCGAACGTCCTTATCGGCGGCGCAGGCGACGATACGTTTTTCGGCGGCGGCGGCGATGACTTTATCGATGGCGGCTCCGGCATCGACACCGCGATCTTTTCCGGTGCCGCGGCCAACTACATTGTCACCTATGACGCCGCAACACAGACCTTCACCGTCGCGGATCAGCGCGCTGGTTCACCCGACGGTACCGACACCATCATCAATGTCGAGTACTTCCAGTTTTCCGACAAAGTCGTGGCGACCTCAACGTACGTTTCTCCCGCCACCGTTCCGGCGCCTTCCATCGCAGGCTTCTCGCCCGACAGCAATGTGATTGGCGACGGCATCACCAACGCCAACAAGATCACGCTGAGCGGCACGGCGGCGGCGGGCAGCACGGTGCAGCTGTTCGACGGCGCCACCCAGATCGGCACGGCGACCGCCGATGGCAGCGGCGCCTGGTCGTTCACCACGGCCACCCTGACCGACGGCAGCCACGCCTTCACCGCCAAGGCGGTCGATCTCGCCGGCAATATCAGCACCGCCTCGGCGGTCCTCAGCGTCCTCATCGACACCGCCCCGCCGGCGGCGCCCACCGTGGCCTCGTTCTCGCCCGACAGCAATGTGATCGGCGACGGCATCACCAACGCCAATCAGATCACGCTGAGCGGCACGGCGGCGGCGGGCAGCACGGTGCAGGTGTTCGACGGCGCGACCCAGATCGGCACCGCGACCGCCAATGGCAGCGGCGCCTGGTCGTTTACGACCGCCACCCTGGTCGACGGCAGCCACGCCTTCACCGCCAAGGCGGTCGATCTCGCCGGCAATGTCAGCACCGCTTCGGGGGTCCTCAGCGTCCTCATCGACACCACCCCGCCGGCGGCGCCCACCGTGGCCTCGTTCTCGCCCGACAGCAATGTGATCGGCGACGGCATCACTAACGCCAATCAGATCACGCTGAGCGGCACCGCGGCGGCCGGCAGCACGGTGCAGCTGTTCGACGGCGCCACCCAGATCGGCACCGCCACCGCCAACGGCAGCGGCGCCTGGTCGTTTACGACAGCCACGCTGGTCGACGGCAGCCATGCCTTCACCGCCAAGGCGGTCGATGTCGCCGGCAATGTCAGCACCGCCTCGGCGGCGCTCAGCGTCCTCATCGACACCACCCCGCCCGCTGCCCCGACCGTGGCCTCGTTCTCGCCCGACAGCAATGTGATCGGCGACGGCATCACCAACGCCAACAAGGTCACGCTGAGCGGCACGGCGGCGGCCGGCAGCACGGTGCAGCTGTTCGACGGTGCCACCCAGATCGGCACCGCCACCGCCAATGGCAGCGGCGCCTGGTCGTTCACCACGGCCACGCTGACCGACGGCAGCCATGCCTTCACCGCCAAGGCGGTCGATGTCGCCGGCAATGTCAGCACCGCCTCGGCGGCGCTCAGCGTCATCATCGACACCACCCCGCCCGGCGCTCCGACCGTGGCCTCGTTCTCGCCCGACAGCAATGTGATCGGCGACGGCATCACCAACGCCAACAAGGTCACGTTGAGCGGCACCGCGGCCGCCGGCAGCACGGTGCAGCTGTTCGACGGCGCC
>Ga0187815_10001484_pt1 | contig 11110 bp, 10 predicted proteins | sample NC_S_5_FD_132962 | JGI IMG/M metagenome (GOLD analysis project Ga0187815, IMG submission 132962) | Wetland sediment microbial communities from Neuse River Estuary, North Carolina, USA - ASW-S_5 | ecosystem: Environmental > Aquatic > Freshwater > Wetlands > Sediment | place: USA: North Carolina...
AGAGAAGCGTTACTTCTCAGCGGTCGGAGTACTTCTCCGTCGGGAAGGCGCCGGAGGCGACGTCGGCGGCGAACTCGCTCGCACCGGTGCGCAGCACGCTGGCCAGGTCCGCGTACCGCTTCGCGAACTTGGGCGAGCGCGGGGACAGGCCGGCCATGTCCTGCCAGACCAGGACCTGCGCGTCGCAGTCCGGGCCGGCGCCGATGCCGATCGTCGGGATGTGCAGCGCCTCGGTGATCCGCGCGCCGAGCGCCGACGGGATGCCCTCGAGCACCACCGCGAACGCGCCGGACGCCTCCAGTGCCTTGGCGTCGTGCAGCAGTCGCTCGCCGGCCTCGCCGCGGCCCTGGACCCGGAAGCCGCCGAACGCGTGCACTGACTGCGGGGTCAGGCCCAGGTGCCCCATGACCGGGATGCCGGCTGCGACGAGCTCCTCCACGTGGTGCGCGACCCGCATGCCGCCTTCCAGCTTCACGGCGTGCGCGCCCGCCTCCTTCATGAACCGGACGGCGGCCTGCAGCGCCGCGGTCGGTGACGCCTGGTAGGAGCCGAACGGCAGGTCGGCCACCACCATCGCCCGCTTCGACCCGCGCACCACGGCGGCGGTCAGCGGGATCAGGTCGTCGACGCTGACCGGGATCGTGGTGTCGTAGCCGAACACCACGTTGCCGGCCGAATCCCCGACCAGGAGTACCGGGATTCCGGCCTCATCGAAGATCCCCGCGGTCAGCGCGTCGTAGGTGGTGAGCATCGGCCATTTCTCACCGCGCGCCTTCGCCGCGGCGATGTCCCTGACCGTGACGCGGCCCGGACGGCGGCCGCCATACAGCGGCTCAGTGTCTTGCGACGGCATTGTCAGAACCTCCAAAGTCTCGAGTCGCCCCAGCGGCGTACCCGGACGCATCGACAATCGTACGCCAGGGGCGTGGGAAACTGATCGGGTGTGCAGTGACTTCGCGGCCGTCGACTCCATCGTCAGTCACTACTTCGACCGTGGCGGTCAGCCCGCGATCTCCTATGGCGTCGTCTCCCACGGCGTCCTCGTGCACTGCGCCGGCTTCGGCGCACGCGGCGAGGGCGGGCCGCCGCCGGACGCGGACACGGTCTTCAGGATCGCGTCGATGTCGAAGAGCTTCACCGCGTCGGCGATCCTGCTGCTGCGCGACGAAGGGCGGCTGGCGCTCGACGACCCGGCGGAGAAGTACGTACCGGAGCTGGCCGGCTGGCTGCCGGTGACACCGGACTCCGACCGGGTGACGATCAGGCATCTGCTGACGATGACGGCGGGGTTCCCCACCGACGACCCGTGGGGCGACCGGCAGCAAGGCCTTCCGGCGGACGAGTTCGGCACGCTGCTGGCCCGCGGGGTGCGGTTCAACTGGGCGCCGGGCACCCGGTTCGAGTACTCCAACCTGGGCTATGCCATCCTCGGCCGGGTTGTGACCGCGGCGTCGGGGACGGAGTACGCGCAGTTCGTGCGGACGCGGCTGCTCGCGCCGCTCGGGATGACAAGGACGGGCTTCGACGCGGCCGAGTTCGCGGCTGGCCCATCAAACACGGGCGGGCTGGCCCGCGGCTACCGCCGCGGCCCCGCGGGCTGGCAGCAGCTGCCGTTCGACCCGTACGGTGCGTTCGCGCCGATGGGCGGGGTGTTCTCGTCCGTCCGGGACCTGGCCCGGTGGGTGGCCGGGTTCGCGGCGGCGTTCCCGCCCGGCGGCGGCTCGGACGCCGACGGCACGCACCCGCTGCGCCGCGCGTCGCGGCGGGAGATGCAGCAGCCGCAGGCGGTGACCGGCTGGCGCTCGCCGGACCGGCTCCCCGGCGGGCTGCCCGGCTCGCCGGCGTACTACGGGTTCGGCCTGTTCGTGGACGAGGATCCGGCGCTGGGCCGGGTGGTCAGTCACAGCGGGGGGTACCCGGGTTTCGGCAGCAACATGCGCTGGCACCCGGCGACCGGCCTCGGCGTGATCGCGCTGGGCAACGGCACGTACGCGCCGATGTCCATGCTGGCCGGCCTGGTGCTGGAGGCCCTGCTGCCGCGCCCAGCCTCCTACCACGTGGCGCTGTCGCCGGCGGATCCCGACTCCCCGTCCGCGCCGTCCGCCACGCCCGTCCCGGCGGCCGGGGCGCCCTGGCCAGAGACGCTGGCGGCCGCCGCCGCGGTGACCCGGTTGCTCGGGTCCTGGGACGACGCGGCGGCGGACGCGCTGTTCAGCGAGAACGTCGCGCTCGACGCGCCTTACCCGGAGCGGCGGCACGCCCTGGAGCTGATCAGGCAGCGCATCGGGCACTTCCGCGCCGACGACAGCCGGGCGGCGGAGTCGGACACCCCGGCGCACCGGCGGTGGTGGCTGACCGGCCCCGGGGGAACCGTGCAGGCGCAGATCCTGCTCAACCCGGAGCGGCCGCCGCGGGTGCAGTCGCTGACGCTCGCGGTGCCGCCGGCCGCGGACTCGGTCCTCGCCCGGGTCCTGGAGTCCATCGTCACCTGGATGAACACCGGGTCCCCGAAGTGGCCGGCGTCCCTTCCCGTGGCACCGGGCACGGACGCGGGGCTGCTGCGCCGCCGCTTGCTCATGGCCGCCGCCTGGGCGGGGCCGTCCGCCCCGGGCGCGTACCGCGCCGGGGACGGCACCGCCTCCGTCAGCGTGGAACTGGCCGGCGAGCATGCCACGGTCGTGCTGTCCCTGCTGATCAAGCCCTCGACGGGCGAAATTCGCCAGGCCGACGTGGCGTTGTAGCGCAAGGATCGTCAGCCGAGAAGATCGGCCCTTCAAGCCGGAATAGATTCCGATACGAGTCGGTTCCGTATCGATAGCGCGAGCGCTCCGGCGCCGCGCTCCCCAAGTTTTCCGAGTCCTTGAAGGGACCAATGGACGCATCGACGATTCAACGCAGGCGCTGGGTCATCCTCAGCGTGCTCGTGGTCGGGCTGCTCGCCATCGTCATCGACAACACCGTGCTCAACGTGGCGCTGAAGACGATCGCGAGCCCGGTCGGGGGCCTCGGCGCCAGCCAGAGCCAGCTCGAATGGGCTATCAACTCCTACACGCTCGTGTTCGCCGGGCTGCTGTTCACCTTTGGCGTGGTCGGCGACCGGATCGGCCGCAAGCGGATGCTCATCATCGGGCTCGCGCTGTTCGGCCTCGGGTCGCTGCTGTCCGCCTACTCGCACTCGCCGGGTGAGCTGATCGCGGCCCGCGCGGCGATGGGCCTGGGCGGCGCCGCGGTGATGCCGCAGACCCTCTCCATCATCTCCAACGTCTTCGAGCCTAAGGAGCGGGCGCGCGCCATCGGCATCTGGGCGTCGGCGGTCGGCATCGGCGTGGCTATCGGCCCGGTGCTCGGCGGCCTGCTGCTCGCCCACTTCTGGTGGGGCTCGGTCTTCCTGATCAACGTCCCCGTGACGGTAATCGGCGCGGCGGCGGTGCTCGCCCTCGTCCCCGAGTCGCGCAACCCGGAACGCGGCAGGATCGACTACCTCGGCGTGCTCGGCTCCATCATCGGCCTGGTGCTGCTCGTTTACGGGATCGTGCAGGGCGGTGACGGCGCGTCCTGGACCAGCGCCGGCGTTCTCGGCCCGGCCCTGGGCGGCCTGGCCGTGCTGGCCCTGTTCGCCTGGTACGAGAGCCGCATCGACCACCCCTCGCTCGACGTGCGGCTGTTCCGCGACCGGCGGTTGTCCGCCTCCGTCGGGGCGATCACGCTGCTGTTCTTCGGCATGGGCGGCGTCTACTTCTTCACCAGCTTCTACCTGCAGAACGTCCGCGGTTACACCCCGCTGACCGCCGGCCTGCTGACCGTCCCGTTCGCGCTCGGCCAGTTCATCATGGCCCCGCGCAGCGCGAGCCTGGTCAGCAGGTACGGCGCCAGGGCCGTCGGCGTCGGCGGGATGCTGCTCAACGCGCTGGCGATCGGCGGGTACTCGTTCCTCGGGACGGCCTCGCCGATCTGGATTCTCGCCGTGCTGTTCGGCATCCAGGGCGCGGGCATCGGCGTCGCCATGCCCGCCGCGACCGCGGCGGTCATGGACGTGCTGCCGAGGGAACGCGCCGGCGCGGGCTCCGCGCTGACCAACACGGCCCGGCAGGTCGCGGTCGCGCTCGGCGTTGCCGTGCTCGGCTCGATCCTCGCCCAGTCCTATCGGGGCACGATGTCCCCGACGCTGGCTCAGCTGCCGGCCGGGGCGCGCGACACGGCGGGGCAGTCCATCTCGGCCACCCAGGCGGTGGCCGAGCAGCTCGGGCACGCGGGCAGGTTCCTGCTCGACCCGGCGAACGTGGCGTTCGTCGACGCGATGCGGCTAACGACGCTGGTCGCGGCGGGTATCGCCGTGCTCGGCGGCCTCGTGGTGATGCGCTGGATGCCGGGCCGTCAGCGGCCTAACATCGAAGAACTGGTCGCCGCGGAAGTGGCGGCGGCCGAGCGCGAGCTCGCGGCCAACCGCGAGCTCTCCGAGAGGTAATCCGAAGAAGGTAACGAGAACCATGCGCACGCAAGCTGACCGCGTCGAGGCCGACGCGGCGGCCAGCGCGGCGGTCGCCGCCCAGGACGCTGACCGGGATCCCGAACGGGAGACCACGCGGCGCCCTGGGCGGCCGCGCAGCGAGCGGGCCGAACAGGCGATCCTCGACGCCTGCCTCGAGGCGATCGCCGACTGCGGCGTGGACGGCGTGCACTGCGAGGACGTCGCGGCGCGCGCCGGAGTGGGCAAGGCCACGCTGTACCGACGCTGGCCGGGCAAGGAAGACCTGCTGATCGCGGCCTTCGCGTCGCTGAAGAGCCCGCTGCCCGAGCCGCGCGGCGAGTCGGTGCGCGAGGACCTGATCGCGATGCTCGACGTGATGGCGGCCGACGCCGAGGACCCCAGGTACGCGCGTCAGTTCGCGCTGATGCACGGGGAGGGGCAGCGCTATCCGCGGCTGGTCAAGCGGTACAAGGAGCAGGTGGTGGAGCCGCGCCGCGAGCTGATCAGGTCGGTGCTCCGCCACGGCGTCGCCACCGGCGAGCTGCGCCCCGACACCGACATCGAGGTCGCGATGCTCATGCTCACCGGCGCCGTGATGGCCCGCGGCAACCATGACCCCGCGCCCGCGGAGCCGGGCTTCGCCGCCCGTGTCGTCGACGAGCTGCTGGGCGGGATCGCGCGCGCCCAGTGACGCCGGCCGCGCGGGCCGGGGCTGCTACGCCGACGCCGCTACGCCGGCGCGTGCACGGCGCGGAGTCTCGTCGAGGATGTGCTCGGCGCCGGCCAGGCAAAGCAGCGTGCGGACCGACGCGGAGGCGGCGATGACGCGGAGCCTGCAGTCCCGGGCGGCGGTGAGGTTCCTGATCGTCATGAGTGCCGCGAGACCGGTGCGGTCCATCGATTCGATCCGGGACAGGTCAAGCAACAGCGGCGGGCGATGTGCCCTGGTCGCCTTGAGCAGCAGCTCTTCGAAGGCTGCGGCGGAATCCCCATCGACCTGGCCGGATATGGTCAGGACCGTTCCCGACGGGGCCGCCTGCGCGTAGGTGGAAATTCCCACGAGATTCCTCCATCTGATGCAGCACACGATCCTGGGTCACGGATGAGGGGGGCCGCATCCCCCGTGGAGGGTGATGCGGCCCCCCTCATCCGCCGGGGCCATCACGGTGCAGGAAGCCGAGCCGTGCCGAGCGGGCGTCCCACGTATAGATGACGGCGGTGCCCGCTATCACGTCGTGCAGGGCCCTGCGGTCACGGCCGAGCACGATGCCGGCGAACCCGAGTCCGAGCAGCAGGAAGCTCAGCGGGAACGCCAGCGTGCGCAGCACGGCCCGTCCCGCTCCGGCATCGCCGCCGCCCGCCCGGACCACCCGGATGCCGAGCAGCGCCATGCCGAATGTCTTGCCGTTGGCCGCCCAGGAGTAGGCGTAATAGACGAACTGCCAGGCCACGAAGGCGACGGCCACCCATCCCTCGCTCTTGTTCCAGTGGATCGAGTCTCCGGTCAGCACGCTGGCGGCGAAGGAGATGGCCGCGAGGGCGAGCATGAACAGGCCCGTGCTCACGCCGAGGTCAACGGCGTAGCCGGCGAAACGGGAGGCGAATCCGGCGTAGTGGTCGCGCAGCCGCGGCTGGGCAGCGGCGGCGCTGGCGGCCGCCGTGGCGGTCATTGCCCCGCCTGCAGGGATGGCGACCCGGGCAGGGCGGGCGAGCCGTGCCGAGCGGGCGAGCCGGGCAGCGCGGGCGGTCCCGAATAGCTGCGCCGGCGCAGCCGGCTCACCCAGCGCGCGATGAAATCGTCGAGGCCGACGGCCTGGCTGCGGACCAGGTCGATCCCTTCGCTGGCGATCGTGCTCGAGGACCTGCTGAGCACGGACCGGATCTCGGTCCGGTCAAGCAGCGCGTCCACGTCGACGCGGTCGACGAGCCTGTCCACGTCCACCCGGTCGAGGATCGCGTCCACGTCGACGCGGGCCACGAGCTGGTCCACGTCTACCCGGTCGATCAGCCGGTTGACGTCGACCTGATCGAGCAGCGCGTTGACATCCAGCGCCTCGACCACCAGCTCGACCGCTTGCCGCGCCACGCGCTGGGCCAGCGCCTCGAGCGGCTCGGTGAGCCGCCTGCCCGGCATCCGCGCCCGGGCGCCCGGATCCGTGGGCGATGTCATCACAGGTCGGATTGAGCGGTGATCCGGCCCGAGGCGGCGGCATCGGCCAGCGCGCGATAATCCCGCTCGTTCTGGTCCGCGTAGCTGGCGGCGAACGCGACGATCGCCTGGTCGAACGCCGCGGAGCCGCCGAGGTAGGCGGCGATGGCGATGCGGTCGCCCGAGCGGGCGTGCGCCCTGGCGAGCGTCCACCCGCACAGCTCGGCGTACAGCCGCATGCCGTCGGGAATCATCGCGCCGGTGTCGAGGGAGAACTTCCAGTCGCGCAGCTGGCGAATGTAGAAATCGTGCGGTTTCCCGTCCAGGCCGGCCTCGATGCGGTTCCAGCCGAGGAAGATGTCGCTGACCGCCTGCATCAGCCGCTGGCCGGCGACGACCCGCTGGCCCTCGTTGGCGAACGTGCTGGCCCCCGCGAACCGCGCAAGCACCGACTGCTCCGCCTCCTTCACCTGCAGGAATAGCGGATCCGTGTCGTCTCTCCCGGTGAAGAGGACGATCCAGCAGCGGGTGCCGACGCTGCCGACGCCCGCCACCTTGCGGGCCATGTCGGTGAAGTCGTACTGCTCGAGCAGGTGCCTGCGGTCGGTCTCCAGCGTCCGCTGGTACTCCCCGAGCAGCCCGCGCAGTTCCGCCTCGATTCCCGCCGGGTCGGCCCGGCTCCCCGCCAGGTCCTGGATCGGCACGATCAGCGGCGGGTCGGCGACGATCCGCGGCCTGCCGTCGACCTTCTGGGTCAGCTTCCCGAGATCCCGCATGCTGTCCGCCGCCCGGGCCTTGGCCGTGCCCTTCTCCCAGGCCTTGCGCTGCCGGGTGGTCAGCTGCGCGGCGATTTGCGTGTGTACCTGCTCCACGTCCGCGCGCGCGTACCAGACGTCCAGGTGGCTGGCCCCGGCGAAGGTTCGCATCGTCTCCCGGTACCGGCCGGCGGCGGCCGCCACGATGGCCGCGCGTTCCTTGCGGCTGAAGTCGTTTTCCCTAGCGGCCACCTCGAGGCTGGCGGCCAGTCGCTTGACGTCCCACTCCCACGGCCCGGGCAGCGTCTCGTCGAAGTCGTTCAGGTCGAAGATGAGGCGCCGTTCCGGCGAGCCGAAGATACCGAAGTTAGACAGGTGCGCGTCGCCGCAGGCCTGCACGGTCAGCCCCGTCACCGGAGTGCGCGCCAGGTCGCTCGCCATCGGCAGCGCGGCGCCGCGGAAGTAGGCGAACGGCGAGATAAGCATCCGGCCGTACCGCACCGGCAGCAGCTCGGGAATCCGCGGGGCGCCCTGCTGTTCGAGCTGGCCGACCGGGTCCGGCCGGTTCGCCGGAAAGTCGGTCAGCGCGTGACTCTCCCGTGGTACCCGCGCCCGGGCCGCCTTGCCCAGCTCGGCCCGCTCGGCGGGCGAGAGCACCTTCTGTTCGCCGGCCGCCTTCGGCTTCCGTGCGCGCCTTGTGGGCGCGCTGCCTGTCATTTGCGTCATCGCAGATCACCTGCCTCGCTAGCGAGATCCAAGCCTCCGCCCGGGCACAGCCGTCTGCATCCCCCGGCCAGGGTGAACCGCGGCGGCGGAGATCACGCGAAGCGGGTGGTCCGGCGCGAGGCGGGCCGCAGTAGGCTCGCGGGCAGCCCGTCAGTCGATCCACCAGGCGGCGATTCCAGCCAGCCGCGAAGGCGAGGTCAGATGCCCACCCGGGAGCCATCGCCGGCACCTGCCGCACCTCCGGTCGGGGAACGGCTGGCGGATCTGCTCACGAGGCAGGACACCCGGCTCAGCAGGGTGCTGCGCCAGTTGAGCCAGGTCGACCGCGCCGTCTACGCCGCCGTGGCGGCGACGCCGACACCGGACCTCGACGAGCCCGTCCGGCGGCTGTCCCGGCTCGCCGACGATTCGCGCATCTGGCTCGGCATCGCGGCCGGGATAGCCGCCTTCGGCGGGACGGCGCGCGGCCGCGCGCGGGATCCTCACCATCGGAGTCACGTCGGCGGTGGTGAACCTCGGGATCAAGCAGGTATCCCGGCGGCGGCGGCCGGACCGGGACCGCGCAGGGGTCCCGGCGGACAGGCACGTCGAGATGCCATCGTCGCGATCGTTCCCGTCCGGGCACTCGGCGTCGGGGTTTGCCTTCGCGGCCTCGGTCAGCCAGGACCTGCCGGCGCTCGCGCTGCCGCTGCGGCTGCTGGCCGGGGCGGTGGCCTACTCCCGGGTGCACACCGGCGTGCATTATCCGGGTGACATCGTGGCCGGCTCCATCATCGGGGCCGGCATCGCCCAGACGGTCAGCGGCCTGACGGTCAACCGCCTGACGGGACGGGTGCTCCGCGCCGCACGCCCCGGCACGACTACTCCGTTACCAGGTGCCCGGCCGCGACAACGCCGAGGATGCCGCGGTCCAGGTGCTCGCGGGTTCCGCGGCCCGCGAGCTGATCAAGCTGGTACCTGTTGTTGGACACCAGGATCAGGTGCGCGCTGTCATACCGGGTTCCGCCGGGGCCGCTGAAGCGGAGATCGAACGGTTTCGCGTCCGGGCCGAGCAGCGCCGGGAGCAGGTCGGCCGCGGTCTTCACCTTGGCGTCCCGGTACTGCGGGGTCTGGACGATCTTGGCGTAGAGCCCGAGCGAGGCGTTGTTGACGAAAATCCGGCCGTTCACGTCGGCGAGGTCGATGCGCCGCTCGACGCCGTCGGTGAACGCGCCGAGCGCGCCGACCACGTCATCCCGGTCAAGGCCCAGGTCCAGGGCGAAATGGTTCCTGGTGCCCGCGGGCACCACGACGTGCGGGATCCGGTGCTCCGCGGCCACCGACGCGACCAGGGCCTGCGATCCGTCTCCGCCCGCCATGCCGATGACGTCCGCGCCCCGGGCGATCGCGTCCCGCGCCAGTTGGAGCAGATCGTCTCCCTGCCGCAGCAGCACGGTTTCGATCCCCCGCGCGGCGCATTCGTCCGCGAGCCGGAACCGCTCCGCCTTCCCGCCCCCCGATTTGGGGTTCATGATCAGCACCGGGTGCGCCGGGCGCGGGGCGGCAGGCAGCGCGCGCAACGCCTGCTGCCATGCCCGGCTCGTGCGATGGAGCGCCACACGGGCGCACGCCACTGACAGCACGGCGCAGACAAGGGTCGCCGCGACGCGCAGCGGTCGCAGGCCGGCGGCCACGATGCCGTACGCAAGCAGCCCCACCGCGCCCGCCATGACGGCAGCCGCGAGCCAGCGCGCCGGACCGCGCCGGCTCACGGCGTACCATCCCGCCGTCACGGCTATCAGCAGGCCCGCGAGTGCCAGCAGGGACGCCAGCAGGTTCCGTGCGACCCCGGTCGCCAGCAGCACGACGGCCGCGGCGAGCAAGGCGAGTGCCGCGCAGGCGGCGCCCTGTTCGACGAGACGCCTTTGTGTGGTCATAGCCAAACTCTGCGGTTCCGCCGCCTGGTATCCCTCACCCCTCAGGGGTGACGACCGCGCCGCCGGGCTGGCGCATGGTCAGGGCAGGGAGTTACCGCGGCAGGGGAGTTACCGCAGAGAGGCGCGGACAATGCAAGACGATGACCGTGACACCCACCAGTTCCCCGCGGCGCTGGTCGCGGCCAGCACGTGGCAGACGACGCTGTTGCTTGGCGTGGTGACCCTGGTGCTGGGCATCGTGGTCACCATCCACCCGAGCGGCTCACTCAACGTGATCGCCGTCCTTGTCGGCATTCTCGTGATCGTTTCCGGCCTGTTCCACCTGGTACGGGTATTCGACCCGGCGGAGCCGCATCGGCTGTGGCTGACCATCTCCGCCTTGTTCCTGATCGTGATCGGCGTGGTGCTGATCCGCCACCTGCACCTGACCGTGGCGCTGTTCGGCCTGCTCATCGGCATCACCTGGATCGTCCAGGGGATAGCGGCGCTGGCCGGCGCGGTCGGCGGCCCGCGCGAGGGCTCGGTCTGGTGGGGTGTGTTCGGGGCGATCAGCCTGATCGCCGGGATCGTGGTCACCGCCTCCCCGGTCACGTCGGTCACCGTGCTGGCCGTGCTGCTCGGGATATGGTTCATCATCATGGGCCTGGTCGAGGTGGTGGCCGCGTTCATCATCCGGCACGCCGTCTCGGCGGCTTCCTCGTCGCTGCGGGCGGAGCCGCGGTCTCCTGGTGCGCAGGCGGCATCGCACTGACACTGCGGACCGCCGTCCCATCGGATAGGGGCGAAGGTCCCGGGCTGGTAGGGCCAAGGGGGACATTCGGTACACGTCGGGCGGGCTGACATGGCCTGCCTGCCCGCGGACCAGGCGAATACCGTCAGAGGTGGTAGTACCCCGCTTTCCCCGTGATTCATAACCTTCAATTGTGGTTTGTGCGCAAAAAATCGCCAGCAATAGAAGGGGCAGCCTAAGAAGTCAGTGAGCGCCTTGCGGGGGAAATAGGAAAAAATGCTTCAGAAAAAAAATATGAGTGAGCACGGAACGTCCGCCGCCGCCGGAATGCGGGAATCGATCCTGCCGGATATGATCTCAGCGCCG
>Ga0187815_10001485_pt1 | contig 11100 bp, 7 predicted proteins | sample NC_S_5_FD_132962 | JGI IMG/M metagenome (GOLD analysis project Ga0187815, IMG submission 132962) | Wetland sediment microbial communities from Neuse River Estuary, North Carolina, USA - ASW-S_5 | ecosystem: Environmental > Aquatic > Freshwater > Wetlands > Sediment | place: USA: North Carolina...
CTCGCGCGTCACGGGTGCCAATCCTTGAGCTTGGTGCGTTTCAGGTTGGCGCCGTGGAAGCGGGTCTCTCCCACCACCACCCCGAGGAACTCCGCGCCGAAGCAGTTGGAGTTGCTGAGGTCGGCCTGCACCAGCCGCGCCTTGTTCAAGAATGCCTCCTTGAGGTTGCAGTTGGAGAGGTTCGCCTTCTCCAGGTCGGTCTTCATGAAATGCGTGCGCTGGGCGCTGGCACCGCGGAAGCGCGCCTGCTTGAGCTTGGCTTCGCTGAGCTCCGAGCCGTCCAGCACCGCACCCTCGAAGTTCGCGCCCTCCAGGTCGATGCCGCGCAGGTTGGAACCCGGCACCTGGGCCTTGCTGAAGTCGGCACCACGGGCGCTGGTCCGTTCGCCCACGAGGCGCAGCTTGGTGAGCGCGGCGCCCGGCAACCTGAGCCCATCCAGGTTGACGTTCACGAACAATGGGGCGACGCCTTTCGCGCCGCCGAGGTCCAGCGTCCTGGCGCTGCCTCCCATGACGATGGAGCGCTGCAGGCTGGCGCCGTTCAGCCGCGCGCCGTCCAGGATGCAGTCCATGAACACCGGGGCATGGAATTCGGCGCCGCTCAGGTCCGCGGCACTGAAGTTCACCTTCAAGGCCTGGCCGGCGGCGAAGCGCGCCCCCGGGAGGGCGCAGTTCTCGAAGCTCGATTCGCTCAGCACCGCATTGCTGAAGTCCGCGCCCTCGCCCTTCGCGCCCACGAAGCTGGACCTGCCCACGTTCGCCTCGGACAGGTCCGCCTTGCCGAGCTTGGCCCCGGCGAAGTTGGCGCGGGGCGCGATGGCGCCCTTCAGTCGTGCGCCGCTCAGGTCCGCGCCGGAGAAGTCCGCGAACTCCAGATAGGCTTCGGAGAGGTCGGCGCCGCGCAGGTCCACACCCTTCAGGTCCACCCCGGCGAGGTCCATGCGCGCCAGGGACTCGCCGCGTTTGAGGCGCTGCAGCACCTCCTCGCGCAGCGCCTTGAGCCCCGCCTGCCGGTCCGAGGGCAGTGCGGTCACGGCCGCATGGGCGCCCATGCCATAGCCCTTGCGGAAGCCTTCTTCCGCCGCCTTCAGTTTCACCTCCAGCTCCTCGAAATCCACGGGGCCGAACGCCTTCTTCACCATCTCCTGGCAGGCAGGCGACGCGTCCACCATCTGCCTGACCTTGGCGAGCTGCTGCACGGCGGAGAAGCGCGGCAGGGCGGTGGCAGCCTTGCGCAGCACGTCTTCCAGGTCCAGGCCCGCCTGCTTGCACGCTTCCGCGAGCTTGGCCTTGAATATCTCGCGGCTGTCTTCGCTCTGCTTGCGGGCATCCGCCATGAGTTGCACCACGTCCGCACCTTCGATGCTGAAGGGTTTCTCGGCGAGCTTCTGCGGCAGCAGGTCCACGGCGGCCTCCAGGCCCTGTTCCTTGAGCTGGCCGCGGGTCTTATCCATCTCAGCCTGCATGCGTGCACTCTGGTTGCGGGCCAGGAGGTTCTCGCGGCCGGAATCTTCCACGGAGCGCTCGATGAGCTCCGCGAGGCCGGACTTGTCGCCTTCGGGGATCAGGTCGCGTTCGTCCAGCAGCAGTGTGGCACGGGTCTTGGTGTCGAGCCGGCGCTTCAGCGCCTCCTGGTAATGTGCAAGGCTGCGGCGCGGGTCCGTCAGGCGCTCGTAGGCGAGCATGATCTGTGAGACGTCGCTGGCGTCATCGGTGGTGATGGTGGTATCGGCGCGCCAGATGCACACTGCCCCTTCCTGTCCTGGGAAGAAGTGCACGGTGTCGAGCCGCGCGGGAATCTCCTCGAAGCGCCCGTCCTCGCCGTGGCCGTGGACCACGAATGTGCGGGGCAGGAGGGCCGGCAGCTTGCCCTGGATCAGCGGCTGGGTGGGGTGCAGGTTATGGAGTTCGAACTCCTCGTCACCGCGCCAGTAGCCTTCCGTCCATTGGTCCTCAGCGGTGACGTTGAAATAGCTCCAATCCAGGTCGTCGGCGAGCCCGGGAGCCCGCTCCTTGAGCCACTTCTGGTCGTAGGTACCGACTTTGGCGTAGCGCTGCGGCCACATAGGGTCCAACATGCCGTAGCATGCGGGCGCCGGCCGGTCCGAAGGCGAACCGATCAGTGCTCCGGGAAGTTCCAGGTTGGGCAGCGGCACGCGGCTCTCGCCGTTGGCATCCACCGGGTCCATGCCCTTGCCCAGGGGGTTGGGCTTGTGCTCCTTGCCCCCGAAGGCGTGGGCGTAGTCCAGAGGCATGGACTCCATGGGTTCAGGCTCGCTCACCCCCAGGCTCACCCCGGCGGCACGCTTCCAGTGGCGGTCGCCGTAGACGTTGATGCGCTTGTCCAGCCGGCCGAGCTTCACGCGCACGTAGCCCGCAGGCACGGGCTTGCCGCCCGGGGCATGGAAGCTGCCATTCACCAGGAACTCACCGCGCGACTTCGGCATGGCCGCGTCCAGTATGCCGTCGCGGCCCAGGGCCGCGGTCGTCTTGCGCCACATGTCGGGTTCGGAGAGGATCTGGCCCGCCTCCGTCAGCGAGAGCATGGCGAGCATGCTCACCGCGAGCCTCTTGTCGCCGCGGTACTGATAGGCGCGATGCAACAAGCCCAGCTTGAACGGTTTGGTGATACGGATGCCGGGCACGCGGGGCTCCTGTCAGATCTGCGGATCAGTACTGGCGGACGTCAGCGGCGCCACGATGGCGCCGTTGTAGACCGATCCCACGATCACTGGCAGGTCCGGGTCGCCGCCCACGAACGCCAGCAGCACCTCGGCCCCGGGCTCCAAGGTGTATTGCGTCCCGGTATACAGACCGGCGGAAGGCTGTGCCATGCGCACCCAGGCCGTCACCACGGTCGAGCCGGGCACCGCGCCGTCAGCGAAGGGCAGGTACACCAGGTACCGTCCCTGATCGTCCACCGGAGCCGCCGGCAGGTTGAACCCGCTGGGCGCATTCTTGGCGTTGGCGCTGTTGTAGCCGGGTGGGCCCACCTGGGCAACCTGTTCGGCCTGGATGCTCTGGTTGGTCTGGTTGTTCGGTGTGTTGGATTTGACTTGACCGCCCTGGGGCCCGCCTTGCGGGGCCCGGGCGGCTTGTCCACCTTGGCCGCTGCCGTCGTCGGGTGGTACGTAAACCATGGCCGACAGCACGCCGGCGATACAGGGCTTGGGCGTCATCCGCTGCGGCCGGAACTGCACGTGTGCCGGTATCGCGGTGAAGCTGTTGCTGTAATAGGCGCCGGTGGTGGCGCTCTGGGCCGCGGTATAACTGGCCGTGGTCCAGCTCTGGTCCAGGTTGCGGGCACTATGCTGCACGCCGGTGATGAGATAAGGCTGATTGAAGGACTGCACCGGATGGCCGGTAAGGCCGAAGGCAAACCCGGCTCGCAGGGTGCAGACGGCGCCGCTGCCCGTGTAGACGCAGGCCGCCGCACTCAGTTCCTGGGCACGCACCATGGCGATATGTCCGGCCTCGGCTTGGGTCTGTACCCGGTTGTCGTAGAGCCAGCCGGTCGGGTACGTCTGCGTCAAGGCCTTGCCGTCCACGCTGACGCCGTACGCGACGCTCGCGGCCGTGCCGGGGTGCAGGTAATCGTGGCCGGTGACGCTGACCTTGGTGGTGGCAGCCGCCAGCTGCTGGGTGATCTGCACGATGCACTCGTAGTTGTTGGTGCTGCTCGGATCGGTGAAGGGGATGCTGCTTGGGCCCACGCTCAGGTGCGGGTAGGCAGCACCGTCAGCCAGCGTCATCTTGCAGGCGCCGTTCGGCTCCTCGAAGAAATAGAAATAGATGCCGTTGTATTCCAGCAGCCGGCAGACGAAGTCCAGGTCGCTCTCGGCGTACTGGCAGGTGAAATCGTAGGACGGATAGACGTAGTCGTCGCTATCCAGGCTCTGGGTCACGCCGGCGGGAGTGGTCTGGCTCGTCTCCTGGTCGCTGGTGGTGCTCCGCAGGTTGAGGATGGTCGGCTCGATCTTGCCGATGATGCCGGTGACGTCCAGCTCGCCGCCAGCCGCGGTGATGTCGCCGTTGGTGAGCACGGTCTGCACGATGGTCGGATGCGCGCTGCCCACGAAGCCGGCAGTGGTGCGGTTCAGAGACAGCCGCCAGGCCGGCGGCACAAGGAGCACCCGGTAGTAGTAGAAACCGCCCGCCACCTGCTGCTGCTCCGCCCAGGCCAGCATGCCGCTGTAGTTGTTGGCGGCACCGCCCTCCCCCGTCTCCAGGCTCAGGGTAGCGCCGGCGGCCAGCAGCGTCTCCAGGTTGATGCCCGGGCCCACCGCCGCGGTGCACTTCAAGCCGATGTTGAACTGGTAGAGGTTGGAGATGGCCTCCGTGCCCTGGAAGTCCACCACCGTGAACGTACCTGCGGCATAGGCGGCGCTCTTAAACGTGAATTCCGGCGTTGCCACGCGACTAACCTCCTGCGGGCGGCGCCACGGCGCCGCGACCCGATATGTCTAGAGCATGAATCCCACTTCCAGGCCGGCGGCGTTGGTGCCGCCGACCACCCAAGCATCCTTGCCCAGGGTCGCGAACTCGTTCAGTCCCATCATACGGTTGAAATCGCTGCCGCCCACGGCTGCTGGCTGCACCACACCCTCGTCCAGCACCAGCACCAGCTCGCATTCCAGCGGTTCCACCAGGAAGTCGGCGCAAATGCGTTTTATCTGCGCCATCAGCCCACCCTCGGTGAGTGCCCTGCCGAAGGTCTCGGCGTCCAGTGGGCCGATACGGATCTGGAAGCGGCCGCAGCGGTCCTCGATGCGCTCGCCCAGCACCGTGTCCGCGCCCAGGGTGCAGCCGCCTGCGCCCAGGCGCAACCGCTGTTCCGCAGGAATCACGGCGTTACGCGGTACGCATTGCACCACCTCCACATCGGCGCGCCCCAAGCTGGCCCGGAGCAGGGCTTCCAGCGCGGCGGCGCTGCGCACCTGGCGGCTGAAGAGGCCGGTATAGCCGAGCAGCCCGGTCCCCTCCGGCACCCGCGCCCGCATGGCGGGCTCGTACAGCCCCATCAGGGCGTAGAGCATGCCCCAGTAGCGCTCGCCGCTCCCCTCCACCGCGTTAAGCGCAAAGCGATATTTGCGCCAGGCGCCGTACAGCAGCGGATAGATCTGCTGATGCAGCAGGTCAAGCAGGTCACGCGGCGCGGAGAAGTCGTTCCACTCGTCCTCCAGGAGCTCGCTGGTGTACCACACCGGCAGCGGAGACGATGCGCCGTACAGCGACATGAAGGTGGGCGCGATCTCGTACCCCGAGGCGGCATCGCCGCGCATCTCCGCCACGTCCGACTCGCTGCGCTCCAGGCCCAGCACCGGACGATAGCGCAGTCTGGCTCCCTCCACGCCCAGCTGCAGCCGCTCCACCAGGCGCACCACCTGGTAGAAATCATACTCGCGGCTGTTGCCGACGAGTTCGCGCTCTAGATCAGCGCGCGCTTGCCCAGTCTCGCCGGCCATGAGTAGAGGTTCCCGGTTTGCTCGTCTACGAGCGTGAAGGCACTGAAGCTGTTCAGGGTGGCGAAGGTCGCGAGCACCCGGTCCAGCAGGCTGCCGAACAGGTACATGTCGCCCGCCGACGCGAAGTAGTCCTGGCGCAGGCTGGTGCGTATCGCCTGGCCGCGGATCAGGCTGCCGCCGAACAGACGATCACCTGCCTGCACCTCCACCCTGGAGATGGAGGCGATGCGCCGCAGGTTCGCGACTTCCCGAGGGGACTGCGCCCCGCCTTGCACCACATAAAGGCGCAGCAGTGCCTGCAGGGTATCGGCGTCGGCGATAGGCAGGAAGTTCAGCGCCAGGTGCGACAGCAACCGCCACAGCACCGCCTCGCCCAGGGGCGGTTCGGCGCCGTCCGCCGGCGGCAGCAGGTTACGGAAGCTGATGAGGTCCGAGGTGCCAGCGGTGGAGCGGGAGATGTCCCCGGGCCGAAGCTGGGCCGGCAGCCGTCCGTTACTGCAGGTGAGCCCCAGGATGAGGGTTTGCTGCACCGGCAGATCCAGGCCCTGGGGATAGGCCACCAATAGGTAGGGTTCGGCGCGGCCACCCTCGGCGCTGCGCACGAAGCGCATGTCATAGTAGGGTTCCTGGGCGTTGCCGCCGCCGTAGAGGTTGATGGGCTTGTATTCCTGGCGCAGCGCGGAACCGCGGGTATGGCCCACCACCTCGTCCACGGAATACACCTGGATGTTGCCGCCCTGTTCGCCGGCCGGACGCACCCGCACCTCCGCGCGGCGGTGGTTCAACAGGATCGGGTCGGCGTCGTGCCGGAACAGGTTCACCGCCGGCGTGGCATGCAGCGTGAAGCGCTCCCGGTCCACCGCCGGGAAGCGCGCTTCCAGGGGCGAGAAGTCGAAGCGCACGTGGAATTGGTTGCCGTTGCCGCGGCGACGCCAGTCCTGCAGCTGGGTGAGTTCCACGAACAGGAACTTCTCCTTTAGCAGGAAGTACTCCTGCAGCAGGCCGAAAGCCGGCAGCGTGGCCGCGGGTCGCGGCAGCATGGCGTGGGTGTCGTCCATGCCCAGAGGTCTTAGCGCGGAAGCCGGCAGTTCCTGCTCGCCGGCACCGGTGGAGATCACGACGCGCTCCAGGCCCCGCAGCAGCAACATATATAGGTCGGCGGCACCGGCGAAGTCCCCACCGATGAAGAACGGCAGCCGGTCTGCATCCCACTGAGCGAGCGTCAGCGCGTTGAGCTGCAGGGTGAGATCAATGGAGCGCCGCCCGCCAGGCCGCTCCAGCAGCTGCGCCTGCAGCAGCGTGAGCGGCGCGATGCGCACCTCGAAGCAGGTACGGAAGCGGCAATAGGTCCCCTGCACCTCGGTGGAGTCCACGTAGCTGCCCGCCGGTATCACCATGTTGCGGCGCAGCGTGTCCTTGGGCTTGAACTCCATGATGGTGGTAGCCGGCAGCGGCCGCAGGTAATGCGGGTAGATGAGCTGGGTGAGGGTCTGGGCCAGCTCCGGGAAGTCGTCATCCAGCTTTTCCCGCACCCGCCCGGTAAGGAAGGCCACGCCCTCCAGGATGCGCTCCACGTCGGGGTCCGGGCTCGGGCCCGAGAGCCGCGAGGCCAGCGCCGGATGCGCTGCGGCGAACTCCTTCGCCAGCTCGCGCAGCGCGCTCAGTTCGCGTTGGTAGTAGTCGCGATTCATGCTATGCCTGCTGCCTCACGGCGACGCGCCCGTCACCTTCGATGTTCACCTGGTAACGCACCGGCACCCGGGCCTTCTCGTAGAGCAGGTCCCCCTGCACCTGGAAGCGCAGCATCCCAAGGCTCTCCTCCGCCGGCAGGCTCACCCGCGTGTCCTGCAGGCGCGGCTCGAACTCCCGGGTGGTGACCTCGATGGCGGCGCGGATGCGTTCCACGTCCGGCGGCGTCAGGTTGGCCAGCAGATTGGAGATGTCCGGCAGGCCGTAGAGCTCGCTCAAGGGCGTGGAACCACGGCGTGTGTTGTAGAGCCGGCCGAGGTCTTGCAGCACCGACTCCAGGTAGGCGCCCAGGTCGGCACCCGCAGTCCCGCCCCCGGACCAGCGGCGCAGCCTCTTGAACAGTCGCTCTTCCGCCATACGTGTCCACCTACTTGTTGGAAGCCGGATCCCAGTGTTCTTCGTACTCGATGCCGTCCTCTTCCCAGGTCCAGCGGATCACCTCGTAGGTGAACCACAGGTTCTCCATGTTGCCGTAGCTCGCGTTCTCCTTGTCGAGCACGTCCGGCACCCAGGATTCGATCTTCACGATCAGCGCGTTCTGCAGCAGCACCGTGAAGTACTGCACCTCGTCCCCCGAACCGTCCATGCGGTACCAGCGCAGTGTCGCCTCGGTCATGACCTCGCCGCTGCACAGCGCCTGGTAGAGCTTGGGCGTGCTCTTGTCCACCTCCTTGGTGATCATCAGCGGCCGGTGGACGCGCTTGCCCGAAGGCAAGCCGCTCTCATTGGACGGCAGGTCCACCAAATGCCTGAAGGCCTGCACCAGAATGGTGTTCTCGCGGCCCTCGATGTCGCAGGAACCCTCTATCTCGCCCTGCTCCTTTCCCACCAGCGTTAGATTACCCGGCATCGGCATGGTTGCTACTCCTCAACGGCGACGGCGGACCGCGCTACGGTCCGGGTCACGATTTCTCCAGTTTCCCGGTGACCGCCAGTGAGAACGGCGATCCCAGGTACTTGAGGTGCGGCGTGATGTTGAGACGCACCAGGTACCAATCCGTCTTGCCCGGCACTTCCAGCACCTCGATCTTGGCCTGACGCAACGGTCGGCGCGCACGCACGCTCGGCGCCGGGTTGGCCATGTCGGTCACATACTGCTGTATCCAGTGCCCCAACTCCTTCTCTATCTCGGCGCGGTTGCGCCAGGCGCCGAGGTGCTCCCGCTGCATCACCTTGAGATAGTGCGCCAGGCGGCTCACCAGCAGGAGATAAGGCAGCTGCCCCGCAAGCTTGCGGCCGAAGATCGCGCTTACATTGGCGCCGGCCTCCTCCTCCGGCACGCTCTGCACCGACACGGCGGTATAGAACGCGGCCTCGTTGTCGCCACGGTGCACAGTGAGGGTGATGAAGCCGAACCTGGACAGGTCCACCTCCAGGCTGTCGTCCACCACCACCTCGGCGGGCACCTTGCCGGGACCGGCGGCGCTGTCCACCGTCAGGCCCTCCACCCGTCCGTATTCCTTGCCGGTGACGTTCAGGCACCAGCGGAAGCGCGCGAAGCTCGCCGCCAGGCGGGTGGCGAAGGCGTAGGCGGAGTTCCCCCACAGGCAGCGCTCCTCCCCCTCGGTGAACATCTCCACGTAGTCGAAGGCGGCGGCCTTCAGGCCCGGCGTGCCGTAGGCTCGGCGCAGCAGGAAGCGCGGCAGCGCCAGTCCCAGGTAGCGCGCGTCCTCGCTGGCACGCAGCGAGCGCCATTTGGTGAACTGCGGCTCCGCCATGAGCGAGCGCAGGTCCCGCAACCGCGGCAGGCCGGTGAAGTCCGCGAGACCGAAGAACCCCGGGCCGGCGGCCGCGATGAACGGCGCGTGCGCCACCGCCGCCACGTTCGCCAGGTTCTGCAGCAGGTGCACGTCCGCCGCGTCCGGACCGAAGCTGTAGTCACCGATCAGCAGGCTGTAGGGCCGCCCGCCGTACTGGCCGAATTCGCCGGTGTACACCCGCTGGTAGAGATGTGATTGCACCACCTCCGGCACATCCTCGAAGTCCTCGCGCAGGCTCCGCTTGGAGACGTTGAGTATCTCCACCAAGCAGTTCTCGGTGTAGTCCACCCGCTCCAGCAGGAACTGCAGCCCGCGCCAAGACGCCTCCAGGGCGCGGAACTCAGGGTGATGCAGGATGCGGTCGAGCTGCGGCCCAAGGCGGGCATCCACCTCGGCCAGCATCTGCCCCACGTTGTGGGCTCCCATGGCCGCGACGCGCGACTTGAGCGCGTCGTGCCAGAAGCGGCCGGAGTGAGTGTCCAGGTCCCACTTGCTCAGCAGCTCCTGCACGTCGGCGGCGATCTGTCGCAAATTGGCGCCGCGCTCGCGATAGCGCCATAGCAGGGTGCGCAGCTCCAAGAGCGCATTCAGTTCCGGCACCCGCCGTATGAGCCTGTCGGGCGCAAAATCCGCCAGGCTCTGGAACTCGAGTTCCACCTCCAGCGGCGCGTCCGCACCCTCGGTCAGCGTGTTCTGCACCTGCAGCTTGAGCCGGGGCGCGAGCTTGGCCAGCACCGGGTCCAGGTCGCGCGCCGGCAGCGCGATGGGGGCGTTGTCGCCCTCGAAGCCGGCCCGCGCGTCGCGGGTGAAGTCGCCCAGCACCAGCATCCGGAACGGCAGCTCCACGTCGCTCTGCCGCCCGGCCGCCTCGGTGCGGTACACCAGCCGCAGCCGCTCGACTTTGTCCTGGACTTCTTCAGCCAACGTACATCTCCTCCGTTCAGCCCGAGGGCGCCCAGCAACGGGCGACCTCCGGCGGCGCATCCAGCGGCACCGCTTTGAGAGCCAACAACACCGGCCGCTGTCCGCTGAACCCGTAGCGCACGCGGATCCCGCTTACTCCGTCATGCACCAGTTCGTCGCGCGAATCCGGGAAATCCTCCGGCGTGAACACTCGCTCGCCATCCTTGAAGTCCTCGAGGAACTGCGGGAACCCCTTGAGGCCCGGATACACCCGGGTCAGCACCAAGGGGCCGATGAAGATGCGCAGCACGGTGTCGCCGCAACCGCCCACGGTCCAGTTGAAGGTCTGGGTGACCTTGAAGTTGTAGTTGTCGAGCTCCTGCACGCCCGCCGCGCACTGCACGGTGAGCATGACGTTGCTGGGCAGGATCTTGGCCCCCGTGTTCACATTGGTGGGCAGTGTCGAGATGGTCACGGACTGGGTGCCGTCCACCAGCTGCGCGCCCTCCAGCGCGTGATTCAGGAAACTCATGAAGTCCGGATCGAAGGGGATGGCGTCCTTTTCCACATGCACCGGGACGTAACCCGCCTGGTACTTGTCGCTCAGAAACGGTGCGGCGGTCTTGCTCGTGTAGGCCCACACCAGCCCACTCTTCCCGATCAGGAGATCCGGCAGCTTAGCCTCGTCCACGCCCTCGGTCTGGGCCAACACATTGGTGCTCCACTGCTGGTTCAGGTAGCAGGCGGTCTCCTGTTGCATGTACTGGTAGAGCAGCCGCAACGGCCCCGTGAACACCGTCCAGAAGGCTTGGGTCTCCGGGTCGGGCTTGCCCATCACGAGTTCCAACGCCTGGATCGCGGACCAGGCGTTCCCGCCGCTGGTGCTGCTGCTCGCCACTTTGTCGGGATTGCTGAACAGCGCCGAGATGTTGGCGTAGGACTCGCTGGCGTTGTCCGCGTTGAAGGCCATGAGCGTCAGGGCTTTCTCGTAGTCCTGGTTGGCCTTGGCCGCCTGCTCGATGGCGGTCTCCAGATCCTTCTTACTCTTGCCGCGCTTCGCCTTGGGCTTCTTGTTGAGCTTCTGGATGGCCTTCACCTGACCGTTGATCTCCTTGACCTCTTTGCTCAGGCCCGCGAGCAGCCCAACGCCGTAGCCAGCCAGCGCCTTGCCGAAGCCGGACTTGGCCGGGGTGGCAGCAGTGGCGGAGGCCGGCGCATAGGTA
>Ga0187815_10001487_pt1 | contig 11092 bp, 12 predicted proteins | sample NC_S_5_FD_132962 | JGI IMG/M metagenome (GOLD analysis project Ga0187815, IMG submission 132962) | Wetland sediment microbial communities from Neuse River Estuary, North Carolina, USA - ASW-S_5 | ecosystem: Environmental > Aquatic > Freshwater > Wetlands > Sediment | place: USA: North Carolina...
CAGGACGATAGTCACGGCGATCTGCACGCCGTAGCGGCTCGCGATCTCCAGCATGCTCCACCAGGTGGCGCTGGCGGCCCGGGCTTTTAACGGCTTATCTTTCACGCGGCGGCACTTGAGGGCGGAGAGTCGCCACAGGGCATAATAGTGGCGCGACTATAACAGGATATCCCCATGCCTCCCAGCAACCGCCTGAGCCGCACCGTGCACCGCATGGACAACCTGCCGGCGGGCCTGCGCGCGTGGCTCATCAGCTATGCCTTCGGCGCCACGGTGCGCTTCGTACGCACCGCCGGCCTCAGGTTCGAAGACCTGAGCGAGGCGCGTGCGCTCGTGCACCTGCCCAACCGCCGCAAGGTGCAGAACCACATTCACAGCGCCCACGCCGCCGCGGTGGCGCTGTTGGGCGAGACCGCCACCGGCGCCGTGTTCGGCATGAGCGTGCCCGACGAGAAGATCCCGCTCCTGAAGAGCATGCGCATCAACTACGTGAAGCGCTCCAAGGGTGACCTGCGCGCCGAAGCCACGATCTCAGATCCGGAGCGCCGGCGCATCCTCACGGATGACAAAGGCGACATCGCCGTGCCCGTGAAGGTCACCGACGAGACCGGCGAAGCCACGGTCGAATGCGAATACGTCTGGGCCTGGCGCTCTCGCAAGACATGATCGAAGTCATCCAGGGCGATATCACTCAACTGGAGGTGGATGCCATCGTCAACGCCGCGAACCAGAGCTTGCTCGGCGGCGGGGGCGTGGACGGTGCCATCCATCGGGTTGCGGGCCCCGAGCTGCTGGAGGCCTGCCGCAAGTTAGGCGGCTGCCCCACGGGCGAAGCCCGGATCACCCTCGGCTTCCGTCTCAAAGCCCGCTGGGTGATCCACACCCCGGGTCCCGTCTGGGGCGGCGGTGGCCGGGGCGAACCGCGGCTGCTCGACAATTGCTACCGAAATTCTTTCAGGCTGGCTCTCGCGCAGGGCATCAAGAGCATCGCCTTCCCCTGCATCAGCACCGGTGTCTACGGTTATCCACGAGACAAGGCGGCGCGCATCGTTGTCGACGCAATGCGCGAGCATGAAGCGAAGTTCGAACGTATTGTGGCTTGTTGCTTCGACGAGGATAATGCAGTGCTGTATCAGCGCTTGTTCGGCATGACGTAGGGCATGTACTCGAGAGCCCTGGGGAAATCACGGCAGAGATATCCAGCAACCATGAAATCCATCATAAGAAAATTCGACGACATCTTCCTCAACAAGTCACTACAGAAGCATCGGCAGAAGAGCCGCCTTGCCGAGGACCTGCATCGACTCGAAGCCGGGCTCGACTATAGATTCACCGTCCATCACAAACGAGGCGGCAATCTCGTGAGGGAGTTATGCGACAGATATGGGTCAGATAAGGGCGGGGTGCGGGATTCCGGGAACCCCTATCCATGGCCCCCGCATACCTATGCCGACCTATATTCCCGCCTGTTTTCGCACTGCCGCTTGAAAGTCCGGAAGGTATTCGAATGCGGCTTGGGCACCAATAACCCGGATTTGGCTTCGTCCATGGGAATCTTGGGTAAACCCGGCGCATCCCTCAGGGTCTGGCGGGATTATTTCCCGAACGCCATGGTCTATGGTGCGGATATAGACAGGGAGATCCTCTTCGAAGAGGAGCGGATCAGGACCCATTACATCGATCAGCTCGACCCGCGCGCCATCGCCGCTTTCTGGAAGAGCGTGGGTGAGAAGGACTTCGACTTCATGGTGGATGATGGCCTCCATACTTTTGAGGCCGGAACCTGCCTGTTCCAGCATTCAATAGACATGCTGGCAGCCGATGGCATCTACGTCATCGAAGACGTGAGTGTGTCTGACCTGGTGAGATACATGCGTTTCTTCGACCCGTCCAGCTACAACGTCGATTATGTGACCATGTATCGCCCGAATACCGCGCTGAGCGATAACAACCTGATCCTCGTCAGGCGGTCCTAGTCACGGCCGCAGGGCTTTCTAGTCCGGCAGCAGTTTGCCCGGGTTTAGTATCCCGTTCGGATCGAATTCCTTCTTTATCTTCCGCATCAATCCGAGCGTCGCCGCATCGAACTCCAGGGCCATGAAAGGCCGCTTCTCCAATCCCACGCCGTGTTCCCCCGAGAGCGTGCCCTGCATGTCCAATACCGTCTTGAACACCTCCTTGAGGCAGGGTTCCGCGTTCTTCATCTGCGCCGCATCGTCCGGGTCCACCAGCAGGTTCACGTGGATGTTGCCGTTGCCGGCATGACCGAAGTTCACGATCTGGATGCCGAATCTCTTCGAGAGTGTGTCCAGGTGCGAGATGAAATCCGCCATGCGCGAGACCGGCACCACCACATCCTCGTTGATCTTCTTGGGCGCGATCTTGCGCAAAGCAGGAGAGAGCGCCTTGCGGGAAGTCCAGAGGGCGGCGGACTCCTTGGCATCCCGCGCCGCGCGGAACTCCACGCAGCCCGGCCCTTGGGCCGCCTGGCCCACGGCGGCGGCGGCCTCATCCAGCTGCGAGGGCGCGCCGTCCACCTCGATGAGCAGCATGGCACCCGCGTCCGCCGGCAGGTCATTGCCCCCATAACCCCGGATCATGCCGATGGAAGCCTTGTCGATGAACTCCAGCACACAGGGCGTGACCGGTTGAGCCATGATGCGCGACACCGCCGCCGCCGCCGCGGTCATGTCCGCGTACACGGCGCGCAGGGTGCGCACCGCTGCGGGCTTGGGCGTGAGCTTCAGGGTCGCCTCGGTGATGATGGCGAGGGTGCCCTCGGAACCGATCAACAGGCGCGTGAAGTCATAGCCCATGGCGCCCTTGGTGGTGTAGACGCCGGCGTTGAGCACCTGGCCCGAACCCAGCACCGCGCGCAGGCCCAGCACGTTATCCCGGGTGGTGCCGTACTTCACCGCATGGGGACCGCCGGCACCGCAGGCCAGGTTCCCGCCCACGGTGGAATAGCCCGCCGAGGTGGGATCCGGCGGCCAGAAGAACCCTGAGGCTGCGGCCGCTTCCTGCACCGCGCCGTTGGTGATGCCGGTCTCGACCACGAGAGCCCGGTTCGCGGCGTCTAGCCTGATGATCTTGTCCATGCGCTCGAGGGCCAGCACCAGACCCCCGGCCACCGGCACGGCGGAGCCCGTCGTGCTGCTGCCGAGGCCCCGGGCCGTGAGCGGTACCTTGAACTCGTTGCACAGGAGCACCGCCTCACGCACCTCGTCGTGGGAGGCGGGGAAAGCCACGGCATCGGGCTGCGCCTGGCGGCGGCTGTTGTCGTAGCTGTAGGGCCAGCGGTCCGCGGGGTCGGTATAGAGATCCTCGGCGCCGACGATGCCGGCAAGCCGCGTCAGGAACGGCGGCGGCAGAGGGCCGGCCACGGGCTCACTTCTCGCCGAAGAGATGCAGGTCGATGAGGTCGCACATGCAGTGCAGGGCGACCAGGTGCACTTCCTGGATGCGCGCCGTCACCTTGGCGGGCACGCGGATTTCGATGTCTCCCGGCTTCAGTTGCAGTGCCATCTTGCCGCCGTCGCGGCCCGTGAGCGCCACCACGTGCACGCCCTTCTCGTGAGCGGCGTCGATGGCACGCATCACGTTGGGGGAGTTGCCGCTGGTCGAGATGGCGAGCAGCACGTCGCCGCTGCGGCCGAGCGCCCGCACCTGCTTGGCGAAGATGTCGTTGTACTCGTAGTCGTTGGCGATGGAGGTGAGCGTGGAGGTGTCGGTGGTGAGGGCGATGCCGGCGAGTCCCGGGCGCTCCCGCTCGAAGCGGTTCAGGAGTTCCGCCGAGAAATGCTGGGAGTCCGCCGCCGAGCCACCGTTGCCGCAACTCATGATCTTGCGGTCCTGCTTCAGGGCATCCGCCATGAGCTTGCCAGCCGCGGTGATGGAGGGCACCAGCACCTTGAGGGCCGCCTGTTTGGTGGCGATACTGTCGTTGAAATGGCCGGTGACTCGGTCTTCAGGCTTCATGACACCCTCGTTCTTATTCAGGCTTCTTAGGATCAGGATGCCTGGAAGGCATCCGGTATCCATTCTACCGCGAGCTTACCCGGCTCTCCGGATACGGCCACCACGTCGAAGCGCAGGGGGAGGCGGCGCAGCTCGGCATGGCTCTTGAGGAGGTGCTGGGCGGCCAGGATCAGCTTGCGCTGCTTGTCGGCGCGCACGGTCTCAGCCGCGCTGCCGCGGCTCGCCTCGCGCCGGTAACGCACCTCGGCCACTACCAGGGTATCGCCCTCGCGCAACACCAGGTCCAGCTCCCCCTGGGGGCAGCGGTAATTGCGCTCCAGGAGCTTGAGCCCCCGGGCCTCGAGGGTCGTGAGGGCCAGTTCCTCCGCTTCCCGGCCGGCCGCGAGGTGCGGCGCCAGGCTCACGGCTTCACAGGAGGCGTCGCGGCCGCCACCGTCGGCGGGGCTGGCAGGGTCAGGGGCGGCAGCAGAATGGCGCTGCCGTCATCGAAGTCCGCCCAATCGAGGCTACGGTGCACGCGCCGGTCGGCGTCGAGACTCAACAGCCCGGTCACGCCCTGCACCGGCTCGCCGATGGTGTGCGTGTTATAGAGCAGCGGCAGCAGGCGGTAGGCGTCGAAGCCCAGGGCGTAGAGCCGGCTGTTGGCGGCGAAGTTCGCCGGCCAGTCCTTCTGTACTTCGTCGCGGATGTCGGCCACCGAGCCCGAGTCCAAGAGCATCCAGGGCATGTCATCGAAGCGGATGCCGTTCAGGAGCGTGTTGTCCACGTTGCTGCTGAGCTCATATACCCGTGAGGTGGAAAACACCGGCACGTCGTCAGCGTGGTAGTAGGCGATCTGGGGCTGGATCTGACGCGCGTCCCCGGCGCTGCCGGCCAGGAAGATGAACTGCACGTCCTGGCGCCGGCGCGGGTCGAACTCGAGCCGCTTGCCCAGGGTATCGGCGAGACGCTCTTCCCGGTCGTCGCTCGCGTCCAGGCTCAGCAGCTGCTGGATCGCGTCGGCGTAGGTGTCGCCGCCGGGGGTGTAGGTACCGGTGGCGAGCAGGGTGCCGCCGAGCTGCGTGTAGCGGGCGGTGAAGGCGCCGAGCATGCGTTTACCGAAGTCATCGCTGGACACGAGCGCGATGCCGCGGGTGTAGCCCTCGGCCACGGCGCGTTCCGCCGCCTGTTCCGCCTCACCCTCCGGCAACAGGCCGAACTGGTAGAAACCCGCGGGCCCCGCCTTGCCGGCATCGAGATAGTTGAGGGCGAGCACGGGCACCGGCAGCGTGGGCAGGTTGGCGAGCGCCGCCACCCCTTCCTTCGTCAGCGGACCGATCACCATGCTGGCACCGTCGCTCACCGCCTTCTGATAGGCCGCCTGGGCACTGGCCGCGTCGGTGCCGGAGTCGTAGTAGCTCAAGACAGGTGCCGAGCCGTTGCCCGCCAGCTGGAAGTAGGCGGCCAGGAGGCCGTCGCGCACCGCATCCGCCGGATCCTTGAGGTTACCCGAGAGCGGCAGCAGCACCGCCACCTTGGGCGGGAAGGCGGTGAGCGCCTGCTGCTTGGCGAGTAGGTCGGGCACGAGCTGCACCATGGCGGGATGCTGCGGGTAGCGGCCCTCCCAGTCCTTGATGGCCGCCATGAATTTGTCCGGCTGCTGCCAGCTGTTGCGGGCGATGTCGGCCAGTTCAAGCCAGCCGCGTGCCGTGGGTGAGAGCGTCGCCTGGAGCTTGCTGAGGTCGATGGCCTCGTGGCTCGCGGTCAGCGTCTGCCAGATGAGCTGCTCGTTGGCGGCCACGTCCGCGCTGCCCGGTGCGAGATAGGTCTCGCGCTCGCTCCAGTCCTGCACCGCCGTGGGCAGGTCGTTCATGGCCACATGGATGCGGCCGCGCACCAGCGCGGTCTCGGCCTTCAGCTCCGGCGGCAGCGGTTCCAGGGGAAAGCGCAGGTGGGCGAGGGCTGCCTGGGGCTGGTGGCCGGCGAGATCGAGCTCAGCCTTCAGGATTTCGATGCGCGCCTGCAGCGCGGGGTAGAGGGCTTTCTCGTTCCTGATCTTGCCGAGCAGCATCCAGCTGCGCTGGGGGTTGCCCGCATCGGACCAGGCTTCGGCCGCGCTCACCAAGAACTCGATCTGCTGCGGCGGCTGTGCGCCGGCGGCGAGCCCTTCGTAGAGCTCGGCCGCATCCTGGTACTTGCCTTCCTGTAGGAGCTGTTGTGCCTGCGCTTCACGGCTCGCGGGCGGTTGCTTCGAGGGTGTGACGGCGCAACCGGCGAGCACGAGCAGCAAGAGCGCGATGCCGGGACGGGAGCGGCGGAAGAGATGCGGCGTGCCTTGCATGGATGCGGGATTCCGTAGCAGGATGAGCGCGGATGCCCAATGATACCCGTTCCGGCCGGGAGCCGGGACCGGGCCTTATTCCCTAGGAGCAAGCGTGGTCGAGCGTCCAGGCGTGCTGTACGTGGTGGCGACCCCCATCGGCAACCTGGACGATATATCGCCGCGCGCGCTCAAGGTCCTCGCCGATGTGGACCTGGTGGCGGCGGAAGACACGCGCCACAGCGGTGCGCTGCTCGCCCATTTCGGCATCCGCACGCAGCTCGTCTCTCTGCATGAGCATAACGAGGCGGAGCGTGCCGCCTGGCTGCTGGAGCGACTCAAGGGCGGTGCGGACGTGGCGCTGGTCTCCGACGCCGGCACGCCGCTCATCAGCGATCCCGGTTTCGACCTGGTGCGCGCCGCGCGCCGGGCGGGCGTAGTGGTCAGCCCCATCCCCGGTCCCAGCGCCCTCGTGGCGGCCTTATCCGTGAGCGGCCTGCCCACGGACCGCTTCGTGTTCGAGGGCTTCCTGCCTTCCAGGTCCGCGGCACGCCGTGAGCGCCTGAACGCGCTCGCGGCCGAGACCCGTACCCTGGTCTTCTACGAGTCCGTGCATCGCCTCGCCGAGTCTCTGGAGGACATGACCGCGGTGTTCGGTGCGGCTCGCCCCGCCGTGCTGGCCCGGGAGCTCACCAAGCTGCATGAGGGCGTGCGCGAAGCGCCGCTCGAGGGGCTGGCCCGCTGGGCGGCGGAAGACCCGGCCGCCGCCAAGGGCGAGGTGGTGGTGATGGTGGCCGGGGCCGCGGCGCCCGACGGCGCCGCCCTGGGTGCTGACGCCGAGCGAGTGCTCAAGGCCCTGCTCGCGGAATTGCCCGTGAAACAGGCGGCGGCCCTGGCCGCCGAGATCACCGGCCAGAAGAAGAACGCTCTCTACGAGCGAGCCTTGGAGCTCGCCGGGAAAAAGTGAAGCTACGGAGATAGATATGCCGATCATCCGTGTCGAGATGTGGGCTGGTAGAACCCTGGAACAGAAGCGCGAACTCGTGGAAGTACTCACCCGCGAGACCGCGCGGATCATCAAGACCGACCCCGACTCCATCTATATCGTCATCGAGGACGTGAAGAAGGAGAACTGGGGCGCCGGGGGCCGTTTGTGCTCCGATAAGCACCCCTGAACCGGTCGGAGAGGCCCTTCGCTTATAATGAGGGCGGAGTCGGCCAGGCAGTCGCTGTGCTTTACACAGAGGAAAGTCCGGGCTCCATAGGACAGGGTGCCAGGTAACGCCTGGGGGGCGCGAGCCCACGGACAGTGCCACAGAGAACAGACCGCCCAAGCGCCGTAAGGCGCCGGCAAGGGTGAAAAGGTGCGGTAAGAGCGCACCGCGCGGCGGGTAACCGTCCGCGGCACGGAAAACCCCACCCGGAGCAAGGCCAAATAGGGGAGCAGGCGGGGAAACCCGCGAGGTGTGGTCCGCACCGCTCCCGGGTAGGCTGCTTGAGGTGCGCGGTGACGCGCATCCCAGAGGAATGGCTGCCCTCGACAGAACCCGGCTTATGGCCGACTCCTTCTTTCCCTGACCATGGGTCAAGTGGCCAGCTTCCGGCACCCTGGAAGCTGGTTATTTTTTTGCCCGCATTCCATCCGTCCTGGTCCGAATCGGAAGAAATCGCCGAAATCGTGGGATTTTTGCCTGAAATTAGTTAATGCGATGTCTAAAGTGCTTGTTTTAACTTATTGATAGTTAAGTCTTTAATTAGTGCATTTTTTGCACAAAACCACGGCTAAGTCCCTGTCCCGTAAGCAAATTTTCCTATTTTGTACTTGACTCGCCTTAAAGCGCTTCCTATAGTGAGCGAGGTGGGAAAAAGTGGAATGAAATGGGATAGACGGGAGGCGATAGCGAGCGCATGTTCCGCGGCATCAGCAACCTGACCCTGGATGCGAAGGGGCGCCTCGCCGTGCCCGCGCGGTATCGCGAGCGCATGCAGGAGCTCTGCCGCGGTCAGCTCGTGGTCACCATCGACCGCGACCACTGCCTGCTCATCTACCCGCTGCCCGAATGGGAGGCCCTGGAAGAGCGCTTGGTGCGCCTGCCGAGCCTCAACAAGCAGGCGCGCGAACTGCAGCGCCTCTTGCTCGGCCACGCCACCGAAGTGGAACTGGACAGCCATGCGCGTGTGCTGCTGCCCCCGGAGCTGCGCACCTTCGCCGGCCTCGAGCGCGACGTGGTGCTGCTCGGCCTCGGCCGCAAATTCGAACTCTGGCAACAGGCCGCCTGGGACGCACGCCGCGAGGCGAGCCTCACGGGCGACGCGGAAGGCGTGGGCGGCTTGCCCGACGAACTCGCCAGGCTGGTGCTTTGAGCGGGCAGAGTGCCCACCGGCCGGTGCTGCTGAAAGAGGCGGTCGATGCCCTGACGGTGCAACCCGGCGGCATCTACCTGGACGGGACCTTCGGGCGCGGCGGCCACAGCCGCGAGATCCTGAAGCGGCTCGGAGCGGAAGGGAGGCTGATTGTGCTGGACCGGGATCCGGAGGCGCACGCAGCGGCCCTGGCGCTGGCGAAGAGTGATTCGAGGGTGGCGGTGCATCGCGCGGCGTTCTCAGGGCTTGAGCGCATCGTGGGCGAAGCGGGAGTGAGCGGTCGGGTGAACGGCGTGTTGTTGGACATCGGTGTCTCGTCGGCGCAGTTGGACGATCCGCGCCGCGGCTTCAGTTTCACCCGCTCCGGCCCGCTCGACATGCGCATGGATCCCGAGACCGGCGAGAGCGCGGCCGCCTGGCTGATGCAGGCGCCGGAGCAGGACATCGCCGCCGTGATCCACGAATACGGCGAAGAGCGCCATGCGCGGCGCATCGCCAAGGCCATCATCACCGCCCGCGCCGAAGCTCCGTTGACCGACACCTTGCAGCTCGCCGAGATCGTGAGCCGCGCCGTGCCGCGTCACGACCGCTTCAAGCACCCGGCCACGCGCAGCTTCCAGGCCATCCGGATTTTCATCAACCGCGAACTCGAGGAGCTCGGCTCCTGCCTGCAGCAGTGCCTGCGGGTGCTGGCCCCAGCGGGACGGCTCGTGGTGATCAGTTTCCATTCGCTGGAAGACCGCGTGGTCAAGCGCTTCATGCGCGACCACTCGCGGCTGCCGGCGCCGGACCCCAAGGCCCCCTGGCTTGAGCCCGAAGGCAAGCCGCTGTTGCGCGTCGTCGGCAAGGCGGTGCAGGCAGGCGAGGCGGAGGTGGCGCTAAACCCACGTGCCCGCAGTGCGGTGTTGCGCGTGGCGGAGAAGCTGCCATGAATCCGAGCCGTGCCGTGGTGGTGCTCCTGGGGGTGGCGGTGTTCCTCTCGGCGCTGGCGCTCATCGACTCGCGTCACCAGAACCGCATCCTGTTCGAGCAAACCCAGCAGCTGCGCGAACAGCGCGACCAGCTCAACGTGGAGTGGGGACGCCTGTTGCTGGAGCAGAGCACCTGGTCCACCCACGCCTATATCGAGCAGTCCGCCACCCAGAAGCTGGACATGCACACGCCCGTGAACCCCGAGATCCTCGTGGTGCAGCCATGAGCCGCGCCCCGTCCGAGAACCGCAGCGCCGGCTGGCGTCCCGTCGCCGTGCTGCTGTTCTTCGGCGCCGTGGCTCTGGGGCTCACGGGCCGCGCCGTGTACCTCCAGATCCTGGACAAGAGCTTCCTGGTGGGCCAGGGCGACGAGCGCCATCTCAGGGTCGAGGCGATCCCTGCCCACCGCGGCATGATTCTGGACCGCAACGGCGAGCCCCTGGCGGTGAGCACGCCCGTGGATTCCATCTGGATGAATCCTCAGGAACTTGGTGAAGCCCCCGCCAAGCTGTCCGAGCTCGCCAGAGCGCTCGGATTCTCCGCTGGCACCCTGGCGAAACTGGTGCGTGAGAACCAAGAGAAGGAGTTCGTGTACCTCGCCCGGGGCCTCGATCCCTACGCCGCTGCACGGGTGATGGCCCTGGACGTGCCGGGCGTCTACACCCAGCGCGAGTACCGCCGCTACTATCCGGCGGGCGAGGTCACGGCGCACGTGCTCGGCTTCACCAGCGTGGATGACGTGGGCCAGGAAGGCCTGGAGCTCGACTACAACGAGTGGCTCAAGGGCGTACCCGGTGCCGAGCGCGTGATCGTGGACCGCTACGGCCGTTCGGTGCAGGACGTGGAGAACCTCAAGGCCCCGCGCCCCGGCCGCGACCTCACCTCCAGCATCGATCTGCGCATCCAGTACCTCGCCTACCGCGCCCTGAAGCAGGCGGTGCTGGCCCAGGGCGCGCGCTCCGGCTCCATCGTCATCATGGACTGCCACACCGGCGAAGTGCTGGCCATGGCCAACCAGCCGTCCTTCAACCCGAACAACCGCGTCGGCTACGACAGCGGCGCCTACCGCAACCGCGCCGTCACCGACATGTTCGAGCCCGGCTCCAGCATGAAGCCCTTCACCATGGTGGCGGCGCTGCTCTCCGGCAAGTACCAGCCTGGCTCCATGGTCGACACCGCGCCCGGCACCCTGAAGCTCGCGGGCTATACCATCCACGACGAGCAGGATTTCGGCCGCATCGACCTGACCACGATCATCGAGAAGTCTTCGAACGTGGGAGCCAGCAAGATCGCACTGTCCCTGGACCCGCGGCTCATGTGGCGCACGCTCTCGGCCTTCGGCTTCGGGCGCCAGAGCGGCAGCGGCTTCCCTGGAGAGAGCGGCGGCGACCTGCCGGATTACCGCGGCTGGAACCCGGCGCGCCAGGCCACCATCTCCTACGGCTACGGCATCGCCATCACCGCGCTGCAGCTCGCCGAC
>Ga0187815_10001488_pt1 | contig 11090 bp, 10 predicted proteins | sample NC_S_5_FD_132962 | JGI IMG/M metagenome (GOLD analysis project Ga0187815, IMG submission 132962) | Wetland sediment microbial communities from Neuse River Estuary, North Carolina, USA - ASW-S_5 | ecosystem: Environmental > Aquatic > Freshwater > Wetlands > Sediment | place: USA: North Carolina...
ATGTCGGCGAAATCAATCTGGATACGCCGCGCGGCCCGCTGAGCGCCAGTGTCAACGTCGGCCAGATCAGCGCTACCTCAGGCAGCACGCAACTCGGGCCGATTGACTTGTCGAGCGACATCGGCGAGGCCGCCCTGTTTCAAGGCGGCAAATTAGTGCGGGATAGCGGTCGGCATTCCGGCCTCGGCCGCAGCATCCATGTCACCGGCAATGGCCCGGACCGCATGCATCTGAGCGTCAACGTCGGCGAAGTGGATTTGCGCCTCAATTCGCCGCCGCTACCGAAAAACAAGCTTTAGGACAAAACTGCCTGATGGAAGTGGTATCGGCCATCAATCGCCAACCGGGGGCACTCTGGAAGGTTCTGCAATTCCGGCTGACGCGCATTGTGCTGGCCGCCACGGCGTTGATTGCCGTCGTCGTGATTATTCAGTCAGGCGCGAAAGCCCTGCATATCCGCCCGGATTCATCCCTGAGCATGTTGGTGGCGCTGCTCCTGATGGTTGCGGTGCTGGCAACCTATCACCTCTATGTGCATGTGATTGAACAGCGCGCGGTCACTGAGTTCGGCTGGCCGCGTGCTCTTCCGGAATTCATCGGCGGTTTCCTGGTGGGCGCGTTGCTGTTCGGGGTCAGCATGTTGGTGATGTGGCTGCTGGGCATCGCAAGCTTCACGATGGGGGGCGGATGGATGGCACTGGGTTATCCGCTGATGGGTGCGCTCGCGGCCGGCATCGTGGAAGAAACCCTGGTGCGTGGCGTGTTATTCCGCATCATCGAAGAAAGTCTCGGTACTTGGCTGGCGCTCGCCATCTCAGCTGCTCGCGGTGCGTAATCCCGTGCAGTATCGCAGCCTGATTGCTTTTGCCGCATGGTCGAGCCTGGCGCATGCGGGAATGATGGGATTCCAGGTATTCCGGGGCTTGATCTCCCACAATGAGGTGCCCGGCATTATTGCCTTGGCCACTATTGGTATAGTCTTGATCGTCCTCGCGCCTCCCAAGCAGAAACTTGCAGCTGCCTGACTGCGGGTACATTTGTCGGGCAAGATCCGCTTCGAGAATAGTCATGCAACTCCTTGGCTCGCCGTCCAGTCCCTATGTGCGCAAGGTGCGTGTGCTGCTCGCGGAAAAAGCGATCGAGTGCGAGCTGGTGCTGGAAGACGTGTGGGCGGCGGACACTCGAATCCAGCAGCGCAATCCGCTCGGCAAGGTGCCGTGCCTGATTCTTGATGACGGCCGTGCGTTGTACGACTCGCGCGTAATTTGCGCTTATCTCGATTCGCTGCCGCCTGCAAATAGCCTGATTCCAGTGAGCGCCGAGCGTATGGAAGTGTTGCGTTGGGAAGCACTCGCCGACGGCGTACTGGATGCCGGCATTTTGATTCGTCTGGAGCATACCCAGCGCGAACTGCGTGAACGCAGCGAAAAGTGGCTCGCACGTCAGCGCGGCAAAGTGGACGCCGGTTTGGCCACGATGGCAGAGAATCTGCACGACCGTGAATGGTGTGCCGGCGCGCGCTTCACGCTTGCCGACATTGCCGTAGGCTGCGCGCTCGGCTGGTTGGCGTTCCGCCTGCCGGAAATAGACTGGCATGCGCAGCATCCGAATCTCGCGCGCCACTACGCAAAGCTCATGAAACGCGCTACCTTTTTCGACAGCGCGCCGAAATAGGAATCGCGGCGGGAGGCCGCTCCTACGATTAGATGAAGATCAATCTCGAAAATTTATGAACTGCAAAGGCTGGCCGAGTTTGGCGCTGCGCAGCAGCGTAATCGCCGTCTGCAAATCGTCTTTTTTCTTTCCCGAGACGCGCACTTCCTCGCCCTGGATGGCGGTCTGCACTTTCAGGCTGCTGTCCTTGATGAGCTTGACGATTTTTTTCGCCAGCTCCTGATCTATGCCCTGCTTCACCTTGATGAGCTGCTTGGTCTTATCACCGGCGATCGATTCGATTTTCTGCGGATCGAAGCTTGACACGTCAATACCGCGTTTCGCGGCGCGCTGATAGAGGATGTCCTGCACCTGTTTCAGCTGGAATTCACTGTCGGCGTACAGCGTGAGTAGATTTTCCTGGCGCTCGACTTTGGTACTGGTGCCCTTGAAGTCGTAGCGCGTGCCGATCTCGCGGCTCACCTGATCCACGGTGTTTGTCAGTTCAGATGTATTGACTTTGGAAACGACGTCGAAGGAAGGCATAAAAGCTCCTATTCATATTCATACTCGGGTCATTGCCAGGAGTGAAGTGACGAAGCAATCTCGATGGGAACTGTAGCGGTGGACGGGATTGCTTCGCTGCGCTCGCAATGACATTTACGGTTTTACTCTGACCGCCGCGGCAGCGCGTGTGGCCTTGGCACGGGCATTCTCGATGCTATCAGCGCGCGCCAGTGTCACGCCCATGCGCCGATAGCCGCGGATTTGCGGTTTGCCGAACAGCCGCAGCATGGTGTCGGGCTCCGTCAGTGCGGCATCCACGTTTTCAAACAACGGCCCGTCGGAATCGCCCTGCGGCAGGATCACGGCAGAAGCCGAGGGACCAAGCTGGCGGATCACCGGAATTGGCAGGCCGAGGATGGCGCGCGCATGCAACGCGAATTCCGACAGATCTTGCGAAATCAGCGTGACCAGACCGGTATCGTGCGGGCGTGGCGAGACTTCGCTGAACCACACCGCGTCGCCCTTGACGAAAAATTCCATGCCGAAAATGCCGTGACCGCCGAGATTATCGGAAATTAGTTTCGCCATGCGCTGGGATTCGGCCAGCGCCTTGGGCGACATGGATTGCGGCTGCCAGGATTCACGGTAATCGCCGTGTTCCTGGCGGTGGCCGATGGGCTCGCAAAACATGGTGCCGCCTGCGTGACGCACCGTGAGCAGCGTAATTTCGTAATCGAAATCCACAAAACCTTCCACGATTACGCGACCCTGTCCGGTACGCCCGCCTTTTTGCGCGTAATCCCAGGCCGCAGCGATGTCCATTTCCTTTTCGATGACGCTTTGGCCCTTGCCGGAAGAACTCATCACCGGTTTGACCACGCACGGCAGGCCGATGGCCTTCGCTGCCGCGCGGAATTCTTCCGGCGTGTCGGCGAAGCGGTAGGGTGAAGTCTTGAGTTTCAGCTCTTCCGCCACCAACCGGCGGATGCCTTCGCGGTCCATGGTGAGGCGCGCAGTGCGCGCCGTGGGAATCACCGTCCAGCCCTCCTTCTCCAGTGCCAGCAATTCGGGCGTGGCGATGGCTTCCAGTTCCGGCACGATGTAATGCGGCTTTTCCAGTTCAACCACACGGCGCAATTCGTAACCATCCAGCATGTTGATAACGTGTGCGCGGTGCGCCACCTGCATCGCCGGCGCATTCTTGTAGCGGTCCACCGCGATGACCTCGATGCCGAAGCGCTGTGCCTCGATGGTGACTTCCTTGCCGAGTTCGCCCGAGCCCAGCAGCATCAGCCGCGTGGCGTTCGCGGTGAGTGGTGTGCCGATGTTGATCATATGGTGCCTTTAAGTGGAGCTGGTTTGACGCGCGCACCGCGCAACAGGACTTCCTCGCCAATTTCCAGATCTTCTGGTGTGCCCCAGAGTACCAGCACATCACCGGCCTTCAACACCGTGTCCTTGGGCGGTTGGCGACCGACCACGCCTTCGCGGCGCAGCGCGGTGACCACCACCTTGTGCGACTTGAGGTTGAGTTCGTCAAGGCTGTGGTCAATGGCGTGCGCGCCGGGTTCGAGCGTCACGGTGTAAAGCTGTTCCCGGAACGCGTGGCTGGGATCAATCGGCAAGGCGTCCTGACCGCGGAACACGCTGCGCAGCAGGCTATAACGGTGCGCGCGCACTTCCTGGATGTCGCGCAGGATCTTGCGCATTGGCACGCCCAGCAGTTGCAGCAGGTGCGCGGCCACCATCAGGCTGGACTCCATGGTCTCGGGGATCACTTCGGTGGCGCCGGCCTGCATCAGTTTGTCGAGTTCGGCGTCGTCGCGGGTGCGCACCAGAACCGGCAGATCAGGGCGCATTTTCTTGACGTGCTCCAGGATTTTGAGGATCACCGGAATGCGGAAATAACTGATCACCAGCGCGCGCGCGTGCTCCACGCCCGCAGCCTTGAGCACCGCCGGATTGGTGCCGTCGCCGTAATACGCCGGGTCACCGGCTTCGCGCGCGTGCTTGATGCGCACCGGATCAAGATCGAGCGCCACGAACTGAAAACCTTCCGGTTCGAGAAAGCGCGCCACGTTCTGACCGACGCGGCCGTAGCCGACGATCACCACGTGGTTCTGCAGGTGCAGTTGCTGGCGGCCGATGTCATGCTGCAGGCGGTCGTGCTCTTCGGCGGATTCGTCGCGCGGAAACAGCCGCGTGGCGAGTGCACCGTTGAAACGGATCAACAGCGGACTCACCAACATGCTGATGACGATCACCGCCAGGCCGAATTCCGCCACCGGCGCCCGGATTACGGCCTGCGCCAGACCCAAAGCCAGCAGCGCAAAGCCAAATTCACCTCCCTGGTTGAGGGCCAGCGCGGTGCGCAGTGAAGTGGCGCGATCGCTGCCGAGCAGGCGCGTGAGCGCACCCACCAGCAGGGTCTTGAACAGCATCAGCAGCGCCACGCTCAACAACAGCAGCCACCAGTAGCGCACGATGGTATGCGGATTGATGAGCATGCCCACGGTCACGAAGAACAGACCCAGCAGGATGTCACGGAATGGGCGAATGTCGGCTTCCACCTGATGGCGAAACTCGGTCTCCGCCAGCATCATGCCGGCGAGAAACGCGCCCAACGCTAGCGACAGGCCAAGCGCCGCGGTGCTCCAGGCTGAGGCCAGCGTGAACAGCAGCACCGCGAGCGTGAACAATTCCGCCGAGCGCGTGCTGGCAATTTGATGGAACAGCGGCCTCAGCAGCCAGCGGCCGAAGGCCAGGATCACGATGACCGCGAGCGCGCCCTTGCCGAAGGCCAGCAGCAGCGCGCCTGCCAGCTCCGGGCCGATGCCATGCGACAGGCCGGGAATCAGGATCAGGAACGGGATTACCGCCAGATCCTGGAACAGTAGCACCGCGATGGTCAGGCGGCCGTGTTGCAGGTTGAGCTCGTTTTGTTCGGCGAGCTGTTTGACCACGATGGCGGTAGAGGACATGGCGAAGGCGCCGCCGATGACGATGGCCACCGGCAGTTTTACGCCGAGCAGCCACGCAGCCAGTGCCGTACCGGCGGTGGTCAGCAGCACCTGTAGACCACCTAGCATCAGCACTGCCTTGCGCATCACGATCAGACGCGGCAGCGAAAATTCCAGCCCCAGAGTGAACAGCAGGAACACCACGCCGAATTCGGCGAGCGCCCGGGTGTCTTCAGAATCCGCGATCCAGCCGAGACCGTACGGCCCGACGATGAAACCGGTGGCTAGATAAGCGATGACCGTGGGCAGTTTGACGCGCTTGAGCGCCACCACCACCAGCACTGCTGCTGCCAGCAGAATCAGGATGGACCGCAGGGTGTTGTGTTCCATGGCGTGTGCGCGTCTGGCCCCAAGGACGCAATCTTACCGGAAGCTCGGGACTATACTGTTACCGGACGATGACCTGCGGCACACCCGGGATCCAGCATGTTCAGACGCCTCATATATTTGGCGGGTTTTGGCCTGATCACCGCGGCCTTGCTCGGCAGTACCCAGTGCCAGAACAATACCAATAACGGTGTCGGCCCGAACGGCCCGAACTTCGTCACCACGCTCGCGGTCGAGGACGCCAACGGCAACGCCTCCAGCAGTTTTTCGCCGGCCCAGCAAATCCAGTTCGTGTTGAGCGTGCGCAACCGCAGCACCACGAGCCAGACGATTTCTTTCAACACCGCGCAGCAATACAACTTCGTGGTGTTGAACAGCGGCAGCGCCACCGAGGTATGGGCCTGGTCGCTGTCACAGTCGTTTACCCAGGCCACCAGCAGCCTCACGATTGCGGCGGGCCAGACCCAGACATTTACCGTGGTTTGGGACCAGACCGCTGATAACGGTCTAGCGGTGCCCAGCGGCAATTACGAAGCCATCGCCGGACTCACCTGCGTCAACAGCAGCAGTTCATCGAGCTCATCTTCCTCGTCAACCGCCAACAACTGCATGCCGGCGGGCGTACCCGGTTCCGGAGATCTGGTGCCCAGCGTGTACATTTCTACGCTGGTCCCGTTCACCATTCAGTAAGGGCTTATTCAGCATTCAGCAGAGGAGATGACCCATGCGCAAGCTCGCAAGCTCATTGATTTTGCTCTTTGGTTTGTGGACATGGCTGCCACAGTTGCAAGCCACGCCCGCCTGCGATCCCGGCAATGGCGGTATCACGTTGCCCAAAGGATTCTGCGCCACAGTGTTCGCCGACAATCTCGGCACCGCACGTAACATCGTGGTCAACAGCAATGGCGATGTCTATGTGGCGTTGCTCGCTCCGACGCACGACGGCGGCATTGTGGCATTGCGGCCAGGAAAGGATGGCCACGCCGCCGAGATCAAATACTTCGGCGCTCAAGGTGGCACCGGCATCGGCATTCACGACGGCTATTTGTATTTCGCCACGCCCACTGAGGTGATGCGCTACAAACTTATCCCCGGCCAATTGCTGCCCAACGTCACACCCGAGATGGTCATCAGCGGATTTCCTGAACAACACGAGCACGCAGCCAAAACTTTTACGTTTGACAATGCGGGTCACCTATACGTGAACGTGGGCGCGCCCTCAAACGCCTGTCAGCATGAAGATCGCCAGCGCGGCTCACCCGGCATTATGCCCTGTCCGTTGCTGGCCAAGCACGGCGGAACTTGGGAATTTAGTGCCGACAAGATCAATCAGCATTTTCCGCAGGATGGCGTGCACTTCGCCAGCGGCATCCGCAATGGCATGGCGATCGCCTGGAACACGCATACCGGTCATTTATATGACGTGCAGATGGGCCGCGATCAGTTGTATGACAACTGGCCGCAGTTCTACACCGCCGAGCAGAGCGCTGAACTTCCGGCCGAGCAGTTTTTCCTGGTGCGCCAAGGCGAGAACTACGGTTGGCCGTATTGCTACTACGATGAGCTGCAACACAAGAAGGTGCTGGCGCCGGAATACGGTGGCGACGGCAAAAAAGCGGGTGACTGCGGAAAATACGGTCAGCCGATCATGGCATTCCCCGGCCATTGGGCGCCGGAAGCGCTGATATTTTATCGTGGCGACGCTTTCCCGGCACGTTATCGCGATGGTGCCTTCATCGCGTTTCATGGTTCCTGGAACCGCGCGCCTCTGCCACAAGCAGGCTATCAAGTAGTGTTCGTGCCGTTCAAGGGCGACTTGCCCGCCGGTGGCTATGAGATTTTCGCCGGCGGTCTGGCCGGCGTGAATCCACTCACGTTGCCTTCGGATGCGCATTTCCGTGCCAACGGCTTGGCCGAGGGACCGCACGGCGCTCTTTATATAAGCGATTCGCAGCACGGGCGCATCTGGCGGGTTTTCTGTAGCCGGCCTTGATCATACTTGCCAGCCGGGCGCTGGCCGTTATCATTGGGCGCCTTTTCCGGTGGATGGATCCTCATGCATTGGGCGCCATTGGTTCTCGTGATCCTGGTGGTACTGGCCGGCCTCGGTCTCGCGTGGCGCGATTTACACCGCCGTCCGCTGCCTCTGCGCATCAGCATCTTGCATGGTCTGGGCGGTATCGCCGCCATCGTGTTGCTGATCCTGCTCGACACGCATTTCCCGCAGAATCGCGCACTCTTGTCGGCCACGGTGTTGTTGCTGCTGACCGCCACCGGCGGGCTGCTGTTGTTCGGTTTTCGCGCCGCGCGCCAGCCGCTGCCCGGACTGGTGGTAGCGCTGCACGGGGTTTTCGCCCTGGCCGCGTTGGGTCTGGTGATTTTCGGTTACCTGCGCAGTTGATGTTTGCCACGCGCTTCGGAACTGCACGCATGCAAATTTCTACTGTTGGCCTGCAATCAGTTGCAACGCTGCTGGGTTTGGCGGGTACTGTGCTGGTAATTGTGCAGTCACTATTCTGGGTTGCACACAGTCACGCCGGCATCGCGGCGCTGATCCTGACTGGCTGCACGCCGCTGATTGCCGCGCTGGTGTTTGCGGCGGTGCCGCGGCGCGCTACCGAGAGCACGGCTATCGGCTATCGGCTAAGCGCGCCGCTGGTGTGGATCACGCTGATTTTGCCGGTGCTTTTGACTGTGTTAACGATGCTTTTGATTGGTATCAGTGGCAGCTTTGCAGATTATTTCGGCTTGGCGCTGTTGGTGGCGGTCAATGCCGGACGCAATCTGCGCGATCTGGTGCGCGCGTTATGGTTGAGCATCAGCGGGCGCTCGGCATGAAGCGTGAACTCAAAGCCAGCGTGGATATACGCGCCACGCCCGAGGAGGTCTGGGAGGTGCTCATGGATTTCCCCAGTTACCTGGACTGGAGCAAATTCCTGCTGAGCATAGAAGGACCGGCGGTGCCGGGTTCATACCTGCATATCCGGGTGGGGGATGCGGACAATCAATTCCGCGTATACAACCCCATGGTGCTGCAAGTGACGCGGCAGCGCAGTTTCCGTTGGCTGACCAACCTGTGGGTACCGGGGCTGCTGGACTGGGAGCACGGGTTCTTCCTTGAGTACCTGCTCGACGGTGGCACACGTCTGCGGCAGACCGCAAGCTTTGGTGGATTCTTGGCTCCGTGGCTATGGCGGCGGCTGGAGCGGATTGCGGCCGAAGGCATCGCGGCCTTCAACCGTGCCATCAAAAAGCGCGCTGAATCCCTTAGCTAGGCGGGTTCAGGGGCGGCCTGGTACCCACGCGTAGCAATCTCCGCTAAGCTATTTTGCATAATAACGGGATAACCGATTGCCGGTAGTGCGGCCCATCAAGCCGCACTGCCCTCAGACCACGAGCGTGGGAATATTGTGACGGATTTCCGCATCAAACGATGGCTACCGGGCATCGGCATTACGCTGCTGCTGACCGCAGCGGCGTTGTTGCAGTTTGGCCGTGGCTCCGAAACGCTGGTGCAGCGCGCGGCCCTGTGGCTGGCGCCGCAGCGTCCGCCCAATGCTGATGTAGTAGTGGTTGGCATAGACCATGCCGCACTGCAACAACATGGACCTTGGCCTTGGTCGCGCGACCTGCTGGCACAACTGACCTCACAACTGAGCGCCGACAAGGCGCGCGTGATTGCCTTTGTACCGGCATTTGAAGCGCCGCAAAATGCCACGGCCTTGCGTTATCTCCAGCAGCTCGCGTCCCTGCGTACGCTCAGCAGGGATGACGACGCAGCCGCACAAGTGGCCGCGGCTCAAACCGCCTTGTCCACCGATCAATCCTTTGCCGAGAGCATTGCCAATGCCGGCAACGTGGTGTTGACAGCGCCGGCTGCGCTTGGACCGCCGGCGTCCGGGCGGGCATTGCCACCCTGGCTGGTTTTCAAAATGAGCGTGCCGCAGCCGGAGCCCTCGGCCTTGGCGGATTTGTTTTTCCGGCCGGAGAGCGCGAGCTTGCGACCGCCGTTGGCGGCGCTTGGACAAGCCGCGGCCGGAATCGGCTGGTTGCCTGAGTCACCGTCTTCCACTGTGCAATCCCTGATGGCCAACGTTGGTGGCCAATTGCTGCCGAGTTTCCCTCTGCTGGTCGCGGCGCGCGATCTGGGTTTGAAAAACAGCGCCATTGTCCCGCAGGCGAGCGGCGGCATCCGGCTCGGCGACGAGTATTTGTTCACGGATGCGCAATTGCGCGTCCAGCTGCGGCGCTATTCGGGCGGCGCCGGCCGCGATGCCATTCCAGTGTATGGTTTCGATGCGGTGCTGGGTGGTGAAGTGCCGGCAGAAAACTTGGCGGGCAAGACCGTGGTCGTAGGCCTGACTGGCGCCGGAGATTCGTGGACACTGGTGGCGGCGGCGACCGTATCCAGCATTCTGAATAATGATCTGGTGGCTGCGCCATTTTGGGTTTGGTGGTTGCGTGCCTTGCTCACGCTGTTGGTGGGCGCGTACTTGTTGGCCGTGGTCACGCGCTTGCGCTTGTGGCCGGGTTTGGCGGCCAGCGTGGTGTTACTGATTCTGCTGGTAAACGCCGAGTTCATCCCATTGATCGCGCGCGGCATCTGGTTGCCGCTGACCCTGCCAGTGGCATTTCTCATCATCGGACACGCCATGGTGCTGGCGCTGCGCTGGTTGCGCGACTGGCACGGCGTATCGAATACGGAATTTTCCGAGACCAACCGGCAACTGGCGCTGGCTTGCCAGGCACTCGGACGCCATCACGATGCCCTGGATTATTTCGCCAAATGTGAGCCATCAGCCGCTTTGTACGAAAACCTGCTGCATCTTGGTCATGAGCATGAACGCCACCGCCGCTATCCGGAAGCCATCGAGGTGTACACCGAGATGCAGCGGCGGGTGCCAGAATTCGGCAGCATCGAGAACCGGCTACGCAAATTGCAGGCACTAGACCAGCAGACCACGCTGACGCGCAGGCGCAGCGGCGCCCCGATTTTGATGCCGGAAGACGGTTTGCAAAAGCCGGTACTGGGGCGTTACCAGTTATTGCGCGAGCTGGGCCGTGGCGCCATGAGCGTGGTGTATCTGGGCCGCGACGAGAAGATCAACCGCACCGTGGCCATCAAAACCCTGTGTTTCGGCGACGAATTTTCCGGCAATCTTCAGCAGGACGTCACGCGGCGCTTTTTCCGCGAGGCCGAGACCGCCGGCCAGTTGAATCATCCCAACATCGTCACGATTTACGACGTCGGCGAGGATCAGGGTCTGGCGTACATTGCCATGGACTATGTGGCGGGCGAGCCCTTGCAGCATTACGCGTTGCCGGGTCATTTGCTGCCGATGGACGAGGTGTTGGCCATCGTCATCAAGATTGCCGAGGCCTTGGATTACGCCCACGGCCGGGGCGTGGTGCACCGCGACATCAAGCCGGCCAATATCCTTTACGATCGTGACACCGGCCGCCTCAAGATCACCGATTTCGGCGTAGCCGGCGTTTTGAACGCCGGCAAGACACGCACCGGCACGATTCTCGGCAGTCCCTCTTACATGTCGCCGGAGCAGGTGGGCGGCTCCAAGGCGGATG
>Ga0187815_10001489_pt1 | contig 11090 bp, 11 predicted proteins | sample NC_S_5_FD_132962 | JGI IMG/M metagenome (GOLD analysis project Ga0187815, IMG submission 132962) | Wetland sediment microbial communities from Neuse River Estuary, North Carolina, USA - ASW-S_5 | ecosystem: Environmental > Aquatic > Freshwater > Wetlands > Sediment | place: USA: North Carolina...
CCGAATCTTCTGGGCCTTCAACCGCTTCAGAATCGCCTCTCCGTCCTCCGCTGGTCCCATCCCTTTCTTTACTGGCACTCGTGCGCCCCCGCGTTCCCGAGCAAACCCGCCTACATCAAGACTTGTCCGCGGAAGGTGGATGTATTTCCATTTTCCTGGACCATACCTTTAACTTCAACCGATAGGTTGAAGTTCTATGCGCCAAACGTCCACGCTGGATGATCTGGACCGGTCGATCCTGGAGCAGCTGAACGAGGACGCGCGACGCAGCCATCGGGAGATCGCCCATCGGCTGAAGGTCTCCCCGACGACCGTGAGCGCACGCATCGGTCGCATGGAAGCGCAAGGGGTCATCCAGGGCTACATCCCCGTGCTGGATGACGAGCAGCTGGGCTGGGACCTCTGGGCCGCCGTCGGGATCCGGATCTCGAAAGGCCGCCTGCGTGAGGTCGAGGAGCGGCTCGCGCGGGATCCGCGGGCGTACGCGATCTACGACGTCACGGGGGACAACGATGCGCTCCTCATCGGGCGCTTCCGCGACCGGCGAGACCTCGACCGGTTCGTCAAGCACGCGCTCCAGGACCCGAACGTCGAGCGGTCGAACACGCAGGTCGTCCTGAACCGCGTCAAAGAGGAGCGGCGCGTTCCCATCTCCCGCCGTGCGGCCGACCACCCTCCGACCGAAGGAACCGGGCGGTAGGGGGTTTCCGTCTGAAAATGCCTAATACGGTGTGGAACTCCACGCGACCCAGGAGGCGTCGTCATGGACTGGGGATTGGAGAACCGCATCCACCGCATGTTCTCTCCGGTGAGCGGCAACACGGTGATGCTGGCCGTCGACCACGGATACTTCATGGGCCCGACGCACCGGCTCGAGGACGCTCGGGCGACGATCACGCCGCTGCTGCCCCACGCCGACGCGCTGGCGCTGACCCGCGGGATCCTCCGGACCTGCGTCGACCCGTCCGCGACGACTCCGATCGTGCTCCGCGTTTCCGGTGGGGCGACGGTCCTCAAGGACGACCTCTCCCATGAGGCGATCACCACGTCGATCCGGGACGCGCTCCGGCTGAACGTGAGCGCGGTGGCGCTCAGCGTCTTCGTCGGGGCCCCGCACGAGCACGAGTCGCTCGTCCACCTGGCCGAGCTCGTCAGCGAAGGCGAGGCGCAGGGCATCCCGGTGATGGCGATCACCGCGGTCGGCAAGGAGCTCGAGAAGCGGGACGCCCGCTACCTCGCGCTCGCCTGCCGGGTCTCGGCCGAGCTCGGCGCCCACCTCGTGAAGACCTACTACTGTGACGATTTCTCGAAGGTCGTTGAGGGATGCCCGGTGCCGTTGGTCGTCGCGGGCGGCCCGAAGCTCGACAGCGACCGGGCGGCTCTCGAGCTCGCGCGGAGCGCGATCGACCAGGGAGCGCACGGCATCGACATGGGGCGGAACATCTGGCAGTCGGACCACCCGGTGGCCATGCTGAAGGCGTTGCGGGCGATCGTCCACGAGAAGGCGACCGTCCGGGAAGCGCTCGACCTCCTGAACGGGGAGAAGGCCCGAGCGGCCCCACCGCGTCGGGCCGCCTCCGCCTAGGTCCGGGACGCCCAACCCCTGCGACCGGCGGAGATATAGTCCACCCCGTCTACGCCCCCGCCGCGCGGGGATTGCCAAGCTTGGCCAAAGGCGCCAGATTCAGGGTCTGGTCCCGTAGGGGTTCGTGGGTTCAAATCCCTCTCCCCGCATCGAACCCGTCGAGGGATCCATCGACGAAACCGGCGAGCTTCGAACTCAGGGGCGGTTCAAATCCCCTTTCCGGATTCCATCGCCCACCCTCCACCGGCCTGCCGGGGTTCTTTCGTTCGCCCACGAACGAGGCCGGTTCGTACATCGTCTCATAAAGTCCCCCCGCGAATGGGGGGCTCCGTCCGTGGACGCCTCCGTTCCTGCGATACCCGTACCCCCCGCCGGTTCTCTTTCCGAGACCGCGTCGCCGGAGAGTCCCCCGGGTGGCGCGGACCCGGTCCCGTTGCCGCTTTCGCTGTTCGGGCTTGAGTTCAGTCTCGACACCGCCTCCCTCGACGCCCTGGAAACGGTCGCCCGGTCCGTCTCGCGAGCCCAGATCGGCGATTGGTTCTCTCGCTTTTCGGGAACCGAAGAGGTGGCCCTACTGTCCACGTGTCATCGCGTGGAGCTGGTGTTGCTCACGCGTCGACCGGAAGAGCTCGACCCATGGCGAGAGGCCCTTCCGGGGAGCCGGACCTCCTGGAGACTCCGAGAGGGCCGGGACGCGGTCCACCACATATTCCGTGTGGCCGCGGGCCGTGAATCGCTGGCGGTCGGCGAGGCCGAAGTGCGCGACCAGGTCCGAGCCGCCGGGAGCTCGATCGAGAGCCGCCACCCGCGACCCGTGCTTCGCGAGCTATTCGTCGGGGCGGCCCGGGCCGCTGACGAGGTCTGCCCATGGGTTCCCGCCTCCCGTTCGATCGCGTCCATCGCGGCTACGCGGTTGATGGACCTGGTCGGTTCACCGTTCCCCCGGGTGCTCGTGGTCGGGTCTGGCGTCGTGGGGCGCCAAGTCGCCGAGAGCCTCTCTTCATCCGCCCGGGTGACCGTCGTTTTCCACCAGAAGCCCCCCGATGACGAGTTCCTTCGGACCGCGGGTGTCCGCGCCGTACGGCTCGATCGGCTGACGGAGGAGATCGCAGCGTCCGATGCGATCGTCACGGCCGCCAAGTTTGGCAACCACGGTCTGAGCGCCTCCGACCTCCCCCGGGACCGTCGGTTCGTCTTGGTCGACCTCGGAGTACCCCGGAATATCGACCCCCGCGTCCGAGAGCTGCCGAACGCGCGACTGGTAGACCTCGAGGAGTTGCACGCCCTCTCGAGGATTTCCGCCCCGGTGGATGGTTTCGACGTTCGGGTGGAGGAGCTCGCCGGCCGCTTTTCCGATCGCCTCGGGCTGCTCCTCCTGGAGCCGTGGATCGAAGCGTTCCGTCGCACCGCCGAGGAGGTTCGGCGCTCCGAGCTCGCGAACGCTCGGTCGTTCCTGGGGAAACTCGACCCGGACCAGGAGGTCGCCCTCGAACGGTTGACGCAACGACTCGTGGCCCGTCTTCTGCTCCCGCCTACGGAACGGATCCGATCGATTCCCCCCGGCCCAGAGGGGGACGTCCAGCGCCGATTCGCCGTGGACTTGCTCCGTCCCGGTTCCCCCGACCCGTGACGGAACGGGTCCGGGTCGGAACCCGGCGAAGTCGACTGGCTCGTGCTCAGACCGGGTTAGTCCTCGCCCAACTGGCCCGAGCCGCGCCGGGATTACAGTTCGAACCCGTCCCAGTGGACACGAGCGGCGATCGGGACCGGGCCATCGGTAGTTCCCCGGATTTCACGGACACGATCGACCGCGCGCTGCTCGGCGGGGAGGTTGACCTCGCGGTCCACAGCGCGAAGGACCTCCCGGTCGAGCTCGACCGTAGGTTCGACCTCCTCGCGTGCCCTCGTCGCGGCGACCCCCGCGATTGTCTGGTCGTGGCCCGTTCGAATCGAGCCGCCCTGCTTCCCCGAGGGGCCCGGGTCGGGTCGAGCAGCCTCCGACGCCGGGCGCAACTGCTTCGCTGGAGACCGGACTTAAGCGTGGTGGAGATTCGAGGGAACGTCGACACCCGGATCGACCTCGTCCGATCCGGTGGGATCGATGCCGTGGTCCTCGCCGCGGCCGGGGTCTCTCGTCTCGGGCGGTCGGGCGAAATCGGCCGCCTTCTCCCTTCCACCACCTTCCTTCCGGCACCGGCTCAGGGAGCGCTCGCGGTCGTGGGTCGGGCGGGGGACGCGATGCTCGCCTCGACCGTTCGCCGGATCGACCACCCGGCAACCCACCTCTCCGTCACGGCGGAACGAGCCTTCGCCGCCGCGCTGGGAGGCGATTGTCGGGTGCCGCTCGGCGCCCTCGCGACCCTCCGCACGCGAACGGTCTCGCTGGTAGGGGAGGTGCTGACGCCGGACGGTCGATTGAGCCTTCGCCGGCGTCGACGCGGACCGGCGTCCAACGCCGAAGGCATCGGGTCGAGGCTCGGTAAGGAGATGCTCGAGCACGGAGCGCTCGACCTCATGCCTCCCGGGCGGCCGTAGGCGCCGCATGACCTCCCACGCTCGCCCCACGGTCGTGTTGCTTTCCGCTCCCGGCACTCTCGAAGGAATCGATCTCGGGCTGCGGCGCGCCAACGTGCGACTGGTCCGGCTCGCGTCGGTGGAGCCGCGGCCGGTCGACCCGACCGTCTGGCTGAGGCGCCTCACTCGGGCTCCGAAGCCGGACACCGTGGTCGTGACGAGCCGGGCGGCCGTAGGCGCCGGCGTCCGGCCCTGGCGTCGAGCCTCCGGTCCGTTTCCTTTATCGCTCGAATTCTGGGCGGTCGGACCCGGAACGGCCGAGGCCCTCCGACGGGCCGGCATCCGCCCGGTCCATCGGCCTCGCACGGTCGGCGCTATGGCGGTGTCAAAGGCACTAGGTCGAAGGCCGGCTCGGAGGGTCGTCTACTTCCGTTCCGACTTCGCCGGGCCCCGGCTCGCCCGTGCTCTACGCGGTCAGGGACACCGGGTCGTTGACCTGGTGGTCTATCGGCTCGAAACACCTCCCCCGCTTACGGCCCGAACCCGCCGGGAACTCTCGACGGCGGGCCTCCTCGTCGCGACCAGTCCGTCGGGTCTGTCGGGCCTCCGGCGTCGGTTGGACCGCGCCACGTTCTCTCGGCTCACCCGGACGGTCCATCTGGTGGTTCTCGGGGAGCGTTCTCGTCGGGCGGCACGAGGCCACGGCTTCCGGGACATCTCGGTCGTGCCGTCGACGACCGCACAACGATTTACCCATCACCTGCTCCGGGAGCTTCGCAATGCCCGGACGTAGGCGCTCGGCGTCCCGCGCGGCTCCCACCTCCGCCCTCTCGGTCCGTCTTCGCCGATTGCGTCGGACGCCCGCCTTACGGAACTGGGTGGCGGAGACCGCGGTCGAGCTCCGTCGACTCGTGTATCCACTCTTCGTTCGACCGGGCCGCGGTGGACCCGAGCCGGTTCCTTCGATGCCGGGGGTCCAGCGGTACACGGTCCCCGACCTCCCTCCCCTCGTTCACGAGCTCGAAGAGGAAGGCATTGGTTCGGTCCTTCTGTTCGGGGTCGCTCGGACGAAAGATGCCGAGGGGAGCGACGCATGGGCTCCCGACGGAGTCGTCCCCCGGGCCATCCACACCATCAAGCGCGCCGCGCCCGGGCTCGTGGTGGCGACCGATGTCTGTTTGTGCGCGTACACCACCCACGGCCACTGCGGGATCGTCCGGGGCGGGGCGGTCGTGAACGACGCGTCGTGCGAACGACTCGGCCGGGTATCGATCGCCCACGCGAACGCGGGGGCCGATGTGGTCGCCCCGAGCGCGATGATGGACGGGCAGGTCGCAGGGATTCGGGCGGCGCTCGACGACGCGGGGCACGAGGAGACCGCCATACTCGCCTATTCGTCGAAGCACGCATCGGCGTTCTACGGCCCGTTCCGCGACCTGGAGCAATCGACGCCGTCGTTCGGAGACCGACGGAGCTACCAAATGGACTATCGCAACGCGCGTGAAGCGCTGCACGAGATGGACCGCGATGCCTCGGAAGGCGCCGACCTCCTGATGGTGAAACCGGCGCTCACCAGTTTGGACCTCCTCGCCCGGGCCCGAAAGCGCTTCCTGCTGCCCCTGGCGGCGTACCAGGTGAGCGGCGAGTATGCGATCCTCAAGGCGGCGGCCGCGGCCGGCGTCGTGGACGAACGAGCGGCGGTCGAGGAGACTTTGGGCGCCATCCGTCGCGCGGGCGCGGACCTGATCATCACGTACTTCGCCCGGGATGTCGCGCGCTGGTCGCGGGAGAGGCGATGACCGAAGAGGGACCTCGATCGGGGTCGGCCGGAACGGACGCGCCCGACGCGCCGCGGGACTTCGTGAGGTACACGTTCTTCCACGTTCGCCCCGAATGGAGGCGCCTTCCCACCGAAGTGCGAGAACAGGGGAAGGCCCAGTTCGCCCGCGTTCTCGACCATCCCCCGGTCGGGGTCCTCGTGCGGACGTACGCTCTCACCGGTCTGAAAGCGGACACCGAGATGATGGTCTGGTCGATCGGAACCGAGCTCGGTCCGCTCCAAGAGCTCCACGCTCGCCTCCTCGGCACTCCGCTCGGCGGGTACCTCGACACGTCCTACTCCTACCTCGGAATGGCTCGGCGGTCCGAGTACCTGGGAGAGCACGCCCACGGGGGCGAAGGCTCCGAGACGCGACGCCGACCCTTCGACCTACCGTACCTGTTCGTCTACCCGTTCGTGAAGAAGCGCGAGTGGTACGGGCTCTCGTTCGAAGAACGCCGGCGGATCATGGGCGAGCATTTCCGCATCGGCCACAAGTACCCGAAGGTTCGGATTCACACGGGGTATTCCTTTGGCCTCGACGACATGGAGTTCATTCTCGCGTTCGAGGCCGAAGCTCCCTCCGAATTCCTCGACCTGGTCAACGAACTTCGCCCCACCGAGGCCAGCCGGTACACGGCTCTCGAGACCCCGACATTCACCTGCGTTCTTGCCTCCGCGCGTCGGATGCTCGACCTCGCGGACGGCCTACCGTGACCCTCTCCTCCCCGGGGCCACGCTCGCGGACCCTCGGGCGTCGCGCCGCTCGGGTGCTCGTCGGGGGCGTCGACAGTCCGGTGCGGTCGTTCCGGTCGGTCGGCGGGTCCCCCGTCTTCTTCGCCGGCGGCCGGGGCGCGTATCTCATCGATGTCGATCACCGGAGGTACCTCGACCTCGTGAGCTCCTGGGGAGCGAACCTTCTCGGAAACGCTCCCCCGGGGGTCGTCGCGGCCGTGCGACGGACCGCGCTCCGGGGACTCACGTTCGGGGCTCCCTCTCCCCTCGAGCACGAGCTCGCCGAGCGAATCCGCCGTGCCGCGCCCGTGCTCGAGCGGGTCCGGTTCGTGAGCTCCGGCACCGAGGCGGTCATGAGCGCCGTTCGGGTCGCGCGCGGATTCACCCACCGGACGAAGGTGGTGAAGTTCGCCGGCGGGTACCACGGGCACTCGGACGGACTGCTCGCCCGCGCGGGGTCGGGTGTCGCCACTCACGCGCTCCCGGATTCCGCGGGGGTCCCTCTCGCGGTCGTGAAAGAGACGCTCGTCGGACGTTACAACGACCCGGGCGGGCTCGCCGAGCTGTTCGAGCGCCACGGGTCCTCGATTGCCGCGGTCGTGATTGAGCCGGTGGCCGGCAACATGGGCGTTGTCCCTCCCCGCCCGGACTTCCTCAAGGCGGTCTCCGCGCTCGCGCATCGGCACGGTGCCCTGGTCATCTCGGACGAGGTGATCACGGGCTTCCGTCTCCGACGGGGAACGATCCACGAATCCCTCGGGCTACGGGCCGACCTGGTGACGCTCGGCAAGGTCGTGGGAGGCGGATTGCCGGTGGGAGTCTATGGAGGGCGCCGGGAGGTGATGGAGACGGTCGCGCCGCTCGGTCCGGTCTACCAAGCGGGAACCCTCTCGGGTCACCCGCTCGTGATGGCCGCGGGGCTAGCGATGCTCGACCGGCTGACCTCCGACGTCTACCACGCCCTCGAACGGACCGGGGCCTCCCTCGAAGAGAGTCTCCGGCGACTGGCCGAAGAGGAACGGGTCCGCCGCTTCACCGTGCAACGGGTCGGTTCGATGCTAGGGCTGTTCTTCGCCCCAGGGCCGATCGTCGACGACCGGGGAGCGGAGAGGACCGACCGGGCCCGGTACGCCCGATTCTTCCATGCGGCCCTCGACCGAGGGGTCTACCTTCCGCCCTCGGCGCTCGAAACCACGTTCGTTTCCGCTGCGATCCGGCCTCGAGACCTCTTCCGGGCGGAAGGGGCCTTCCGGGCGGGGTTCCGTGCCGCACGAAGGGGGAAGCGATGAGACGGGACCGTCTGATGCGGGCCCTGCGCGGCGAGGAGACCGACACGACCCCGATCTGGCTGATGCGCCAGGCGGGTCGCCACCTGCCGGGGTACCGAAAGCTTCGGGAGACCCACCCGCTGCTCGAGATCGCCTGCACCCCAGAGCTGGCCGCGGAAGTGACGCTGGAACCCGTTCGCCGATACGACGTTGACGCCGGCGTCGTCTTCGCGGACATCTCGCTGCCGTTCCTGGGCCTGGGCGTCCCGTTCTCGATCGACCCGGGTCTCGGCCCGGTCGTAGCACACCCCACCCGAACTCGAGAGGACATCGAGGCGTTGACCGAGTTCGATGCCCGAGCCTCCGTGCCGTTCGTCGGGAAGGCGATCGAGCGGTTCCTGGAGCTCGAGGCCGAGCGCCCGATCATCGGGTTCGCGGGAGGTCCGTTCACCCTGGCCGCCTACCTGATCGAGGGCGGGCCTTCCAAGGAGTACGCCGAAACGAAGCGGCTGATCTACTCCGACCCCGCCTCGTTCGACCGGCTCATGGCACGGCTCGTGGCGATGACGGTCGACTACCTCCGGCTCCAAGCGGAGAGCGGTGCCGCCGTCCTGCAACTGTTCGACACCTGGGTCGGCGCGGTCACACCGAAGGTGTTCGAGCGCCATCTTCTCGAGCCGGTCCGCACGATCTTCGAGGAGCTACGGAGCCTCCGTCGGCCGATGATCTACTTCTCTACCGGTTCGTCCCACCTGCTCGAGCTCCTCGCGCGTACGGGAGCGGACGCGCTCGGGGTCGACTGGCGAGAGCCCCTCGGTCGGGTCCGCGGACGCCTGGGGGAAGGAATGGCGCTCCAAGGCAATCTCGACCCGGGGGCGCTCCTCGGGACGAGTGAGACCCTCCGGCGCGAGGCCCGCCGGGTGCTGGACGAGGTGCCGGCCGGCCGGGCCCATGTCTTCAATTTGGGCCACGGCGTCCTCCCCGCGACCGACCCGGACCGGGTAAGTGAACTCGTGGAGTACGTTCACGGGGCCGGAGGAGGTCCGAGGAAGCGATGACCCAGAAATCGTTCCGGGAAACTTCCGCCGCGCTCCTGATGGGGTACGGCAGTCCGAACGGCGCCGAGGACCTTCCGTCCTACCTCACGGACGTGCTTCACGGACGGCGCCCTTCGGAGGAGATGGTCGCCGAGTACGTGCGCCGGTATGACCGGATCGGTGGCTCCCCCCAGAACCGTATCCTCGCTTCCCTGCGGGAGAAGCTCGAGCGACACCTCGGCCGGGACCGGCCTGGGATCCGGGTATTCCTCGGGGTCAAGCACGGGCACCCCGCGCTGCGGGACGTCATTCCCGAGGCCGCCCGTGCGGGATTCGACCACCTCGTGGCCGTCCCGCTCTCCCCCTACGCGTCGACGTGGATCAGCGAGCCCTACCAGGAGGGAGTGGCGGAGGGGGTCCGCGCGGCCCCCACGCCGATCGACGTGGACGTGCGGCTCGATTGGCATCTGAACCCGGATTGGCTGGGCTATTGGAGACGAGCGATCCGCACCGAACTCGCCGAGCACCCCGACCCGAACGGCGCGGTGCTCCTCTCGGCGCACAGCCTTCCGCAACGGATGCGGGACCGTGGGGACCCGTATCCCGAGATCCTCCACGAGACGTCCGACGCCATCGCCCGGTTGGCCCGGCTCGAGCGCTGGTCGTTCACGTTCCAGAGCGCGGGCAACACCACCGAGCCCTGGCTGGGACCCGACATCACTGAGGTGATGCTCGATTGGCAGCGCCGGGGAGCGCGGCGACAACTGGTCGCCTCGTTCGGCTTCGTTTTCGACCACTTGGAGGTCCTGTACGACCTCGACGTCGTGACCCGCGAGTTCGCGGAGGGTCACGGAATCGAATATCGACGGGTCCCGATGCCGAACGACAACGAGGCGGTCGTCGAAGCCTTGGCCGCGCGAATGCTCGAGGACCCGGCCCTGCCTACCGTGCCGCGCTCCGCTCGGCCCGCGTAAAGTTCCTCGGCTGGGCGTCCGGCGGCGCGGAAGAGCGCGCAGGGCAGGCTGCCTTCGCGGTACGGTCTCGGCGAGGACCGGAAGTACGCCGCTCATGGAAGGGCCTCCGACGGGCCTTGCATCCGCAGCGGCCCGATCGGGTTCCGGCCCCCTAAATAGGGCAGGCGGGTCCGCCGGCCCGATGGCTCCCGAACGACCGCCTCTCCGTCGATCGGCTTCCGGCGCACGGCGCGCCGGCGCCGTGGTCCCCGCTCAGCCGTCTCACCCCCCCCGAAGGGTGCGGGTCGACCTCATCGAGGACCCCCACTCCCACATCGTCTGCCGGGTCTGCGGCCGGATCCAGAGGATCGAGCTGACCGAGCTGGACCGGCACCTCCTGACCGAACTCGCGGCGCGTCACCCGGACGGGTGGAACGTCGACGGGGTCGCGTTCTCGCTCACAGGAGCGTGCCAGCGCTGCCGCGAAGGCCCCTCCGTCTAACGGCCTCGGCGCCCTTTCCCGGGGCGCGATGACCGGATTCTTCACGTCTCCTCGGATCGCGTGGGGGCCCGGCGCCATCGAGCAGCTGAGCGGAGTGGGCGCGCGGAAGGCCCTCCTCGTGGTGGACCCGGTCGTCGCGGGCGCCCAGGGCCACCGCCGCGTCGTCGAAGAACTGGCGAAGTCGGACACGGTCGTGGAGGTGGTCGACGACGTCACGAACCCCGACCACGCGGGTACGGTCGACGCGCTCAGCGCGCGCCTCCGCGGCCTCGCTCCGGACTGGATCGTGGTCGTCGGAGGAGGACGTACGATCGACGGGGCGAAGGCCGCGCGCCTCCGCTACGAGCGCCCCGAAGTTCCTCTCGATTCGGTCACCCCGGTGCTCGACCTTCCCGACCCGCCCCGTGCTCGGGTCGCGGCCATCCCGACGACGAGCGGGAGCGGCAGCGAGGCGAGCTGGACGGCCGACCTGTGGAGACCGGACGGGGCGCCGTTCGAGGTGGCGCACCGGGCGATGGTGCCGGAATGGGCGCTCGTCGACCCGGGATTCGCCGCCACGTTGCCGGTGGAGCTCCGGCTGGACGGTGCCCTCGAGACGGTCGCTCAGGCGGTCGAGGCGTTTCTCTCCGCGTGGGCCAACCCGTATTCGGACGCGCTGGCGCTCGACGCGGTCTCCA
>Ga0187815_10001491_pt1 | contig 11086 bp, 10 predicted proteins | sample NC_S_5_FD_132962 | JGI IMG/M metagenome (GOLD analysis project Ga0187815, IMG submission 132962) | Wetland sediment microbial communities from Neuse River Estuary, North Carolina, USA - ASW-S_5 | ecosystem: Environmental > Aquatic > Freshwater > Wetlands > Sediment | place: USA: North Carolina...
AATTATCTGGGGTGGTATCGCGCGCTGGACCGGAACACGCGAACCGGCGCTCAAGCCGCATCACTGCTCGCCTTGGCCATCGCCGCATAAGCAAATCCATACTCAACGCGAACAGCGCCTTTCTCTTTGGCTACTTTCTCTTGACTCCGGGCATCCTGCCCTCCGCCCTTCGGGCCGGCTTTGCCGTTCGCACGCGCTCCTGCGCGTGCGTGAGCACGCAAAGAGAAAGTAGCTCGGCCACCGGCAGGTGGACGAAACCGCTCTGTCGCTGGCGGCAGGCGCACGAAACCGCTTTGTTACTCGCGCCAGGCGCACGAAATCGCCCTGTCGCCTGCAAAGCCGTTTGCAAAAAATCTCGGCCTCCGCCTAGCTACCATGCAGCACCAACCAAAACCCATTGCATCGCTCCCATGCCCATCACCCGACTCGCCGACTGCCCAGCCAAACCATGGAAGAACGGCTTGGGCCGCACCCGTGAACTGGCCATCCATCCGCCCGGCGCGGGCATGGACGACTTTCTGTGGCGGGTGAGCATCGCCGAGGTGGAGAGCGCCGCGCCGTTCTCCGCGTTTCCGGGCATCGACCGCGTGATCGCCCTGCTCGACGGCGACGGTTTCACGATGGCGCTGGACGACGGCCGCGTCCACGCGCTCACCACGCCGTGCGCGCCGTTCGCGTTTCCCGGCGAGCTTGGCGTGCAGGTTGCGCTGGCCGGCGGCGCGAGCCGCGATTTCAACCTGATGCTGCGCCGCGGCCGTGCGCGCGGCGGCATTGAGGCGTGGCACACGGCAGGTGTACGGCAAGCCGATGCTTCAATCGTGCTTGTGTACTGCGTGCGCGGGCGCATCGGCACTGATGAAGGCGAACTGCACGCGGGCGACGCATGGCGCCCCGGCAGCGGCGCGCTCGGCTTGCACGAGGATGCACTCGCGCTGGCCGTGCGCATTGAAGCGGCCGCCTGACGGATTGCACTCGTGCCGTCGGACCGGGTTTGCCTATACTCCGTCGCACTGCCCCTGGAGTCGCCCGCCATGCCCGTGCTGATCCTCGGTCTCATGCTGTTTCTCGGCGTGCATTCGCTGCGCATCTTTGCCGACGACTGGCGCAAGCGGCAGATCGCCCGGCTGGGGCTGAAGCCGTGGAAAGGCCTGTATTCGCTGGCGGCCATCGCCGGCTTCGTGCTGATCTGCTGGGGCTTCGTGCTGGCGCGGCACCATCCGGTACTGCTGTACACGCCGCCGCTGTGGCTGGTCCGGCTCAATGCGCTGTTCACCCTGGTGGCCTTCGTGCTGTTCGTCGCGGCACGGGTGCCGCGCAACGGCATCAAGGCGCGCCTGCACCATCCGCAGGTGCTGGCGGTAAAGACCTGGGCCTTCGGCCATCTGCTCGCCATCGGCATGCTGTACGACGTGGTGCTGTTCGGCGCCTTCCTGCTGTGGGCTGTCGTGCTGTTTGCCGCCTCGCGCCGGCGCGATCGCCGCGAGGGCACGGTGTACCCGCCGGGCACGACCAAGGGCACCGTCACCACCATCGTGATCGGCGTAGCGGCTTGGGCGATCTTCGCGTTCTGGCTGCATGCGCTGCTGATCGGCGTGAAGCCGGTGATGTAGGCCGGGCCGACTGCGCCACCCGGTACCTCGCGTGCCTGCGGCAAGGCATGTGCCGCGCGCGTACGTGTGCCGAAAGCCATCTGCGCACACCCCGCGGATCGCGCTACAGTGCTGCCACTCATCACCATCGAGGTCGCGCCATGGCCGCCTTCCTGCTCTGGCTGTTGCTGCTGGTGTTCTGCTGGCCGCTCGCGCTGCTGGCGCTGGTGCTCTATCCCATCGTGTGGCTGCTCTGCCTGCCGCTGCGGCTGGTCGGCATCACCGTGGGCGCGGTGTTCGCCTTCCTCGGCGCGCTGCTGATGCTGCCGGCGCGCGTGCTGCGCGGCCATCCGGTCTGACCGCACAGGCGTGGACAAACCCCACGCCCCGTCCTGCGAACGCAACCGCGAACCGATCCTCGAGGTGCTGCGCCGGCACTTCGCCGATCGGCGGCGGGTGCTTGAGATCGGCAGCGGCACCGGCCAGCACGCCGTGCATTTCGCCGCCGCGCTGACCTGGCTGGACTGGCAATGCTCGGACCGTGCGGAGAACCTGCCGGGCATCCGCGCTTGGCTGGACGAGGCGACTCTGCCGAACACGCCGCCGCCACTGCAGCTCGACGTCGGCGGGCCGTGGCCGCGCGGCCCGTTCGATTCGGCATTCAGCGCCAACACCCTGCACATCATGGCCTGGTACGAGGTGGAGGCGCTGTTTGCGCGGCTGCCGGCCGTCGTGACCAACGATGCGCGGCTGGTCATCTACGGCCCATTCAACTACGGCGGCCACTACACCAGCGACAGCAATGCCGCGTTCGACCAGTGGCTGAAGGCACGCGACGCGCGCATGGGCATCCGCGACGCCGAGGCGGTGGACGCGCTGGCCGCAGCGGCGGGCTTCACGCTGGTCGACGACGTGGCGATGCCGGCGAACAACCGCTGTCGCATCTGGCAGCGCATCCGGCACTGAGAGCCTGCACACCGCCGCCGAAGCGGGTACAAAGGCGGCATGAAGGCAATCGACACGCTCACCCCCTGCCCCTGCGGCAATCCTGCCGGGTACGCCGCGTGCTGCGGCCCGCTGCATGACGGCCATCTCGTCGCCGCCAGCGCCGCGCAACTGATGCGTTCGCGCTACAGCGCCTATGTGCTCAAGCGTGAGGATTACCTGCTGGCCAGCTGGCACGCCGACACACGCCCCGCTTCGCTGCGGCTGGCCGCGCAGCAGCCGGCACCGACCTGGCTGGGACTGGAAGTACGCCGCGAGCAACGCATCGACGACGATCATGCCGTGGTGGAATTCGTGGCCCGCTACCGCCTCGGCGGCGGCCGTGCACACCGCCAGCACGAGATCAGCCGCTTCGTGCGCGAGACGGGCCGCTGGTATTACGTCGACGGCGAACTGACGGGCTGAACAGGCGGCTTGCGGATGCTCCGATCTGCGACAGGGCGGTTTCGTGCGCCTGACGCAAGTTTCAAAGCGGTTTCGTCCACCTGTCGGTGGCCGAGCTACTTCTCTTTTGCGTGCTCAAAAGAGAAGTAGCCAGAGAAAAAAGAGCACCCCGCGTTGGCGCTCTCCGGGCTTCCTGCCCTCCGAGTCCGTGAACCGTGGCAGGGCTTTTCAGCCGGACTCCTGTCCGGTCGAAAAGGCGAGTCCCTCCCTGGCCTCGCCCGCTGCGCGGCCTCTTCGTCCACGCCTCACCGCCTCCGAGGGGCCCCCAAACAGCAGCGCGCTCCCAGCGCGCAGAAGCAACAGCCAGAGCAAAACAGAGCAAAACAGAGCAAAGCGAGGGCAAGCAAAGCGAAGCCCTGCAATTCTCCGCCCTCAGTTTCCAGATACGGCGCGGTGTGGCCAGCACGTAGATCGTGTAGGCGGGAGCAGCTCCAATATCCTCGACACAACACTGCTTGTAATGTCGGCGGATTGAACCAGGCCATTTCTCTGGTTACTTCTCTTGACTCCGGGCATCCTACCCTCCGCCCTGCGGGCCAGCTGCGCTGTTCGCCGCCGCTCCGGCGGCGGCGTGGGCCAGCAAAGAGAAGGAACTCGGGCGCCAGTAGGCGACCGAAAGCCCGCGGCAGGCGAGCCAGGGTGCGAAACCGAAAGGTTGTCGCGAGCACCCGCCCCTCTCCCCAACCCTCTCCCCAAAAGGGAGAGGGAGTAAAGCGGGTTGCGCTAGGCGTCCAGAACGTCTTTGAAGCTTGCAGCGCGAGCTGTCCTCCCCTCTTGTGCGCAGGAGAAGGAGCAAATTCGGCGAGCTGGGACATGTCGCCGATCGGGTCTTCAGAAACCCTGCACGCCTGCCGCATGCAACTGTGCCGCGAAGCCCTGCAGCTCGGGGTGGGCAAAGAAGGCGGCCAGCCGCCGGGCGCGCGCCGCATTGGCACCGCGCGCACGCCAGCCGTCTTCACCCTGCGCGGCGAGCGTGGTCCAGTCCTCAGCGGCAGTTGCCGCATCGTCCGGTGCGCCCAGCGCGTGCAGCCAGTCGCCGAAGGAGCGACCGCGTGCATCGGCGAAGGCCTGTGCAAGCGCCGTGGACCGGCTGGCGCCCAAACCCGGCACCGCGGCGAGTTGCCCGGGCGTGAGCGTCATCCAGTCCAGCAGTCCGTGGAGCAGGCCGGCATCCGCCAGGGCCTGCCAGGTTCCCGCGCTCACACCCGGCAGCCGCAGGCCCTGCTTGCCGCCCAGCCAGGCCAGCCGCGCCTGGAACTGCTGTTCGCATCCCGGCGTGGATTGCCAGCAGCTAAGGGGCCCATAGCGTGCGGGATCAGGGGCATCCACCTCGACGCGCTGCGCCGCGCGCCACGCCACCGCTTGCAGGTGTGGAATGGTCAGCCCGGCCAGCGCCACTTCCACCCGATCGCCGGGACGGATGTCGAGTTCCTGCCAGCGCTTCAGCGAACCCACGCTGACGCGCTGCACGCGATGGTCGTCCAGTTGCACCGGCGCCAGTTCAAGCAGCGGCGTGATGCGCCCGCTGCGGCCAATGGTGAAGTTCACCGCGCGCACCTCGGCCAGCGCGGAGGCCGCCGGATATTTCCATGCCACCGCCCAGTCCGGAGGCCGCGCCTGCCAGGTATCGGCCGCCGGCCGATGGCCCTGGCGCAGCACCGTGCCGTCGGCGGCGAACGGCAGCGCGCGGCGGTACCACTGCTCGCGCCAGCGCTTCACTTCGTCGAGGCTCGCCACCGGCTGGGTGAGCGCCGCGCTGTCGGCGAAACCCATCGCCGCAAGGCCGGCCAGTCGGGCCGGCATATCGGCCGGGCCGCTGGGCCAGTCCCACACGAACAGGCCGATCTTCGCGGCGGTGGCGGCGTCCAGCGTGTTGCGCGCCAGCGCGCCGGCCACCGCCGAGCGTGCATTGGCGCCGCCATCGTCGGCCTGCACGTGGCCGGGCAGCTGCCACACCAGTTCGCCCTGCAGCACCACGCGCGCCGGCGCGTGCGGCAGACGCTTGGGGATCGCGGCGATGGCCTGCGCCAGTGCGGTCCAGTCCGAGCCATGCAGGCCATCGCCACGGCTGCTGGCTTGGCGCAGGCGACCATCCACGTACAGCAGGGTCACCGCCACGCCGTCGGCCTTGGGCTGCACCCACAGGTCGCGGTTGCCGCGTGCGCGCATCCATGCCTCGATCGCGGCAGCATCCGGCAGCTTGGCCAGCCCGGTCTGCGCCACCGGCGAACGCATTCGGCCACCGGCATCGCCCAAATGCGCCAGCGGCGCCGGCGCCTGGTCGGGAAAGCACTGGCGCCATGCCGCGAGCTGCTGCTCGGCCTGATCGTAAACGGCGTCGCTCACCGGCGAGCGGCCATCGATCCGATAGGCGTGGTTCCAGCCGTCGAGCCGCCCGTGCAATGCGGTCAGCTCCCGGCGAGCCTGCGCGGGCGACCAGTCGGGGCAATCGGCCGCATGCGCCGCACCGGCACCCAACATGATTAGCAGCAACAAGCGGCAAGCCCTGCGCATGTGACGCTCCCACCGAGGATGGCGTCGTCGACGCTAACCATGCCGCCGCACGGCGTCATGCAGGCTCGCCCGCGCCAGCGCGTAGGCGTGCGGCGTCAATCCGTGGCGGCTTGCGGGCCGATCGCCAGCCGGCTTTCACCGAGAAAGCGCCCCGCGGGACCGAAGCAGCGCTCAGCGATCACGCCGCGCCCGTCGTGGCCGATCGCCACCACGGTGCTGGCGCGGGTGCCGTAGTCGGCGCCACGGATGAAGGCAGAGGACAGCCAGCGTTCGCGCTCCAGCCCGATGCCGGTGTCCGGCAGTTCCGCATCCGGCGCCTGCCGCTCGTCGGCGAGCGCGGCGAACAGCGGCGCGAAGTCGTCCGCGTCGCCGGCCTCGATCCACGCGGCGAGCCGCGTCATCAATGCGCGCGTCTTCGGCCAGGGCGTGTTGAAGTCGGCATTCGACAGGCCGTGCACGCCGGGCGTCACCGCCTGCGCGCGCGGCTCGGGCCGGTTGCCGAGATAGAACGCGGCCTGCGCATCGAAGGTGAGCAGGTTGAACGGACGGTAGCCGGCCGCCTGCGCGAGCAGCTGCCGCGCATGTGCCGTGGCGTCGGCCGCGCCGGTGAGATAGTCCGTGGCGAGCAGGCCGCGCGAGGCGCCGAGCTGCGGATCGCGCGGGTCGCGCACGTTGGTGACCACGCAGCAGCGGCCCGCGTCGGTAACGCCCAGCCAGGTGCCGCCGGCCTCTAGGTCACGGCCGCCGGCGATAGGCAGGTCGCGCCAGCGCGCCAGCGCTGCGCTGGGCCGCGCATGGAATTCGTCGCGGTTGCCGGCCAGCACGAGGCGCCAGCGCGGATGGGCCTGCCAGGCGAAGGCGATCAGGCACATGGCTCAGGCCGCCTTTCGCGCAGCACGGCGCGGACGCGGCGCCGCCTTGCCGCGCGCGGCGGCAGCATCCTTGCGCAGGCATTCCTCCAGTCGGGTGAGTGCTGGCAAGTGGGTGGTGCGCAGCATCACCAGCGCGGTCTGGATGCGCGCGAGCCGCGCGGGCATCTCGCGGAGGGAAAGTGTGTCGCGCTGGGGGTAGGTCTCCAGCACCGAACGCGGCACCAGCCCCACGCCCACACCCGCGGCGGCGGCGGCGAAGATGCCGTGGTAGGAGGCGAACTCCAGCACGCGCGCAGGCACGATGCGCTGCGCGTCCAGCCATTCCACCAGGCGCCGGCGGTAGATGCAGCCCTGGCTGTGGTAGACCAGCACGGTGCCGTCGGCCAGCCGCTTCGGCTCCGCCAGCATCACGCTGTCGCGCGCGCCGACCAGCACCAGCTCCTCCACGTACAGCGGCACGCTGCGGAAGCGCTCGGCGTCGACCTGCTCGCCCACGATCGCCGCGTCCAGCGCGCCGCCCTGCACGTCGGCCACCAGGCCGCGCGAGGAGGCGGTGTGCAGGTTCACCCAGATCTGCGGGTGCGCGCGGTGGAACGCCGCCAGCGGATACGGCAGGCGGCTCGCCGCCACGCTCTCCATCGAACCGAGCCGCAGCGCGCCGCCGGTCTCGCCGCTGCGCACCGCCACGCGGGTCTGTTCGGCCAGCTCCAGCATGCGCCGCGCGTAATCCACCAGTTCTTCGCCCGGCGCGGTGAGGCGCAGGCGCTGGCCCTCGCGGTGGAACAGCTGCACACCCAGTGAGGTTTCCAGCTGGTGGATACGGCTGGTGATGCTGGACTGGGCGCGATGCAGCCTGGTCGCCGCGCGGCCGATGCCGCCGGCGGTCACTACGGCCTGGAAGGTCTCGAGCGCGCGCAGGTCCATGTTCGATTTCCTCGATGGATTCATTCGCAATTATTCGCTTTATACGATGATGCGCCGCACCTAGCATGGCCGCATCCCCTGCCGGAGCATCTCCATGCGATCCCCTGTCCCACTCTCCCTCGCCGGCATGACCGTGCTGGCCCTGGCCCTGGGCATCGGCCGTTTCCTGCTCACCCCGCTGCTGCCGTTGATGCAGGCGGATGCCGGCCTGAGCCTGGTCGGCAGCGGCTGGCTGGCCTCGATCAACAACATCGGCTACCTGCTGGGCGCGCTGCTGTGCACGGCGCTGGCGCTGCCGCAGCGCGCCAGCCTGCGCGTCGGCCTGGTGCTGGTGGCGCTGGGTACGCTGGGCATGGGTCTGGCGCCGTCGCTACCGCTGTGGATGCTGTGCCGCTTCGTGGCGGGCGTGGCCGCCGCGACGTTGATGGTGCACGGCATCGCCTGGTGCGGCGCACATCTGCGCCTGCACGGCCGGCTGGGGCTGGAGGCCGTGCTGTATAGCGGTCCCGGCGTCGGCATCATCGCCAGCGGTACGCTGGTGACCGCGCTGCACGGCGCGGGCCTGGACTCGGCGCACTGGTGGCTGGCGTTCGGCCTGGCCGGCGTCGTGGTGACCGCTTTGGTCTGGCGCACGCTGGACGCGCCCGCGGCTCCCGCCGTTGCGACGGCCCGCACAAGGCGATGCCCGCGACGCCGGCCCGACCTGGCCGCTGGTGGCGATCTACGGCCTGTTCGGCTTCGGCTATGTGATCCCCGCGACCTTCCTCCCGCTGATCGCCGACGCGCAGCTGCACCTGCCGGCGCTGCGCGAATGGTTCTGGCCGCTGTACGGCGTGACCACGGTGCTGGCCACCCTGCTGCTGGGCGCGTTCACCGTGCGCAGCAACTACGCCGGGCTGGCCGGCTGTTGCCTGTCGATGCTGCTGGGCACCGCGCTGTGCCTGTACTCGCCGACCCGTGCGGGGCTCGCGCTGGGCACGGTGCTGGAAGGCGCAGCGATCACGCCGGTGGTGATGTTCACCATGCGCGAGGCGGCGCGGCTGGCGCCGCGCGATCCCACCCGGCTGATCGGCGCGCCGACTGTCGCCTTCGGCATCGGCCAGATCGTCGGTCCGCCGGTGGCCGCCGTGCTGGCCGCACGCCGCCACGGCTTCGCCGCGTCGCTGGGACTGGCCGCACTGGCGTCCGTGCTGGCGTTGGCGGTTGCGCTGTCGCGGCGGCGCCGCGGCGGCGCGTTCAGGGCGACACGGCGTGCCGCAGCTGCAGGTTCGTCTCGCGCACCGTCTCCACGAAGCCCGCGAACGGAATGTCGGTGATGCCGACCAGGCCGATGTGCGAATTCTCACCGTCGAGCAGGCGACCGCTGACGGGCTGGTCCACGTAGTCGAACCAGTGCGCGCCCACGATGTTGGGATCGGCCGCGGCTGCGGCGACGAACTTCGCGTAGGCCGCACCGCGCTGCGCCTCGTTCCACACGCTCACCACGCCCTTGCCGAACGGGCCGCGATCGTCGGAGCCAAACTGGAACTCGGAAATCAACACGGGCCGGTCGAACCGGCGCATCGCCGCGGCGTCGAAGCCGTGCTGCGGCAGGTCGGCGTAGACGTTGAAGCTCACCACGTCGCAGTACTCGGCGCAGGCGGCGATGGCCTCGGGCGTGCTCGCCGCGAAACGGCCGCCGAGGAACAGGTGATGCGGGTCGTGGCGGCGGATCGCCTGCGCCACCACGCGGAAATACTGATCGGCGTATCGCCGCAGCCATGCGTCGTAGTCGGCGGCGACGGCGGGGCGCGCCTCGCTCGGCGCAGGTGCGGGGAAGTTGGTGGCCTGCAGGGCATTCCATGAAGCCAGCGGAATGCCCCACGCCGCCGCGAGCTTGTCCGGCGTGCGGTATTTCCCTTTCAGCATGGCGATGAAGGCCTGTTTGGCGTCGCTGCGCGCCTCGCCGTGCAGCGTACCGATGGCCAGCGCCCAGCGCCCCTGTGGCCCGGGTGCGGCCCAGGCCAGTTCGTTGTCGGCGAAATAGCCGAGCAGCCACGGGTCGTCGCGCACGCCCCACGCGGCCTTCGCCGCCGCCGTATCCGCCGCCTGCGCGAAGCGCGGGTCGAATGGATCGGGCATGCGGCCCCACCAGTCGTAGCCGGTGGCGACGTTGCCGAACACGCCTTCGATGTTCACCGAGCGGGTGTACGGCAGCTTGTGCTGCGCGCCCAGTGCGGGATCGCTCCAGTTGCCGAGCGTGTTGAAGCCCCAGGCCGCGAGGCGCGCCAGCGTGCGTGCGCGCCAAGCGGCGAGCCAGTCCCGGCCGTCCACGCGATACAGGTTGGCCGCGTAGAAGTCGAACCAGCGGCCATGGTCGCAGCAGCGCCCCGCACCGGCGCCCTGCTGCGCGCTGCGGTTGTCGCCCCTGCCCCAGAAGGCCGCCCACGCGCCGCTGTCCGGCGGCAGATCGCGGAACATGAACCCGCGACCTTGCACGTAGCTGCGGTCGCCGTCAGCGCTCACCGCGTTCACGCCCAGCGAAAAGAAGCCGTGGCCATCCGGCGTCACCAGCCACCAGCGGCCACCGGACTTCTGCGTGTGGAACCAGCCGGTCTTCCTCAAGCGGACGTCCAGACGTCCGCCGTAATCATCCTCGCCGGCAGTCGATGCAGCAGGGAGCGCCTGCTTCGCGGCGGTGCGCAGCGCGGCATCGTCGGCGATCTTGCCGGGCCAGCTGCCGCGCGTGTACTGGCCGTAGCGATCGACGATGCTGGCATAGGCGTCGTGCAGCGCGGCTTCGCCTGCGGCCACGTCGAGCTTGCCAAGGAGGATGGACTGCGCCGCCTGCGGCGCGGGCATGGAGAGCCGCACGGCGTACACTGCGGCAAGGTCGAGCGCACCTTCCACCGTGGTGGCCACCAGCACGCGCCGGCCGTGGTCGTCGTACGGCATCGGCGGACCCGCCTGCATGCCGAAGGCCAGCGGCGAGGTGGCATGCAGCGGCACCACCAGGGTCTGCGCGGGACCGGCGGGCAGGCCCACCACCGCATGCAAGTGCGACTTCGCATCCGCGCCGTCGATGTCGACCACGAGAGTCACCGCCCACGGCATCGCGTTCTGCACGCGCAGGCGCAGCTCGCCCTGGCCTCGCCAGTTCCACTCGCCCTGCGCGGGCGTCACCGCGATTTGCGGCTGCGCGGCAGGCTGAAAGGTGTAGCGCCGTTGCGCCACGCCGTCCTGGGCGGTTTCGGTGCCTGCCGCCTGCGTCACCTGCTGCAGGCGGATGCGCACCGCCGCCGCCGGCGCCGCCATATCGACCACGCCCGTCGCCGCGGATCGCGCGGCGAACAACACGGCGACAGCGAACAGCCAGACTCGTTTCACGGCGCGTCCGCGATGACCCGGAAGGTTCCGAGTATGCGTCGCCGCGCCTGAAAGCGCAGTCAAGCCGTGGGCAGTTGCCAGCGTCGCCACAGCCAGTACACCGGTGCGCCCAGCGCGATGATCGCCAGGCTCATGCCGGCGTCGTGCGGCGAGGCGATGGCGGTGGCGACGATCACGCCCAGCACGGTGAGCACGAACACCAGCGGCAGCAACGGGAACAGCGGCACGCGGTAAGGCGCGGGCTCGTCGACGAACTTCCAGCGGTACCAGAACAGCGTGCCGATGCCGAAGGCATGGCCCAGCCATTCGCCCACCGTGGTGTAGTCCACCAGCTGGCCGAAGTTGCCCCACAGCATCAGCACCACCGTCCAC
>Ga0187815_10001492_pt1 | contig 11086 bp, 9 predicted proteins | sample NC_S_5_FD_132962 | JGI IMG/M metagenome (GOLD analysis project Ga0187815, IMG submission 132962) | Wetland sediment microbial communities from Neuse River Estuary, North Carolina, USA - ASW-S_5 | ecosystem: Environmental > Aquatic > Freshwater > Wetlands > Sediment | place: USA: North Carolina...
CGGACCGGGGCCGAGATCCTCGTCGGGTTCGGCGGGTACGTGGCGACGCCTGCGTACCTGGCCGCCAGACGGCGGAGGATCCCGATCGTCGTGCACGAGGCGAACCCGCGGGCGGGCCTGGCCAACCGGATCGGCGCCCGGTTCACCACGCACGTCTACACCGGTCACCCGGACACCCAGATCAGGAACGGCAAGTACGTCGGCATACCGATCAGGCACGAGATCGCCGAGCTCGACCGGCTGGCCATCGGCGACAAGGCCCGCGCGCACTTCGGGCTCCGCCCCGACCTGCCCGTGCTGCTGGTGACCGGCGGCTCGCAGGGGGCCCGCTCGCTCAACCTTGCGGTGTTCGGCGCGGCCGAGTGGCTCAAGGCTGCGGGCGTCCAGGTGCTGCACGTCATCGGCCCGCGCAACGGCGTCGACGCCCCCGTCTCCGCCACTGGCGTGCCCTATGTGGCCACCCCTTACATCGACCGGATGGACCTCGCCTACGCCGCGGCGGACTTCGCCCTGTGCCGGGCCGGCGCCATGACGTGCGCCGAGCTCACCGCGGTGGGCCTGCCCGCCGCCTATGTACCGCTGCCCATCGGCAACGGAGAGCAGCGGCTGAACGCCGTGCCGATCGTGCAGCACGGCGGCGGCATGCTGGTCTCTGACTCCGAGTTGACCCCCGAGTGGATCCGCGACACCTTGCTGCCCGTCCTGGTCAACATCGACCAGGTCGCGGACATGTCAGAGGCGGCCGCGTCGCTGGGGCGCCGTGACGCCGACCGCCTCCTCGCCGAGGCGGTCATCGAGATAGTGGAGGGCGCGGGTGGGGACCCTAGCGGTCAAAGGGCTGATCACTCCGACTGAACCGGTGCCCGCCGGCCGCCTCGGCCGGGTGCACTTCATCGGGATCGGCGGCGCGGGCATGTCAGGCATCGCCCGGATCATGCTCGCCCGGGGCATCGAGGTGTCGGGCAGCGACTCCATGGCCTCCGCGGTGCTCGATGACCTGCACGCCCAGGGCGCCCGCGTGCACGTCGGGCACGCCGGCGGCAACCTGGGCGATCTCGGCGCCGCAGACACGCTGGTGGTGTCCAGCGCGATCCGCGCCGACAACCCCGAACTGGCCGAGGCGACCAGGCGGGGGATGCGGGTGCTGCACCGGGCGGCCGCGCTGGCCTCGGTCATGGCCGGTCGCCGGGTCATCGCGATCGCGGGCACGCACGGCAAGACCACGACGACGTCCATGCTCACCACCGTGCTCCGCGAGTGCGGCGCCGATCCCGGCTACGTCATCGGCGGCGTGCTCACCGAGACCGGGCTCGGCGCCGAGGACGGCGCGGGCATGGACTTCGTGGCCGAGGCGGATGAGAGCGACGGATCGTTCCTCCTGCTGTCGCCCGACGTCGCGATCATCACCAACGTGGAAGCGGACCACCTGGACAACTACGCGAGCCTCGAGGACATCAAGATCGCGTTCACCACCTTCGGCCGCAGCGCCAGCGGTATGGTCCTGACCTGCGCAGACGACCCCGGCGCCGAGGAGGTGGCAGGCCGCCTGGACCCGGCCCGGGTGTGCAGGTACGGCGAGTCCTGCCCGGCCGACTACCGGCTGGGCGACATCCGCCCGGATGGGATGGCCATTAGCTTCACGGTCGCGGCCGACCGTAGTCCGTTCGGCGAAATCTTCACCAAGCTGACCGTGCACGTGCCTGGTCACCACAACGCGCTGAACGCGACCGCCGCCTTCGCCGCGGCCGTCGAGCTCGGCTTCGCGCCGCCGCGGGTCGCGGCGGCCCTCGCGGGCTACCGTGGCGCGCGGCGCCGGATGGAGCTCAAGGGCGAGGCCGGGGGCGTCCGGGTCCTCGACAGCTACGCGCATCACCCGACCGAGCTCGCCGCCGACCTGCGCGCCGCGCGGGACATCATCACCGCAGGCTCGGGGGGGTACGGGGGGGTCGTCCCCCCCGGAGCCAATACCGCGGGCTCGGGGGGGTACGGGGGGGTCGTCCCCCCCAGAACCAGCACGGCCGGCGCGCGGGTGATCGCTGTCTTCCAGCCGCACCTGTACAGCAGGACCAGGCTGTTCGCCGCGGAGTTCGGCGCCGCGCTGGACCTGGCCGACAAGATCGTCGTCCTCGACGTGTACGCCGCCCGCGAGGACCCGGAACCCGGCGTGACCGGCGCGCTCATCGCGGACGCGGTACCCGGGGGGCGGGCGCTCTACGTGCCCGACCGGGCGCACGTCGCGCCGCTGATCGCGCAGATGGCCCGGCCGGGCGACCTGGTCCTGACCATGGGGGCCGGGGATGTCACCGCGCTCGGGCCGCAGCTGATCGAGGCCCTCGGGAAGCGGCACGAGTGACCGGGACAGGCAGCGCGCCCTGGGCTGGCGATGCCGCTCCCGCCGCGGCCGCTGACGGCCCGGTCCCCGGTCGTGCTGTCCCCGCGGGCCGCGCCCGCCGGCCCCGCCGCTGGCTCGTGGTGGTCGCGGTCCTCGCCGTGGCCGGCCTCGTCGGCGGCGCGGCCTGGGCGCTGCTCGGCTCGCGGCTGCTCGCGGTCCGCTCCGTGATCGTCACGGGCACCCACCTGGTCACGAAGGCCGAAGTCCTCAAGGCCGCGGGCGTCCGCCTCGGCACGCCGCTGATCCGCGTGAACACCGGCCAGATCGCGGGGCGGGTCGTCACGATCAGGCAGGTGCAGAGCGTCCGGGTGTCGACGTCCTGGCCGGACCGGGTCGTCATCGCCGTCCGCGAGCGGACGCCGGCCCTGGCGGTCAACGCGCCGGGCGGCGGCTTCGACCTCGTGGACCGCGACGGGGTGACCGTGCTCTGGGCGGCCCACCGGCCCTCGCGGCTTCCGCTCTACCTCACCGCGGACGCCAACGACTCGCTGCCCGGCGACCCGGATGTCGCGGCGGCTGCGGCCGTGCTGGCCGAGCTACCAGCCCGATTGAAGCATTCGGTGATATCGATAACTGCACCGAGCCAAGATCAGGTAACGCTCAACCTATCGAACGGGATAACGGTTCTGTGGGGAAGCGTCAGTGATGCCTCAGCCAAGGCGAAAGAGCTCGCCCTGCTCATGCGGACGCACGCGCGTTATTACGACGTGAGCGCGCCGGGCACCGTTATGACCAACTGACGCGCCCGTCGGACAGGCGGGACCGGCAAATCCACGACACGCTGGCCTGTTCTCGCGTGGTTAGTTGACCCGCGTGCCGTCCGACCCTACTGTCCGTATCAATCACACGGACGACAAAAACTCTAAATCTTAACCTGAAGGTTAAACCTGACGGTGACGGACGATGCCCCGGCGGTGAATTCCGCAGCACTACCCGGGCAGAGGTTTCCCGAGCCCAGGGCCATAATCGGCGGGACATTGCGCGTAAACAAAAAGCAAGTGCATACCCGTCGACATGGCAAAGGTAAAACGAGCGGAAAGGTACCGTCCTCGTGGCAGCCCCGCAGAACTATCTGGCGGTTATCAAGGTCGTCGGAATCGGCGGTGGCGGCGTCAATGCCGTCAATCGCATGATCGAAGAGGGACTCAAGGGCGTCGAGTTCATCGCGATCAACACGGACGCCCAGGCGCTGCTCATGAGCGATGCGGACGTCAAGCTCGACGTCGGGCGCGAGCTCACCAGGGGACTGGGCGCCGGCGCGAACCCCGACGTGGGCGCCAGGGCCGCCGAGGATCACCGTGAGGAGATCGAGGAGGTCCTCAAGGGCGCTGACATGGTGTTCGTCACCGCCGGCGAGGGCGGTGGCACAGGCACCGGGGGCGCACCGGTCGTGGCCAACGTGGCGCGCTCGCTCGGCGCGCTCACCATCGGGGTGGTCACCAGGCCGTTCGGGTTCGAGGGCAAGCGCCGCATCGTGCAGGCGGAAGCCGGCATCGAGAAGCTGCGCGCCGAGGTCGACACGCTCATCGTCATCCCCAACGACCGCCTGCTGTCGATCTCCGACCGGCACGTGAGCGTGCTTGACGCGTTCAAGGCCGCGGACCAGGTCCTGCTGTCGGGTGTCCAGGGCATCACCGACCTGATCACCACGCCGGGCCTGATCAACCTCGACTTCGCCGACGTCAAGTCCGTCATGTCGGGCGCGGGCTCGGCGCTGATGGGCACCGGCTCCTCGCGCGGCGATGACCGCGCCGTCGCGGCGGCCGAGATGGCGATCTCCAGCCCGCTGCTCGAGGCGAGCATCGACGGCGCCCATGGCGTGCTGCTGTCCATCCAGGGCGGCTCGGACCTGGGGCTCTTCGAGATCAACGAGGCCGCCCAGCTCGTCGCCAACTCCGCCGCGGTGGACGCCAACATCATCTTCGGCGCGGTCATCGACGATGCTCTCGGCGATGAGGTCCGCGTCACGGTCATCGCCGCCGGCCTGGACGAGAACCGGAACGGCCGGTCCGCGGGCAGCGGCGCGGCCCGGGCCGGCTCGGGCGCCAACACGTTCGGCAGCAGCGGATCCGGTGGCACCGGCGCCACCACCGCGAAGGCGGGTGGCGCTACGCCCAGGCCCGGGCGCGTCGAGCCGGTGCCTCGCTACGTTCCTCCGGTCGATGACGTCAGCCCCGAAGAAGACACAGCGCCCGCGTGGGACGCGGACCCTGAGATGTCGGCCTACGACAGCGAATCCGATGAGATGGCGACGGCCGGCCTGGCCGCCATGCTGAGCGCGCCGGTCATGGGTGCGGAGAACGGGACCGGCCGTCACGTTCCGGTCTACGGCGCGGCCGATCAGGACGACGACCCGGACGGCGCGGCGCTGTACGACACCCCCGAGCACCTGTCGGACGCGACCTACTCGCCCGTCCCGCGGTCCGCGCGCGCCGAGGGCAGGACCTTCGATGTCCCCACTAGCCGCCGTCGCCCCGTGGTCTTCGAGGAGGACGACGACCTGGATGTCCCCGACTTCCTGAAGTGACGGGTTCCTCCCGGCGGGACGAGCTGGCCGTGCGGCTCACCGCGGTGCGGCAGCGCATCGCCGCCGCGTGTCAGGCCGCGGGCCGGGACCCTGCCGACGTCACGCTCATCGCGGTAACGAAGACCCGGCCTGCGTCCGACGTACGGCTGCTGAGCGAACTCGGCGTCTGCGACGTCGGCGAGAACCGCGACGCCGAGGCCGCGCCGAAGGCGGCGCAGTGCGCGGACCTGGATCTCACCTGGCATTTCATCGGCCAGCTGCAAACCAACAAGGCCGCCAGCGTGGTTCGCTACGCCACCTTCGTCCACTCGGTCGACCGGCTGCGGCTGATCCGCGCGCTCGGCACGGCCGCGCGCCGCGCGGAGGCCGTGGTGCAGTGCCTGGTCGAGGTCAGCCTGGACGGCGACCCGGCTCGCGGCGGGGCGGTGGCCGGCGAGGTTCCGGCCCTGGCCGAGGCACTGGCGGCCGAGCCCGGGCTGGTCCTGGCGGGCGTGATGGCCATCGCCCCGCTCGGCATGGTGCCGCGGGAGGCCTTTGCCCTGCTGCTTGACAGCGCCGCCGTCGTGCGGGCCGTCAGGCCCGGCGCGACCGTTATTTCGGCCGGCATGAGCGGCGATTTCGAGGACGCTGTCGCGGCCGGCGCGACACACCTGCGAATCGGTACGGCGTTGCTCGGCGATCGCGGGCCCGGTGTCCGGTAATGTCCGACGCTAGAGCCGGAACGGCTGGCAAATACGGTACAGGCTGGGAGGACGAAGGATGAGTGCCATGCGTAAGATGGCGGTCTACCTCGGCCTGGTTGAGGACGATAACCACTACCAGGACAAGTACGACTCTTACGGGGAGTACGAAGAGTACGACGAGCCGGACCGGACGGCAATCCCGGATGAGGCGGACGTGCGGGCCAGCCGGGACGAGTACAGCCGGGACGACTACGGGGGCTACCACACGGACTGGCGGGCCGAGCACGTGCCGCAGACGACAGATCTCAACCGTATTACGACACTGCATCCCCGCACTTACAATGAAGCGCGTACTATTGGGGAGCACTTCCGCGAAGGCACGCCAGTGATCATGAACCTGACCGAGATGGTCGATAGCGACGCCAAGCGTCTCGTCGACTTCGCGGCTGGCCTGATCTTCGGCCTGCGGGGGAGCATCGAGCGCGTGACAAACAAGGTCTTCCTGCTGTCGCCGGCTAACGTCGAGGTGACCGCGGAGGACAAGGCTCGCATGGCAGAGCGCGGCTTCTTCAACCAGAGCTAGCAAGTAGTGGTGACGTGACGCTGATCAGCAGCACCGCCGTCGAGGACGGCGCCAGGGGCGGGGTGGACTCGTGCAGTATGTGAAGGAAGTCCTCGTCTACGTGCTGTACCTCTATCTCGTCATCCTGATCGGACGGATGATCTTCAGCTGGGTGCAGGCCTTCGCGCGTGACTGGCGGCCGACCGGCTTCGTCCTGGTGCTGGCCGAGGTGATCTTCACCCTGACAGATCCGCCGCTGAAATTCCTACGCCGCTTCATTCCGACGCTCCGGATCGGCATGGTGGCGCTGGACCTCAGCTTCATGGTTCTGTTCATAGTGGTCTTGATCCTGCTAGAAGTGGCTGTGCCGCACCTCTGATTCAGGTACCGTCATGAAGAACACGGTCCAAGTGCGCCGAGGAGACGAGATGCCGCTGACGCCCGCGGATGTTCGGAATAAGCAGTTCAGTACGACCAGGCTCCGGCCCGGTTACGACGAGGAAGAGGTTGACGCCTTCCTCGATGAGGTCGAGGCCGAGCTGGACCGGCTGATCCAGGAGAACGAAGAGCTCCGGGCGAAGCTGGCGGAAGTGATGCGCGGTGGCAAGTCAGCGGTGCCAGCGTTGAGTTCCCCGCTGTCCGACCCGAAGCCAGACATGATGATGCCCGAGCCAGCGATGCCCGACCGCAGGCAGCCTGAGCCGGTGATGATGGGCGGGATGCCGCACATCGAGGACAACATGGACACGGCCGCGCGCGTGCTCTCACTGGCACAGCAGACCGCCGACCAGGCGATCGCCGACGCCCGCCGCGAGGCCGACGAGACCCTGGGCCGCGCCCGCCGCGAGGCGGACGAGGTGCTCACCAAGGCGAGGCGCCAGGCCGAGCAGATCACCGGCGACGCGCGAGCCCGGGCGGAGAGCCTGGAGCGCGACGCTCAGGAACGGCACCGCCAGGCGATGGGGTCGCTGGTCCAGACTCGCGAAGAGCTCGAGCGCCGGGTCGACGACCTGCGCGCGTTCGAGCGCGAGTACCGCAGCAGGCTCAAGGCCTACCTGGAAGGACAGCTCCGCGACCTCGAGGCCGGCGTCACCGACAGCGGCACCTTCCCCACCATGGGCGGCCCGGCGACCCAGCCGTCGATGCCGGCCGCGCTGGGTGCCCCGGTGGGCGTCCGCAATGGTGGTCAGGGCCCGAGCCAGTACGGCATGCCCGAAGTCGTGCCGCACTCCGGCGGTTTCCGTACGACCGAGGGAGCGCCCTCGCGCGACCGCCGGTAGGCGCTGCTACTAGGACGCTGCACGCACCGCCAGGAGAACGCCTGTGATCGTGTTCAGCGCGCTTCTCGTCGTGGTCGCGGTCGTGTTGCTCGTCGCGGGTGTGGTCACGAGCAAGCTGTGGTTGGTCTACCTGGCGATCGGCGTGAGCGGGGTCTCCCTGCTGGCGCTCGGTCTCGGGGCGATCCTCAGGCGCCGCGAGTTGTTCGGCAAGACGCAGGAAGCGCGGCCCGCCCCGCCACCGCCCGTGGCGGCCCAGGTTCCGTCCTTTCATGACGATCTAGGGGCGTTGCCGCAGCCAGCAGCGGCGCCCGCCGGATACGGCTGGTCCGCCTCGGCTCAGCCCGGACCGCCCCGGGCGGGCTACCTGCCGTCCGACCCGCCGTCGAGGATCCGCCCCCCGGCCGCCCAGCCGTCGCCGGCCTGGGGGAGTGGCCTGCCCCCCGCGGCCGGCTTCCCTCCGGCCGCCAGCTTCCCCGGGGCCCAGCCCTCCGTACCCTTCCCGGAGCCTCAGACCCCCGCCCCCGCGGCCGGGTTCCCTCCCGCAGCCAGCTTCCCCCAGGCCCAGCCCGTCGCCGCCACGCCGACCGGCCCTCCCTTCGGCGCCCGGCCGCAGCCATCGTCGCCGGGCCGCCCGGGCGACTTCGAGCGCCCGCCCGCCGCGTTCATGCCCCCTGCGGCAGGCCCCGCCACCCCAACCCAAGCCCCGGGCGCCTGGGAATGGCGCGACACCCTGCCCGCTACCCCGCCGCCCGCGCCATCCGCGCCGCTCGCACCATCCGCGCCGCTTGTGCCGCCCGCGCCGCTTGTGCCGCCCGCGCCGCTTGTGCCGCCCGCGCCGCTTGTGCCACCCGCGCCATCCGCGCCGACTCCGCCGCCCGCCGAACCGCCGGGCCCCGATGCCATACCCCCCGTGGACTTCGCGGCCTTTGCCCCTCCCGCTGCACCCGCGCCCACCGTCCCGTCCGCACCTACCGTCCCGTCCGCACACATCGTTCCCGCGGTCCCCGACGAGCCCATCGCCAGCGTCACCCCCGTCGATGACCAGTCCTCCGCCGCAGACCAGTTGCTGACCGGGACCCAGCCACTCACCGAGACCCCGCCACCCACCGAGCCCGAGTCGGCCCCCCTGCCGACCGAGCAACTGCAGCCTGCCCCAGACGAACAGCCAGCCAGCGGAGAAGAGCCGGACCAAGATCACCCGGCCGCGACGGACGACCGGTCGGCAAATGCCGAACTCTCGCCTGCGCCGGACGAGCCGACCGCCATCGCCGAGCCCGCCGCTGTGGAGCCGGCCGCCGCGGCCGAGGCCACCACACCCGGGCCTCCCCCGGACGAGCAGGCCATAGCAACCGAACCGCCGCCCCCGGACGCGCAGGAATCGGCCGCCACCGAACCCGCTTCCACGGAAGCGGAAGCGGAAGCGGAACCCGATCTGCTCCGCCAGGTCACCGTGGTCCCCGGCGTCCCGCGGTATCACAACGCGCAGTGCATCCTCATCCGCTTTATGGGCGAGGACGATCTGAACCGGATGACGCTCGGCGAGGCCAGGCAGGCCGGTTGCACGCCGTGCCGGGCCTGCCAGCCCGACCAGCCAGGGGCGAAACCCGAGTTACCTCCCGCTTACAGCCAACCCGAGCCAGCGCCAACTCGGTAGCCGACCAGGCCAGGCTCCAGGCCGAGGCGGAGGCCTACCGGAGCACCACGCTGGCCGAAGCCGAAGCCCAGGCGATCCAGGTCAGGGCCGACGCCGCCGCCCACGCGGAACGATCGACCGCCGAAGGCCAAGCCGACGCGAACAAGGCCAGGGCCGCCTCGCTGCGCGAAGGCAACCAGGAACTCATCGCCGCCAACCACATCATCGAGATCCTGCCCGCCCTGGTCGAGGCGGCCGCCCGCGGCCTGACCGACGCCAACCTCACCATCCTCAACGGCACCCAGGGCGTCAACGAGATCGTCACCGGCCTGGTCGGCCAGGGCATGTCGATCCTTGAGACCTTGAGGAGGTCCACCGCCGTCACCGGCAACGGCGCGTCCGCGGGCCACCTACCCCAGGCCACGAAACGATCCCAGCGCCCCACGGCCGAGGCAGACGAGTAACCGCCACGGCGCGATGACCGTCGTTCTCGTCCGGGTCCGGGTGATGGCAGGGCGGCTACGGCTCGGACTGCTGAGGATGCAGTGATGCCTGGGGCTCAAGTCAAACGCGCCTCAGCCAGAATGTCAGGTCCAGATCCTCGTCCACGTGTTCCGCCGCCCCCGCACCAGCCGCCCCCGCACCAGCCACCGCCTGGTCGGCCGCCGCCACCAGACCAGCCGGCGCCTGGTCGGCCGCGGCGACCGGGCCGTAGTCGACCGCGAGCACCTCGTCGGCGATCAGCGCTGCGTGCTCGGTCAGTGCCGCGGTCACCTCCGGATCCCCCGAGGACCAGCGCAGCCATATCCGGTCGGTCACGTCGAGCCCGTCGTTCTTGCGGGCGTCCTGGATCAGCCGGACCACCTCCCGCGCGATCCCCTCGAGCCGAAGCGACGGGGTGACCGTGATGTCGATGGCGACGGTCTCGCCTGCCTCGGCGGCCACCGCCCACCCCGCCCGAGGCGTCTGGGTCACGATCACGTCGTCGGGCCCGACGAGCACCGCCTCGTCGCCGGACAAAACCGTCACCGTCCCCCCGGAAAGCACAGCAGTCGCGATCGACGCCGCCGGGGCCGCAGCGATGGCGGCCGCCACCGCCGGCGTCCGCGAACCGAACCGCCGCCCGAGCGACCGGAAGCTCGGCTTCACCTCGTAGGAAACAACCTCCGCACCACCCAGCACCTCAAGCACAGAAACGTTCAGCTCGGCGGCGATCTCCGCCCGCAGCGAGGCAGGCAGCGACTCGAACCCCACAGCCCCGATCAGGGCCCGCCGCAGGGGCTGCCGCATCCGGACCGAGGCCCCCGCCCGCGCCGAACGCCCCAACTCCACCAACCGGCGCACCTGTGCCATCTGAGCTGACAACACCGGATCGATAAGCGAGGGATCGAAGGCAGGCCAGGCCGCCAGGTGCACGGACTCCGCCGAGTCCGAACGCCGTAGCACCCCCCACACGTAGTCGGTGACGAACGGCGTGATCGGCGCCATCAGCAGCGTCAGCGTGGTCACGCACTCATACAGGGTCGCGAACGCCGAAGCGCCCCCCGGCCCAGACGGCCCCTCCCAGAACCGCCGCCGCGACCGCCGCACGTACCAGTTCGACAGGTCGTCAATAAAGGAAACCAGCCGCCGCCCGGCCCCCGCCGTGTCGAACGACTCGAGCGAAGCGGTGACCTCCCGCACCAGCAAGTGCAGCTCGCTCAGCATCCACCGGTCAAGAAGCGGCCGCGAGGCCACATCCGGAACGGAACCAGGCACCCACCCGCCCGCATTCGCGTACAGGACCAGGAACGACGCCGTGTTCCAGTAGGTGAGCAGTACCTTACGAACGATCTCGCTGAGCAGGTCGTGCCCCACCCGCCGGGCGCCCCAGGGCGAGCCTGAGGCCGCGAAGAACCACCGCAGCGCGTCGGCGCCGTGGGCGTCCATCAGGGGAATCGGCTCGAGCACGTTGCCGAGGTGCTTGCTCATCTTGCGCCCGGTCTCGTCGACGAGCAGCCCGAGGCACA
>Ga0187815_10001493_pt1 | contig 11083 bp, 9 predicted proteins | sample NC_S_5_FD_132962 | JGI IMG/M metagenome (GOLD analysis project Ga0187815, IMG submission 132962) | Wetland sediment microbial communities from Neuse River Estuary, North Carolina, USA - ASW-S_5 | ecosystem: Environmental > Aquatic > Freshwater > Wetlands > Sediment | place: USA: North Carolina...
CCAAGGGCGTGCTGCAGAGAAAGGTCGCGTGATGTGGAATTGGGCCTTTACTCTCGAAATTCTTCCAGTACTGGCACGAGCCGCTGTCATCACCATCGAAGCAACGGCGCTTGGATTCGTCATCGCCGCTATCCTCGGCCTCGTGCTGGCGTCAATCCGCCTGTCGTCACCTCGCGCCGGCGTCGTCGTTGCCATCCTGGTGGAGTTCATCCGCTCTACGCCGCTTCTCATACAGATATTCTTCCTCTTTTTCGTATTGCCCAAGGCAGGCATCGTTCTTGATGCGTTTGCAGCTGGCGTCCTGGCGATCGGCCTGCACTACGCGGCCTATTGCTCCGAGGTCTATCGGGCAGGTTTCGAGAACGTGCCGCGCGGCCAGTGGGAAGCATCAATCGCGCTCAACCTCTCCCCGTGGACGACTTTCAAGGACATCGTTCTGCCTCAAGCCTTGCCACCGGTGATCCCGGCGCTCGGCAACTACCTCATCGCGCTCTTCAAGGAGACGCCGTTGCTGTCTGCTATCGCCGTCATCGAACTGATGCAGCGCGCCAAGATTATTGGTTCAGAAACCTTCCGTTACACCGAACCGGTAACGCTGGTGGGGCTTTTCTTCCTGGTCATGAGCTTGATCTCAGCAGGGATGGTCCGGCTTTTGGACGGCTGGTTTTCAAGGAGACATGGATGACCCAGATGCCGATGGTTCGTTATGAGAATGTATCGAAACGCTATGGTTCTTTCACCGTCCTCGACCACCTGGACCTCGACATTGCCCGCGGCGAGAAAGTGTCGATCATTGGCCCATCCGGTTCGGGAAAGACCACCGTCTTGCGAATGCTCATGACGCTCGAAAGCATCAACAGTGGAGTACTCTGGGTAGATGGCGAGCCGTTGACGCATATGCGTCAAGGCGACCGGCTCGTGCCCGCGGATGCCAGGCATGTCAGACGCATACGCGCCAAGATCGGGATGGTGTTCCAATCCTTCAATCTGTTCCCGCACATGACTGCGCTGGGCAATTGCATCGAAGCTCCGATCACTGTGCTTGGCATGAAACGCAGGGAAGCGGAAGAACGAGCCGCCGAACTGCTCGACATGGTCGGATTGTCTGCAAAGAAGGACCATTACCCGGGGCAACTTTCGGGCGGTCAGCAACAACGCGTGGCAATCGCCCGCGCCCTGGCCATGCGCCCAAAAATCATGCTGTTCGACGAAGTGACGTCGGCACTGGATCCTGAACTTGTCGGTGAAGTATTGCAGGTGATCCGGCAGATCGGGGCCGAACACGATCTCACCATGCTGATGGTCACCCACCAGATGGGATTTGCGAAGGAATTTTCGGATAGGGTTTGCTTTTTCTACCAAGGGAAAATATGCGAACAGGGCCCGCCCGCACAAATCTTCGGTAATCCGCAGAATGACCGGACGCGACAATTCCTCAACGCTGTCCTGGAAGCCGGGTAATGCCACAAGCCGATGAAACGAGTGCGGTGGATCAAACTATTCCCAGCGCCAAAGAGCGCTTCGATCGCATATACAACACGTTACGCGATCGCATCTGTTTGTTGGAGTATGCCCCGGGCAGCCGACTTTCCGAGGAAGAACTCGCAAAACAGTTTGCCACAAGCCGCACCCCCGTACGCCGTGTGCTTGCGCGGTTGGAATCGGAAGGGCTGGTTGAATCCGTGCATGGCGTCGGAACAATTGTCACCGACCCTGACATTGCCGAACTGATCGAGATTTACCACTTGCGGCTCGAACTGGCCGCACTTGTCGGCAAGCTCAATCCCACGCCGCGAACCCAGGAAGACCTCGATCGGATTCGCACGCTCATCCGACGGTGCGACGCTGAAATGCGCCACCCCTCCCAACGCTCGTTCCTTCGCCTCAATATGGACTTCTACTGGGAAATATCGGCGATGACCGGGAACCGGGCGCTTCGCGAGATCAACGAGAGACTTTATCTCAAAGTCGTTCGGGTCGTCTTGAAGACGATGCCCCAACTCGGACTGATCGAGGAGTATCAGGCCTTTCGCAACGAGATGCAGGCTGTACTGGAAGCTGCCGAAATCGGGGATTGGGAGGCGATCGGCTTTATCCGCCGGGCGCACCTCTCGATGAGCTTCAATCGCATAATGAAGTATGCCCAGTGATGCGGGTTTTTGCGATCGCGGCCGGCCCTTTGCCGGGAGCTTTGTCGTTACTCGGCAGGCGTTGACCGCAAATCCTTTCCGGGCAGCTCGTCCGACTTGGCCTCCTTTTCGAGCCAAAGGCTGTGGTGTTCTTTTGCCCAGTTCACATCGACCTTACCTTTACCCATTGCCTCGAATGCGCCCTCCATGCCCATCGTGCCAATGTAGATGTGAGCGAGCATGACGGCGATAAAGAGTACGGCGATGACCGAATGGACGATGTGGGCAGCATGCATCTCACCGATGCCAGTGCCATAGAAGGGGAAGATCAGCACATAGCCGCTGATCGCCACGGCAGCCCCGCCCAGTACGACGATCCAGTAGATAGCCTTCTGGCCGGCATTGAACCTGTCGGCCGGTGGGTGATCATGACCGACGATGCCGCCGCCGCGTTTCAGCCACTCGACGTCCGTCCTGTTGGGAATGTTCCCTCCCAGCCACATCAGGAAGATCAAGACCACGCCGATGGTGAAGGGAAAGCTGAAATAGTTGTGCGCATGCTTGGCCCACCCGGACCACGTCGAAAAGGCATCATGGCCCATCAGCGGCATCAGCAACTCCTTGCCAAAGGTGATGTTGAGGCCGGAAAGCCCGAGAATGATAAAGCAGGTTGCCGTCACCCAGTGCACGAAGCGCTCGAAAGCATTAAAGCGCACGATGGTTCGCCCGGAGCGGCCGCTTTCCAATCGCACCATGCCGCGCGTAAGATAGAACGCGATCAGGATGACGATCATGCCGAGTATCGCGATGGCAGCAATCCAGCGCAGCGCAATTTCGTGAAAGGCGCGCCATTCCCTGCCGGCGGGCTGGATCAGCACCGCAGCCCTCTTGTCGGGTATGATGATGCGTCCGGTGATACGCGGCTGCTGCTGGAGAAGCTGCTGCTCGGTCACGCCTTGCGCCGTCGGATTGATGATCGTCGTCGCGGGTTGCTGCGTCTGTTCCTGGGCGCTGATGGGAGAGGAAAGCGTAGCAAGTCCGGCGAGAGCGCAAGCGCCCGCGATATTGCGAATTGCGGCGGCAAGACTGCTCATCTCTCATCCTCCCTTGCTCATGGTTGCCAGCCACGGCAACGCGGCGGCAAGCCGTCACGACGTGCTGACCTCTTCGTCATAGGCCGTCTTCCACCCCCAGGCGCCCGAGCTGTAGCCGCGCTGCTTCACCCGATCGCGGAATATCTGCTCGATGATTTCGCTGTCGCCGGCCAGAAGCGACTTGGTCGCACACATTTCGGCACAGAGCGGCAGCTTGCCTTCGGCGAGGCGATTGGCGCCGTATTTCTCATATTCCTCCTTGCTGCCGGTCGGCTCCGGGCCGCCGGCGCAGAAGGTGCATTTGTCCATTTTGCCGCGCGAGCCGAAATTGCCGAGGCGCGGATATTGCGGTGCGCCGAAGGGACAGGCGTAGAAGCAGTAGCCGCAGCCGATGCACTGGTCCTTGTTGTGCAGCACCACGCCGTCGTCGGTGGTGTAGATGCAGTTGACCGGGCACACCGCCATGCACGGCGCGTCGGTGCAGTGCATACAGGCCATGGTCACCGAGCGTTCGCCCGGCAGACCGTCATTGATGGTAACCACGCGGCGTCTGTTGATGCCCCACGGCACCTCGTGTTCGTTCTTGCAGGCGGTGACGCAGGCATTGCATTCGATGCAGCGCTCGGCATCGCAGAGAAATTTCATCCGTGCCATTTTTGCCTCCTTACGCCGCCGTGATCTGGCAAAGCGTGGCCTTTGGCTCCTGCATGCCGGTGGCCGGGTCGTAGCCATAGCTGGTCATGGTATTGGCGCTTTCGCCAAGCACGATGGGGTCGGCGCCTTCCGGATAGTTCGCGCGCAGATCCTCACCACCGAACCAGCCGCCGAAGTGGAAGGGCATCCAGGCCACACCCTTGCCCACTCGCTCCGTCACCAGCGCCCGCACCTTGGCCTTCGAGCTGTTCTCCACGCCAGTAACCCATACCCAGGCGCCGTTGCCGATGCCGCGTTCACCGGCATCGGCAGGGTTGATCTCGATGAACATCTGCTGCTGCAGTTCGGCGAGCCACGGGTTGGAGCGCGTTTCCTCGCCCCCGCCCTCGTACTCCACCAATCGGCCGGAAGTCAGGATAAGCGGGAATTGCTTGGCGACCTGCCTATCCACCGCCGATTTCTGGACCGAAAAGCCGATATTGGGCAGGCGGAACTGCACTTCGTCCGGCCGCGTGGGATACTTCGGCACCAGGTCAACGCGCGGCGTATAGATCGGCTCGCGGTGGACCGGGATCGGGTCGGGAACGCCGAAGGCATTCATGCGGGCGCGAGCATTGCCATAAGGCAGACACCCGTGCTTCATCGCCACGCGCTGGATGCCGCCGGAAAGGTCGGTCGACCAGGATACCGCATCAGCCTTGTCACCGCCGATCTTCTGGATGGTTGCGAGTTCGTCCGGCGCCAGATCGTGGTCCCAACCGAGCTTCTTGAGCACCCCGTAGGTGAATTCGGGATAGCCGTCCTGAATCTCTGAGCCGAGAGAATAAGAACCGGACGCCAGCAGGTTGACGCCGTCCCGCTCCACGCCGAAACGGGCGCGGAACGTGCCGCCGCCATCCATGACGTGCAGGTTGGTGTTGTAGAGCAGCGCTGTGCCGGGGTGCTTCAGTTCGGGCTTGCCCCAGCACGGCCATGGCAGTCCGTAATAATCGCCCTTGGCCGGGCCGCTCGAGGCGCGCAGCGTCACCAGATCAAAGTCTTTCTGGTTGGCCATGTGCAACTTCAGCCGCTCGGGTGACTGCCCGCAATAGCCGGTGCTCCAGCTGCCGCGGTTCATCTCGCGCAATATGTCCTCGGCTTCCGGAAGGTTGTTCTCGACCTTGATGTTCTTGAACATCTTGTCGGCGAAACCGAGCTTCTGGGCGACGAGGTACATGATCTCCAGATCGTCCTTGGCCTCGAAGCTGGGTTTCACGATCTGCTCGCCCCATTGCAGCGAGCGGTTGGAGGCGACACGCGAGCCCTTTGCCTCGAACTGGGTGCAAGCCGGCAGCAGCCATGTTCCATTCTTGCGCCCCGCCTTGACCGATAGCGACGCCCAGGTGGTCGGGTGGGGGTCGGCCACCACCAACAGGTCGAGCTTGGCCAGCGCCTTCAGCGATTCCGGGATACGGGTGATGCTGTTGGAGGCGTGCCCCTGTACAAACATCGCCCGTACATTGTCCTTCTGATGCACCTGGTCCTTCGGCAGCAGAACCGCGTCGAACCACCGCGTCAGCGGAATGCCCGGCGCCTCCATGATCTCCTTGCTATCGAAGCGCGAGACGAACCACTCGTAGTCCACCTCCCAGACGCGCGACCAATGCTTCCAAGCGGTATCCTTGAGGCCGTAGTAGAAGGGCAGGGTCACGATATCGAGGCCGACATCGGTGGCGCCCTGAACATTGTCATGCCCACGCAGGATGTTGGCGCCGGTGCCCGGCTTGCCGACATTGCCGGTCAATAGCAGCAGGATGCAGCTGGTGCGAACATTGGCGGTGCCCACCGTGTGCTGGGTCTGGCCCATGCACCAGATCAGGGTCGCGGGCTTTTCGTTGGCAAACAGCTTTGCGATGTGTTCGACCTGCGCGCCCGGCACGCCGGTGACGCGTTCGACCTCGTCGGGCGGCCACTTTTCGATCTCCTTCAGCACATCGTCATAGCCATAGACGCGGCTCTGGATGAATTCCTTGTCCTCCCAGCCGTTCTTCACGATGTGCCACATCAGCCCGTAAAGGAAGGGAATGTCCGTTCCCGGTCGCAGCCGCACATAATCGGTGGCGTGGGCGGCGGTACGCGTCATGCGCGGGTCAACCACGATCATGTTGGCATTGTTGAGTTCCTTTCCCTCCAGCATGTGCTGCATGGCGACCGGATGGGCCTCGGCCGCGTTGCTGCCGACATAGAGCAACGTCTTGGCGTTGCGCATGTCGTTGATGCTGTTGGTCATGGCGCCATAGCCCCAGGTGTTGGCGACACCGGTGACAGTGGTGGAGTGGCAGATGCGGGCCTGATGGTCGGTGTTGTTGGTGCCCCAGAAGGCGCCGAGCTTTCTGAACAGATAGGCGCCTTCGTTGGTGAACTTGGCCGAGCCCAGCCAGTAGACGGAATCCGCCCCCGACGTGCCGCGTATCTGCATGCACTTGTCGCAGATTTCGGAGATCGCCTCGTCCCAGCTTGCCCGCTTCCACTCGCCATCAACCATCTTCAACGGGTATTTGAGGCGCCGGTCGTTGTGCACCAGTTCACGCACGGAAGCGCCCTTCGCGCAATGCGAGCCGCGATTGAAGGGGCTGTCGAAGCTCGGTTCCTGACCGATCCAGACGCCGTTTGAAACTTCGGCGGTGACCGTGCAGCCGACCGCGCAATGGGTGCAGACGTTCTTGCGAACCTCGACGGTGGTACCAGGCGCCGGCGGCGGGCCCGCCTTGGCCTTGCGCATATTGGCGAGCGGCAGGACGCCGATCGTTGCAAGTCCAGCGGCGGCCAGTCCGGAGCGACGCAGGAAGCTGCGTCGGTCGAGGCGGGCGAGCCCGTGCCCCTCGACGAATGCGGCAAGATGGGACTGGCGAATGGGGCGATCTGAACGCTTGATGAGCATGTCACTCTCCCCGACCCGGATAGCGGTTGACCCGGTAGTAGGTCTTCACGTGCTCGGTTTCGCGGTATAGGGACTTGGTCCGCTCTTCACGGCTTTCGCTGGCGGCCCGGGCTTCGGTGACTTGGCTAGTCGCTATTGCGAGGGGAGAAAGGCCAAGAGCCCGCAGAAAATCGCGCCGTCGCACGTTATTTTCGCTTCTATATGCCATCCTTCTCCTCCGATCCCGTCACGCCGGTAGGGCAAATGCCTCCGTCTCGATCTCGATGAACACGCGCCCAACCCGACCTAGTTGTCTGTAGAATTCGCAACCGGCCGAACGCTCCAGATCCAGGAACAAGCGACCAAGCCATGGCTTCAGATGGGCTTCGAAAAATGCCGACTGAGCTGTCGTATCCGCTGCGCCGTAGGCGTCGAGGGCAAAGCCGGCCATCACCTCGCACAGCAGCGCGCCATGGTCTTCCGGCTCGGTATTCCCTTGAGCGCGCTCGATCCCGAGCCGGCGCAGGTCGCCTCGCAACCGAGCGAGCGGGCGCTCGTTGATAAACCCGGTAAGATAGTAAGAAGCGTACGGCAGAAGTTCGCTTCGACCGACGCCAACGAACAGCCGGAAATGCTCCCGTTCTAGCTCTTCAGGGTCGCTGTCGCGCGCCGCAACTGCGAGAGCGCCATGCACACGACCAAGTTCGGTTCCGTCGCCCTCTATCGCGGCCATTCGCTCCAGTAGCTCGCGGTCCGGTGGATGGAGGAGCAGCTTGGCGAGCAGGGCATACTCCTGCGCGCGTGCGCGGTCGACTTCGTTGTCCGACAGCGCATATCGGCCGCCCGGAGCTTCATCCCAGCCCGTGGCCGAAAGAACTTGCGCTGCGGCAACTCTCATCTCACCGCTCCGATGGACCAAACGCGCTAAGCGACGCGGTTTCCCACAACCTGCGCGAAAGCCTTAACACGGTGGGAATTATGCACGTGCACCGCTCCACCGCTTCTAGGCGGCGAGCTGCCGTTGATAATAATGCGGCGACCCGCATCTGCCTTAAATGGAGCCTCTACCTAAAAGCGTGAGACGTCAACTGCCGCAAACAAGACTTTCGACCCCCCTTGGGGTGTCGGCAAAGCAAAAAAAGCACTATCTTTCTCTGGAAAGACCAAGGAGGCGGTAGGTTGAGCAATCCGATGCCGCATCTCAGCATCCCTGTGGGGGTCGTGGTGGAACGGCGCAAGGCCGCGTCGTCCTGGATCGATTTTGCTTGGCGGCCAGTATCGGTGCTCGCCGGCGAGCCGGCCGCCGAGCGCGGCGCCTGCCTCGGCAACGACGAAGAGACCGCAACCTTCTATGCCGGCGTCGCATATCTCGACCTCTACAGGAGCGAAACCTCCCGCTATCGCGACAATCTAACGTCGCCCCAGCCTTCCGTATGGGTGGCGATCATCGCGACCGACGGCGCTCCGCTTTGCGCGGTTGTCGCCGCTACGATCGACCCCGCGGAAGGCGAGGCATTGTCGGAGCCTGGCACCGTGGTGGAGGCGGTCCCGCTGCCGCATGCCATTGCCGAGCAGATAGCGGAATTCGTGGCACGCCATCCGGTCGAGGAAAATTTCGTCAAACGCAAGCGAGATCGCGCCGATCTCGAAGCTCTGGCGCGCCGTCTGCCAACCCTCGAGAAGAACAATGGCCGAGAATGAAGGCATATTCACGCGCTGGTCGCGCCTGAAGCAGCGGGCCACTGAAGAGTCGAGGAAGGTTGGCGAGCCTGAGCCCGAACCGCCCGAAGTCGAGAACACTCTGAACGCCACTGAAACCACCGACACCGACGAGACTTCTGTCGATCTTTCGCAGCTGCCGTCACTTGATTCCATCGACGCAACCACCGACCTTCGCGGGTTTCTTGCAGCTGGCGTCCCAACACACCTACGCAGCGCCGCTCTACGGCGTGCTTGGTCGGCCGACCCTGCGATCCGCGACTTCATAGGCCCAAATGAGAACTTCTGGGACCATTCCACCGGGATCATCTCGGGTTTCAAGCAGCTCGCATCAGATGCATCTTCCCGGTTGCTTGCGCAGGTTCTCGATGAAGGGCCCATCAAGGAACCGAGCGCTGGCCAAGTGACCGCCATATCGGAAACATCGAGCTCGGCGCTGCCCTCCCGGCCGGAGCAATCTGAAAATGCCGTCGACGATGGAAGTGAGACAGCGCACGATACTTCCGAAGATACAGCCAAGCAGGCACCGGCCGACAGCCGCGCCCGCCGTCACGGCGGTGCCGTCCCCCATTTCGACCAGGAATGAGTCCCGCTGAGGTCTAGGCTTCAATGTCCGTCGCGACCGTCCTTGTCGGCGTCGCGCGCCCGCAGGAAATCGTCAGTGGTGAGAATTGGCCGCCGCTGGGGCGCATTCGGATCGAAACCTTCATGAACCATCGCGGTGGCGCGGCAATTCTCGCACATGCGCACCAGATCGACGTGGCCGATATTGGCGCCTCGGTACATCCAGTGCTTTTCCTCCAGTTTCGCCACGATTCGCTCGATGGTGCTCTTGGTGCCGAAAGGTGCGCCGCAGGAAATGCACAGGAACGGCTCTTCTTCCTTGAGTGTACGGAGAGCCGCTCCCCAGGCCGCGAAGTCGAGGCGCGGATCGAGCGTGATGGCGTCTTCCGGACATGTCGACTCGCAAAGCCCGCATTGCACGCAGGCGATTTCGGCAAAACGCAACATAGGACGATCGGGCTCGGCCGAAAGCGCTCCGGTCGGGCACGCCGTGACGCAAGAATGGCAGAGCGTGCAGCGCTCGATGTCCAGATTGACGCTGCCGAACGGCGCGCCCTGCGGGAGAACAATCCGCTCGACGGGCACAGGGGCCACGCGGCGCATTTCACTGAACGCTGTCTCCATGAGGCTCCGACGACCGCCAATCGGCAGGAACGATGAAGGCTCGACTGCTTCGACGCCCGCGGGGATCGCGTCGAGGCCAGCGCGAAGCTGGTCGGGATCATCAGCCTGAAGGATGCGGACGGCATCTTCGCCAAAGCCCAGGGCGCCAACCGCTGCCCCCGTCCATCCCACCAAGCGCCGCAGGCCCTCGATGTCATGACGGGGTCGATCACGCGTCAGGAATACCGCGCCAGTGCCGCCATAGGCGAAGATCGAGGCGATGCTTTCCGGCCCGACCTGAGTAACCTCGTTGACGCGAAATGGAATAACATTGGCCGGCAAGCCGTCGCCATGGCGGGCGAGCGCGTCGATCAGCGGTTCACCGTGATCGCCATCATGAAACAGGATGATTGCCTGGCCGCCCCCAGCAGCGCGATAGGCCGCAAGCATGGTGCGCAGGCGCCCGGTCAGGCTGTCCGGCCCCGGCACAGCGTAGCTCGCAGCGCCCGTGGGGCACGCCGTCGCGCAAAACCCGCAGCCGCCGCAGATGGCCGGATCGATAGCCACCACATCGCCATTGGGCGTAATCGCTCCGGCCGGACACAGATCGAGACAACGATGGCAACCGACGATGCCCGAACGCGAGTGGGCACACAGCGATGCATCGAAGCGGACGAAGATCGGCTTGTCGAAAGTGCCGACGAGATCACTCGCCCGAAAGAGCGCCTTTTCCATCGCAACAGTGTCGCGCGGATCGGCACGCACATAGCCTGCACGTAAATCCGGTGCGGGGAAGAGCGGTGCGTTGCCTGTCAGATCAAGGATAATGTCGCAGTTGGAAATCGCCCCATCGCGCGACGGGCCGAAGCGCAATACGTCACGCGACGATGGAACTGGAAAGGCAAAACTGTCTATCGTCAGTTCGAAAGCGCCGAGATACCCACGCGCGCTGCGGATATTGCCCTTGAGCACGGGAAAATCATTAACACGGCGTGGCACGACGTTTTCCGGGTGCGTAAGAAGCACGGTTATGTCGAGCCTGTTTGCAAGCCGGCGGCCGGCCTCGATCGCCACATCATCGCTACCATAGATCAAGATGATGCCATCGCTCTCGAAGGTAATCGGTGCAAAGGGCTGTTCCGGCTGCGCACCGGCAAGCAGCGCGGCCGCTTTGGGCCCTGCCAGTTCGGCAGCACCCGACCAGCCGCCATTTTCTCGGATATTGGTGAAGATGAGGTCCACAAAGGATGTTTCGGCGGCCACCTCGCGAAACAGCGGCGCCTCCTGCGTGCAGGCTACCGTAATGGGTTCGCCGCGCGCGATCGCTTCTCGGAACAGTGGCAGGTCAGCGCCGCACAGTTGATCCGCCTGGGAAATGCCGCACGAGCCACACCCTCGCGCAATCGACTCGCGATCGAGCG
>Ga0187815_10001494_pt1 | contig 11078 bp, 5 predicted proteins | sample NC_S_5_FD_132962 | JGI IMG/M metagenome (GOLD analysis project Ga0187815, IMG submission 132962) | Wetland sediment microbial communities from Neuse River Estuary, North Carolina, USA - ASW-S_5 | ecosystem: Environmental > Aquatic > Freshwater > Wetlands > Sediment | place: USA: North Carolina...
AAGGAGCGCAGCCGCCGTGACCCTTCTCCGGGCGTGGCCCTCGAGCCCGAGCCGGTCGGCCATCTGGCCGGCGACCCAGAACGTTCCGAGCGAGTGCTCGAGCCGAGTGTGATTCGCTCCGGGGAAGACGAGGTGCGCGAACCCGGTTTGCCGGATCCCCCAGAGGCGCTGGAACTCGCCCGTGCCGATCAGCGCGAGCGCGGGCCCGTCGAGGAGGATCGTCCCGTGGACCGGGTCGAAGATCGATTTTCGCATCCCGGGCACTTCCGCTGACCCCCAACGCCGGGCCGGCGAGAGCGAGGCCGCCACCGCCGGCGCAAAGGCGTCCGGTTCGCCTCGAGGCCGAACGTATTTATGACGTCACGGCCGTCCGCCGCCACGGATGCCGGAGGGTGAGCCCACAGAGCCGGCCGCAGCGGCGTCCTCCATCGAGGAGGTGCGCCGGCGGTTCCGCGAGGCCCAGGAGGCGGAGGGCCGGACGGATCGGAGCGCGTACACGAACGCCCTCAAGGGGTTCCTGGCCGCGGCGGAGCAGAATCGCGCGAAGCTCGCGGGGGACGTGGCGGAGGTCGCCCCGATGCTCCACGAGGCGGCGATGGCGTTCTACCGGACCTCGCAGCCCGAGCTCGCCCGACGCGCGGCGGAACTGGGGCTCGAGCTCACGCCCGGAAGCGCTTCGCTTCTCCATGACAAGGCCCTCATTCTGCTGGCCCAGAACCAGGAACTCCCCGAGGTCCTGAGCCTCGTGGAGCGGGCGATCGAGGCGAACCCGCACGACAAAGGGCTCTGGGCGACGCGGGCCGACACGCTCCGTCTCCTGAACCGCCCGGACGAGGCGGTCGATTCGTACCTCAAGGCGCAGGACCTGGACGCCTCCTCGACCCAATTCGTCGACAAGGCGCTCAAGCTCGTGCCGACCCACCCGGCGGCCCTTCGAAAGAAGCTCTCCCTCGCCCGAGCCCTTGGCGGCGAGCTCCAGGCGCTCGAGGCGTGCGACGAGCTCCTGAAGACGAGCCCGGACGACCTCGAGCTTCAGTTCTCGCGCGCCGAGCTCCTGGTCGCGGTCGGCAACCTCACGGAAGCGCTCGTCCCGCTCGAGAAGGTCCGGGCCGCCCGGCCGGACGATGCCCGGACGGCGCTCCTCCGGGCGTACATCCTGTTCCAGCTCGGCCGAAGCGAAGAAGCAATCCCGATCGCGAAGGCGATCGTCGAGGGTACGACCGCTCCCGAGGCGAACGCCCTGATGGAGCTGGCGAGGCTGTCGGAACCGTCGTCCCCGGACCTCGCCCTCGTGGCCCGGCAGAGGATTGTCCAGATCGACCCGCGCAACCTCCAGAACCTCCTCGACCTGAGGGACCTCGCGCTCCGCCTCGACCACGTCGACAGCGCGCTCTCCGCGTGCCATGCGATCCTCGAAGTGCAGCCCGACAACCTCGAAGCGCTCCGCGGGGTCGCCGAGCTCGAGCTGGCGAACGGCCACCCCGACGCTGCGCTCGAAGGGTACCGACATCTCCTCCGGGTCCATCCGCACGCGCTCTCGGAACTCCGCAAGGCGCTCGAGCTCGCCCGCGAGCAGCACGACCCCGAGGCGGTGCGGGAGTTCGCGCAAGCGGTGATCACCGAGGAGCCGGCCGACCTCGAAGCGCAGGTCGAGCTCGCGCGCACTCTCGCGACCACCGGGGACGTCGCAGGGGCGATCCGGGCGTACGATTCGCTGCTCGAATCCCATCCCGGGGAGCTTCCGTACCTTCTCGAGAAGAAGGAGGTCGTGGCCCGCACGGACGACCCGGCGCAGGTCGCCCCGGTGCTGGACGAGCTGTTCCGGCTCGACCCGACCCGGACCGACGTCGCGGTCGAACGGGGCAACCTCTACCTTTCGCTGGCCTACGACCGTCCCGAGGGGTCGGCCGAACGGGACCAAGCCGCCCGGACCGCGCTCGTCTCCTACGAGCGGGCGTCGACCGACCCCGAGGTCGCCGATATCAGCGACCTCGGCATCGCCCGCGCGTCCCGCCTCGTCAACGACTCCGACCGTGCGATCCGCGGCTACGACTCATTCCTGAAACGGGAAGGCAACCACCTACGCCACGATATCCTGAAGGAGTACGGGCACGCGCTGCGCGAGACCGGCCGGTACTCCGAGGCGATCGAGGCGTACGGCCGGGCGATCGCCGGGGGCCTCGAGGACGCGGACCTGTTATGGGGCGCGGCCGAGGTGTTCGCCGAGGTCGGTCAAGAGGCCCGCGCCCTGCAGCTGCTCGATGTGTTGCTGCGGCGCGAGCCGAACAACCCGCTGTTCCTTCGGAAGAAGGGCCAGCTCCTTCTGCGCGCCGGCCATCGGACCGAGGCGCTCGCCGCGCTCCAGCAGGCGGTCCAGGCGGCCCACGGCGACCCGCACGCCTACTTCGAGGTCGCGGAAGCGCTCCGGGCGCAGGGGGCTTACGCCGACGCGATCACCTACTACCGACGCGGACTCGACGTCGATCCGAAGAGCCGCCACGGGCGACTCGCGCTTTCCGAGACGCTGTTCCTCGCCGGGCAGTACCCGGAGGCCGTGCAGATCGTCGACCCGCTCCTCAAGGAGGACCCGAACGACCTGGCCGCATGGAAAGCCCGGGCCGATGCGTTCCGCGCGCTCGGTCGAACGAACGAGGTCCTCTACTCGCTGAAGGCGATCCTCCTGCTGGAACCCGATAACGGTCCGGCCCTCCTCGAGATGTTCCAGCTCCATCGCGACACGAAAGAGCCGAAGGAGGCGTACGAGACGCTGGTTCGGCTCCTCGCGACCGCGGCTCCCGAATCCCAGGACGCTACGCTTCACCTTGAGCGCGGCGACCTCGCCGCCGCCCTCGGCAAGACCGAGGAAGCGAACGAGGCGTACGAGAAGGCCGCCTCCCTCGACCCGGTGATGAAGCTCGAGATCGCGACGCGCCGGGCCCGCCTCCGCCTCACGGCGGGCCGACCGGACCTTGCGCTCGAGGTCCTCGATGAGGGGATGAAGGCGGTCCCCCCCGGCTCCCCCGCGAGCCTCGCGGCGCTTCTCCTGCGGGCCGAGGTGCTGGGGGCGCTCGAGCGGCCGGCCGACGCCCGGGCCGCGTACGAGGAGGTCCGGCAACGCGACCCGAAGTCGCCGGTCGCGCTCGCCGGCATCGGGCGGTCCATGCTCGACGAGGGGAAGCACGCGGAGGCGGTCGAGTTCCTCCGCGCCGCGATCCCGCAGATCCCCCCGCACGAGACGCTCTACCTCCTCCTCGCCGAGGCGTACAGCGGGGTCGGTCAGATGGACACCGCGGCCGACGCCATCAAGAAGGCCGTCGAAGCGCTCCCGAAGAGCGTCGCGCTCTGGGTCCGCGCGGGCGAGCTGGCCGTCGCGCGGCAGGCGTGGCCCGAAGCAGCGTCCGCGTTCGCCCACGCACTCGCCCTCCACCCCGCGGACGTGGAGGTCCTTCTCCGGGCCGGGTTCGTCGCGGAGCGGATGGAGCACCCGAACGAAGCGCTCGCCTTCTACGAGCGGGCGAGCGAGGCGGACCCGTCCAACAAGCAGGCGTGGACCAGCCGCGGGCTCGCGCTCCTCGCCACCGTCCGTCCCGGCGAGGCGCAGTCGAGCTTCGACCGAGCGCTCGCGCTTGACTCCGACTACGCTCCCGCGAAGGACGGCAAGAAGCTCGCTGTCCAGAAGACGCGGGACGCCGAGATCCAGCGATACGCCCGCGACGCGCTGCTCCTCGAGGCGCGGCTGAACCGCACGGTGACGAAGAACGACCTGTTCGTCACGCTGCACATCCCGTACGAGTTCCTCGAGCCGGTGCTCGCGGCGATCGGGCGGAACGTCAAGGTCAACCTCGACCGGCTTGAGCCGAACGAGATCCGGGACCTCGAGAACGCGTCCTACCATCTCATCACGTCGGCGGTCGAGCACCGACCGCCCGGGATCGAGCGCCGGGGCCTCACCCTCGCCGACGTCGCGGTCCTGTCCCCCTCCGCGTACTCCCTCGACCAGATCGAGCGACTCTTCGGCTACCTTCGAGCGGTGCTCGAAGCCGACCTGCGCCCCGAGAACCTGCAGCTCACTCCCGACGTCGAGGAGCTCGCGCGGAAGGCGCTCGTCCTCCCTCCCGAGCAGCGGACGCTCTTCCAGCTCGTCCGCACCCTTCGGGTCGGTATCTACAAGGCACGTCTCATCAAGGTCGTCGAGCAGGCCGGCTCGGCCGTCCACGCTCCACTTGCCGCGCTCGACCTCGGCGCCTACTCGCCCGAGTTCCGGGCGCGCGAAGCGGCGGACGGGGAGGAAGGCGTCGTGGTGCCGGCGGGGCCCGTGGAGCCTGCCCTCGGCACCGAAACGGTCGTGGTGCCCGCTTCCGCATCGGAGTGGCAGGCGTCCGAAGCGGAAGCTCCTTCGACGGCGGGCCAGATGGCCCCAAGCACGCCTTCGGCCACCAGCCCGCGCTGCGTGGGGTGCGGGGGGATCGCGTCCGTCGCGCACTCGTGCGGGGCGCCGCTTTGCCAACACTGCATCGGCCAGTTCCCGAGCTGCCCGAAGTGCGGAGAGACGATCACGACCGACACCACGCTTCCCCTCCACGGAGTGACGGTTCAGAGCGCGACCGGCCGAACGGTCTCCCGCGGAGGCGGGATCGCCGGGGGCCTGAAGAGCGTCTTCCAGCGGAAGCCGTCCGCCGCGAAAGGGGAAGCGGCGCACCACGAGGCCCACGCGGCGAAACCGGCCCCGTCGGCACGGCCCGAGCCTGTCCCCAAGGCCGCCAAGCCGACTCCCGAGCACGCCAAGCCGGCCCCTCCCCCCGCGGCGAAGGCGACGCCGAAGTCCGTCCCCGTGCCCGCACCTGCAGCGACCCCGGCCGCGAAGGGCCCGCCTAAGCCGGCCGCCGAACCTCCCGCGCCCCCCGCACCGCCTACGCCCCGGCCGCGGCGAGAGAAACCCGACGACGAACCACGTCTCTAATCCGTCAGAGGGGTGCCTGAGTTCTTATAGCGGAAGCGGCTCATTCATCGGAGGACGATACGATGTCGGGCCCAAGTTCGGCGATGCAGCCGGTGCCGACGCGGTGGAGCGGCGCGGTCCTCTCGGTGCTGTTCCTCGTTATCGCGGTGGTCTTGTTCCTGTTTCTGTATTACGCGTTCCCGTCCGACCAGCACTACACGGCGCTTCTCCTGATCGGCGTGTTCTCGTTGATCTTCGCGATCGGCTGCTACCTCGCGGAATCGTTCTCGCGCGACCCGAGCTACCAGCGCTCTCTCGCCTGGGGATTCTTCGGGATGGGGTTCGCGGTACTGTTCCTCACCGTCGGTCTCGGACCGTACTACATCAGCGGGATCACGGTCGTGGAGCAGCTCGCGGGCCTCCTCGTCCTGCTCGTCGTCCTCATCGTATCGGTGTTCTTGATCGGCTGGCGCACTCGCGCATTGCGCGCCACCGAAAACCAGCAGATCCCTCGCGCGGCCTGGCGGAACGAGCCGGCCCCCTCCGCGTTCTCGTACGCCGCCGCGAACTCTCCGAGCGTTCCGAAAACGAACCAGCTCCCGACGAATCCTCCCGCCTCCCCGCCCGCCTCTCCGCCGAGGAGTCCGTAAGATGGCGACGCCCGACCCGTCCGCGGTGACCCCGGTCCCGCCGCCACCTCCTCCGCCGTCGGCAGGGAGCCCGGCCACCTGTCCCAAGTGCGGCTCGGCCGTGACGCCGGGCTCGCGGTTCTGCAACATCTGCGGTTCCTCGCTGTTCACCGAGGCCGGTAGCTCGACCGGCACCACCGCGCCGCCGGGCGCTTCCCCCGTCGACATCCGCCAGACCGTCGACCAGGACCGGGGGGTCCTGAAGCGCCTCCAGCTTCTGATCCCCGGCTTCCGCGGCTACCGTCAGGGAGAGGACATTCGGGCCGCGGACAGCTTCCTTCGGATCCAGGTCGCCGACAAGATCAAGAACGCTCGGTTGACGATCGAGAATTCCCGCTCGTCGCTCTCGAACGCGGGGCAGTTCCAAGCGCTCAACGACCTCGCCCCGGTGATCGCGGACCTGTTGCGGCTCGAGGGGGAGGTACGGTTCGCGGAGCAAGGGTACACGGGCTTTTCGCCGGCGGTGCGAATCAACCCCCAGCAACTCGACCGTCTCTACGAGTACGATTACGGGTTCGTGCAGGCCGCCGACCAGCTGAACCAGACCGTGGCTCCGCTGCCGACGATCGCGACGGGGTCGAACTCCGCCGACGTGACGTCGCTCGTGAGCACGACCCGGGGCCAAGTGAACCAGCTCGAGCAGGCGTTCAAGGCGCGCCTCCAGGTCATCGAGGGGATTCGAGTCGATAGCTAGCGAGTGAAGGTCAGGAAGTAGAGGAGAGAGGAGAGAGCGATGGTAACGAACACCCCCATTCCGGCGAAAGGAGGGAGCCTCTTCGGGTCGACCACCATTAACTGGGAGGACGCCTACAAAGGGGCCAACGTGATGTGGCGCGTTCCGCGCAACATCCGTCTGAACGATAACGTGGTCGTCCGGCAGGACGAGACCGCCGTCTTCTATCGAGACGGTAAGGTCCTCGCCTACCTCGACCGGCCGGACCGGTATGCCCTCACGAGCATCAACGCACCGATCGTCGGAGGGCTCGTCAAGGCGCTTTCCGGCGTCCAGCAGGAGGCGGAGGTCTACTACCTCCAGCGGCGCATCTTCGACGGCAAGTTCGGGAGTTCCGAGCCGTACACGTTCCGCGACCCGGACTTTGGCCTCGTCAACCTCCGGGTCTTCGGAGAGTACCGTTGGGACGTCGCGGCCCCGGACAACTTCATCAACCAGTTCGTCGGGACGTTCGGCGCCGCCACGACCGCCGACGTCGAGGCGCGCCTGCGCGACCAGATGGTGCTGCTCGTCTACAACACCCTCGGGAAGCTCAAAGACCAGGGCATGAAGGTCACCGACCTCGCGATGCAGCTCTCGACGATCGAGCAGGCCGTTCTCGGCTTCGCTCCCCAGCACTTCAGCCCGCTCGGCGTGGAGGTCAAGCAGCTCCAAGGGCTGTCGGTGAATCTCCCCGACGAGGTCCAGAAGGCCGTTAACACGCGTTCCACGATGGGCGTCCTGGGCGTGAACTACATGCAGTACCAGGCCGGCCAGGCGTTGACCACCGCCGCGGCAAATCCCTCCGGGGCGGCCGGCACGTTCGCCGGCGCCGGGGTGGGCCTCGGTGCCGGGCTCGGCATGGGTTACGGCATGTCGGGCCAGATGGGAGGTATGTACCAGCAGGCCCCCTCGAGCCCGTGTCCGAAGTGCGGGGCGATGGTCCCGTCCGGCAATCGGTTCTGCCCGAGTTGCGGCAACCCGATGGGTGGGCCCGCCCCCGCGGCCCAGGGACCTCCCTGCCCGAAGTGCGGTCAGCCGACCCAGGTCGGTCTCAAGTTCTGTCCGAACTGCGGTGCCTCGCTGGCGCCCGCACCAGCCCCGGCCGCGGCGCCGAGCCGCACCTGCGCGAAGTGCGGCCAGACCACGACGGCGACCGGGAAGTTCTGTCCGAACTGCGGAGCGCCGTTCTGAGTAGAGAACCTCGGAGAATCGGCGCTGGTCCCCGGAGGCGAGAATCGACATGGCGTTCTGCATGAAGTGCGGCACGCAGCTCCCCGACGGAGCGCAGTTCTGCATGAAGTGCGGGACCCCGGTCGGTTCTCCCGCCGGGGGCGCGCCGCCTCCGCCCCCGCCGACCGCGTCGTCCTCCCCGACGATCGCCGCCGCGGGCGTGCAGGAGCTCCGCTGCCCGACGTGCGGTGCTCCGATCAAGCCGACGTTCGGAGATACGGTCGTCTCTTGCGATTACTGCGGCGGTTCGGTCACCCTCGGCGGTCAGGGGTGGAAGCAGATCCAGAAGCACTCGATGCTCTCGCTCGCCGTCACCGACCGTGGCGCGGTGATGAAGGTCGTCCAGGGGTACCTCGACCAGGGGTTCCTCCACCGCCACTTCCTCGAGGAGTCGAAGCTCGTCGAGGAGAAGCTCAGCTTCGTCCCGTTCTGGGTGATCCCGACGACCGCGAGCACGACCTACCAGTACCAAGCGGTCGCGGAGACCGCGGGCGTGACCGTCGGCACGATGGCGGCCGGCGCGCTCCTCGGCCGCGCCCTGAGCGGCGGGAACAGCGGGGTCTCCGTGATCCCGATCATGGCCGGTCCGGTCGTGAACCCGACCCGGTCGGAGACGATCTCGGGGCAGTACGAGTTCCCCGTCATCGCGGTCAAGTCGATGGACGCCTACCAGCCGAAGGACTACCAGTTCGCGCTCACCGACCGGGCGCTGTTCGACAAGAAGGCGATCCCGTCGGATGCTTCCCTGCTGAACGGCGACCTGACCGAGGACTCTGCCCGCACCACGGCGGAGGCGTTCGTGAAGCAGCTTCAGTCGGAGACGGCGCACAAGAAGCACCACGTCGTCTCGGCGCTCCAGACCCAGGTCCAGGTCTCGGAAGGCGAGCTCCTCCACACGCCGGTCTGGTACTTCCGCTTCGACCACAAAGGGCAGAACGTCACCGTCCTCATCGACGGTCACTCCGGCCGGGTCATCCGGACGATGTAGTCCGCCCGGCCTTGGTTGTTTAATACCGGCATCTCCCGTCCCCGCCGCGATGCCCCGCCGACCGCTCCGGTTCACCGTCGCCACGCGACGGCTCTGGGGAGTGATCGCCGTGATTGTCGTGGTCGCGAGCGGCTTCGCACTTTCTGGGGGGCCCGTCCCCTCCAAGACTCACCCCCCGGCGGCTGCCGCGTCTCGGGGCGCCCCGACTAGCGGAACCTTGCGCACGTTGAGCGCGCTCGGGATTCCCCGGACCCAGCCCCGCTTATCTGCGTTCACCAGCGAGTCGGCCGGTCAGGTCACTCGGACGATTTTCCCTGGGTTCAACACCTCCCTCTCGGGAAGCTTCAACTCGAGCATCGCTGCTTGGCTAGTCGGAACGCCAGCGTACGTTCCGGCCGCGGACTCGATTCTTTTCCCGCAGAGGGCTCAAGCGGTCCCTGGTGACCCAGTTCCGACGATTGCGCCGACCGCCGTATTCAATCTCTCAAGCGGAAGCTTCGAAGGTCTCATGACCAACATCACGAACGCATCGTCGCTCGTCTACGATCCCGGAAACGGCGATGTTTATGCCGCTCTTACTGGCCAAGACTCTGTCACGGTTGTGAATCCTCGCACGGACGCCATTGTAGTTCCTTCCATACCTGTAGGAATCTCCCCACTTGGGCTCGCTCTCGATCCGAACTCGAACCAACTGTTCGTGGCAAACTCGGGCTCTTCCAATGTGACCGTCATCGACACCGTGTCGAACAGGGTTACGATAAAGAGCGTCCCGGTGGGGTCGAATCCTGTGAACTTGGTGGCCGATTCCAAAGACAATCTTGTGTTCGTAGCAAACGCCGGGAGCAAGTTTCTGACCGTGCTTAACACGACCCATCCAGCAACACTCTCAGTGAACATTTCGCTGTTTGACGGACCCGCTTGGGGGCTCTCGTTTTCACCCGAGAGTGATATGGTGATGGCGACCATTCCTTCGAGTCAGTACGCCACGATCATAGACGCGAGCGCCGAAACCCCCCTTGATGCCCTACTCCCGGTCGGACGTGGGATGCTTCCTAGCGTTGTCTCCGCAAACGGAACAGAGTTTCTCCTTGGCAACGCGTCTGGAGGAGACATCCTGGTGCTGAACTCGAGCACCGGCACTCAAATCGGCTCAACGTTATCGGTTCAGCATAACGCCACCGAGCTGATAGTTGATCCGGAAACCGGACTTGCCTATTGCTGGACGTCTCGCAATCGAGTCTTGGAAACAGTGAATCTTTCTAACGGCATCGTCGTGCCGGCTGCTCCAAGCGTTTCTCCACACCCGGTCTCGGAGAGCTTTTTCGGTATCACGAATCGAGTGTACGTGGCCGCTTCCAACGAGTCGTTAGTCTATTCGATGGGATCTACTGACCTGAGGCAGGTGTCCGCCGTCATCTCTTCGTCGGCGACACCGCTTTCAATCGCCGCAGATCCGGCGGCAAGTCGCTTCTTCCTCGGCACGTCCAATGGGCTTGCGATCTACAACACATCCACCGACCAGCTCACTTCTTTCGTGGCCGGCCTAAGCGGGAACTGTAGCGAGCTTGTACTCGATCGAGCCGACGGCTTCCTCTGGTTGTCCAACGCGATTAGAGGCGTCGTTGCGGTGAGCTTGACAACTCTCCGTGTGAATTCAACTGGCATCGTCCTACCCATTTCCGCTGCGGAAGGAATTGCGGTCGATCCACGGGACTCCGAAACGTTTGTCCTAGTATCCGGTGGGTCAGTGACCGTGCTTGATTCCCACACCGGGAGTATCATTGACCCAGGAATCGCCGTGGGCGCGAACGTGACAAGCCTAGTGTTCGATCCTGCGGACGATCAGCTCTACTCCGCCGGGGACCAGGTAGTAATGGTAGATGGGACCACCCTTGCTGTCGACGGAGTGGTTGCTCCGTTTGGGACCGACCATCGGGTCCTATCGGAAGCATACGATTCCTCCCGAGAAGCGGTCTACCTGACCTCAATGGGCGAACTCGCTGGGCAGCAGGGTGTCGTCACGGCAATCGACGGCTCATCGGTGACCGCGAGTGGCCTGCTCGCGGTAGAGGTCCCCGTGGGCGAGGACCCGGTGACTCTCGGGCTGGTTCCAGCTTCCGCCGGAAGCACCCCCGGGCTCGCCATGCTGTGGGTGGCCAACGAACTATCCGGGACGATTAGCGTCATCTCGACCGTGCCCCAGGTGACCTCGTTTTCTGCAACGCCGTCAACTATCGACTTGGGATCACCCGCCGCGGTCGCGCTCACCTACGTAGGAGGTGCAGGCGCTGTAACCGTCGCGTACAGCGGCCTCCCTCCTGGATGCGCTTCGTTATCGCAGCTACGCTGGAACTGCACTCCAACGTCGGTCGGAACGTTTGGGATTGTTGCGAGCGTGACCGACGCGCTCGGGGCTACTGCATACGCAATGATCTCTCTCAGCGTGCTTCCTGCCCTGGCGATCAGGACGACGCTGGGTCCCGCCACGTTGCCGATGATCGACGTGGGGGATCTATT
>Ga0187815_10001495_pt1 | contig 11075 bp, 8 predicted proteins | sample NC_S_5_FD_132962 | JGI IMG/M metagenome (GOLD analysis project Ga0187815, IMG submission 132962) | Wetland sediment microbial communities from Neuse River Estuary, North Carolina, USA - ASW-S_5 | ecosystem: Environmental > Aquatic > Freshwater > Wetlands > Sediment | place: USA: North Carolina...
CCGGTCACCTCGTAAACGTTGACCGGCTCGCTCACGCCCTTGACCCTGGTCGGCCCCAGCGGCCTGAGCGCGAAGTATCCTTCCACCAGCTTTCGCGTCTGCTCGCTTATCGCGATCGATCCTGTCGGTGCGACCGCCTGCATCCGCGACGCCAGATTGGTGGTGTGTCCGATCGGTGTGTATTCGACTTGGCCGGCGCCGGTGGCGATCGAGCGCACCACCACTTCGCCGGTGTTGGCACCGACGCGCGCCTCGATCGGGTTGCCTCCGCCTCCGACGAGTCTCGTCGAGTAGCGCCGAAGCTCCTCTTGCATCCGCAGCGCCGCGTACAGTGCGCGTTGTGGATGGTCCTCGTGCGCGACGGGAGCGCCGAAGACCGCGAAGATGCCATCGCCGGTAGATTGCACGATGTAGCCGTCGTAGCGCTGCGCCGCATCGATCATCAGCTTGAGTGCAGGATCGACGATTGCGCGCGCCTCTTCAGGATCGAGATCCTGCTCGAGCTCGGTCGAACCCTTGATATCGGTGAACAGGGCAGTAACGGTCTTGCGCTCGCCTTCGAGAGTCTCTGCAGCGGGGCGGTCAGTTATGCGGATCTCAAGCTCGCCGGATTTTCGAGCCGGTGCTGGCGACGCCGGCGATGCGAGCGCCGCGCCGCAATCCACGCAGAATTTCGCACCGGGGACGCTCTCTGCGCCGCACCTGGAACATCGATTCGCCAGCGGACTCCCGCACCTGGCGCAGAATTTCTTGCCGGCCATCCCTTCGGCGCCGCACCTGGAACATTGCATCTTACGTCTAAGCGCCTCAACCCTTGAGCGTTGCTTTCAGGTTTGCGCCCTCGCGGCGGCGGAATCCGACCGCAACGCCGAGCCGCTCCAGGTGCTGATCGATTATCTTGCCGCCGAGCCGCACGCGATGCTCGGCGAAGAACTTCCTGACCTCGTCTTCGCGATCGAGCAGCGCGACCACGGCTTCGCACATCCGCGGCAAGGCGTTGTCGGGATACTTCTCAATCATCTCGGCCCAATGCGCGCGGGCAAAGTCCCAGGCCTGGTAGCGGCACGCGGGATTGAGCAGCAGCGCATGCATCAGGTACGGCGAATTCTGGGTTCGCACCTGCCCGTCCAGCGTCATCTCCATGGTCTTTTTCAGCAGATCGCGATCGCGGAAATTCGCCAGCGCAAACAGGAAGCGCTGCTCTTCCTGCGGCGTGCGCGGCGCTTTGAACTTGCGCTTGAACTCCTCGTAGCGCGCGGCGTCGCCGCAATGCGCGAGAATATTCACCAGCGCGGGCATCAGGTCGCGATCGGCGTACTCGGGATGATCCTCGAACCGCGCATACAGCTCGCGCGCGCGCTGGTGAACCTCGGGATCGTCGCCGAGCGTGCCGAGCGCCCCGATCAGAGTGCCGCGCAACTGGCGCGCAAGCTCGCTCTCGCCGGACCCCGGTTCCCAGCCCAATCGCGCAGCGGCGGGACCGGCGAGCTCGCGCACGGCGGCCGCCAGCGCGGGCCGGTCGGCGTCGGACACGATCAGGTCGAGGTAGCCGAACGCGCCGAGCAGCGCGCGCCACACGTTGAGGTCGGTCTCAGCGGTGAACAGCCGCGCCATCTTGAGGAACTCGCTGAGCGGGCCAAGCCCCGCGACTGTCGCCGCCCACGTATCGCTGACCAGCCCGAAGCGTTCGATCGGCTGGAGCGCGCCGAGATTCATTGTGAGCGCGGCGAGCAGCGCCGGCGCGTAGTGCACGCGATAGAAGCCGTGGCCGCCCTCGTTGAGCAACGCCCATTGCGGCTTGCCCGGGATATCGAGAGTCGCGCCGGCGGCGTCGAGGATCAGCTTGTGCGTCGATACGCCGGCGTCGGTCTTCGCGCGAACCATCACGGGCACATGCCAAAGCTGAGTGTTGTCTTCGGGCAGGTAGAAAAACCGGCGCTGCGAAAGCTTGAGTCCGCGGCCGTTTTCAGCCGGCGCAGCCTCGATGATCGGAAAGCCGGGCTGGAAGATCCACGAGTCCATCATCTTGCGCACCGGCTCGCGCGACGCCGCCTCGAGCGCGTCCCACAGGTCGCCGGTCTCGGTGTTGTTGAATTGATGCTGCTTGAGGTAGAGGCGAATTCCGTCGCGAAAGACGCTGGCGCCCAGGAACTGCTCGAGCATCCTAAGCACCGCCGCGCCCTTCTCGTAGGTCAGGATGTCGAACATCGCGCGGCAGTCCTCGGGACTGCGCACCGTGTACTCAATCGGACGCGTGCTGCGCAGCCCGTCGGTCGCCATCGCCGCCGCGCGCGAGACGCTGAAGCTCTCCCATCGCTTCCACTCGGGCTTCCACGCGTCGACCGCGAGCATCTCCATGAAGGTGGCGAACGCCTCGTTGAGCCAGATCCCGTTCCACCATCGCATGGTGACGAGGTCGCCGAACCACATGTGCGCGTTTTCGTGCGACACCACGTCGGCGATGCGCTCGAGCTCGGCGCGCGACGCGGATTTTTCGTCGGCGAGCAGCGCGTTCTCGCGAAACGTGATCGCGCCCAGATTTTCCATCGCACCCGAGGCAAAATCGGGAATCGCTATCAGGTCGAGCTTGTCGCCGGGATACTTGAGCCCGTAGTAGTCGGCGAAATATTTGAGCGAGAACGCTCCAATCTGCTTCGCCCAGCTCGTCAGCGACGCCTTGCCGGGAACGTGAACGATGCGCAGCGGCGTGCCCGCATCGACCGGCGCGGTCGCATCGAACTCGCCGACGATGAACGCGACCAGGTAGGTGGACATCGGGATCGTCTCCTTGAAGACGACCTCCTTCTTTGCGCCGGGCAGCTTGCGCTCGCTCTCATTCCCGCCGTTGGAGATTGCCGCCAGGTGCTCATCGACGACCAGCGTCACTTTGAAACTCGCCTTGAGTTCCGGCTCGTCCCAGCACGGGAAAGCGCGGCGCGCGTCGGTGGATTCGAACTGCGTGGTCGCGACGACGTGGGTCTTGCCCGACGCGTCCTGGTATTGGCTGCGATAAAAGCCGTGCAGCTTGTCGTTGAGGATTCCGCCAAACGCGATCCTGAGCGTCCATTCGCCCGGCGAAAGTTTCTCGGGGAAGCGGAGATGCGCGCGTTCTTTGGCCGCGTCCAGCTCGGTCTTCGCGGCCAGAGATTTTCCGCCGCGCCCGGCGCTCGCCGTTTCGATTTCCAGCTCGAGCGCGTTGAGCACGACGTCGTCGGTCGCCTCGTTGACCACCACGGCGATATTCACCTCGCCCCGGAACGTGAACGCCTCGAGATCGGGCGTCAGGCGAATTTCGTAGCGCCTGGGCGTGACGTTTTTCGGCAGGCGATAATCATCGGAAACATCAGCGAGTGGAGCTCGATCCTGATCGCTCATCTGATCTCTCTTCCTTGTGCACTGTATGCAGTCGAGCGTTAAAAATTGCGCGGGGTCGCACCCCGCAAGTTCCATAGCCTAATTCAAACGGCGTCGAGGCGCGAGCAATTCGCTCGGCGGCGAGCCGGCGACTCTGGTCCGGTTTACTTTTAAGCTGTATGTTGCAACCGCGTTTGTGTCGTTGGCAGGAGGTACTCAATGAAGACCGGCAAGCCCGCAGAAATCGGAATCGATCCGGCCCGGCTCGATCGGGTCGCCGCCGCGATGCGCCACGATGTCGCGAGCGACCGCTACGATGGAGCCGTGTACGCCGTGGCACGCGGCGGAGTGGTGGCGGCGCATGAGGCGGTCGGCTTCGCTGACCGGGCCAGCGGCCGCGCCGCGCGCACCGATGACATTTTCGCGGTCATGTCGATCACCAAGACGATGACCACCGCGGCGGTGCTGGCGCGCGTGGAACGGGGCGAGCTTGCGCTGACCACGAAGATCGCAGACGTGATCCCGGAGTGTGCGGTCAAGGGCAAGCAGCGGATCTCGGTGGCTCATATGCTGACTCACACGGCCGGGATGTCGGCGACGCCTGCGATCCCGCCGGAGTTGTTCGGCAAGCTGGAGGTTTTCGTCGCGGCAGCGTGCCAGCAACTGCCCGATACTGTTCCCGGCAGCGCGGTCAGCTACAGCGCGATTACCGCGCACGCGGTGCTGGCCGAAGTGGTGCGGAGACTTGACGGCGGGCGCCGCTCGTTCCGCGACATTCTCGCGCAGGAATTCTTTGAGCCATTGGCGATGAAAGAAACCGCGCTGGGCCGGCGCAAAGATCTCGCGCCGCGATTCGTTCCAATAGTGGTGCGGGACCGGACTCCCGGAGTCTTCCAGCCCGAATTGCTCGAAGCGATGAACGCACTGCTCACCGCAGAAGCCGAAATTCCGGCCGGCGGCGTGGTTTCCACCGCGGGCGACATCTTGCGATGGGCCGAGATGCTAAGGCGTGGCGGCGAACTCGACGGAGTTCGAGTGCTGTGCCCGGCATCGATCCGGCTGGCGGCAACGATACACACCGGCACGATGCCGAATAATCTGTTCAGCTACGCGTACGAGGCGCGCGGATGGGGCGAATTTCCCGCCAACCTCGGCTTGAGCTTCTTCATCCGCGGCACCGGCATCTTCCCGCACCCGTTTGGCACGACCGCGTCGCCCTCGACCTTCGGCGGTCTCGGCGCGGGTTCGACGATGTTCTGGATCGATCCGGAGCGTGATTTGACGTTCGTGTGCCTGACCGCCGGACTGCTGGAGGAATCGCACAATTTCGAGCGTCTGCAGCGGCTCTCGGACATGGTCCTCGCTTCGGTCGTGGACTAGGAAAAGACCCCCACGCGGCTCTTATCGCGTAGTGGCGAGCCGGAGCGGACGCTCCATCCACATCACGTCCCAGTAGCGGCCGAACTTGCGGCCGCATTCGCCGAAGACGCCGACCTCGGTGAAGCCGAAGCTTCGATGGAGCTTGAGCGACGCGTCGTTGGGGAGCGTGATCCCGGCCAACAGGCGGTGAATGTCCTCGGCGTCGAGCGCGTCGAAAAGCGCGCGATACAGCATCGTGCCGATTCCACGCCCGGTCGCGTCATGCGCGCAATAGACCGACACCTCGGTGCTCGTGTCGTACGCCGCCTTGTCGCGAAACGGTCCCGTGCACGCATAGCCGACGACCCGTCCGGCGTCTTCCGCGACGAACATGCGATGCCGCTGCGTGCCGGCATGCTCGTCGAACCACTGCACGCGCTGCTCCACCGTCCATGGTTCCAGGTCGAAGGTGATCGGCGTGTTGATGATGTAGTAGTTGTAAATTTCGGTCAGGCGCGGCAGGTCGTCGCGCGCCGCGGGTCGAATCTTCACTTCCGCCATGAAGCCTGCCTCCTGGTGGCGAAGTTTTGCCGACTCACAGGGAACGCCAGATGCAGAGTTGAATCAAGCGGCGGGATTGCTTTTTGCAAGATCGGCGAACGTGATCAGCTCGATTGCATTTCGATCGATCGCATCGCGCACGCGCCGGCTGGTGAGAATCTCGACCTCGCGTTGCGCCGAGACCGCAGGCGGGACGCCGCCGATGTCGGCGGCCGGATGAAAATACAGTTCCGTGGCGCCGTCGCGTAAACGATCGATCACGCCCACGACGTAGTCCTCGCTCAGGTGGCCGCTCTGATGAAGTCCAAACAGCGCGTCGGTCGAGATGAGGCCGCGCTCCGCCATCATTCGGCGGGTCCGGCGCGAGAGGGTGCGGAAGATGATCGATTCGACCAGCTTGCGCGGCGCATTGTCGCGGCGAAGGCGCAGCGTTGTCATCACGCGCTCGCGCGGAAGCCTGATGCATGGCACTTTGTATTCGACGGCGAGGTCAACCAAAATATCGGCGAACAACGGATGGACGTGGAAATTCAAGTGCCCGTCAATATGGTTGAGGTAGCCGACGAGCTCGAGATGGCGCTCGACTTGCGCGCGCAGTTCGCCGGCCATCGCAGCGCGCATCGAGCGGTCGAAGAAATAGCGCATCCCCGCCGCCACGGGATTGTCGATGAACTCGCCCGACGCGCGCACCGCGCGGGCGCCGAGCCGCGACGCACCGAGGATGCTGCGTCCGCGGCAGACCACCACATGCAAGCCAACGTCGAGCGTTGGATTTTCGCGCGCTATTTCGGCCGCGGCCCGCGCGGCCGGCTCCGCAACCATCAGGCTCGCACTGCGCAAGATGCCGTCGCGACTGGCCCGTACGACGCCGGCGTTGACCTCGGGCGACAAGCCGAAGTCGTCGGCGTTGACGATCAGACGCTTCAAGCTGCGCCACCGCGAATCGTCACGCGAGCGGCTGCGGACCGCGGATATGACCGCGCTCGGGCAGTGAAAAACACCGGCACAATTCTGCTAGCATCGGATGGTTAGCTCAAGCGGGCGCTGCGGAAAAAGCGTCCAAAATGAGACCACGCGATTGATTGTTCTGTTTTACGCCTTCGCGCGCGAGATCGCGCCTTTCAAGCGCCGGCTGCGCAACCGCGCTCCGCTCGCTCTGGACGGCTTGCATGGCTTTCGCGCGGAGATCGGCGGCAAAAAATTCACCGTCGTTGGCCACGGAATCGGCCGCAGCCGCGCAAGCGAGACCGCGCGCCGCACGTTCGATCTGATACCCGACGCCGAGTTGGTAATCGGGACCGGCGTCGTCGGCGCGCTCTCGAGCGGACTGAGGCCGGGCGACCTCGTCCTCGGCGACCGCGCTCTGACGACTCAAGCCGACGGCCAGGTTGCCGAGCAAGTGACCGCCGTGGGCGACGCGCACATCGGCGCAGTCGGCCGCGCGCTTGGGCTCGCGGGTCTCGCCTACTCGACCGGGGCGATTTTGACTTCGCATCGCGTGCTCGTCACCGGCGCCGAGAAACGCCGCGCCAAGGAAAGCACCGGGGCGATCGCCGTGGACATGGAAACCGCGGCGATTGCCGCAGAAGCCGCCGCGCGCGGGATCCCGTTCGTCGCGATCCGGGCGGTGCTCGACGAAGTTGACGACGAAATAGCGGGCGCGGCGATGGCAGACCGGGACGGCAACGTCCGCCCGCTGGCCGCCACGTCCTACCTACTGCGCAATCCGGCCACGATGCTCAAGCTACCGCGGATGATTCGAAACCTTCGCCGTGCAACCAGCGCAATCGCCGACGCACTGACGGCTATCGCGCACGACGGCGAGCTTGCGGCGCCTAGCCGGCGTGCTCGCGGACCGGCGGAGCGAAAGCGCCCGCGCTAAGCCCGCCGTCGATTGGCACCGCGATGCCGGTGATGAACCCCGCCTCATCCGAGGCGAGGAATGCCGCCAGCGCGGCGACCTCTTCGGGCTTGCCGTTGCGCCCGAGCGGATGCATCTCAGCGGTGCGTTCCCAAACCAACTGCGAGGCGCCTGCGGGAACGACGTCGCAATTCTCGGCGATCGGCGTCTCGATCACACCCGGGCAGATCGACACGCATCGAATCCGGTGACGCGCGAAGTCGAGCGCGATGCCCTTCGACATGATCACGACGCCGCCCTTGGCCGCCTGGTAGGCGCCAAGGTTCGGCACGCCCTCGATTCCCGCGCCGCTGGCGGTGTTGATGATTACGCCGCCGCCCTGCTTGATCATCTGCGGGATCGCATACTTGCAGCCGAAGAATACGCCCTTCAGGCACACGTCCACGACCCAGTCCCATTCTTCCTCGCTGGTGTCCACCACATTTTTGGGCACGAAGACGCCGGCGTTGTTGAACAGGACGTCGAGCCGGCCGAAAGCGCTTACGGTTTCATTGACCATCCGCTCGACTTCGGCGCCGACGCGCACGTCCACCGACACTGACTTCGCGACGCCGCCGGCCTTCTCGATCTCAGCCTCGGTATTGCCAACCGACTCCGCGCGTACGTCGGCGAGCATCAGCTTCGCCCCTTCTTGCGCAAACCGAATCGCGCTGGCGCGGCCGATTCCGGAACCGGCGCCCGTAATCAACGCGACTCTGTCCTTGAGCAGCATGCCAAGTCACCTCTTTTTGTTTATTTCGCCGCAGCTCGATGACCGACGCTTGCCACAGTTGGCGAAAATTTGGAAGCGCCGCCCGATCAGGCGCCTCGCCGGCGGCCGTCTGTGCCGGCAGTGCGGTAGCGCGGCGCAGCGCCGGTGTGTGCGGGCGCGCTCGCCAGCCTCCAGACAGGAAGATCGCGCTCGTAGGGAAAGTCTGCAAGATGGCGCTCGATTGCACGGTCGTCGCCGTAGGACTCGGCGCGGGTCAGGATATGAATCGCCAGGGCCGTGAAGGGCAGGTAGATGAACACGGCGGACCATCCAATACCCGGCGCATTAATTCGGAACAGCATCGTGATTCCGAAGATCACGATTCCCGCGTAGAGCGCCGGACCAAGCAGCGCGCGCGATCGCAGCGCGGGAAGCGAACCCGCCGGCTGCGCCGCGCCGCGATTCAACGCCGCGTCGAGCCACTGGAAAATCGCAATCGTGATCGCGGCCACGAAATACCATCCCAGGTAGTTGCTGATCGGCACTCCGAAGTGTGGCCCCGGCGGATCGTACCAGAAAATTTTGCCCAGGAACCATCGGTCGCCGAGCACGCTCAGCGGATCGACGACCATGTCCACCATCGTCATGAACAACGCCGCCATCAGCCATACCCGCGGCGCGCGGCGAATTTGCCAGGTGTCGAGAATCCGAAGATCAGCACCACGCCGATACAACGGCGAACTGAGCAACAGCGCGACTGTATAGCTGGCGAAAGCCAGGAAGGTGAACGACAACGAATCCATCAACGGAACGCCGAGCAGCCAAATCTCGCGCCCGCGAGTCGCGTCAATATAGTGATAGAGGCCGAACGGGAATCCGTTGTGGATCGAAGACCACTCGCACGCCAGCGCGGCAGCGTAGGTCAGGAGCGTAAACAAGACCGTCGTGCGCCAGCCGAAGTTCACGGTCGCGATAAACAGAAAACTCAGCAGAAAGATGAACACATACGGGCGCAGCGCGATGGTGGAGAGCAGCAAATGCATGGCGTGGCTTACGCGGCGCTCTTCGCCGTCCCTTTGGATCTGAAGAATTCTATCGCGGCCGCCAGCGCCGCATCGATCGGTCCCGGCAAATAGCCCAACTCTGCGCGCGCCTTCGACGAGTCGAAGAACATCCGCTTTCGCGCCATCCGCACCTCGGTCAGGCTGGCGCGCGGCGCGCGGCGTGTGACGGTGCGCGCGAACGCCTCGGCGCCGAGCGCGTATCCCAGCGCGACCGCGTACGGAATCCTCATCTTTGGCGCGGGCAGCCCGGAAATCATGGCCAGGCGCCCGAGAAATTCCCTGAGCGTGAGGTTTTCGCCGCCGAGAATGTACTTCTCGCCGATTCTGCCGCGCTCCGCCGCCAGCAGATGGCCGCGTGCGACATTTTCGACATCGACGATGTTGAGGCCCGTCTCCACGTACGCGGGCATCCGCCGATTCAGAAAGTCCACGATGATTCGGCCGGTCGGGGTCGGCTTCAGGTCGAGCGCGCCGACCGGCGTCGACGGATTCACAATCACAACCGGCACGCCCGCGCGGGCGGCTTCCAGCGCTGCCTGCTCCGCCAGATACTTCGATCTCTTGTAATGACCCGTCATCTCGGCCAGCGACGACGGCGTGTCTTCGCATCCCACCCCGCCGTGCGGAATTCCGAGCGCCCCTACCGTGCTGGTGTGAACGATTCGCGCAACACCCGCGTTGGCTGCGGCCCGGATAATATGCTGCGTGCCCTCGACGTTGGTCGCGTACATCGGCGCCGGATCCGTCAGCCACAGCCGGTAATCGGCGGCGACGTGATAAACTTCGTTGCATCCATTGACCGCGCGCTCCAGCGAATCGAAGTAGCGCAGATCGCCGCGCACGATCTCGACCGGCAGACCAACCAGCGCACTTAAATCCGCGTTCTCGCGCGCGAGCACTCGGACGCGGTCGCCGCGCGCCAGGAGCGCGCGCACGACGTGGCATCCCACGAAGCCGTTGCCGCCCGTCACCAGCGCTAACTTGGTAGTCATCGAATCGACCAATAGCTATTCGGCGGCCCGCGCGAAAACGGCGGCGGCTGCGGCCCGGCCCGAGATTACCGCGCTCTCAATCGTTGCCGGCAGATCCGTTTGTATCCAGTCACCGGCCAAAAAGAAGTTTGCGATCGGCGTTTTCGCAGTCGGACGCAGTTCATGCGATCGAAGGTCCGGAGCCATCGTAGCGTTTTTCTCCTTGAGCACCAGCGACTTCACGATTCTGGCTCCGCGCGACGCGGGCATCATCGCGTGCAGATCGTTAATCACGATATCCAGGATTTCCTGGTTGCTGCGATCGACCAGCTTTCGCGCGCCGCTGATCACGAAGCTCAGGTAGCCCGGATGCGCCTCGCCTCGCTGTGCGAATATTTGACGTTTGTTGAACAGCCATTGAGTAGTGGTGCCGATAAAGCCGATGAACGGTGAATTAGTCACTTCGCGATCGAGCCACACGTGGACGCAGATGATTGGCGAGCTCGAAAGACCCGTCAAGCGCGAGAAAAATGGATCGGCGACTGCGTTCTCAGGCAGGAACCGCAGTAACTGGGGCGCCGGCACCGCACTGATGAAGTCCGACGCCTCGATTCGCCGCCCGTCGCGCAGCCGCACGCTTGTCACGTGGCCACGAGCGCCAGTTTCCAGCATCTCCACTATCGAATGCGAAACGACCCGCCCGCCGGCGCGCTCGATCAGCCGCGTGGCGTCCTTGCAGTACAGGTCGCTCAGCCCCACGCGCGAATAAACGAACGCCGAGTCGCGGCGGCGCGAAAAGAAGCCACGCTTCAGGACTTCGGCCAACAGCTGCGCCGACGACGATTGCGGCTCGTCGTTCAGCGTCGCGATCGACAGCGGGTACCAGAAGCAGCGGCGCGCTCGCTCTGATTGCCCGATGCGATCCATCAGCTGCGCGACGGTGAGACGGCGCAATTCGCCGCCGCCGAACCGTCTCATTGCGAGCATGCGCAGTCCGCCGCGCATGACGGCGACCCGCTGCGCGATACTCAGATGCCGGTAGCCGAGCAACGCGGCCGTCATGTGCAGAGGTCCGGGCAGCCGCGCCGTTTTCAAGATCGCGCTTTGTCCCGGACCCGCGAGCATTTCGATTTCCAAATCTTGGTGAAATACCA
>Ga0187815_10001496_pt1 | contig 11074 bp, 9 predicted proteins | sample NC_S_5_FD_132962 | JGI IMG/M metagenome (GOLD analysis project Ga0187815, IMG submission 132962) | Wetland sediment microbial communities from Neuse River Estuary, North Carolina, USA - ASW-S_5 | ecosystem: Environmental > Aquatic > Freshwater > Wetlands > Sediment | place: USA: North Carolina...
GATGTCGTGCTCGACGGGCTCGACCGACTGCGCGGCCGCACCCCCGCGGTGCGCCCGGCTCCGCCCGTGCCGGACCCGGAGCGGGGCCGCCGGATCCTCTCCCGGAACGCGCGGGCGCTCCTCGGACCCACCCGACCGGGTCGCGGGGTGCGGATCATGGTGACGATGCCGGCGGAGGCGGCCACCGACTACCATCTCGTGCGGGAGCTGGTGGAGGGCGGGATGGATTGCGCACGGATCAACTGCGCCCATGAGACCCCTGCGCAATGGGCCCGGATGATCACCCACCTCCACCAGGCCGAGCGGGCGGTGGGTCGCCACTGCCGCATCGAGATGGACCTTGGGGGCCCGAAGATCCGCACAGGGTCGATCCGACCCGGTCCGGCGGTGCTGAAGGTACGGCCGAAGCGGGACCCGCTCGGCCGCGTCACGGCCCCCGGGTCGCTCTGGCTCGGTCCGTCCTTGGAAGGGTCGCGCGAGCCGAGCGGCGGGGCCGCGGTGACCGTGCCCCGTACCTGGCTCCTCCGCCGCCATCTTCGTGACCAGGTCGAGTTCCGGGACGCCCGCGGCGCCCGCCGGTCGTTGAGGCTCGTCGAGCACGCGGGCGGTCGGTACCGGGCCGAGACGGAGAAGACCTGCTACTTGGCCCCGGGAATCCGTCTCGTGGCCACTCTCGAGAACGGACAGAAGGACGAGGCCGCCCTCGGCCCGGTCGCTCGGTTGGAGCAGCGCATTCGCCTTCGCGTCGGCGACGAGATCGTCGTCACCGCGCGGGACACTCCCGGCGAGGACGCCCGCTGGGACGTGGACCTGCGGGTGCGCAAACCCGCTCACATCGCCTGTACCGCTCCCGAGACGCTCGAGTTCGTCCGCCGGGACGACCCAATCTGGTTCGATGATGGCCGCATCGGGGGCCTCGTACGCTCGGCGAACGCCGAACGGCTCCTCGTGGAGGTGACCCACGCCCCGGAGGTCGGTGCTTGGCTCGGCGCCGACAAGGGGATCAACTTCCCCGAAACGAGGGTGGACGTTCCCACCCTCACCTCGAAGGACCTTGAGGACCTCCGCTTCATCGTGCGCCACGCCGACCTCGTCGGCTACTCGTTCGTCCACGACGCCGACGACATCGCCCGGCTGCGGGCCGAGCTCTCCCGTCTCGGCCGACCGAGGATGGGCATCGTGCTCAAGATCGAGACCCGCACCGCGTTCGAGGAGCTGCCGGGAATCCTCCTCGCGGCGATCCGCCAGCCTCCCACCGGGGTGATGATCGCCCGGGGCGACCTGGCGGTCGAGGTCGGGTACGAACGGCTCGCCGAGGTCCAGGAGGAGATCCTCTGGCTCTGCGAGGCTGCCCACATTCCGGCGATCTGGGCGACCCAGGTCCTGGAAGGGCTCACGAAGACGGGCCTGCCGACCCGCGCCGAGGTAACGGATGCCGCGATGGGCGTCCGCGCGGAGTGCGTCATGCTGAACAAGGGCCGGCACGTCGCGGTCGCGGTGCGGGCGCTCGACAGCATCCTGCGTCGGATGCAGTCGCACCAGGCGAAGAAAACCGCGATGCTCCGCCACCTGAACGTGGTCGAACGGTTCTTCGCGGAACGCCGCGAGGGCCGCTCGACCTAGTCCGGGCGGCCAGAACGGCGCGGTCCGCGGTAGCGGTTCCGGGGGTTGCGAAGGCCCGCTGTCCTACCGACCCTGACGGGGAGGAGGGGGGTCGGGCGGGGGCAGCCCGGGCAACTCGCGTTTTATAAGACTCCGCCGGCCTGACATAGGTCGGACCGATGGTCGAAGGAAGCGTTCTCTGCCCCCGGTGCGGGGCGACGGTTCCCTCGGACACCGCGGTCTGCCCGGAGTGCCAAACCCTCCTCGACGCCCCGGCGCCCACCGCCCCGGAGCCCTTGGCCCCCGCGGCCCTGCCCGAGGACCCGACCCCGCGCCGCCGGAGCCCGCCCCCACGCGCCGCGCGAACCGAGGCCTCCGAGAAGGCGAACCCGTTCGCGGCCGAACTCGGTCGACGGCTCGCCCGGCTGAGCCAATGGTCGGAGGGGGTCCAAGCGCTCGGGATCGAGCTGCCCAAGCTCCCCGAGTGGGCCGAAGAGACCGCCCGGTCGGCCTCGAACCCTGAGCCGTGGGCCGAGGTCGTCCGGGGGATCGAGCGGATCGCACAGAAGCGGGTCGTCACAGCGTTCGAGGAGTGGGAGAAGCGGACCAAGGTCCGATTGACCCGGCTCGAGGCGTACTCCGTCGACAGTCGACTCGAGCGCGACCAGATCGAAGAGACGCTCCACTCGGCCCGGGCGGGCGACATCGCCCAGGCGCTCTCGTCGTTCCAGCAGGTCGACCGTGTGGTCGCCCTCAAGGAACGCCACCTCGACCAGGCGCGGGACGAGCTCGAGCGGGTCATCGCGCTCCTCCACGACATGCAGGCGCTCGGGATCGAGCCGCCGCAGGACACAACCGAAGTCGCGGACGACCTCGAGAGCGAGCTGCGCGCTGGGAAGCTCGCGCCCCTCAAGCAACAGATCCGGGCGATCCGTCTCCAGGCGGTGACCCGGCTCAAGGCCGGGCTCCCGCAGTACATCTCCGAGTACGGCGACTATCTGATCAGCGAGCGCGCCCACGGGATCGCCACCGAGCTCGAGGCGATCGAGCTCGCCCGCGGGGCGCGGGAGTTCTTCCGGGGGCGTCCCGAGGACGGAATCCGTCGGCTGCGGGCGCTCCAGCAGCGCCACGGAATGCTGCCGAGCCGCGCAACGCGATCAGCGTCGCGCTCGAACCCGGTCCGCTAGAGGACCCGCTCGAAGAAGTTGACGTCCTCGCCCCACTTGTGACGGTGGAGCACCCCGGCGAGCGTGAACCCGAGCTTCTGGAACAGGGCCGTCGCGCCGGTGAAGTTGTGGAGCGAGTCGACCCAGACCGACGTGGCATTGCTCTTCCTCGCCCACTCGACCGCCGCGCCGACGAGCGACGTGGCCGCGCCCAGGCGGCGGGCGTCGGGGTCCACGGCGAGGTGCACCAGCCGGCAGCTCGCGTGGTGGAGCTCGCATCCGACCACGCCCACGAGGTGGCCGTCCCGGCGGGCGGCGAAGTACGTGACGCCGCCCATCCAGCTCGTGAACTCGAGCGGGGTCGGCTGCCACGCCTTCACGAGCTCGACCGGGACCCCCGGGGGGGCCGGGTCCCAGACCTTCTTGTAGAGCCCGCAGATGGCCGGGACGTCCTGATGGGTGACCCGCTCGACGAGAACGACGGTCGACGGTTTCTCGGCCGGCGGTGCCGGTCGCTCGCTGCCCCGGTCCATGTCCTGCGCTGGTGCCACGCTACGTTCTCCGTCCGGGGAGCGTGATAGGCAAGACCCGCGCTCGCTCATGAACATTACCCACGTACTCGCCGGGCCCCGCGGGGCGCTGCGGTCCCATCAGGGCGTGTGGCGGGACGGCGTACGCGGGAACGGCGTGGTGTCGCGGATGTGTTCCCGTCGGAGCATCCAGCGGAGGACCCGCTCGACTCCGAGGCCGAAGCCGGCGTGCGGGATGTTGCCGTGCCGCCGGAGGTCGAGGTACCACTCGTACTCCTCGGCGTTCGCCCCGATCTGGCCGATGCGCTCCTTCAATCGGGCGATGTCCGTCTCACGGACGGACGCTCCGATGATCTCCCCGTAGCCTTCCGGGCCGAGCAGGTCGGTCGCCTCGACCGTGCGCGGGTCGTCCCGGGATTGGAGCATGTAGAACGCCTTCAGCTCGCGCGGGTAGTGGGTGACGAACAGGGGGTTCTTGCTCTCGAGCGTCAACGCTCGCTCTTCGGCGGTGCCGAGGTCGCTCCCGAACTGGACGGGGAACCCCATCTTCTGAAGACGTTCGATCGCCTCCGCGTAGCGGATCCGCTCGAACGGCGTCCGGATCGCGAGCAGCTCCGCCGGCGGTCGGCCGAGCGAGACGAGTTCCTTCGTTCGGCGCTCGGCGACCGCATGGAGCGTGTCGACCATCATCCGTTCGATGAAGTCGAGAAGGCCGGTGAAATCGCACCAGGCGAGCTCGACCTCGAGGTTCAGGAACTCGGTCAGATGGCGCGGGGTCCGGGACTTCTCCGCCCGGAACGACGGCGTGAGCGCGTAGACGCGCTCGTGGGGGAACAGGAGGGCTTCGAGGTACAGCTGCGCTGTTTGCGAAAGGTATCCGGGCCGCCCGAAGTAGTCGAACTGGAACGCCTCCGCGCCGCCCTCCGCCGCGTTCCCGGTGAGGATCGGGGGGGTCATCTCGAGAACCTCCTCCCGGTCGAAGAACTCCCGGAACGCCCGCAGGAGCTCGGCCTTCACGCGGAAGATCGCGACGTTCTCCTGGGAGCGAATCGCGAGGTGCCGCTTGTCGAGGAGGAACTCCTCCGTCTGGTCGGAGAAGATCGGGAACGGCTCCCCGGAGTCGATCACGTCGATCCGGCTCGCACGGACCTCCCGTCCCTCCGGGGCCCGCCGATCCTCCGCGACCGCACCCTCGACCGCCACGGCGCCCTCGATCTGCACGTGTTCGGCCGCCGTGAACGCCGCGTCGCCGAGCGCATCTCTCCGGGCGGTCACCTGGACGATGCCGGTCCGGTCCCGGAGCACGAGAAAGAGGATCCCTCCCGACGACCGGGTCCGCAGCACCCACCCGCGCAGACGGACGGTCGTCCCGACCGCGTCCGGGGCGAACGCGCGGGCGACGGGGACGAACGAAGGGGCGCTCACGAGTACTCCCGCCACTTGTGGCCGCATTTCGTGCACTCGAAGATCCGGGTCTCGGGCTCGTCCGAGCCGCGCGTCTGTCGGAGCACCCAGTACGCCTCGCCGTTCGCGCACTTGGGGCACGTCTCGGCGGCCTTCGGGAGCGTGACGTGCTTCGTCTCGACGACCGCCACCGACCCACGGTCCTGCGCGTTCGTGTGGCGGACCTCGACCCCGCGGCCGAGCGGCACCTCCTTTCCGCAGGCGGAACACCGCCACACGCCGGCGGTTCGGTCCGGGCGCATCAGTCGTTTGCAGGACGGGCAGAACATGGTCGCGAGTCCGTGAAATCCGACGCGGCGTATTTGACGGTTCGCCGAGGGCCCCTCAGCCGATCACCTGGTCCGAAGTCCCCGCGCTCGACGGGAGCGCCTCCGGCGGCGCGACCGAGAGCGGAATCGGCGAGGGCTTGGCGTTCGGGGCGAGCAGCTTTCGCATGTGCTCCCAGCGACGGGCGAGGTCCTCCTTGGTCCCGATGTCGTGGCGGACGAAGTAGTCCCCCTTGACGAACGCGAGCGCGGCTTCGACCCGGTTGCCCGCCTCGTGGATCGCGCTCGCCTCGCCGACGAGGGCGAGCCCTCGGGACGAGCTCAGGCGCACGGTCCCGGGCCCCACCGCGTCGACGCTCCCGTAGACGAGGTGCACGCCCGCCGCCTCGATGGCCCCCGCGTCGACCGAGACGATGCCGCCCGGACGGGGCCGGTCCCCGTAGCCGGGCGGGACCACGTACTTGACGACCGTGGCCCGAAGCCGAAACCGAATCAGGTTCGGGTCGACCCGCCCCGAGGCCACACCGAAGAGCAGGGCCTCGAAGTCGCCGGGCTCGTAGAGGGTGAGCGCGTTGATCCCTTCCGGGTCGCCAAAGCGTGCGTTGAACTCGAGCAGGCGCGGGCCGTTCGCGGTCATCATGAAACCGCCGTAGAGGATTCCGCGGAACGCGAGGCCGTCCGCCCGGAGCGCCGCCGCTGTCTTCTCGATCATTCGGATCGCTTGGTCGCGGTCGGAGGAGGAGAGGAACGGGAGCAGGTGGTCGCGCTGGGAGTACGACCCCATCCCGCCGGTGTTGCCGCCGTGGTCCCCCTCGAGCGCCCGCTTGAAGTCCTGGACCGCCGGCATCGGGTAGACGCCCGAGTCGGTCACGAACGCCATCTGGCTGAACTCCTCGCCTTCGAGCTTCTCCTCGAGAAGGACCCGCTGGCCCTGAACGAGGATCGTCTTCGCGTACGCCGCTCCCTCCTTCGCGTCGGTGAAATCGGAGCCTTGCACCCAGACCCCCTTGCCGGCGGTGAGGCCCACCGGCTTCACGACGAACGGTCCGGAGAATCGGGCGACGGCCGGGTCGACCTCGTCGAGGGAGGCGGGGGCCTCGAATCGGGGCTGGCCCTCGATCCCGTGGCGCTGGAGGAGCTCCCGACAGAACAGCTTCGAGGACTCGATCCGCGCCGCCGCCTGGTCCGGGCCGACCGTCGGGACCCCCGCGGCCCGCAGGGCGTCCGCGACCCCGGCCGCGAGCGGGGCTTCCGGGCCAACGACCGACGCCTCGGCCCGGGCCTCCTTCGCAAAGGCGACCACGCGCGGAGCACTGGTGGGGTCGACCCGGGCCGACCGGCTCGCGATCCGCTCGAGGCCGGGATTCGCGTTCGAGCTCGCCACGAGAAGCTCCGAGCCGGCACGATGGAGGGCAAGCGCGATCGCGTGCTCCCGAGCTCCGCCTCCGACGACGAGGAACCGCATGGTGGTGCCTCGCAGGAGGCGATGAAAGTTATATGGGCGTCGGCGGGGGACGTCAGTGGGGAACGCGGTCACCGTCGCTTCCGCCACGCTTAAGAAGCGGTCACTAGTGGCCGGGCTTCCGGTGCCATCGATGGAGATTCGCGTCGTCGAGAAGGAACACGACCTTTTGCGGGTCGAGTTCCCGAAGGGCGAAGAGACCCTGTTGATCCCGCTCGTCGAGGCGCTCCAGAAGGAGGAGAAGGTCGTCGAGGCGCGCTACTACCTCGGCCACCCGTTCCTCGACCGCCCGACGCTGTACGTGAAGACGAAGGGCGAGAAGCCGCAGCAGGTGCTGAAGCGGGTCCTCAAGGACCTGACGGACCTCTACGCGGACCTGCTCACGGACTTCGAGAAGAAGGCGGACAAGGTCAAGGCCTGACGAGAGCCGGGGCGATGCTGAGGGAGTGCGCACAGCACGGGTACTTCCGGGCGGAGAGCTGCCCGGTCTGCGGCCAGGCGGGCCGCTTCCTGATGAACGACCGGGAACTCGACCACCTCGGCCGGATCGTCACCGGAATCCTCCGTCACTTCCCGGACCGCTACCAGCTCCCGATCGACCCCCGCGGATGGGTCCCGCTCCCGCAGATCGTGCGGGCGATCTCGCAGAAGCACCCGGCGTACCACTGGCTCCGTCCCCAGCACTTGATCGCCATCGTCGAGACCGACGCGAAGGGCCGCTACGAGGTCCGGGACGACCGGATCCGGGCGACCTACGGCCACACGGTCGACGTCGACCTCGACCTGCCCACCGAGAACATCCCCGACCAGCTCTACTACCCCGTCACCGCCGAGGAGGCTGCGATCGTCCTCGAGGTCGGCCTGAAACCGTCGGACCGCAAGAAGGTCCATCTGTCGAAGACCGCGGAGGACGCCCATGCGGCCGGGGCGGTCCGGACCCCCGAGCCGGTCATCCTGGAGGTCGACGCGAAGCGGGCCCGGGCGGATGGGGTCGTCATCATGAAGGCCGGCAAGACCGTCTACCTGGTCGACCGGGTCCCCCCCGAATATCTCAGCCGCTCGACGGTGGTCCTGGTGCCAGCGGCCGACTCCGCGGCGCCGGAACCGAACTCCGACTCCTAGACCTCGCGCGGCGTTCCTCGCGCGGGAACCGAGGAGGGTGGGTTACGCGAACCCGTCGTTCGCGACGTTCGCGTTGTAGAGGGTCGTGATGTACACCCCGACGGCGAGATGGCTTCCGAGCGGATACGGGTTCGAGAAGACGAAGTAGTAGTTGTCCGTCACGATCGGCGAGTAGACGATCCGGGCGTTGTCGGTCGGGACGACGGAATAGAGCGGGGCGGGGTTCCCCCCCGCGACGAAACTGGCCCACTCGCTCGAGTTGTAAACGGCGACCCCGATGTTCACACCGACCGGCGCGACCGCCGTGAAGTTGCCGGTAACGTAGTCACCGGCCGTGATCTCCCCCGAGATGACCGTGTAGTTGCCGGGGCCGATGGTGTAGGTCCCGGCGGTCGTGAGCGGGTCGCTCGTCAGCGTCGGGGGGCCGGCCAAGACCGCGGAGACGAGGGCGTACGTCAGCCCCAAGATGACGGTGACCACGATGAGGACACGGAAGGCGCGGGTCAGATGGAGCCACCGACGGACCTTTCGGGGAGCGGTGGCGACCTCGGCGGCCGTGAGGGGGTGCTTGGCCCCGCAGATCTCGCACTTCGCGGCTCCCGCGGGGACAGCGACGCCGCAGAAGCGGCAGGACCCCCACTCGGAGTTCGAAGCGTCCGGGCCGACCATGGAACGGCCGGTCGAGCCCCCTATCCCCCTTTTGGGGTTTCGTACGAACCTACGAGGGGGCGCTCTTCTTTCGGACCGTCCCGACGTTGACGAGGACGTTCTTGCGTCGGCTGAACGTGTCGAGCGCCCGCATCCCCTGCTCGAAGCCGACCCCGCTCGACTTGACCCCGGCGAACGGGGTCTGGGGGTAGGTCGTGGGGGATTCGTTCACCACCACCATCCCGCTCTCGAGCCGACGGGCGACCGTGTGGGCCGTGGCGAGATCCCGGGTCCAGACGGCCGCGAGGAGGCCGTACGGAGTGTCGTTCGCGGAGCGGATCGCCTCCTCTGTGTCCGAGAAGGAGGAGACGACGAGGACCGGGCCGAAGATCTCTTCCCGGACCGCTCGGGAGCTGGGGGGAACGTCCGCGAGGACCGTGGGGCGGACGAAGTTGCCGGCCGCGAGCTCGGGCGTGTCGACCTTCGTCCCTCCTGCGACGACCGTCGCGCCGCTTTCGCGCGCGTCCCGGACATAGTCGAGCACTCGCTCGGCCTGTTCCTTTGACACGAGCGGGCCCATCTCGACACCTTCGGCGGTTCCCGGGCCGAGCTTCAGGCCCTCCGCGATCCCCCGCACCTTCTCGACGAAAGGTCCCCGGATGCTCTCATGGACCAGGAGGCGCGAGGCCGCCCAGCACATCTGCCCGGCGTTCTGGAAGATCCCGTAGCCGATCCCCTTCGCGGCCCGGTCGAGGTCGGCGTCCGGGAACACGATCACCGGACCCTTGCCCCCAAGTTCGAGCGTGAGCGGAAGGAACCGGTGCGCGGCGAGCTCGGCGATGCGACGGCCCACGTCGCCGCTTCCCGTGAACGTCACGGAAGCGCACCGGGAGTCCTCGATGAGCGCCTCGCCGACCTCCGCACCGTTCCCCGAGAGCACGTTCAGGATACCGTCGGGAATCCCCGCCTCCTTCGCGAGACGGGCGAGGGCGACTGCGGTCAGCGGCGTCAGACTCGCCGGTTTCAGCACGACCGCGTTGCCGGCGGCGAGCGCCGGGGCGACCGAGCGGACCGAGAGGAGCAGCGGGTAGTTCCACGGCGCGATATGGACCGTCACGCCGAGCGGTTCGCGCAGGGTGTAGTCGAATCGAGGCCCCGGTACCGCGATCGTCTCCCCCTCAAGCTTGTCGGCCGCCCCGGCGAAGTACTCGAGGGTGCGCACGACGTAGGCGATGTCCCCCCGAGCCTCGCGCAGCGGCTTCCCCTGATTGAGCGTCTCGAGCCGAGCGAACGCCTCGGCGTCCTGTTCGAGGAGCGAGGCGAGCCGATAGAGCGCTCGGCCACGACGTGCTCCGTCGTCGGTGGCCCAGTTGGATTCACGGAACGCGCGGTCGGCGACCTCCATCGCATGCCGCGCATCGTCCCGGGAGGCCACCGCGGATTCGGCAATCGGTTGGTTGGTGGCGGGGTCGAGAATGGGCCGGTGCTCGCCCCGAGCGCCGGGGACCTCGTGCCCTTCGATGACGAGCTCGAACTTCGAATCGATGCGCGCCGCCATGGGTGCCGGCGGGCACGGCCGATCGACCACTTAGAGGTTCGGGGGGCTACGGACCCATTGCGTAGGAGCGGCCCTTCCAGACGACCCCCTTGTGACGAACGCCCCGGGCGAAGGAGGTGGCGACCAGCACGACGTAATAGCCGACCGCCAGCGGGAACAGGAGTCCGTAGGCCGCGGGGGCACCCACCGCCCGTGTGAAGACGACGTGCTTTCCGAAGAGCGCGAAGTAGAGGAACGCGCCCAAAAGGGTCAGGACGAGCGAGCCGGTCAGCAGTCCCAGCGGTAGGAGACCGAGGGGCAGCAGAAAGAGGCCGACGAGCCCGGCGAGCGAGCCGAGGAGTCGAGCCGCGGAGAACTCGGTCCCGTGGATGTTCTTGAGGAGGCCCTCGAACATCTCCTTGCGGTTGCGGTACATCCGCGTCTCGGCGACGCGCGGGGCCCAGGCGACCCGGAGGACGCGGCCCGCAGACCTGTACCGTCGCGCCATCGCGACGTCCTCGAGAACGATCGACCGGATCGCCTCGTGGCCGCCCATCGTGTCGTAGACGGACCGACGCGTCAGCCAGAACTGTCCGTTGGCCATCGCGGTCTTCGAGTGGGGCCGGTTCACGTGCGGCGTACGGAAGTACGTGAGCACTACCTGGATGTAGAACGGCAGAATCAGTCGCTCCCAGAAGCTGCGCATCTCGACCCGAATGCCCAGCGTCGCGAGGTCGGCGCGTTCCCGTTCGGCCCACGCGACCACGGTGCGCACCGCGGCGGGGTGCGTCCGCACGTCGGCATCCATGAAGAGGAGCCACTCTCCGGTCGCCGCGCGGGCTCCGTTCCAGCAGGCCCAGCTCTTCCCCACCCATCCGTCGGGGAGCGGCGGCGGGTTGACCCGCCGAACCCGAGGCGCACGTGCGTCGATCACTTCGCCCGTTCGGTCGGTCGAGCTGTCCTCCACGACCAGGATCTCGAGGTTCGGGTAGTCCTGGACCAGCAGGTCATCGAGAGTCGTCGGTAGGTCGAGCTCCTCGTTCCGCGCGGCAATTACGACGCTGACCCGAGGGGCCGAGGGGAGCATCGGCTCCTCCGGTGCCGGGTCCAAGCGAGGCATCTGCGCGGCGAGCAGCAGGGCGAAGCCCTGGTAAAGAAGTACCACGACCGAGGCGCCGACGAGAATCAGCTCGGCCCAGAGGGGGAGCATCGACCGGCGTAGACGCCCTCTATTAAAGCTGTGGCCGGTGCGCGGCTGGAGCGCGAGCGCGATGGCC
>Ga0187815_10001497_pt1 | contig 11070 bp, 5 predicted proteins | sample NC_S_5_FD_132962 | JGI IMG/M metagenome (GOLD analysis project Ga0187815, IMG submission 132962) | Wetland sediment microbial communities from Neuse River Estuary, North Carolina, USA - ASW-S_5 | ecosystem: Environmental > Aquatic > Freshwater > Wetlands > Sediment | place: USA: North Carolina...
ATTCGATTCGCGCGCCACGGGCTCGTTCATGCTCGCAGTGTAAAGGTCACTCGTAGCGCAGGGCGACCGCCGGATCGACGCGCAGCGCGCGCAGCAGCGGCACCAGCGCGGCGAGCGCGGAGACGCCGAGCACCAGCAGCAGCACCGGCACGAACACGGCCGGATCATGCGCGCGCGTGTGCAGCCCTGGATCGGCCAGTACGCCCGAACACGGCACCGCCAGCATCAGGCCAATGCCCAGCCCGAGGCCGAGCTGCCACGCCAACTGCCTAGCCACCGTGCGCACGATGGCGCCGTGCCCCGCGCCGACCGCGCGGCGGATACCGATCTCGCGCGTGCGTTGCGCCACCGAGAACGCCAACACACCGTAGAGGCCAGCCGCCGCCAGCATCAGCGCCACCATCCCCAGCACGGCAAACACCTCGGTCAGCACCAGCAGCTTGAGTCGCGTCATCGCCATTACCTCCGCCTGGCTGTACACCGCGTAGACGGCTGCCTGCGGATCCATCTCGCGCACCAGGGCGGTCAGCTGCTGCACATAGGTCTCGGCGTCGGCATGCGTGTGCACCGCCAGCCCTACGCCATGCAGCGGCGACTGGGTCGACGTCTGGTCCAACGGCAGCAGCAGGCCCGGCAACGGCCTTTCCAGCGCACTGTCCAGTTGCAAGGGCTCGATCACGCCGACGACCGTCAGTGTGAGAGCCTGGGAGCGGCCCGGCCACAGCACCAACTTGCGGCCCAGCGCATCACCGTGCGGCCACATCGCCTCGGCCAGCTTGGCATCGACCACCGCAACAGGCGCAGTGTCCGCGCGATCACGCGCATCGAAGAACCGCCCCGCACGCAGCCGCACGCCGTAGGTGGCCAGGAAGTGCGGATCGACGATGCCCATCTGCACTCGCGGCCAACCATCCGATGGTCGCGACCGGCCCGGTAGCGATACGTCCTCGTGGCTGCCCAATACAGCACTTGGAATAGTGTCCGAGGCCGATGCGTCGATCACGGCGGGATCGCTGCGCAAGCGTTCGACCGCGGCCTCAAGAAAGCGGATGCGTTGCGCACCGTCCGCATAGCGCGCCGATGGCAACGCCACGTCCGCGGTGAGCACCCGAGCGGCATGCGTGGCGCCCGCCGCGCGCTCCTCAAGCAATCCACCCAGCGCCCGCACGAACATTCCCGCACCCACCAGCAGCACCACGGTCAACACCACCTCTGCCACCACCAGCACCTTCGCCACATGGGCGAAGCCGCTGCCGGAACCCTTGCTGCCGTCGCACAACGCGTCTCGCAGGTCGGCATGCGCGGCACGCCAGGCAGGAATCAGTCCAGCCAACACGGTGCACAGCACGGCCACGCCGAAACCGAACAGCAGCACCCGGCCATCGATGCCGAAGCGAAGGTACATGTTCGGCGGATCGTTGCTGGCGATGAAGGTGCCGACCAGCCAGCGATTTCCGTACTGAATGATCGGTACAGCCACAGCCAGCGCCGCCGCGCTGAGCAGCAGGCCTTCCGCCAGCACGCCAGCCATCAGGCGCCCGCAGCCACCGCCCAGTGCGGTGCGCAAGGCCAGTTCACGACGCCGGCTCAGGGTCTGCACCAGCTGCAGATTCGTCACGTTGACGCAGGCCAGCAGCAGCACCACTCCGGTGGCGCCGAACATCAGCCAGACCCAGCCGCGCGTATCCTCGGGAATGAAGCTCAGAGCCAGCGGCTTGATCGTCAGCGGCCGTTTTCGCATCGCGGCCGTCAGCGCGCGCCGCATCGCGTCCGCCCTTGCGGCAAGTTCCGCACGCGCCTGCGCCAGGTCGACGGAGGGCGCCAGCCTGGCCACGCCGGAGAGGCTGTCATGTTCCCCCAGCTTCAGCCGCAGCGGCATCCACAACTGACTGGCCTGCGGAAAGCCGAAGTCCGCAGGCAACACGCCGATCACCGTGGCCGGCTCGCCATTCAGCTGCACCGCGCGGCCGATGACGTGCGGATCGGCGTGGAAATCGTGCCGCCACAACGTCTCGCTCATCAGCACCACCTGAGCCGCTCCCGGCACTTCGTCAGACACGACAAAGCCGCGGCCGAGGATCGGCTTTGCACCCAGCAACTGCATCATCGAAGCGGTGAGGCGGGTGCCACGGAAAAAGTTTGCGCCATCCCCACCGTCCAGATTGAATCCGGTGTCGACATAGGCGCCGAGCACATCCACGCTGTGCAGATGGCCCTGCAACCGCAGATACTGGTCGCTGTCGATGTCGCCGATGCCGTAGCCGCTGGACGGCTGCGCGCCGATCGCCATCAGCCGGTCCGCCTGCGGAAACGGCAGCGGCTCCAGGATCATCGTGTTAACCAGGCTGAACAGGAACAGCACCACTCCCAGCCCCACCCCCAGCATGCCCACCGACAGCAAGGCATAACCCGGCCGCCGCATCAGCCGGCGCCATGCGTCGCGGAACTCACGCACGATCATCGTCACTCCCCTCTCAACGCGCGCATCGGCGCCACTCGCGCCGCGCGCACGGCCGGCAACAGGCACGCCAGCAGGCCGGCGATGGCCAGCGCCACCGCCACCAGCAGCATCGCCAACGGATCGATCGCATTGCTCCGGCCCAACGTGAAGAGGAGCAGCTCGCGCAAGTTGCTGGACAGCACCACGGCCAGCCCGAAGCCGCACAGAAGGCCCACGCCGATCTGCAGCAGCCCGCCGCCCAGCACCAGCCGCGACAGGCGCGATGGCGGCGCACCCAACGCCATCCGCACACCGAACTCGTGCTCGCGCGCAGCCACCGCCATCGCCATCACCGCGTACATGCCGGCCGCGGCCAGCGACAGCGCCAGCGACGCGAATACGCCGATCAACAGCAGGTTGAGCCGTACCTCCCCGGTGCTGGCTCGCACGTCCTGCTGCAACGTATGCAGATTGGCGATGGGCTGCGCGGGCGCCGCCTCGGTCACCGCCGCATGCACGGCGGCGCGGTAATCGCCGGGGTTGCCGCGCACACGCAGCGCGAAGCGCAGCGGGAACCAGCTGCGGAACATGTTCATCGCCCAGTCCGGCATCTGCGCCAGCGGCATGTAGAGGATCGGTGGTGCCGGCCGCAACGCGCTGAACTGGTGCGTATCGGCCACCACGCCGACCACCCGTGCCGGCATGTCGTGGTCATGGTCGCCGGGGATGTCGATCCTCTGTCCCAGGGCGCGCCCACCGAAGTATTTCTTGGCGAAGGATTCGCTCACCATCACCACCGCCTCGCCACCGCGCACGTCCGTGCCGGCGAACGCGCGCCCATCGCGCAAGGCGATGCGGAACGTAGCGAGGAACCCGGGTTCGACGCCGCGCACCTCGGTGCTGAATTTCTCGCCACCCGGCAGGTGGAAGCCGCCAAAGTTGAACCAGCGGCCGATCGGCAGGTTGGTCGCCGCGGCGGCACTTTCCACTCCTGGCGTCGCGCGCAGTCGCTCCAGCACGCGCGAACTCAAGGCATGCACAGACGCGGCATCGGGATAGTCGGCTTTGACAGGTGCCAGCTCGAACGCCAGCACGTGATCCGCGGAGAAGCCCAGCGGCACCCGCGCGGCATCGTACAGGCCGTGCAGGAACAGGCCCGCCGCGCTGAGCAGCGTGGCCGCCAGCGCCATCTGCGCCACCACCAGCGCACGCCCCAGGCGGCCGCTGGCCCGGCCCATGCCACTGCGGCCGCCTTCGCGCAGCTCGTCCAGTCGACTGCCGGCGCGGCTGCGCCACAGGCCCAGGGCCGCCGACAACAGCGCACCGAATACGCCCATGCCCACCGCCAGCCACCATGCAGCATCGCCCGCATGCAGCCGCGTGCCGGCCAGCCATTCCGGTGGCACCGCCCGCGCGAACAGTGTCAGCCCCAGCATGCCCAGCGCCATGCCGCCGCAGGCACCGAGCAAACCCACCAGCAAGCCTTCGGCCAACCCCGGCAGGGTCAACCGCCAGCCTGTGGCACCCACCGCGCCGCGCACCGCCGCATCGTGGCTGCGCGACAGCGCGTGCAGCAGCATCAGGTTGGTCAGGTTGACCAGTGCGATCAGCCATACGAACAAGGCGCAGGCGAGGAACAGCGGCAGCAACTGCGCTTGATCCGAGCGCAAGTCGGTCTTGAGGCTGCCCGCGCCATGATGGCGATGCTGGTTATACGTATCGCCGTCCGCCACGGCGAGAGCGTGCAGCCGCAGTTCGACCTGGGCCGCGACACTGCCGACCGTGGCATCCGGCGCCAGCCGGGCCACTGCCCTGTAGTTGGGACCACCTTCGCCACTGTCGGCCGGCAACGCCAGCGGCAACACCACGTCGGCGCCATCGAACACGTCCGAGTCCGGCGGTAGCACACCGACGATGGTGTGCGGCACACCTTCGACGACGAGGCTCCGGCCTACGACATGCGGATCGCCCGCGTAGCGCCGCTGCCAGAAACCGTAGCCAAGGATCGCGGCAGGCGGCCCGTGCGGGCGATCCTCATCCTCGCTGAAATTGCGCCCGGCCGGCAGGCGCACGCCCAGCGTGGGTAGCACGCCACGGTCCACGCGCATGCCGCTCACCCGCTCCGGCGTGCCGTCGCCGGACACGTTCACCGGCGGCGAAATACCCTCGATCAGCCCCATTGAGACCACGCCTTGCACACCCGACAGATGCTGATATCCGTGCGGCGAGATGGAAAAGCTGTCGTCCTGGATACCCATCGCTACCAACCGGCCCGGCTGCGGATACGGCAATGGCCGCAGCAGCGCCCCCTGGATCAGCACGAACACCGACACGGTGGCGCCGATGCCCAGCGCCAGCACGCCTGCCGCCAGCAGCAGGAACCCCGGCCGGCGCAGGCTGGCCCGCCATGCCTGCCAGACTTCGGCGAGCCAGACGTTCACGCGCCCACCTCGATGCGCTGGCCGATCAGCGCGTCGAGGCGCGATTCGTCCTCGCGGCGCAGGCGGTCGTAGGTCTCCTCGTCCACCACGCGGCCGTCGAACAGGCGCACCTTGCGCTGGGCCAGTTCGGCGTAGCGGGCGTCGTGGGTGACCATGCAGAGGGTGGCGCCGCCCTTGTGCAGTTCGTCGAGCAGGGCCATCACCGCCTCGCCGTTGCGCGAGTCGAGGTTGCCGGTGGGCTCGTCCGCGAGCAGGATCGCCGGCTTGCCGACCAGCGCGCGCGCCACTGCGACGCGCTGCTGCTGGCCGCCGGAGAGCTGCGCGGGGTAGTGGCGCATGCGGTGCGCCATGCCCACGCGCTCCAGCGCCTCCTGCACGCGCGCGCGGCGCTCGGCGGCGTCGATGCCGCCGCGGTAGGTGAGCGGCAGCTCCACGTTTTCCTGCACGGTGAGGTCGCCGATCAGGTTGAAGGCCTGGAAGATGAAGCCGATCTCCGCGTTGCGGATGCGCGCGCGCTGCGCAGCGTTGAGCGCGGCGACGTCATGACCGTTCAGCACGTAGCTGCCGGAGCTCGCGGTATCGAGCAGGCCGAGGATCGACAGCAGCGTGGTCTTGCCGCAGCCGGACGGGCCGGAGATGGAAACGTATTCGCCGCGCGCGATGCTGAGATGCACCTCGCTGAGCGCGTGGGTTTCCACCTCGTCGGTCTGGAACACCTTGCGCAGGCCCTTGAGGGTGATGACGTTGGCGGGGTTGGTCATGGTGGCTCCGGAAGGAAATCTCGGGTGGTACGACGGTCTTCTGTAGGAGCAGCTTCAGCCGCGGCCCGCGAGCTTCAAGGTGATGGCATCGCGGCTGAAGCCGCTCCTACAACGGCGGAGTAGCGGGAGGCAGTGTTCATTTCAGCTTGATGCGATCGTATTTGTCCCACTGGCTGGTGTCGGAAAGGATGACCCGGTCGCCGGCCTTGAGGCCGCGCAGGACCTCGACACGGTCCACCGAGGCCGCGCCGATGCGCACCGGTACGCGGGTGGCGGTGTCGCCGCCGGGGTCGAGGCGGAACAGGCTGAGGTCGCCGTCGGCCTTGGCCAGCGCGGGACGGCCCACCGAGAGCACGTCGTGCAGCTGGGCGATCAGGATCCGGCCGTCCACGGAAAGGTCGGGCCGCGCGCCTTCCGGCAACTTGCCGGCGAGGTTCACGTCCACCTGCACGCTGCCGTTGCGCACGGCCGGGTCGATGCGCTCCACCTTGCCGTCGACCACGCCGTTGTGGGTGTCAACGCTCACCGGCATGCCCATGGCCACGTCCTTGGCCTGTACCTCGGGCACCTGCAGGCGCGCGATCAGCACGTCGGGCCGCGCCACCCGTGCGAGGTTGGTGCCGGCGGCGACCTGGGCGCCCTCCTGCACGGCCACCTCCTGCAGCACGCCGGCGATACCGGCCTTCACTTCCAGCGCGTCCGCCTGGCGCCGGCGCAGCTGCAGGTTGCTCTGCTGCTGCACCAGCGCGGCCTGCGCCGCGTCGATCTGCGCCTTCATGCTGGCGGCGAACGCGGCCACGCGCTGCTGCTCGATATCGCTGCGCTCCTTGAGCTGGGCCAGCGCGATCTGGCCCTGCTCGAACTGCACGCGCGGAATCAGGTGCTCCTTCGCGGCGATGGCGTCGGCGTCGGCCTTGACCTTGGCCGAAGCATAGTCGGACTGCGCCTGCGCTAGCGCGGAACGCTGGTCGAGCAGCTGCGACTCCAGCTCGGCGCGCTTGGCGGCGACCTCGGCCTGCGCCGCGGCCACCTGCGCCTGCGCGTTGCGCAGCGCGTCCTCGGTCTGCGGATCGGCGAGCTGCATCAGCACGGTATCCGGCTGCACCTGTGCACCCGGCCATACCAGGATCTTCTCCACCTGCGCAGGCGTGGCCGCGGCCAGCCAGCGGATCTCGCGCGGCACCAGGGTGCCGGTGGCACGCACCTCGCGCAGCATGTCGCCCTGCTGCACGGCATCGATCCACAGGCTGCTCCGGTCCGCCGTCGGCAAGGCCGGCCCCAGCCGCCACACCAGCACGGCCAGCGCGGCCACCGCCAGCGCCGCGCCGCCTCCCATCAGCTTCAGGCGGCGGCGTTTGCGGATGCCGTAGATCGGGTTCGCGATATCCATGCGGCATGCATGGCAAGCCGCGTGCCAGCCGGCACCGGCGGAAAAAAGCGTTGCCGATCAAAGGCGCGTACCGATTCCCCGCGAACGCCGCGGCGGCACGCCGTCCGCATCCGGATCATGGTGTCCACAAGCGGACGGCGCTCCCGGCGGAGACCGCTCAGCCGGTATTCTGCAGCCCCTGCGCCACGCCGTTGACGCAGGCCACCAGCGCCTGCAGCAGGGCGTCGTCCTGGTGGTCATCCGCGCGCCAGCGCTCGAGCAGGTCCACCTGCAGCAGGCTCATCGGGTCGATGTAGGGGTTGCGCAGGCGGATCGAGGCGGCGAGGCGCGGATCGTCCCGCAACAGTTCGCCGCCGCCCTTGAGCTTGAGCACCCAGGTGCGGCTGCGCTCGAACTCGGCACGGATCAGCGCGAAGAACGGCTCGTGCAGATCGCCGGCCAGCCGCGAGAAGGCCTCGGCGATGGCAAGGTCGCACTTGGCCAGCAGCATCTCCACGTCGTCCAGCGCGTTGGCGAAGAACGGCCAGTCGCGCGCCATCTCGGCCAGCGCCTGTTCGCCGTATTCGGCCGCGCCCCATTCCAGCGCGCTGCCCAGGCCGTACCAGCCGGTGATAATGGACCGGCACTGCGTCCACGCGAACACCCATGGGATGGCACGCAAGTCCTGCACGCCGCGCATGCTGCGACGGCGCGAGGGGCGCGAGCCCAGCGCCATGCGCTCGATCACGTCGATCGGCGTGGCACTGCGGAAATAGTCCACGAAGCCTTCGCGCTCGACCAGTGCACGGTAGGCCTGCCGGCTGCGCGCCGACAGCGCGTGCATGCGCTCGCGCCACTCCGCTTCGCGCGACTCCTCGTCGCGCGGGCGCAGGCTGGCGCGCAGCACCGCGCCCACGGTCTGTTCGAAATTGCGCAAGGCCAAGGCGCGGATGCCGTATTTGCGATGGATCACCTCGCCCTGCTCGGTGACGCGCAGCACGCCGGCCACCGCGCCGCGCGGCGAGGACATCAGCGCGGGCGTGATGCGGGCGCCGCCGCGGCTGGCCGAACCGCCGCGGCCGTGGAAGAAGGCCAGCGCGATGCCGTGTTCGCGTGCCACGTCCAGCAGCTCCACCTGGGCGCGCTGCAGGCCCCAACGCGAAGCCAGCGTGCCGCCGTCCTTGCCGCTGTCGGAATAGCCCAGCATCACCCACTGGCGGTCGCCACGCACGGCGAGGTGGGCGCGGTACAGCGGATCGGCCAGCAGCGCGCGCAGCGTGGCCGGCGCGTTCGTGAGGTCGTCGATGGTTTCGAACAGCGGGGCGATGTCCAGAGGAACATGATTCTCCCTGTCCACCTCCTCGACCAGGCCGCCATGCCGCGCCAGCGCCAGCACCGCCAGCACGTCGGCGGCGGAGCGCGCCATGCTGATGATGTAGAGGCCGGTGGCCGCCGCGCCGTAACGCCGGCGCGCATCGCGCAGCGCGGCGAACACCGCGCGCAGCGAGGCCGCGACGCTGTCCTCGCTGGCGACGAAGTCGCGCTCGCCACGCAGGCATGCATGCAGCGCAGCCACGCGTTCGTCCACGTTGCGCGCCGCCCAGTCGGCGTCGCCGAGCAACGCGGCCAGCGCGTCGTCGTGCACGCGCGAGTCCTGCCGCGCGTCGAGCCGCGCGAGATGGAAGCCGAAGCTGCGCACGCGCCAGATCAGCCGCTGCACCGCGTAGGCGCCCGCGTGCAGGCCGCGGTGGTCGACCAGGCTGGCGGCGACCAGTTCGAGGTCGTCGCGCAGCTCGTCGGCGGAGGCGTAGGCCTCCGGATGCGCGTCCTCGTGGGTGGCCTCCAGCCGCGCGCCGATCAGGGTGAGCAGGCAGCGGTAGGGCATGTCGGCGTGGCGCGGGCGGATGCGCGCCGCGGCCTGCGGGAAGCGCGTCCGGTAGTCCTCCAGCCGCTGACGCAGGCGGGGGTCCACCTGCACGCGGCCCTCGGTCTGGCTGAGCAGGCGGGCCAGCGCGGCGACGTCGGCGATGTAGCGCTCCAGCACCTGCGCGCGCTGGCTGGCGAGGCTGGCGGCGATGGTGTCGGCGCCCACGTTGGGGTTGCCGTCCATGTCGCCGCCCACCCAGGTGGCGAAGGAGAGCAGGCGCGGCAGCGGCACCGCCACGCCGTAGACGGCCTGCAGCGCGTCGGCCAGCGATTCGTAGAGCGCCGGCACGATGCGGTAGATCGGATCGGCCAGGTAGAAGCCCACGTGGTCGCGCTCGTCCTGCACGCTGGGCCGCACCGGCGAGGCCTCGGCGGTCTGCCAGCCGGCGGTGAGCGCCATGTGGATGCGCTCCTCGTCCTCGCCGCGCTCCTGCGGCGTGCGGCCGGCGTCGAAACCGTCGACCAGCGCGCGCACGATGGCCTGTTCCTTCTCCAGCAGCGAGGCGCGCACCGCCTCGGTGGGATGCGCAGTGAACACCGGCTCCACCTGCAGCCGCAGCAGCCAGTCCAGCAGCTCGGGCGCGGTCACCCCCTGCTCCTTCAGCCGGCCCAGCACGTCGTGCAGCGATTCCGGCTGTGGTGCGCCGCCTTCGCGCTGGTAGTCGCGGCGGCGGCGGATGCGATGTACGCGTTCGGCGATGTTCACCGCGTTGAAGTAGGTGGCGAAGGCGCGCGCCAGCGCTTCCGCGTGCGCCGCGTCGAGCCCGTTCAGCGGATCGGCCAGCCCCGCCAGCGGCGCGCCCTCCTGTCGGCGCGCGATGGCAGCGACACGCACGCGCTCCACCTCGTCCAGGAAGGCCGGCGCCACTTGCTCGGCCAGCATGCGGCCGACCAGGGCGCCCAGCCGGCGCACGTCATCGCGCAGCGGGGCATCGGGCAGCGCGGGTTCTGGACTGCGGGAAGCGTTCATCACGACGATATCGGCTCGCAGGGGGCGGAATTCCAAGCCTAGCGCAAGCGCGGCCTTTTTGCTGCATTGCCGCAAAGCCCCTTCGGCCGGCCTGCGCAGGGGCCTGCCGCGGGCATGTCCGCTTCCGCGCCGCTATAATGTCCGCTCCCCGTCGAGGGGCGCTGCGACCGTGGGTGCTGCGGTTTCATCCGCAACAGCCTGCACATCCTTGTGCGGACTCATCACCCGAACGGCCAGGCTCGACGGCATTTTTCTGAAACGGCGCCCGGTTTGTCCCCACCAGAACCGGAGCAACACATGAACGCCGCACTCAAAGAAAACAGCCACGATTACAAGATCCGCGACATCGGCCTCGCCGACTTCGGCCGCAAGGAACTGGACATCGCCGAGCACGAGATGCCCGGCCTGATGGCCATCCGCCGCAAGTACGCCGCCGCCAAGCCGCTCAAGGGCGTGCGCGTCACCGGCTCGCTGCACATGACGATCCAGACCGCGGTGCTGATCGAGACGCTGAAGGACATCGGCGCCGACGTGCGCTGGGCCTCGTGCAACATCTTCTCGACCCAGGACCATGCCGCCGCCGCGATCGCCGCCACCGGCACGCCGGTGTTCGCGTGGAAGGGCGAGACGCTGGAGGAGTACTGGGACTGCACGCTGGACGCGCTGTCCTTCCCCGACGGCAAGGGCGGCTTCCTCGGCCCGCAGCTGGTGGTGGACGACGGCGGCGACGTGACGCTGCTGATCCACAAGGGCTACGAACTGGAAAAGGGCGACGAGAGCTGGGTCAACAGCGCCTCGGGCAGCCACGAGGAGCAGGTCATCAAGAACCTGCTGAAGCGCGTCGCCAAGGAGCGCCCGGGCTACTGGACGAAGGTCGTCGCCGAGTGGAAGGGCGTGTCCGAGGAGACCACCACCGGCGTGCACCGCCTGTACCAGCTCGCCGAAGCCGGCAAGCTGCTGGTGCCGGCGATCAACGTCAACGACTCGGTGACCAAGAGCAAGTTCGACAACCTGTACGGCTGCCGCGAGTCGCTGGCTGACGGCATCAAGCGCGCCACCGACCTGATGGTGGCCGGCAAGGTCGCCGTGGTCTGTGGCTACGGCGACGTGGGCAAGGGTTGCGCGCACTCGCTGAAGGGCTTCGGCGCGCGCGTGATCGTTAC
>Ga0187815_10001499_pt1 | contig 11054 bp, 10 predicted proteins | sample NC_S_5_FD_132962 | JGI IMG/M metagenome (GOLD analysis project Ga0187815, IMG submission 132962) | Wetland sediment microbial communities from Neuse River Estuary, North Carolina, USA - ASW-S_5 | ecosystem: Environmental > Aquatic > Freshwater > Wetlands > Sediment | place: USA: North Carolina...
GGCGCCCACTGGTGGGCGCTGGTCAAAGTGATGTATTACGGGCGAGTCCGGTACACACCGGCCGTCCCGGTCTTCGTCCGCGCCGAATAGTGACCCCTAAGCTGCGGGCGAACAGGGTAGGTTTGTTGTCGGCTTTATTAAGCATTTCAACAGTGCGAACCCAGAGGAGCCATGCAGCCGGTCACCGCTCTGCTCAGCGGTAACTTGCCCGCGGAGCCGAATAGCTTCATCGGGCGCGAGCGGGACCTCGTGGAGCTGGCCAGGCTCCTCGGCGAGGTACGCGTGCTGACGCTGAGCGGCCCCGGCGGCATCGGCAAGACCCGGCTCGCGGTCCGGCTCGCGCGGGACGTGACCGACCAGGCGGGCGCCGGCGACGGGCTTGAGCTTGACGAGGCGTGGCTGGTCGAGCTGGCCGACTGGCACGGCCCGACCGCCGACCGGGTCGCCGCCACGCTCGGCGTGCGCGAGGAGCAGGGCGTGCCGCTGGCTCACACGCTGGCCGAGGCCCTGCGGTCACGGCACCTGCTGCTCGTGCTCGATACCTGTGAGCACCAGGTCAGCGACTGCGCGACCCTCGTGCAGCTGCTCCTGGCCAGGTGCCCGTGGCTGCGGATCATCGCTACCAGCCGCGAGCCGCTCCGGGTCCGCGGCGAGACGGTCTGGCGGGTGCCTCCGCTCGACCTGCCGCCGGAAGGCGCCCGCACCACGGACGTGAAGGCGCACGAGGCCGTCCGCCTGTTCACGGCGCGGGCGGCGGGCGCCAGGCCCGGCTTCATCCTGACCGAGGAGAACGCGGCGCCGGTGGCCCGGTTGTGCCGGACGCTGGACGGCATCCCGCTGGGCATCGAGCTATCGGCGGCCCGCGTTCGCGCGCTGTCGGTCGAGCAGATCGCCGACCGGCTCCGTGACCGGTTCCAGCTGCTGGATTCGGGCGACAGGACGGCTCCGCCCCGGCAGCAGACGCTGCGGGCCACCGTCGACTGGAGCTACGAGCTGCTCGACGGCCCCGAGCAGACGCTGCTGCGCCGGCTGGCGGTGTTCTCCGGCTGGAACCTGGACATGGCCGAGCAGGTGTGCTCCGACGACATCATCCCGGCCGACGCGGTGCTCGGGCTCCTCATCTCGCTGATCGACAAGTCGCTGGTGGTCCTGGACGGCGAGGCGGCCGGGGACGCCAGGTACCGGCTGCTGGACACGATCAGGGAGTACGCGGCCGAGCGGCTCGCCGCCGCAGGCGAGCAGGACACGCTCGCCATCCGCCACCGCGACTACGTTCTGGCCCTGGTCGAGGACACGGCCGGCCGGATGTTCCGCCGCGGTAAACCACCCTGGCCGGTCCGCCTGGCCATCTTCCGCCGCGGCCTCGCCGAGTACGGCAACTTCCGGCTCGCGCTGGCCACATCCCTGGCGCACGGCCACATCGAGGAGGGCCTGCGGCTCTGCGCCGGGCTGCGGTACATCTGGGTCCCGCACGGCGACCAGCGCGAGGCCGCCTCGTGGTTCGACCGGTTCCTGGCCGCCGACGGCGACCACGTTTCTCCCGGGGTGCGGGGACGGGCGCTGGCCGGCCGCGCGGACATCGCGTTCGACCTGCAGGAGTACGACGTCCTGCTGCGCAGCGCGCAACAGGGTCTTGAGCTGATCCGGGCCAGCGGTGATGACTTCGCGGTCCCGACCGCGCTGCGAACCCTCGGCCAGGCCGCGTTGCGGGCGGGCCGGGTGAGCGACGCCACCGCGCTCATCGACGAGGCCGTCGCCGCGGCCGAGGCCGCCGACAACGACTGGGAGACCGGGATCGCCCTGGCCGCCAGGGCCGCGATCGCGGTCCGCCAGGGCAAGCTGAAGGCGGCGCAGCGGTCCTACGAGGCCGCCCTCGAGGTGCTCAGCGATAACGTCCGCTGGGGCGTCGCCCAGGTCCAGTACGGGCTGGGCACCGTCGCACGGGCCCGCGGCGACGCCGATATGGCGGTCCAGCACTACGAGGACGCCGCGGAGATCTTCCGCGAGCTGGACGCCGAGCCAGAAATAGCCCGCTGCCTGGCCGGGGTCGGCTGGACCGCGCTGAGCCGCGGTGACCTCGACCTAGCCGAGAACCGGCTGGCCGAGGCGCTGCGGCTGAACCAGGCCGCCGGCCAGCGGCTCGGCATCGCCCGTGGCCTTGAGGCGTTCGCGGCGCTGGCGGCCGCCCGGCAGCAGCCGGAGCGGGCGGCCCGCCTGGCCGGAGCCGCCTGCCAGCTGCGCGAGTCCCTGGGACACCCGGCCGGCCTCGGCTCGCGGGTCGACGAGGTGCTGGAGCTAGCCCGCGGCCGGCTCGGCGCGGCGGCCGCGGCCGCCCTGTTCGCGGCCGGGCGCGAGATGACCGCCGAGCAGGCCGCCGCCTACGCGCTCGCGCCGCAGGCCAACCGGCCCGGCCACCCGCTCGCGGCGCCGTCCGGGCCCGCCGGGCTGGCCGGGCTAGCCGAGCCGGGCGAGCCCGCGTGGACCGACCCGGCCTTGCTGGCCGCCGCCCTCTCGCCGCGTCACGCCGCGGACGGGCGACTGACCCGGGGAGCCTCGCCGCTTACCCCGCGCGAATACGAGATCGTGCTCCTCATCGCCCGGGGCCTGTCGAACAAGGAGATCGCCGACGAACTGGTGATCAGCCCCGCCACCGCGGCGCGCCACGTGGCGAACATCCTCGGCAAGCTCGGCTTCAGCAAGCGTGCACAAGTCGCCTCATGGGCCGCGCGCCACGAGCCGCCCCGCTCGTCCTGAATGGATAGTCCAGCGCCAGAAGATGCACACCGGAATGCACAGTTCGGCGCATGTGTACATGACCCCCTAGCGCATAGCGTTCAGACGTCGCTCACGCATGGCGGCGTCTGGGTCCCGAGCCCGGCGCCACGCTGGTTCCCAAGGGGGGGTGGGAGCCCGCACTTGCCACGGCGGCCGGGCGGGTCCCGGCTCCAAGCCGGGACCCGTCCGTCATGCACTCAGGCGGGAGGTTCTGGTGGAGTTCGGCGTCAGTGCCGCGGCGAGCATCGAGGCGGAATCACCTGGCCCGAGCGCGGACGGGTCGCACCGGGCGATTACCGGCCACATCCTCCGGCTGGCTGACGGGGCCGGGTACGGGGCCGCCCTCATCGACGCCGCCGACGGCAGCCTGACCACCTGGCCCCAGTTCGCGCACACGGTGCGCGCAGCCGCTCAGGGGCTCGCCAAGCGCGGCCTGCAGGACGACGATACCGTCGGCGTCTTCGTCGCGGACGCGGCGAGCCACGCGGTGGCGGTCCACGCCGTGCGCGCGGCCGGGGCCGCCGCCTGGCCGCTTCGCCCCGCGGCGACCACCGGGGACATCGCCGCCCAGCTCAACGCCTGCCGGGCCAGGCTGCTGATCACCTCGGCCCCGCTAGCCGAACTCGCCATCGAGGCCGCCGAGCGCAGCTGGGTGCGCCAGATCTTCGCGTTCGGCGAGGCCCCGGCGACCACCCCGTTCGACGCCCTGCTCGACACCGCGGAACCCGATCGGCGGCGGGAGAACGGCCACGCCTACCCGCTCTCCGACCTGGCCGGGCTCACCCTGGCCGGAGGGCCGCGCCTGACCCGCTGGGACGTGGTGGTGGCCGGGCCGCCGTCCGGCGAACCCGACGCCTACACGCTGCTGCTCGACCTGGCCCTCATCGCCGGGGCCACCATCGTGGCGGCACCGGCGGACCAGATCACGGACGCGATCGCCGTCTACCATGGCACCGCCGCCATCGCGCCCTGCGACGTTGACGTCGAGGGCCTGCCCGCGGGCCGGGTCTTCCGGGTCAGCTAGGGCTCGCAGATCCCGCGGGCCGGGCTCACAGGTCAGGCGGACGGTTCTCGTACGGGGTGCTGAGCACCACCGTGGTGCGGGTGGAGACCCCGCCCAGGGTGCGGATCTGGTTCAGCAGTTCCTCGAGCGCGAACGGCGAGCGGACCCGCACCTTCAGGATGTAATTCTCGTCGCCCGCCACGCTGTGGCAGGCCTCGATCGCGGCCAGGTGCTCAAGGCGCTGCGGCAGGTCATCGGGCGCGGCGGCGTCAAACGGCTTGATGGAGACGAAGGCCGTCAGCGGGAGGCCGACATCCTCGGGGTCGAAGATCGCGACATAGCCCTTGATCACGCCGTCCTGCTCGAGCCTGCGCACGCGCTGATGCACGGCCGACACCGAGAGCCCGGCCTGCCTGGCCAGCTCGGTGAAGCTCATCCGACCGTTGCGCGCGAGCAGCGACACGATCTTGCGGTCAATGTCTTCCACGTGGTCACGTTAGCGCAGCCTGAGGCCGCCGGGGCCGTAGCAGCCGCCCGACCGTGCGAGACTGTAAGGATGCAGCGGAACCCGGAGGAACTCTACGAACTTGGTCCCGCCGCGCCCGGCATCGCGAACGCGCCGATGCTGCACTACCTCGAGGGCTTCATCGACGCGGGCAACGCGGGCCGCCTGCTCGCCGAGCACGTGCTCAACAGCTTCCCGCACGAGACGGTAGCGCGGTTCGATACCGACCGGCTCATCGACTACCGGTCCCGGCGCCCGCTGATGACCTACGACAACAGCCGCTGGGAAAGCTACGAGGTTCCGGAGCTGGCCCTGCACCTGCTGCAGGACACGGCCGGGCGGCCCTTCCTGCTGCTGACGGGCCCGGAGCCCGATCACGAGTGGACGCTGTTCACCGAGGCCATGCTCGGCCTGTGCGCGCGGCTGGAAACCGGCCCGGCGATCAGCTTCCTCGGCATCCCGGCCGGGATGCCGCACACGCGCCCGCTCGGGGTGATCGCGCACGCGACGCGCGAGGGCCTGGTCGCCGGCCATCAGCGGCTGCCCAGCCGCATCCAGGTGCCCGGCAGCGCACCGGCCCTGCTGGAGCTGCGGTTCGGCGAGGCCGGCCGGGACGCGCTGGGCTTCGCCGTGCAGGTGCCGCACTACCTGGCGCAGACCCTCTACCCTCCGGCGGCGCTGGCCCTGCTCGACTCGGTGATCAAGACGACGGGCCTGGAGATCCCCGATGCCGAACTCCGCGAGGCAGCGGACCGGATCAACGAGGCCATCGAGCGCCAGGTCGGCGAGTCCGCGGAAGTCGCCGAGCTAGTCCGCGCGCTCGAGCAGCAATACGACACCGTCGCCGAGGCCATCCAGGCCCAGGACGCCTTCAGCGGCGACGCCGACCTGGGCGCGGGCTTGCTGGCGGAGGGCGAGACGATGCCCACCGCCGATGAGATAGCGGCCCAGTTCGAGCGGTTCCTGGCCGAGAATCAGGGGCGCATCGACCCGCCGGGATCCCCCGGCTCCCCCGAACGGTAATCCTGGCCGCAGTACCCTCAGGCCGGGTCCCCGCCCCTCCGGTCTCGATATCCCCACTGGCCCCACCGGTATCCAGCCGCAATCAATGGACGCGCACCGTATCTGGCCTTTCCGATATTTCTTTACCATGGCCCCACATTCATAGAGGTCTGGGTAAAGAGCGAATAAAGCATAGATAAACAAATATGCCAACTATTGAGACAATTAGTGAACAATGCCTACCATCGGTGTACGGGCGGCCAACCAGGGCCGCCCTCTGCGCGAGAGGGGCAGTAATGCCACGTATCCGCAACTTCCTGCTTTACCCCGTCATGGCCCTGCTTGCCGCGCTCGGCCTGATGCTGGGCCTTGGCTCGGCAGGCGGCGCCAGTACCGCCAGTGCTTCCCAGGCACCCGGCGGGGCCGCGGCGGCCCGCGCCGCGATAAGCACGCTCAGGCTGCTCAAAATCGGTCATCACTCCCCCAACCTGCGAGTACCCGCGGCCCCGCAAGAGATCAACGGCGTGAGCCAGGTGGAAAGCACGAACTGGTCCGGATACGCGGACACGGGCACCGGGTTCAGCCAGGCGGCGGGCAGTTGGACGGAACCGTCGGCCAGCTGCAGTCGGCATACGACGTCGTACGCCGCGTTCTGGGTCGGCATCGATGGCTACAGCAGCAGCACGGTGGAGCAAGACGGCACGATCATCGAGTGTCTCCGGGGCCAGGCTTACCAGTACTCGTGGTGGGAGATGTACCCGACCAACGACATCCAGGTAGTCGGCTCGTCCGTCGCCGCAGGCGACAGCATCACCGCGTCGGTGGTCAGGAGCGGCACCGGCTACACGCTCGCGGTCACGGATTCCACTCACCCGGCCAACAGCTTCTCCACGAACCAGAGCTGCTCTAACTGCGCGAACAGCAGCGCCGAGTGGATCGCGGAAGCGCCGAGCGGCTCTAGCGGCATCCTTCCGCTGGCCGATTTCGGCAGCTGGACGGAGTCAGGCGCGACCGTGACCGAGGGCTCGACCAAGGGCGTGATCTCGTCGTTCACCGACGACGAGATCACCATGATTGACTCGTCCGGCCTGGTCAAGGCCCAGCCCAGTGCGCTCAACGGCGGCGGCAACGGGTTTAGCGCCACCTGGGAACGCAGCAATTAGGAGTATCGGCTCGGCAAGATCCTGAACGACGCCTTCGGCCGGCGGAAGCGGCTTCCTGCGGGCAGCTGTCTCCGCCGGCCCAGGGCAGGGGATTTGTACAAGGGGGTGGTATGTGCCAAGGGCATCGATATGCCGATGTCAGGCGGCTGCTTATCCGCGCCGCGTTATCCCCGCAACCTCCCATGTCCGGGCCAGAGCACTGCCATACAAAGCCACCATGACCAGGATCAGGGCATGTTGCAGCGTGCCACTCCGGGTGTCCGCCAGGAGCGCTACCGCGAGGCCGAACTGCACTGAGTAGGCCCCTACCGAAATACACGCGAAGGCGATGTTGAGCTCTCTGGTCCGAACGTCGCGCGAGAAATTTCCAGCCCGCTTGGCCCTTGGTACCAGCCCTCTGGTGGCCAGCAGGCCCACGGCTGCCATCGCGAGGCTTGATACCCCGAAGGCGACCGAACCCCCGGTCAAGGCCACGATCGAGACGATGAAGATGTCTACCAGGGCCACAAACGCGCTCCCGGCCAGCACGGTCCGCAGCTCCCGGGTCGTGACGTTCGCGTCATCCGCGTTGACGACCGTTACGGCGACGACCAGCAGCCCCAAGATGGCAGCGGACGCGCCCGCGCTTGCGACGAAGAAGTCCCCATAGTGGCCCACCACGACGCCACCTTATCGAGCATCGGTTGACCGCCGGCGCTAGCCGATGACGATGAGCTCTCGCGGGGCGTGGTTGAGCCGCTCGCAGCCGTCAGCGGTGCAGACCACGATGTCCTCGATCCGCGCGCCGTGCGGACCTGGGTAGATGCCTGGTTCCACCGAGAACGCCATCCCCGGCTCGAGCAGCTCGCGGTTGCCCGTCACGATGTACGGATCCTCGTGGCTCTCCAGCCCGATCCCGTGGCCGGTGCGGTGGAAGAACGCCTCACCGTACCCGGCCGAGGTGATCGGCTCGCGCGCCGCCGCGTCGACGGATTCGGCCGTGACCCCCGGCCGCACGGCCTGGCATGCGGCCTCCTGGGCGTCGCGCAGGACCTTGTAGTACGCGGCGAACTCCTCGGGCGGCTCGCCGATCGCGTACGTCCTGGTGCTGTCCGAGCAGTACCCGGAGGGCATGGCGCCGCCGATGTCCACCACCACGACGTCGCCCACCTCCATGACCCGGTCGGACACCTCGTGATGAGGGCTCGCGGCGTTGGGGCCGGAGCCGACGATCACGAAGTCCACGGTGGCATGCCCCTCGGCCAGGATGGCCTCGGCGATGACCGAGCCGACCTCCCGCTCGGTCAGCCCGGGCCGCAGCCATTCCGGGACCCGCGCGTGCACGCGGTCGATCGCGGCGCCGGCCTCCCGGAGGGCCGCGACCTCGGCGGGGGTCTTCCTGATCCGCAGCGGGCGCAGCGCGCCGGAGGCCAGCGCCAGGCGGGCGGCGGGCAGCACGTCGCGGAACTGCAGGACGAACAGGGCCCACATCCGGTCGGACAGGCCGACCGTCTCGACCTCCCCGAGGCGGGCCGCGACCATGCGGTACGGATCGGCGGTCTCCTCCCAGGGCACGAACTCCAGGCCGAGGGACCCGGCCGGCGACGCCTGCGCCGCGGCCAGCTCCAGGCGCGGCACGAACAGCGCCGGGTCGCCGCGGGCCGGGACCGCCAGGCAGGTCAGCCGTTCCAGCTGCTTGGCGTCGTAGCCGGTCACGTACCTCAGGTCCGGGCCCGGAGTCAGCAGCACGGCGTCCAGCCCGGCCGCGCGGGCGGACTCGCGCACGAGGTCAAGCCGGTCTGCAGGGAAGAGATCACCAGTCACGAGATAGATGCTAGGCCCGCGTCACGGCGGTGATGAACTGCGGGAGCGAAGAGCCCAATCCCCACCGATCGCCAAGCTCCTTCAGGCGGGCGGCGTCGGGCGGCACGGCCGGGAGCTGCCCGTCGACGGTGGGCAGCGGGGCGTCGTCGACCACCCGGACGACCGACAGCGCGATGTCCAGGTAACCCCTGGCCCGCTCGAGCTTCTCCCTCGTCCCGCGGGGGAACCCGCCGTGCCCCAGGTCCAGGGCCCGGCTGATGCCCTCGATGCTGCCGAACGTCCTGATCAGCGCCGCCGCGGTCTTCTCCCCCACGCCCGGTATGCCGGGCAGCCCGTCGCTCGGGTCCCCGCGCAGCGCCGCGAAGTCGGCGTAGGCCCGCCCGGGGATGTCGTACTTGGCGGTCACCGCCGCCTCGTCGATCACGTCCGGCCTCAGCAGGCCCTTCTGGGTGTAGATGATCCGGACGCCCCGTGCGTCGTCGACGAGCTGGAACAGGTCCCGATCCCCGGTGACGACGTCCACCGGATCGGCCGAACGCGCGGCCAAAGTCGCGATCACGTCATCGGCCTCGAAGCCGGGATGCCCGATAGCCGCCAGCCCCGACGCGTACAGCAACTCCTCGATCACCGGTATCTGGACCAGGAGCCCGGGCGGTATCTCTTCCGACACGCCGTCCGCGGACAGGCGGTGAGCCTTGTAGGAGGGGACGGCCGCGACCCGGAAGGCCGGCCGCCAGTCCGCGTCCAGGCAGGCGACGAACCGCGTGGGCCGCCGGGACCTGACCAGCCGGCCGATGGCGTCGAGCAGGCCGCGGATCGCGTTCACCGGCGTCCCGTCGGGCGCGCGGACCGTATCAGGCACCCCGAAGAACGTCCGGAAATACAGCGACGCGGTATCGAGCAGCATGAGCGATCCCACGTCGCCATCCTGCCCCAGGGGGGTAACGGGGGGGCGGGCAGCCCCCCCGTGCGCGGGGGGCTCCCGGGGGGTCGCCCCCCCGGGCATCACAGCAGGATGATCGCCCCGCGGACGATCGTGATGCGCTTCTTCGGCAGCGGCGCGGGGGCCGGGCCGCCGACCACGGTGCCGTTGGTGATCCTGAACCTGCTCCCGTGGCACGGGCAGTCGATCGTGCCGTCGGCGACCTGGTTGAGCAGGCACCCCACGTGGGTGCAGACGGCGCTGAAGGCCCGGTACTTGCCAGGCGCCGGCTGAGTCACCACGACTCGTTCGGCGTCAAAGATTTGGCCGCCGCCGACCGGAATCTCGCGTGCGGCGCCGAGCACGACGCCGGTCACCTTCGTGCGGCGATCCTTCCCCCGGGCGGTCTGGGTGGGGCGGGGCGCCGGCGGGGCGGCCGGCAGCGTCATCGAGGACGGAGACGGGCCGGGTCGCGGTGGCAGGATTCCCGCTTCGTCGGCCCCGTAGGGAACGGCTGCGGTGCTGCACCCCGCCAGCGCTCCGCCCAGCCCGGCCAGGCTCGCCCCGAGCAGCACGCCGCGCCTCGTCGGGCGCCGGCCGTCCCTGGCTTGCGCAGTCATGGGCCCTTTGTACGGGACGGCGGCCCGGACACGCCCGGCGTCGGCGGCTCCGTAAGAGTGCGGTAACACCAGCCGGCCGGGGCCCGGTGGCACTCGCCGGCCTTAACGCCGCCCTGATCGGTGCGGATATCGTCAGATCGTGACGGGAACCGACCGGCACTCGCACGGCTCCGCCTCCGGTGCGGACGCCCGGTGGCTGTCGGCCGCCCTCGCGCTGATCCTGGCCTTCATGGCCGGGGAGGTCGTGGCGGGCCTGACCGCGCACTCGCTCGCGCTGATCTCCGACGCCGCGCACATGCTGACCGACGCCGCGTCCATCGCGCTGGTGCTGATCACGGCGCGGCTGGCCGCCCGCCCGCCCGCCGGCGGGTACACCTACGGCCTCAAGCGCACCGAGATCATGTCCGCCCAGGCCAACGGGATCACGCTGGTCCTGCTCGCGGCCTGGCTCGCCTACACGGCGATCCGGCGCCTGGTCAGTCCGCCGGCCGTGACCGGCGGCACCGTCCTGGGCGTCGCGCTGGCCGGCGTGGTCGTGAACCTCGCCGCGGCGTGGCTGATCGCCCGGGCCGGGGCGCACGGCCAGAGCCTCAACCTCAAGGGGGCGTTCCGGCACATCGTCACGGACCTGTACGCGTTCATCGCGACCGCGGCGGCCGGCCTGATCATCCTGCTCACCGGGTTCGCCCGGGCCGACGCGATCGCCACGCTGATCGTGGTGGTGCTGATGGTGTACGCGGGTTCAGGGCTGATCAGGGAGTCGGGGCGGATCTTCCTCGAGGCCGCGCCCGCGGGCCTGTCGCCCGCCTCCGTCGGCGCCGCGATGGCCGACCGCCCGCACGTCGCCGAGGTCCATGACCTGCACATCTGGGAGATCACCTCGGGCCTGCCCGCGGCCTCGGCCCACGTGCTCGTCGCGCCGGGCGAGGACTGCCACGCGGTCCGCGCCGACCTCGAGGCCTTCCTGAGCAGGGAATACGGCATCACCCACGCCACCTTGCAGGTCGACCACGCGGACGCCCCCGTCCCGGAGCCACACTGCGACGACGCGCACGGCCCGGCGTACCGTCCCGCCGATTCCTAACTGATCGCCGGAGAGAACCTTTATCCCGAACGAGCTTGCGATCGAGTCCCCTGACCTGCCCCGCCCGGATCGCAGGCGCTCGTCAGCCGCCGATGGCGGACATGGGCCGGTCAGGCTGCAGGAAGGACGGATCGTTGATGCCGTGGCCCGGGAGCTTCCCCGCGACCGCGCGCCGCC
>Ga0187815_10001501_pt1 | contig 11042 bp, 13 predicted proteins | sample NC_S_5_FD_132962 | JGI IMG/M metagenome (GOLD analysis project Ga0187815, IMG submission 132962) | Wetland sediment microbial communities from Neuse River Estuary, North Carolina, USA - ASW-S_5 | ecosystem: Environmental > Aquatic > Freshwater > Wetlands > Sediment | place: USA: North Carolina...
GTCGGTGAGCGAGTCGCCGCGCAGGCGGCTGGCCGCGCTCTCGCCCATCACCCAGCGGATCGCGTCGATGATGTTGGACTTGCCGCAGCCGTTCGGCCCCACCACGCCGGTCATGTTGGCCGGGAGGTGCAGCGTGGTCGGATCGACGAACGACTTGAAGCCGGCAAGTTTGATGGTGGTCAGGCGCATCGGCGGGTCAATATTCCTTGGGACACCCACGCGGACGCGGGGGCGACGGGGCACTGTGCCAAACGGCAGGCGCTGCCGCAATGCATTGCGGCAGCATGATCTACTTCAAGAAGTCAACGCAAGATACTGATTTTACGAGTCTGTGGCGCTTGCATCGATCGACAGGGCATGGATCCCCCGGTCCATCAGCCCGTCCAGCGCGGCATACACCATGCGGTGACGCTTGATCGGCGACATCCCCTCGAACGCGGCACTGACGACGCGCACGTGGAAATGCCCTTTGCCCGCGTTGGCGTGGCCGGCGTGCTTGTGGCCCTCGTCCAGCACCTCCAGCTCCGTCGGCGCCAGCGCCGCGGCCAGCCGCGCGCGAATCTGTTCAGCCATCGCCGCCGTCACGGCAAGGTCTTGCGGAATGGCTTGACCTCGACCTGGGCATAGACGCCGGCCGCCACATACGGGTCGGCCGCGGCCCAGGCCTCGGCATCCGCCTGGCTGGCGAACTCGGCAATGATCAGGCTGCCGGTGAAGCCGGCCGGGCCCGGGTCCTCCGAAGCGATCGCCGGGAACGGGCCGGCCAGCAGCAGGCGCCCTTCGGCCTGCAGCGCCTGCAGGCGCGCCAGGTGCTCGGGGCGCACCGCCAGGCGCTTGGCGAGGGAATCGGGATGGTCCTTGGCGTGGACGGCAAACCACATGGAAGCGCTACCTGACGGGGCAAAGCGCCATTTTACTTCAGCCGTTGCCGCCGCAGGTCCGATGCTGCAGCGCAGAAGCATCCAGGTCGCTGATTGACGCCGATCAAGACCCGCCGCGATGCCGCGGCGCATCCTGAACGCCGTACCGGCCTCCTGCGAAGCAGGCATGCCGCCAGCGGATCCAACCCCGAGCCCCGGGATCCTCCGATGAAGGAAATCGCCCCCAGCATGCCGCGAGCCACTGCCGCGGAGCGTACCGACCGGCTGTTCCGCGCCGCGCTGGCGCGTTGGACCGCCTCGATCTCTCCCGCTTCGCTGGAACTGGCCTGGAGCGACTGGGCGACCCACCTGGCTGCATCGCCCGGCAAGCGGCTGCAACTCACGCACCTGGGGCTGCGGCAATGGCAGGCGCTGGTGGATTACGCCGCCCGTTGCGCCCTCCCCGGTGCGGCTCCCGATGGCGACTGCGTGACGCCCCGCCCTGGCGACCGCCGCTTCCGCGAGCCGGAATGGGGACGCTGGCCGTTCAACGTGCTGCAGCAGGCGTTCCTGATGGCGGAGCGCTGGTGGGAGGAAGCCACCCACGGCGTCGAAGGCGTGGAAAAGCATCACGCGGATGTTGCCGGCTTCGTGGCCCGGCAGTGGCTGGACCTGTGGTCGCCCGGCAACCAGCTGGCGACCAACCCGGTGGTGCTGAAACAGACCGTCGAGCAGGCCGGCACCAATCTCTGGCGGGGCTGGCTCAACGCGCTGGACGACCTGGACCGGCTGGCGATCGGCGCGCCGCCGGCCGGCGCCGAGGACTACGCCGTCGGCCGCAACCTGGCCATCACGCCGGGCAAGGTGGTGATGAGGAACCGGCTGGCGGAGCTGATCCAGTACACGCCTGCCACGGACACGGTGCGCCCGCAGCCGATCCTGATCGTGCCGGCCTGGATCATGAAGTACTACATCCTCGATCTCTCGCCGCAGAACTCGCTGATCCGCTACCTGGTCGGCCAGGGCCATACGGTGTTCTGCCTTTCCTGGAAAAACCCCGACGCCGACGACCGCGACCTGGGCATGAGCGACTATCTCAGGCTCGGCGTGATGGATGCGCTGGATGCGGTGGGCGTGATCGTCCCGGCGCAGCAGGTGCACGGCGTGGGCTACTGTCTGGGCGGCACCCTGCTCGCGATCGCCGCGGCCGCGATGGCCCGCGACGGCGACCACCGGCTGGCCTCGATGACCTTGTTCGCCGCGCAGACCGACTTCACCGAGCCGGGCGAACTGGGCCTGTTCATCGACGAGAGCCAGGTCTCCCTGCTCGAAGCGCAGATGGCGCAGACCGGCTACCTGGCTGCCCAGCAGATGGCCGGCGCGTTCCAGATGCTGCGTTCCTACGACCTGCTGTGGTCGCGCATGGTCGGCGAGTACCTGATGGGCTCGCGCCCGGCGATGAACGACCTGATGGCATGGAACGCCGACGCCACCCGCATGCCGGCGCGCATGCATTCGGAATACCTGCGCCGGCTCTTCCTGCACAACGACCTGGCTGAGGGCCGCTTCCCGGTGGACGACCGACCGGTCGCGCTGAGCGACATCACCCTGCCGGTGTTCGTGGTCGGCACGCAGACCGACCACGTAGCGCCCTGGCGCTCGGTCTACAAGCTGCACTACCTCACCGTCGCCGACCTCACTTTCGTGCTGACCAGCGGCGGGCACAACGCCGGCATCGTCAGCGAGCCGGGACATCCGCAGCGCAGCTTCCAGCTGCTGCGTCGTCCGGAGGGCGCGGCGTACATCGGCCCCGACGACTGGCTGCAGCAGGCGCCGATGCGCGACGGCTCGTGGTGGCCGGCCTGGCTGCAGTGGCTGGACGGGCACTCGGGCGCAGCAACCGAGCCGCCGCCGATGGGCAACGCCCGGGCCGGTTATCGGCCGCTGGACGACGCCCCCGGCCACTACGTGCGGGGGCCCTGAACCTTGCAGGAGCGAACGGTGGCGCTCGCTGAACCCGGGCGAACAAGCACGCCGGCACGCCCCCTACACCACGCGCGCGACTGCACGGATTGTCACGAAACGCGATCAATTTGGCGGGCGACGGCCGGCATCGCCCACCCTGACGACCCGATGGATGCCGGCCTCACTCCCACCACAAGCGAAGCTGAGGAGACGATCATGAGCATCGATACCAACCTGCCGATGGAGCTGTACAAGGCCAACGTCCAGTTGTGGCTGAACATGGGACTGCTGCTGCAGGAAGCCCGCCAGCAATGGGCCGACCTCGGCGACAAGGCGCTGGGCGACGACGTGGAGGAAACCCGCAAGGAACTGGAGGAGCTGTCCCGTGCCAGCGACTGGAAGGACCTCTCCAACCTGCCTGGCAGCACCGCCTGGCGCCGCATGCAGAAACGCGTTGGCGACGCGCAGGCCTGCACCGAGACCGCGATCGCCGAACAGACCCGCTTCGTCGCCGGCATCCAGCATGCGCTGGGGGACTGGCAGAAATCGCTCACCCGGGCCTTCAGCGATGCCGGCAAGTCGCTGCCGATGGGCGTGCCGATGAAGGACGCGATGCCTGATTTCGGCGCGATGATGGCGATGTTCACGCCGGCTCCGGACAACGGCGGCGCAAGGAACCCCGGCAAGGGCAAGAACGATGCGCACTGAACACACCGCCGTCGTCACCGGCGGCATGGGCTGCCTGGGCGAGGCTATCGCCCGGGCCTTGCATGACGCCGGCTGCCGCGTGCTCGTCACCCACTCGCCGGGCCGCAGCGAAGTCGAAGCCTGGCTGGCCGAAAACGCCGCACAGGGCCGCGACTACCTGACCTACGCGATGGATGTGGCCGATGCCGATTCCTGCGCGGCCTGCGCCGAACGCATCCGCGCCGACGGCCATGTCGTGGACATCCTGGTCAACAACGCCGGCATCACCCGCGACGCCAGCTTCCGCAAGATGCAGAAGGTGGACTGGGAGGCGGTGATGCACACCAACCTCGACTCGCTGTTCAACGTCACCAAGGCGTTCGTCGAAGGCATGATCGAGGGCGGCTGGGGGCGTATCGTCAACATCGCCTCGGTCAACGGCTCCAAGGGGGCGTTCGGCCAGACCAACTACGCGGCGTCCAAGGCCGGCATGCATGGCTTCACCAAGTCACTGGCGCTGGAACTGGCGACCAAGGGCGTCACCGTCAACACGGTGTCCCCCGGCTACCTGCAGACGCGGATGGTGATGGCGGTACCCGAGGAGGTGCTCAAGACCAAGGTGCTGTCGCAGATCCCGATGGGGCGGCTGGGCCGCACCGACGAGGTCGCCGCGCTGGTCGCCTTCGTCTGCAGCGAGGCGGCCGCCTTCATGACCGGGGCGAACCTGGCGATGAACGGCGGCCAGCACATGGCCTGACTTCCCCGAACAGACCCACGGAGCGCGTCCATGCCCGACACCCCGGCCGATCCCGCCGACGACATCCACTTCATCCGCAACCGCAGCTTCGCCGAGATCGCCGTGGGCGACACCGCGGCGATCGAGCGCACGCTCACCGCCGCGGACATCCAGCTGTTCGCGGTGATGTCCGGCGACCTGAACCCGCAGCACCTGGACCCGGACTTCGCCGCGTCCACCCGTTTCCACGGCGTGATCGCGCACGGCATGTGGGGCGCGGCGCTGATCTCGGCCGTACTCGGCACGCGCTTGCCCGGCCCCGGCACGATCTATCTGTCGCAGACACTCAAGTTCCTCGCCCCGGTGCACATCGGCGACACGCTGAGCATCCGGGTCACCGTGCGATCGAAGGACGCGGCGACCAAGCGCCTGGTGCTGGACTGCCGCTGTACCGATCAGGCCGGCCAGTGCGCGATCGAGGGCGAGGCCGAGGTGCTGGCGCCCACCGAGCGGATCGTGCGGCCGCGTGCCACCTTGCCGGAGGTACGCCTCACCGGCGGAACCAACGGCGTGCAGCGCCTGCTCGACTACGTACGACCGCTGCAGGCGATCCGCATGGCGGTGGTGCATCCCTGCGACGAATCCAGCCTGGGCGGCGCGGTCGACGCCTGGCGTGCGGGGCTGATCGAGCCGGTGCTGGTGGCCCCGCGCCAGCGCATCGAGGCGGTGGCGGCCGCGGCCGGCTTCGACCTGTCCGGCATCGCGATCGAGGATGTCCCGCACAGCCACGCCGCCGCGGCCCGTGCGGTGGAGCTGGCCGCCGCCGGCCAGGTCGATGCGCTGATGAAGGGCAGCCTGCACACCGACGAACTGATGGCCGCGGTGGTCGCCGCCGGCAGCGGGCTGCGCACCAAGCGCCGGATCAGCCACTGCTTCGTGATGCAGACGCCGGCCTACCCGCGGCCGTTCATCATCACCGACGCGGCGATCAACATCGCACCGACGCTGGAGGAGAAGGCCGACATCGTCCGCAACGCCATCGACCTGGCCCAGGTGATCGGCGTGGCGCAGCCGCGCGTGGCAATCCTGGCGGCGGTGGAGACGGTCAACCCGCACATGGCGGCCACGCTGGACGCGGCGGCGCTGTGCAAGATGGCCGACCGCGGCCAGATCGAAGGCGGCGTGCTCGACGGCCCGCTGGCATTCGACAATGCCGTGTCGGCGGCCGCGGCACGGATCAAGGGCATCGTCTCGCCGGTGGCCGGCCAGGCCGACGTGCTGGTGGTGCCGGACCTGGAGAGCGGCAACATGCTGGCCAAGCAACTCGAATACCTCGGCGGCGCGGCCAGCGCGGGCATCGTGATCGGCGCGAAGGTGCCGATCGTGCTCACCAGCCGCGCCGATTCGCGCGAGTCGCGGATGGCCTCCTGCGCGGTGGCGCTGCTGCTCGCCCACCGCTACCGGAGCCACCCGCTGTGAGTGCCTTGCCGGCGAGCCGGGCCGGCGACCGGCTGCTGGTGCTCAACTGCGGCTCGTCCAGCATCAAGTTCGCGCTGTTCGACACGACGGCCCCGCCGCTGCCGCGCCAGCCGGTCTGGAGCGGCAAGGTCGAGGGCATCACCGCAGCGTCGCCGCGCTACGAGGCCTCCGGCGAACCCGACGCCACGCTCGCGCTGGACGCGACCGACCCGTACACCGGCGCGCTGATGCATATCCGCGCGCGCCTGCAGGCGCGCCTCGGCGACCGCCGGCTGGCGGCGGTGGCGCACCGGGTGGTGCACGGCGGCAGCAAGTATTTCGCGCCGGTGCGGGTGGACGCCACCATACTGGCCGACCTGCGCAGCTACATCCCGCTGGCGCCGTTGCACCAGCCATTCGCGCTGGAGGCGATCGAGGCGCTGCTCGGGCTGCACCCCGACCTGCCGCAGGTCGCCTGCTTCGACACCGCCTTCCACCACACCATCCCGAAGGTGGAGCAGATGCTGCCGCTGCCGCGCGGGCTGTGGGAGGAAGGCCTGCGTCGCTACGGCTTTCATGGGCTGTCCTATGCCTACATGGCCACGGTGCTGGCCGAACGCTACGGCGACGCCGCCCGCGGCCGCACGATCTGCGCCCACCTGGGCAGCGGCGCCAGCCTGTGCGCGATGCACGGGTTGCGCAGTGTCGCCACCACGATGGGCTTCTCCGCGCTGGACGGCCTGATGATGGGCACCCGCTGCGGCGCGCTCGACCCCGGCGCCCTGCTTTACCTGATGCAGGTCCGCGGACTCGATGTCGGCGCGGTGGGCCAGATGCTCTACCACCGCTCCGGGCTGCTGGGCGTGTCGGGCGTGTCGGGCGATCCTCGCGAGCTGCTGCCGCGCGAGGGCGAGCCGGCAGTGCGCGAGGCGCTGGCGCTGTACGTGCGGCGCATCGTGCGGGAAATCGGCGCGCTCGCCGCCGTGCTCGGCGGACTGGAGATGCTGGTGTTCACCGCCGGCATCGGCGAGCACAACGCGGTGATCCGCGAGCGGGTCTGCGATGCGCTCGGATGGCTGGGCGTGGCGCTGGACAGCGGCGCCAACGCGGTGCACGCGGCCGTCATCTCCGCCCCGGAAAGCCGCGTGCGGGTGGTGGTCGAGCCGACCAACGAGGAGTGGATCGCCGCCCACGCCGCTCTCGACCTGCTGCAAGGGGGTCGCTCCGCCTCGGATTGATGCCAGTCAATAAGCGCCGCCACCCGCTGCACGATCATCAGCCATCCCAAGCAGGTGGCTGCGACCACCCTGCAGCAAGAGAGCTTCTTCCATGGCCGGTCTGCACCAAGGACAAGTGACGGCGGTACGCGGCGCGGTATTGGACGTGCGCTTCATGCAGCCGCCACTGCCTGGGGTCGGCGAGGCCCTGCATGTGCTGCGGGACGACGGCACGATGCTGCTGATGGAGGTTGCCTCGCAGCTTTCCACGACGGATGTCCGAGCGATCGCCCTGCAGTCCACCGAAGGCGTCGCACGCGGACTGCGCGTGCAGGCCCCCGGCCAGCCGCTGCGGGTACCGGTCGGGCCCGCCGTGCTCGGCCGGCTGCTCGACGTCACCGGCCGGCTCGGCGATGACGGCCCCGCGCTGCCGGCCGGTGTGCCGCTTCGCCCCATCCATCGTCCGCCGCCGCCGCTTTCCGCACAGAGCGGCACCAGCACGCTGTTCGCCACCGGGCTGAAGGTGATCGATCTGCTCACCCCGCTGGTGCAGGGCGGCAAGGCAGCGATGTTCGGCGGCGCCGGGGTCGGCAAGACGGTGCTGGTGATGGAACTGATCCACGCCATGGTCGAGCGCTACCAGGGCATCTCGGTGTTCGCCGGCGTTGGCGAGCGCTCCCGCGAGGGGCACGAGATGCTGCTGGACATGCGCAGCTCCGGCGTGCTCGACCACACCGTGCTGGTCTTCGGCCAGATGAACGAGCCGCCCGGCGCGCGTTGGCGGGTACCGTTCACCGCGCTGACCATGGCCGAGCATTTCCGCGACGAGCGGCGGCAGAACGTGCTGCTGCTGATGGACAACATCTTCCGCTTCGTACAGGCCGGCTCCGAAGTGTCGGGCCTGCTCGGCCGGCTGCCGTCGCGGGTCGGCTACCAGCCCACGCTGGCCGACGAGGTGGCGGCGCTGCAGGAGCGCATCGTCTCGGTGGACGGTGTGGCGGTCACCGCGATCGAGGCGGTCTACGTGCCGGCCGACGACTTCACCGACCCCGCGGTCACCGCGCTCGCCTCACACGTGGATTCGATGGTGGTGCTCTCGCGCGAGATGGCCGCACAGGGCATGTATCCGGCGATCGACCCGATCGCCTCCTCGTCGGTCATGCTCGACGCCGACCTGCTCGGCGAACGCCATGTGCGCATCGCCACCGAGGTGCGCCGGGTAGTCGAACACTACCGCCAGCTGCAGGACGTGATCGCCCTGCTCGGCGTGGACGAGCTGGGCGCCCAGGACCGGCGGCAGGTCGAACGGGCGCGCCGCCTGCAGCGGTTCCTGACCCAGCCGTTCGCCGTCACCGAGGCGTTCACCGGCATGCCCGGCCGCAGCGTGGCGCTGGCCGACACGCTGGACGGCTGCGAGGCGATCCTACGCGGCGACTGCGACGGCTGGCGCGAGAGCTCGCTGTACATGGTGGGCACGCTGGCCGAAGCCCAGGCGAGGGAAGCGGCTGCAGCCAAGGCGGCAGCATGACCGCGCGCCTGCACCTTGTGCTGGCCACGCCGCAGCGGGTCGTGCTCGACCTGGACCACGTCACTGCCGTGCGCGGCGAGGACGCCAGCGGCAGCTTCGGCATCCTGCCCGGCCACGCCGACCTGATCACCGTGCTGGCTCCCACCGTGCTGCGCTGGCGGCGTGCCGGCGGGGAAAAGGGTTACTGCGCGCTGCGCGGTGGCGTGCTGCGGATGAGCGAAGGCGCGCAACTGCACGTGGCCTGCCGTGGCGCCGTGCGCGGCGACCAGCTCTACGCGCTGGAGAGCACCGTGCGCACCGCGCGCGCCGACCAGGCCGATGCCGACCGCCGCGCCCGCGTCGAGCAGATGCAGCTGCACGCCCGTGCCGTGCGGACCCTGCTGCGCTACCTACGCCCCGGGCCGCGGAGCATCGCGCCATGAGCGCACCGGCTCCTGCGCGCCCTCCGGACGACGGCCGCGACCCCGCTGCCACGGCTGCCCGTCGCGCGCACCAGCGCGATGCAGCGAACCGCGACGACCCGGCCACCCCGGCCAGCATCCGCCTGGCACAGATCGGCGTGCTGGGCTGGACCATCGTCATGCCGATCCTGCTCGGCCTGCTCGCCGGCCACTGGCTGGACCGCTGGCTCCGCACCGGGGTGACCTTCGCCGCCGCCCTGCTCACCGTCGGCGCCGGGCTGGGCCTGTGGTTCGCCTGGCGCTGGATGCACCGGCAATGAGGAATCGGCCATGAACCTTCCCCTCTCTGCAATTCCGTTCGCTCCGGCGATCGGCATCGGCCTGCTTGGCGGCGGCGCAGTCGGCCTGCTTCACTTCGCCGGACTGCGCTACACCGTGCGCCTGCTCGCCGCCGGCCGCACCGGGCTGGCACTGGCGTCGCAGGGCTTGCGCGTGCTGCTCAGTGCCCTGCTGCTGGCGGCGCTGTTCCACTTCGGCCTGGCCGCCCTGCTGGCCGGATTCGTGGGCTTCCTGCTAGCGCGGCATGCCCTGCTGCGCGAGCGCGCCGCCCCGGGCGCCTCGCGCCCGGCCGGGGGACCGCGACCATGACCGGCTCGCCGCTGCGCACCGACACGCTGTTCCAGCTCGGGCCGGTCGCGATCAGCACCACCGTGGTGGTGAGCTGGGGGATCATGGCTGTGCTGGTGGTCGGCGCCTGGCTGGTCACCCGCCGACTGTCCTTGCGCCCCTCGCGCACCCAGGCCGTGCTGGAGCTGCTGGTCGAGACCATCGATGCGCAGATCCACGACACCATGCAGGTCGACCCCGCGCCGTACCGCGCGCTGATCGGCAGCATCTTCCTGTTCGTGCTCGCTGCGAACTGGTCGGGCCTGGTTCCCGGGATCGAACCGCCCACCGCCCACCTGGAGACCGATGCCGCGCTGGCCGGCATCGTGTTCATCGCCACCATCGTGTTCGGCCTGCGCGCCCGTGGCGTGGGCGGCTACCTGGCCACCTTCGCCGAGCCGGGATGGCTGATGGTGCCGCTGAACCTGGTCGAGCAGATCACCCGCACGTTCTCGCTGATGGTGCGCCTGTTCGGCAACGTGATGAGCGGCGTGTTCGTGGTCGGCATCGCGCTGTCGCTGGCCGGGTTGATCGTGCCGATCCCGTTCATGGCGCTGGACCTGCTCACCGGCGCGATCCAGGCCTACATCTTCAGCGTGCTGGCAATGGTGTTCATCGGCGCCGCCGTCCACCCTGCCCCATCGGCCCGTGTGCCGGACGCGCCCGCATCTTCCGACCGGAGAGACCCGTCATGAACGACCTGATTCCCGTTGTCAGCATCCTCGCCGCCGCGCTGTCGGTGAGCTTCGGTGCGATCGGCCCGGCGCTCGCCGAAGGCCGTGCGGTGGCTGCCGCGATGGATGCCATCGCACGCCAGCCCGAGTCGGCCGGCACCCTCTCGCGCACGCTGTTCGTGGGACTGGCGATGATCGAGACGATGGCGATCTACTGCCTGGTGATCGCCATCCTGCTGCTATTCGCCAACCCGTTCATCAAGTGAGCGGCGACACCCGATGAAGATCGACTTCTGGACGCTGGCGTTGCAGGCGATCAATGCGCTGGTGTTGATCTGGCTGCTGTCGCGCGTGCTGTACCGGCCCGTGGTGCAGGCAATCGCGCAGCGGCGCGATGCGGCCGCGAAGCTGCTGGCCGACGCCGAAGCCGAACGCGACCGCACCCGCCAGGCCACGGCAGCGGCAACGGCACAGCAGGCCGAACTTGCCGCCGGCCGCGAGACGGCGATGAAGGCCGCGCAGAGTGACGCCGACGCAGCGCGCACGCGCCTGCTGGCCGCCGCGCAGGCCGAAGTCGAGGCCCTGCGGCAGCAAGCCCAGGCCGAACGCGACAAGCAGCGCATCGCGCAGCAGCACGCCGACGAACAGCGCGCCGCCGTCCTGGCCGTCGACATCGCCGCACGACTGCTCGACCGCCTGCCCGCCTCGGCGCGGGTCGCGGGCTTTCTCGACGATCTGGTCGCCTCCTTGCGCGCACTGCCGGACTCGCAGCAGCAGCAGCAGCTCGCCGAGCCCGCCACGCCGCTCACGCTGGTGGCGCCGCGTGCGCTGGCCCCGGACGAACGGCAAC
>Ga0187815_10001502_pt1 | contig 11040 bp, 6 predicted proteins | sample NC_S_5_FD_132962 | JGI IMG/M metagenome (GOLD analysis project Ga0187815, IMG submission 132962) | Wetland sediment microbial communities from Neuse River Estuary, North Carolina, USA - ASW-S_5 | ecosystem: Environmental > Aquatic > Freshwater > Wetlands > Sediment | place: USA: North Carolina...
TCGCCGGTCTCAAGGAGACGATGGCGCTGATCACCGGCAATCCGGCGTGGCGCAACATGCTGCCGCCTAATGTGCCGCTCGGTCCGGCGGAATCCGCTGCGCTCAAGGCTAAGCTCGCCGAGCTGCCGGCGATGCAGCCGGTGATCGCCGCCGCACGCGCCGCCTGAATCGAAATCGCTACTGCAGCCGCGCCTTCTTCAGGAGCGTCGATCGGTCGGTCGAGCGCGGCGTCACCGTCAGCGTCCGCCCGTCGCGCTGCAGCGTCAGCGGCACTTCGACGCCGGCGCGGCCGAGCGACCACAGGCGACGATAGAGCGCCGCCAGCGTGCCGACCTCCTTGCCGGCGATCGACACCAGGATGTCGCCGACGCGCATGTCGGCCTGACGCGCCGGCCCATCGTTGCTGAGGCCGGCGACCACAACGCGGTCCTCGATCTCGGTGGCGTAGAAGCCGAGCCACGGACGCGGCGGCTTATTGGGCCGGCCGAGCGTCAGCAGATCGTCGTAGATCGGCTTCAGCAGGTCGATCGGCACGTTCATGTTGAGATGCTCGGTGCGGCCGTGCTCGCGCGCCTGCTGCAGATGCAGCGAACCGATGCCGATGAGCCGACCGGCGGCGTTGATTACCGCCGTGCCGCCCCAATTGGGATGCGCCGGCGCGGTAAACAACGCTTCGTCGAGCAGATATTCCCAATAGCCGGCGAATTCCTGCTTGGCAGCGATACGCGCCGCCAGCGAACGGGAGCGGCCGCCAGCACCCCCGACCACGACGTCGTCGTCCACTTGGGCGTTTGCCGACTGGCCGAGCGCCATCGCCGGCAGACTGAGTCGGCCGAGCGCCTGCACCAGACCGAAACCGGTTTCCTGGTCGTAGGCGACGACGTGACCCGGCAGGGCGCGGCCGTCGCCGGTATTGAGCCACAGGCTTTCCGCCTCGGTGATGAGGTAGCCGATGGTCAGGACAATGCCGTCTTCGCGGATGACGACACCGTTGCCGGCGCGCTCGGTGCCGAGCGTTTGCGCCGTGAAAGCGTCTTCCGGCACGGTGGCGCGCACGCCCACCACCGCCGCCAAGGCGCGCTCCAGATCGTAGCCGTAATCTTTCGGGTTCGGTTGCGCCTGGGGCGGCAATTCCCACTCGGTTTCCGCCATGCTGCCTCGTCCGCGTATCGTCGCCTGTGAGTCTACACCGCCGGCAGCGGTCCGGCGACCCGGTGTATCATTCGTCGCCGGGCGCGATGTGCCGCAGGCGTTTCAAGCGGCCGTGGACGCGTTTGTCCTCAACCCGTTTGCGCACGGCAGCGAGCGTCGGCCCGACCGGCAGCCGCGGTTTCGCCTTGAAGGCGGCGAGCCGCAACAGGTCGCATAGGCGGGCGCGGGCGTCGGCCCGATTGCGCTCCTGCGAGCGGAAGCGCTGCGCGGTGATGACCAGCACGCCATCGCGGCGAAGCCGTTTGCCAGCAATGGTTTTGAGGCGGCGGCGCATGTGATCGTCGATACCGTCGGCGTGATTGAGGTCGTAATGCAGCTTGACCGCCGTCGACTGCTTCTGCACGGCTTGGCCGCCGGGGCCGGAAGCGAGAATGAAATCCTCGTCGACCGCACTTTCATCGATGACGATCGGAATCTTGCGGATGCGCTGCGACGCCCTCATGGCGATCCCTTGGTCTCGGACCCAGCCAGAAATCCCGGCGGCGGCACCGGCAGCGAGCTGTTGGGCAACTCGGCGCTGTTCCAGCCGCCGCCGAGATTCTCGACCAACAGAACGCTGGCGTTCAAGCGGCTTTGCAGGACGGTGAGCGCCGTCTCGCGGTCGGCGAGCGCGGTCGCCTCGGCGGTGACCACGCTCGTATAATCGACGGTGCCGGCCAGATACTGATTCAGGATCAGGCGCTCGGCCTCGCTCGAGGCTCCGACCGCGGCGTCCTGCACCGTCGCCTGGTTCTGCAGCACCTTGAGCGCGGCGAGGTTGTCCTCGACGCCCTGGAACGCGGTGAGGACGGTCTGGCGGTAGTTGGCCACCGATTCGTCATAGGCGGCGTGCGCCGCTTCGACCTGGGCGGTGGTGAGGCCGCCGTTGAAGACATTGGCGGCGATCTGCGGGCCGAACGACCAGGTGACGCTCGAAGCATGCAGCAAGGTGTCAAGCATGCTGCTGGAGAAGCCGTAGCTGCCGCTGAGTGTCAGCGACGGGAAATAACCCGCGACAGCGACGCCGATCTGGGCGTTGGCTGCCGCCATCTGGCGCTCGGCCTGGGCCACGGTCGGATTGCGTTCGAGCAGCGTCGACGGCACGCCGGCGGACACTACCGGCACTTGCATCGTCAGCCGCGTCGGTGTCGGCGCCAGGGCGAACGAAGCGGGCGGCTCGCCGATGAGGACGGCGATGGCATGCTCGAGCTGCGCCCGTGCCACGCCCAGTGCCACCATCTGCGAGCGCGTGTTCTCGAGCGTCGCCTGCGCCTGCGCCATGTCGGATTTGGCGACGTTGCCGGCATCGTACTTGTTGCGGGTGACGCGTAGCTGCTGGGTATAGGCGGCGACCGTGTCTTCGAGCAGCTTGTGCTGGGCATCGTTGACGCGCAGCTGGAAGTAATCCTGTGCCAGCGTCGCCTGGGCCGACAGCCGCGCCGCGGCGAGCTGCGCCACGTCGGCCTGGGCGGTGGCGGTGGCGCTTTCGACGGTGCGGCGGACTTGGCCCCAAATGTCGATGACCCAGGTGGCATCGACCGGCAGGCTGAATTCGTTGCGGATACGGCCGCCGCCGAACTGGCTGCCGGCGGGCCGCGAGCGGCTCATGGCGGGACTGACGCCGATCGAAGGGAAAAAGCCGGCGCGGTTTTCGGCGACGACCGCAACCGCCTGGTGATAGGCGGCTTCGATCGCTTTGAGATTCTGGTTCGAGACGTCGACCTGGCTTTCGAGGTGGTTGAGCGTCGGATCGTCGTAGATCGACCACCACGGCTGGCCCGACGCCGCCGCTTTCGGCGTCGCCGGTTTCCAGTCTGCGGTTTCCTTGTAGGCGGCGGGCGCCGGGGCGGGCGGCCGCTGATAGTCGGGTCCGACCGAGCAGGCGGCGAGCGTCAACGCGAAGCCGAGGACGAGGATGCGGCGCATGGTCATTCTCCGGGCACCGGCGCGCCGCCAAGCAGACCGGCGCCACGGCGGCCCCACTGCCGCAGGCCCCACAGGCGGAAACGATCGAGATAGAGGTAGATCACCGGCGTCGTGTAGAGGGTCAACAACTGGCTAATCATCAGGCCGCCGACAATGGCGAGGCCGAGCGGCCGGCGCAGCTCGCCACCCTCGCCCGCCCCGATGGCCAGCGGCACCGCGCCGAGCATCGCCGCCATCGTCGTCATCATGATCGGCCTGAAGCGCATCAGGCACGCCTGAAAGATGGCGTCGTGCGACGACAGGCCGAGGCTGCGTTCGGCATCGAGCGCGAAGTCGATCATCATGATGGCGTTCTTCTTGACGATACCGATCAGCAGGATGACACCGATCAAGGCGATAATGCTGAATTCGGTGTGGAACAGCATCAGCGCCAGCACCGCGCCGACGCCAGCCGAGGGCAGCGTCGACAAGATCGTGATCGGATGGACGTAGCTCTCGTAGAGCACGCCGAGCACGATATAGACCGCCGCCAACGCGGCGAGGATCAGGAACGGCTCGGCGGCCAGCGACTGCTGGAAGACCTGAGCAGTGCCCTGGAAGCTGCCGATGACGTTGGACGGCACGCCGAGCTCGAGCATGGTACGGTTGACCAACGTCGCCGCCTGGCCCAAGGCGACGCCCGGCGCTAGGTTGAACGAGATGGTCGAGGCGACCGACAGCCCTTGGTGATTGACGGCGAGCGGCGTCGTTCCCGGATGGAAGCTGGCGAACGTCGCCAGCGGCACCATGGTTTCCTTGTTGGTGCTGACGGCGGTGCCGGCCGACGCCGGGCCGTGACCGATGGCGGTGATCGAATTGATCGCGAAATTGCGCGCTTCGTCGGCGGCGACCGCCGACGCGTTGCTGGTTTGGCCCTTGAGGACGACCGTGCCTGCAACGGCATTGGTCGCTTGCGTGCCTCCGACAGCGCCGCCGGCGGTGCTGACGTACAGATCCTTGAGCGTTTCCGGGTTCTGCCAGAACTGGGGCGCCACCTCCATGATGACGTGGTACTGGTTCAGAGGATTATAGATCGTCGAGACTTGGCGCTGACCGAAGGCGTCGTAGAGTGTGTTGTCGATGGCGCTGACGCTGAGACCCAGTCGAGCGGCGGTCGCGCGGTCGATCGCCAGATCGGTTTCGAGGCCCTTGTCCTGTTGGTCGGAGTTGACGTCGGTGAGCTGCGGCACCTTTTGCAGCGCTGCGACGATCTTGGGCACCCATTCGTTGAGCGTCTGCAGATCGTCGCTGCGCAGCGTGTATTGGTAGAGCGCGTTCGAGGGCCGGCCGCCGACGCGAATGTCTTGCACTGGCTGGAGGAAGAGCGTGGCGCCGGGCACCACCGACAGCTCGCGCCGCAGCCGGCCGATCACCTGGTCGATGCCGGGCCGCTGATTCAACGGCTTGAGCGATGCGAAAAGGAAGCCGGAGTTCGTCTCGCCGCCACCGGTGAAGGCGACGACGTTATCGATCGCTTTGTCCTTAAGCATGATCGAAACGAACTGCGTCAGCTTTTTCTGCATCAGCTGGAACGAAATGCTTTGGTCGGCCTGGATGCCACCGATCAACCGGCCTGTGTCCTGCTCGGGAAAAAAGCCCTTGGGCACGACGATGAACAGCAAAACATTGAGACAGAGCGTCGCCGCGAGGATGGCGAGCACCAGGCGCGAATGGCGCAGCGACCAGGCCAGCGAGCGGCGGTAGCCTTCCTTGATCCGGTCGAAGCCGTGCTCGCTCCAGCGCAGCAGGCGGTGCGGCGGGGGATCGTCGGCGCGCGGCCGGTGCAGGAGCCGAGCACACATCATCGGTGTCGTTGTCAGCGACAGGACCAGTGAAACCACGATGGCGATCGACAGCGTCATCGCAAATTCGCGGAACAAGCGGCCGATGAGTCCGCCCATGAGCAGGATGGGGGTGAACACGGCGATGAGCGACAGGCTCATCGACAGCACGGTGAAGCCGACTTCGCGTGCGCCCTGCAACGCAGCCTGCAGCCGCGACATGCCGGCTTCGAGATGCCGCGTCGTGTTCTCGAGCACGACGATGGCGTCATCGACGACGAAGCCAGTCGCGACGGTGAGCGCCATCAGCGACAGATTGTCGAGGCTGTAGCCGAGCAGATACATCACGCCGAAGGTGCCGATCAGCGACACCGGCACCGCGACCGACGGGATCATGATGGCGCGGCCGTTGCGCAGGAACAGATAGACGACCGCGATCACCAACAGCGTCGAGATCACGAGCGTACGCTCGACTTCGGCGAGCGAGGAGCGGATGGTTGTCGAACGGTCGACCGGAATGCTGACGTCGATGGCGGCCGGGATCTCGGCCTGCAACACCGGCAGCTCGGCTTTGACGCCATCGACCGTGCTGATGATGTTGCCGCCTGGCTGGCGGTAGATGATGACCAGAACTGCCGGCTTGCCATTGGCGAGACCGGCGTTGCGTAAATTCTCGACCGAATCAACGACGTCGGCGACTTCGGACAGCGTCACCGCGGCGCCGTTGCGATAGGCGACGACCAGGTCCTTGTACGCTGCAGCGTTGCGCGCCTGGTCGTTGTCGTAGATCTGATAGCGCTTGCCGTTATCCTCGATCGCGCCTTTGGGCGCATGCGCGTTCGCCGCCGCGAGCGCGGCCCGCACGTCCTCGAGACCGATGCCGTAGTGCGCCAGCGCCAGCGGATTGAGCTCGGCGCGCACCGCCGGCAGCGCCGAGCCGCTGACGTCGACCTCGCCGACACCCGGCAGCTGCGACAGTTTCTGCGCCAATACCGTGCTAGCGGCGTCGTACATCTGTCCGCGGTCGAGCGCGTCCGAGGTCAGCGCCAGCACCATGATCGGCGCGTCGGCCGGATTGACCTTCCGATAGGTCGGGTTCTGCCGCAGGCTTGTCGGCAAATCGGCGCGTGCTGCGTTGATCGCCGCCTGGACGTCGCGCGCAGCGCCGTCGATGTCGCGGTCGAGGCCGAATTGCAGAGTGATGCGCGTACCACCGACGGTGCTGGCCGAGGTCATTTCGGTGACGTCGGCGATCTGGCTGAGGTGACGCTCGAGAGGCGTCGCGACCGCGGTTGCGACCACCTCGGGACTGGCGCCCGGCAGCGTCGCATGCACGGAAATCGTCGGGAAATCGACCTGCGGCAGCGGCGCCACCGGCAGCCAGAAGAAGGCCACGGCGCCGGCCAAAGCGATACCGAGCGTCAGGAGCGTCGTTGCCACCGGCCGGCGGATGAAGACCCCCGAGAAATTCATTCGGCCGGCGTCTCCCCCGGCCGGTCGCCGGCTTCGTGGTTGAACAAACCGGCGGTGCGCCGGCGGAAGCGGATCGCCATGCGATCGAAGGCGAGATAGATCACCGGCGTCGTGAACAGCGTCAGCACCTGGCTGACGATCAAACCGCCGACGATGGTGAGGCCCAGTGGATGGCGCAGCTCGGAGCCAACGCCAGTGCCGACGGTCAGCGGCAAGGCGCCGAGGATCGCCGCCATCGTCGTCATCATGATCGGCCGGAAGCGCAGCAGCGACGCCTGGAAGATCGCGTCACGCGGCGACTTGCCCTCATGGCGTTCGGCGTCGAGCGCGAAGTCGATCATCATGATCGCGTTCTTCTTGACGATGCCGATCAGCAGGATGATGCCGATGATAGCGATGACCGTCAGGTCGTCGCCGACCAGCATCAGGGCCAGCAGCGCGCCGATGCCGGCCGATGGCAACGTCGACAGGATCGTGACGGGGTGGATGTAGCTCTCATAGAGCACGCCCAGCACGATGTAGACCGTGACCACCGCGGCGAGGATCAGGAACAGCTCGTTGGTGAGCGACGACTGGAACGCCAGCGTCGCACCTTGGAACACGGTGATGATGCCGCGCGGCATGCCGATCTCGGTCTCAGCGGCCTTGATCGCGTCGACCGCCGCGCCGAGCGATGCGCCCGGAACCAGGTTAAACGAGATGGTGTTTGACGGGAACTGGCCGAGGTGATCGATCTGCAACGGCGCGGTCTGCGTCACGACCTTGGCGATTGCCGACATGGGCACCTGGCCACCATTGGCCGACGGCAGGTAAATCGAGTCCAGTGCGCCGAGCGACGACTGATAGCTTTTGTCGGATTCCAGAATGACGCGATACTGGTTCGACTGCGTGAAGATCGTCGAGATGATGCGCTGGCCGAAGGAATCGTAGAGCGCATTGTCGATGGTCGCCGGCGTCAGGCCGAAACGCGAAGCGGTGGCGCGGTCGATGTCGATATAGACCGACAGGCCGTCGTTCGCCTGGTCGCTGACGACGTCAGCGAAACCTTCGGTGTGATTGAGCTTGTCGACGAGCTTCGGCACCCATGTCGCCAACTCGTCGGGATTGGCGTCCTCGAGCACGAACTGATACTGCGTCCGGCTTACCATCGTATCGATGGTCAGGTCCTGCACCGGCTGCAGATAGAGCGTCGTGCCGGGGATATTCGCGGTCTCCTGCTCGAGGCGGCGGATCACAGTCTCGACGTCGCTGCGCTGATTCTTCGGTTTGAGGTTGATGAGCAGCCGGCCGCTATTGAGCGTCGTGTTAGTGCCATCGATGCCGATATAGGACGAGACGCTGGCGACGGCCGAATCCTTGAGCACGGCTTCGGCCAAGGCTTGCTGACGCTCGGCCATCGCGGCGTAGGACACACTCGGCGGACCTTGCGAGATGCCTTGGATCAGGCCGGTGTCCTGCACCGGAAAGAAGCCTTTTGGAACAATCACATAGAGCAGAACCGTGACCGCCAGCGTCGCGACCGCGACCAGAAGCGTTGCCATTTGTCGATCGAGCACCCACGTCAAAGCGCGCGAATAGGCGTGGATGAGGGCATCGAACTTTTCCCGGCTCCAGCGCTGGAAACGGGTCTCCGGCACTTCGCCCGGCCGGCGCAGCAGCTTGGCGCAGGCCATCGGCACCAGCGTCAGCGATACGACAGCAGAGATCAGGATCGTGACGGCGAGCGTCAGCGCGAACTCGCGGAACAGCCGGCCGACGACGTCGCCCATGAACAGGAGAGGGATAAGCACGGCGATGAGCGAGATGGTCAGCGACATGATGGTGAAGCCGACCTGTTCGGACCCGCGCAGCGCCGCGCGCAACGGCGTCTCGCCTTCTTCGAGATAGCGCGAAATATTCTCGATCATCACGATGGCGTCGTCGACGACGAAGCCCGAGGCGATGGTCAAGGCCATCAGCGAAAGATTGTTCAGGCTGAAACCCAAGAGATACATCGCACCGAAGGTGCCGACGAGCGACAGCGGCACGGACAGGCTCGGGATGATGGTGGCGCGGGTGGAGCGCAGGAAAACGAAGATCACCAGCACGACGAGGATCACCGCTAGCGTCAGCTCGAATTCGACGTCGGCGACCGAAGCGCGGATCGTGATGGTGCGGTCGGTGAGCACGGCGACGTCGACCGATTGCGGCAGCGAGGCCTGCAGCTGCGGCAGCAGCTTTTTAATGCCATCGACCACGGATATGACGTTGGCACCCGGCTGACGCTGGACGTTGATGATCACCGCCGGCGTCGTGTTCATCCAGGCGCCGAGTTTGTCGTTCTCGGCGCCGGACACGACATGCGCAACATCACCCAAATGCACCGGCGCGCCGTTTTTGTAGGCGATCACCAGGCCGAGATAAGCGTTGGGGTCCTGGATCTGGTCGTTGGCGTTGATGGTATAGGCACGCGACGGGCCGTCGAAATTGCCCTTGGGCGTGTTGACGTTGGCATTGGCGATGGTGGTGCGCAGTTCGTCGATATTGAGGCCGTAAGCGGCGAGCGCGCGCAAATCCGCCTGGACGCGTACCGCCGGCCGCTCGCCGCCGGCGATGCTGACCAGGCCGACGCCCGGCAGCTGCGAAATCTTCTGCGCCAGCCGCGTGTCGGCGAGGTCCTCGACCTGCGGCAGCGGCATGGTCGCCGAAGTCACCGCAAGGGTCAGCACCGGCGCGTCGGCGGGGTTGACCTTGGCGTAAATCGGCGGCGCCGGCAGGTCGGACGGCAGCAAATTGCCGGCGGCATTGATCGCCGCCTGGACTTCCTGTTCGGCGATGTCGAGGCTGATGTTGAGGCCGAACTGCAGCGTGATTACCGACGCACCGGTCGAGCTGGTCGATGACATCTGCACCAGGTTCGGCATCTGGCCGAACTGGACCTCGAGCGGCGCCGTGACCGACGAGGTCATCACGTCGGGCGAGGCGCCGGGATAGAACGTCGTCACCTCGATGGTCGGATAATCGACCTCGGGCAGCGCCGACAGCGGCAGGAAGCGGAAGGCGACCATGCCCACCAGCATGATCGCCGCCATGAGCAGCGAGGTAGCGACCGGCCGCAGGATGAACGGGCGTGACGGGCTGAGCGCCATGTCACCCAGCCACTGCGATCATGGGCGCGCCGGTGCGGCCGCGGCCGGAGGCGTCGACGCGGCCGTCGACCGCGAGCGCAAGTTGACCTTGGCGCCGTTCTTGAGCTTGTCCGCGCCGTCGACCACGACCGAATCGCCAGCCTGCAACCCCTTGAGAATCGAAACCGTTTCGCCCGCCGCCGGCCCCAAAGTCACTGGCCGCACCGACACCGTGTCGTCGGTGCCCACGACATAGACGAACGTGCCGGGCGCCCCGCGCTGGATGGCCGCGCTCGGAATCACGATGACGTTCTTGAGCGTGTCGACCGTGATGTGGATGTTGACAAACTGATTGGGAAACAAATTTTCCTCGGCGTTGGCGAACGAAGCGCGCAACTGGAACGTGCCGGTGCTGGTGTTGATCGTGTTGTCGACGCTGGCGAGCGTGCCGTCGGCAAGTTTGGTATTGCCGGTGCTGTCAAAGGCAGCGACCGGCAGCTTGACGCCGCCGCGACTGCCCTTGAGCACGGCTTCGAGATCGTCCTGAGGCAGCGAGAACAGCACCGAGATCGGCCGCATTTGGTTCAGAAGAACGAGGCCGTTGGTATCGGATGGAGTCACGTAATTTCCCGGATCGACCTGGCGTAGGCCGATGCGGCCGGCGACCGGCGCAATGATGTGACAGTAGGAGAGATTGACCTTCGCGGTTTCGACCGCCGCCTGATCGAGCTTCACCGTGCCTTCGAGCTGATGCACGGTCGCCGCCTGATCGTCATAGGTCTGCTTGGCGATCGAATCCTGCTTGATCAGGACGCCGTAGCGCGCAAAATCGACGCGCGCGCCGGCGAGCTGCGCCTGATCGCGATCGAGCTGGCCCTCGGCTTGGTCGAGCGCCGCTTGAAACGGGCGCGGATCGATTTGGGCGAGGAAATCGCCAACCTTGACCTCTTGCCCTTCGGTGAAGCCGACAGCGACGAGCTGGCCGCTCACCTGCGTACGCACCGTCACCGAGGCCAACGGCGTTACGGTTCCGAGGGCGGTATAGATTACCGGCATTTCACCGGTCGCTGCGGCCGACGCGACAACCGGCAAGGGTAGCACGGCGTGCGGTACGTTGCGCGGACGCAGCGCGATCCACAATCCGATGACGATCAATGCGGCGAGCACGACACCACCCCAGAACAGCGGCGGCCGTCCACGGAGATACCGTTCAAACATCGGCACCCCCGGTCGAGCCCGAAACGATCCGTGCGCCGCTCGTGTGCATCGTGCCCATCATTCCGGGATCCTGGAGATCGAGATGTCGGACCGATGCCCGTTCGGCCCCTTCTCGCGTACAACGTCAGGGTATAAAAACGCAGCAGGTTTTGGAAAGCTTTCGACCATGCACCGATCCCGTCGCAGATTGCGCCCATGGGTGAAGCGGCGAAATCCAGCCCGGAACCGCTCCCAAGATTATAGGCGTGCGCACCGGCGCCAATCCCCTGGAACAGCAGGGAAACAGCCGATTCTCGCGGCGCTCA
>Ga0187815_10001505_pt1 | contig 11029 bp, 10 predicted proteins | sample NC_S_5_FD_132962 | JGI IMG/M metagenome (GOLD analysis project Ga0187815, IMG submission 132962) | Wetland sediment microbial communities from Neuse River Estuary, North Carolina, USA - ASW-S_5 | ecosystem: Environmental > Aquatic > Freshwater > Wetlands > Sediment | place: USA: North Carolina...
CTGAGCGTGTTCGTCGGTGGTTGCGTGCTGCTCCTGTCGCTTGCGGGCGTTTGTTCGGCGCGTGCGGCGTCGTCTGTGTGGTGGGGTTTGACTTCGGCGGTGTGGCCGGCGCAGCTGCAGCCGGGTGGGACGGGCAAGATTGTCGTGACGGCTGAGAATCTTGGCTATAAGGATGCGGAAGGCGGTGTGCACCCGGTGGTCTTGAGGGACGTGCTGCCGACGGGGCTGGTGGTGCTCAAGAACGCCAAAGGCGCTCCGGAGATCGAAGCGCTGGCGGGTTTGCCGGGGGAGACAGCGAGCCTTGGGGGTCATACGCCGGTGGTGTGTTCGTTGCCGGCACCGCTTGAAGTGCTCTGTGAATACGCTGGTACGCTGCCGCCGTTTGAACAGATCGAACTCCGAGTTGGGGTCGAAGTGGGGGCGTCCTCGGTTGCGGCAAACGAAGTCAGTGTTTCGCAGGTGGGTGGGCAGGGTGGCTCGCTCGCGCGTGCGGTGCCGGTCGGTGTGGGGGAAACCGGTTTCGGCGCCGAAGACTTCGCGATGAACCTCGAAGAAGTGGGTGGTGAACCTACTTCGCAGGCGGGTAATCACCCGTTCCAGTTGACGACCGTGTCGGTGATCAATGTCGGCGCGGTCGCGAGCGACCCGAGGCACCAGGAGCCGGCCGGTTTGACGAAGGAGCTGAAGTTCGATCTGCCGCCGGGCTTGATCGGCAACCCGACGCCGTTCCCGCGTTGCTCGACCGCGCAGTTCGTCAAAGAAGAACAGGGAACCGAACACGATGAATGTGCGCCGGATACGGCGGTCGGGGTCGCGACGGTCACGTTCAGCTCACCTAACTTGGCGTATGAGACGAGGACGGTGCCGATGTTCAATCTCGATCCGCTTGTTGGTGAGCCGGCGCGGTTCGGGTTCGAAGTCACGGGTGTTGACGTGATACTCGATACCTCTGTGCGTACGGGCGAAGGCTATGGCGTGACAGTGACCGTCAATAATATCCCGGCGTCGACTGGGTTCATCGCGAGCAAGGTCACGTTCTGGGGGGTGCCGGGCAGCCCGTTGCACAACAGCGCGCGCGGCTGGAACTGTTTGTGGAACGAATACATGGGTCATCCGTGCACGCCGTTGGGTGAGAACCAGCCGCCCCCGTTGTTGTCGGTGCCGACGTCGTGTGTGGGGGAAATGCGCGCGAGCATGCAGGCCGACTCGTGGGTCGAACCGCACCCGGCGGATCCGATGCAACCAGCGTTGTTCCGTGAATACGGAATGGGCCGTTTGGACGGCTGCGACAGTTTGCAGTTCGAACCGTCGATCAAAGTCGTGCCGGATGTCTCTGAAGGATCGCGTGCGAGTGGGTTGCTGGCTGACGTTCACGTGCCCCAAACTTCCGTGTTGAACGCGGAATCGTTGTCCGAGTCGACGGTGAAGAACATCGTTGTCGCGTTGCCTGAAGGCGTCGCGGTGAACCCTTCGGGCGCGGGTGGCCTTGAAGCGTGCTCGGAGGGGCTTGCCGGGTTCACCGGCTTGACCGAACTAGAGCCGCAAGACGAACCGGGCGTGCAGACCGCTGGGTTCACCCCGACCCCACCGGAACTATTGGAAGCAGGCACGAGTTTCTGTCCTGAAGCATCGAAGATCGGGACGGTCAGGATCACCACGCCCCTGTTGCCGAACCCGATCACGGGCGCCGTGTACCTAGCGAGCGAGAACCAGAACCCGTTCGGGAGCCTGCTCGCCATGTATCTCGTTGCCACCGATCCCGTTTCAGGGACGGTGATCAAGCTCCCGGGCGAAGTCACGCTGAACCAGGCGACGGGACAGTTGACCGCGACGTTCGCGAACAATCCCGAGCTGCCGTTCGAAGACGCCGAACTGCACTTCTTCGGTGAAGAACGCGCGCCGCTCGCGACACCCGCACGGTGCGGGTCCTACACCACGCACGCGTCATTCACACCGTGGGACGGCAACGGTGCGGTGGCGGCGTCCTCGACGTTCAAGATCTCAAGCGGTCCGCACGGAGCGCCGTGTCCCGGCGCGACACTGCCGTTCTCCCCGTCGCTGACTGGCGGCACGACGAACATCAACGCGGGGTCGTTCTCGCCGCTAACGACGACCATCAGCCGCGAGGATGGCGAACAGGCTATGCAGTCGGTCAGCGTGCACATGCCGGCGGGGCTTTCCGGGCTGCTCTCCGGCGTGACGTTGTGCCCCGAATCGCAAGCCAACGAAGGGACGTGTCCGGCCTCAAGCCTGATCGGCGAAACGACGGTCTCCGCGGGTGTGGGCTCAGACTCGGTCAGCGTGAAGGGCGGCAAGGTCTACATCACCGAAAAATACGGGACGGCGCCATTCGGATTGTCGATCGTCAACCCGGTCAAGACCGGCCCGTTCGATCTGGAGCACGACACCTCAAAGCCGGGTGAATACATGCCTGCGTGCGACTGCGTCGTCGTGCGGGCCAAGATCGAAGTGGACCCGATCACTGCGGCGTTGACTGTCATCACCGATTCGTCGGGCCCGCACGCGATCCCGCACCTGATCGACGGCGTGCCCGTGCAGATCAAGGACGTCAACGTCTTGATCAACAGGCCCGGCTTCACGTTCAACCCGACCGACTGCAACCCCATGAAGATCGAAGGCCGGATCTCGGGCGCCGAAGGCGCCTCCGCGCCGGTCAGCGTACCGTTCCAGGTGACCAACTGCGCGGTGCTCGGGTTCAAACCGTCGTTCAAGGTTTCCACGTCCGGAAAGACCTCGCGGCAGAACGGCGCGAGCCTGCACGTCAAGCTGGCCTACCCGAAAGCCGCGTTCGGCAGCCAGGCGAACATCGGCTCGGTGAAGGTGGACCTGCCCAGGCAGTTGCCTTCGCGCCTGACGACACTGCAGAAGGCGTGCACGGAACAGCAGTTCGCGACCAACCCTGCCGCATGTTCCGCGGCGTCGAGGGTCGGGGCCGCCAAGGCGATCACGCCGCTGGTTCCCGTGCCGCTCGAAGGCCCAGCGTATTTCGTCAGCCACGGCGGAGCGAAGTTCCCCGAACTGATCGTGGTGCTCCAGGGCTACGGCGTGACGATCCAGCTGCACGGCGAAACGTTCATCAACAATGCCGGGATCACGAGCAGCACGTTCCACGCGATCCCCGACGCGCCCGTCGGCAGCTTCGAATTGACTCTTCCCGAGGGCCCCGACTCGGCTCTGGCGGCGAACGGAAACCTGTGCTCGACCGGCCGGACCGTGCTCGTCAAGCGCAAGGTCAAGGTCCGCTCCAAGGGCCGCACCCGCACGGTGACCCGCACCGTGCGCAAGACCATCGCCGGGATGGTCATGCCCACCGCGTTCACTGCCCAGAACGGGGCGGTAATCCACCAGAACACGCCGATCGAAGTCGCGGGATGTGTCAGGCACAAGGCGACTGCGAGTCGGCACAAGCACAAGAAATAGAGGTACAAGAGTCATGCCCTCCCGCGATGAGGGAGCCGGGACGCACAGGTTGCGTTCCGACCGCAACGGACCAGCCAGGGAGCAGCTTTCAGAGATCCAGCGCGCTCGCATACTTGCCGCGATGGTGGACGTCGCCTCGGAGCGCGGCGCCGGGAATGCCACCGTCGCGCATGTCGTCGCGCGCTCCGGCGTCTCGCGCCGCACGTTCTACGAGTTGTTCGCCGACCGCGAAGAGTGCTTCCTCGCCGCCTTCGACGACGTCGTGCGGCGGGTCGCCCTGGTCGTCGTCCCCGCATACGAGCGCCCGGGGCCCTGGCGCGCGAAGACGCGCTCAGCGCTCACCGCGCTGCTGGAGCTGCTCGACCGTGAGCCTGGCCTCGCCCGCCTGCTCATCGTCGAGACCTTGGGAGCCGGCCCCAAGGCCCTTGAGCGACGCCAGAACGTGCTTGCCCAAATAATCACAATCGTCGACCGGGGGCGAGCTGAGGCGAAGCGGGGCGAGGGTCCACCGCCGATCGCCGCCGAGGGGATCGTCGGCGGCGTCCTCTCGCTGATCCACTCCCGGCTGCTGGCGGGCGAAGGCCCGCTCGTCGAGCTCACGGGCCCGCTGATGGCGATGATCGTGCTTCCCTACCTCGGTCCCGCCGCCGCGCGCCGCGAGCTGTCGCGGCCTGCGCCGAAGCACAAGGCCGGCGTTTGGCGTGCGGCCGGCGATCCGCTGCGCGAGCTCGACATGCGCCTCACCTACCGCACGATCCGCGTGCTGCTCGCCGTCGGCGAGCTGGGTGGGCGGGGATCCCATCCGTCCAACCGGCAGGTCGCCGACGCCGCCGGCATCCGCGACCAGGGCCAGATCTCCAAGCTGCTCGCGCGCCTGGAGGGGCTCGGGCTGATCCGCAACGTCAGCGACCCCGCCGCGAAGGGCGAACCGAACGCGTGGGCGCTCACCGAGCGGGGGAGCGAGGTGCGGGCGGTGCTGTCGGTGTAGGGCTCTGCGACTACGCCGCGTGCTGCTCGGCTTCGCGGAGCAGGTTGGGGATGACCTCCTCCAATCTCTGTCCACGCTGCGCGGCGATCCGCACGAGTCGTTGGGCGTCCTCGCTGCTCACATTCACGACAGTCGTGACGAGGGCATCCGGGTCGCCTTCGTGGAACTCTACATCTCGCGGATCGACGGTCTCGAGGTAGGCGTCGAAGTCGCCGCGTTGGGGATCGGGATCTGTCCAGGAGTCCTTGGCCATGACTCTAATCCTTCAGGATAATACGCTCGCGCAACGTCGCCAGCCATCCGGTGACGATCAGCCACGTCGTGGGGTCGATGGTGGCCTCGATCACAACGGTGAGCGTCCGTCCGCCGTCGGTCCGTCCGATCAACAGGCGTCGATCCGAGCCCGACGGCACATCGCGCCGATTGCGGATGATGGCATGGCGGTTTCGCAGTAGCTGTTCGGTTTCTTGAGCCGAGATGCCTCTTGCGCCGAGCTTGTCAAGCGCCGCTGACGTCCGCAGCAGCTCGTGAACCCGCACGCGGGCCTTGGCGCCTCTTGGGCTCGGGGGCGTCTCCGGTGGTTCGGCCACGGCCATGCAAGGTAGTCGGCGCTTGGGACGGTTCTCGGCGCGGCCGGCGCAGCGTGCGTCGTGCGCGTACAACTCAGGGCGCGCGTGAGATGAACAGCGTCAGGTCGGTCCAGCTCGCCTGCTCGGGTCGAGCGGAAAGCTCCTGCGAGAGGGTGTCGAGGATGGCGCCGAACTCGCCGTGGTCGATTCCGACGACGATGCCAAGGCCCGCGTGTCGTCTCCCCGCCTCCGCCCACCGTCTTGCGATCACCGTGAAGTCCTTGACGTCGAACGTGATCATCACACGCGTCTCGCCGGCGGCGATTTCGAGAAGCTGTTCGTCCCCCAAGCCGTCCAGCTCGCGCTCTTCGGCCACGGCGCGCACGTCGTGGTCTTGGTCGCGCAAAGGCTGTCCGATGTATCGCCCTGAGATATGCGCGTCAAGGAGCAGTCGCACGCCTACCGACCTGACCTATACGCAGCCAGACCTGATCAGATCTTGACGCGACTGACGGTTATGAACGGGAACTCCCGTTCCAGCTGCTCCAGCGGCCGCCTGTTTTCGGCGATCGCTGCGTCGATCTCCTCAGGAAACTGCTTGTGGTAGTCGAGGGCCAGCTGGATCTGACGCTCACTCGCCGCGCCACCCTCTGCCATACGCTCGAGCGAGCCAATGTCCCGGTAGGCCTCGACGAGCTGCCACACGTCAAACGCGGTCCCCATCACCCAGGCGCGCCGATCCCAATCGGTGCCGCGAAAGGCGATCCCCGGGAACAGGCGCATGCGCAGCGCCTCGTCGGCGAGCGCCTCCACCACGGCGCCCTTGCTACGCCCCGTGCGCCGAGCCTCGCGTTCCACGAGGGTCTCCATGCTCTTTGAGATGCGCATGCTGAACGGCGCCGACTTGGTTGCCATGCCGTTATCGTAGCACGGAGATTACATCGTATTACCGGGTGTCCGGTCAGAACCGGATGCGGGGGAAGTAGCGGTGTGGGGTGTGCGTGGCTCGTCTCAGGCCCGTGCGGCCACGGCCACGCCCATCCGCTTCACCAGCAGCTTCGCGTCCCTCTCGGAGACCGTGCGCAGCTGGCCCTGGAAGGCGAGCTTCCAGTGCTCCGCCGGCCACTTGCGCACGTGCTCGAGCTTGCCGGCGAGCTCTTCCGCCGGTACCCACCCGTCCTCGTCCAGCACGATCTCCGGCTCGGTGGGAAAGCGCCACGGGTAGGCGTCCGCTTTGCCGGGACCCACGGCTCCGCCGCGTGTGCCCCCCGGCCACAGCTTCGTGCGGTCCTCGTACATCTCGCCGGTCACGACGATGCTGCCCGCGAACGCCATCACCTTCGTGAGGTACAACACGATCCGGTCCCCCGGCTCGATCTGCAGCGCCCGCGGGCGGTTGCGCTCCTTGATCCCGATCACCGAGAACCCGTGCTCGCGCGTGGCCTCGTGGTTTTCGGGCGAAGCCGTGAGGACCCAGGTGTGGGGGGTGGGGGTGGGCATCGGGCGGTGATTGTAGGTCGGACCTGGCGCGAACGGCGTTCAGTTGAGAAAGGGCGCCGGGCGTACCGGCTTGTCTGCCGGGTGCCCTTTGGGTGTGCCGGTGTCGGGAATGGCGAGCCTACGCTCGAATTCGTCCACGAGGCCGAGCAGGCCGACCGCTTCCCATGCGCGGTTGCGCCGGCCGACGGTGACCTGCTTAAGCACGCCGGCCGCATGGAGGTCGTTCATCGCCTTGTGGGCGGCGGTTGTTCGCGCTCCCGTCAGGGCGATCACCTGGTTCACGCGCAAGATTGGTTGAGCCGGCAGCGCTTGGATCAGCTTGCGAGCGGTACTGCCGCGGCGCGGATTGCCGGCTTGCGCGAGCCACTGTTCCTCGAGTTGGTCTACCTCATGGGCGAGCTGGCGAGCCGCGCGGCAGGCCTTGATCACAGTAAGCGCGAAGTCCAGATACCACGCGTCGGGGTCGCCGGCTCGATAGGCGGTGAGGCCGCGGATGTAAGCGTCGCTTTCGGTTGCGAGCACCAGCGACACCGGTGGCACGAAGCGCGGAGCAAGCGCTGCACGGCGATAGACGACATGGATCAGGCAACGGCCGGTGCGGCCGTTGCCATCGGGGAATGGGTGGATTGTCTCGAACTGGGCATGGGCGATCGCGGCCTGCAGCGTCGCAGACAGGCCGCGGCGGTTCATGAGCTCGGCGAGGTCGGCGAGCAGCCGCTTCACGTCGTCCGCGGGCGGTGGCACGAACGCGGCCCCACGCGGGTTGTAGTTGTTCCCTCCGATCCAGTTCTGGCTCGTGCGAACCACCCCGGCGATGCGGGCATCGCGCGTGTCCTGCATCAGCACGCGGTGCACGTCCACGATCGCCGCGGGAGTCAGTGTCGCCAGAGCAGAGGTGACCGTGATCGCGTGCTCCATCGCGGCGATGTTCGCCAAGATCGACTCGGCGCTCGCGTCGCGGTATTGATCGTCCTCCGCCACCGCTGCTCTGGCAAGTCGCCGGTGCGACATCACCAGGCCCTCGATGCGCGACGAGGCGACCGACTCCTGGCGCAGCAACTGGCGGGCCAGCGCCTCGAGGCCGGTCACGTTCGGAAGATCGTCGTTGAGCTCGCGTACGGCCTCGTCCGCCTCGTGCAGGACTCTTGAGACTGTGGCGGGCAGCGCCGGGTTCGTGTCCGCGATCTCCTCGGGCACGTAGGCTTCGTATTCGAAGGGCATGCTGAAGCGGGGATCCATCGGCAGCGACGGATCGGGCGTCCAACGGCGTGTGACGAAATGCCCCAAGTCGGACTAGCCTAGCGTCTTATGCCGACTTACGCAATAACTCGGACTAAGGGTAGGGGCTATTTCGGGTTATGCGGCAAACCCTCAAAAAGGTGTCGCGACGCTCACAGTGCAGGCAGCCGCCGCGCGGGCGGTGAGATCCGCTGCGTCTGCGCCACCCCGGCGCGCTTGCGGGTGGTCTTCGGCGCCTTCTTGACCGCGACCTGCCCGCTCGCCACTTCTTCGTTGCCCGCCAGGTCCCTCGCGCTGAGCGCCACCGAGTACACGCCCGCCTTCGAGGGCGTCACCCACAGCAGCCGCGGCCTCCCGCCTTCGACGGTCGCGGTGTTCGTCCACACCGTCTTTTCGCCGAGCTTGATCGTCATGCTCACGGTCGAGATCTTCGAGAGCTTCAGCTGCACACCGGCGCGTTCTTTGGTCTTCAGGCTCTGCGTCAGCAGTTCGATCGCGGGCGGCGTCTTCTCGTCTTCGCGGAAACGCTTGGCGGTGGCGCAGTAGATTTCGTCTCCGGGTATCTGCCCCGCGGTCGGGGTCAGCGGCTCGCCCTCGCTCGTGCGTTCGCACAGGTGTTCGAGGAATTCGGCGAGCAGCTCGTGGTAGCTGAGGTTCGATTCGCTGCTCTGGTCGTACATCGACCACGCGCCCGTGTCGTAGCGGGGCGCCTCCACCCGCGCCTCCGCGTCGCCGGCTTCGAACAGCTGCTGCCCCAGCGGGTCGCCCGTCAGCTTCGCGTATTCGTAGAGCCCCACGAGGCTCTGCACGAAGCCGTTGAGGATGCGCTCCTTCGGCGCGTAGGTGTACTCCAGGTAGTGCGCCCCCGCGGGTGTCGCCACCCTCGCGCCCGTCGAAGGCGCGGCCTTGAAGAGCCCGAGCGCCTGCTGCGCGGCTGTCAGGTACTGCGCTTCGTGCGTACTGTCCCACGCGCGCGCGAGCGCCTGCAGCGCGGTGCCCTGCGTGAGGCCGCTCGCCCAGGGCGGCGCGCCGCCGTCGAACTGGAACATGTACTCCCACACGATGCCCCCCGCGCGCTGGGTGGCGAGCGCAATCGCCTCATCCATCACTTCCCTCAGCGCCGTCGTCTGATGGGAGAGGTAGTACCCGTTCGCCTCCCCGAACGTCGCCAACCACTGGATCTCGACGCCCTGGCCCGGGTAGTACTCCCACACGAGCCGGCTCCCGGTGAAGCTCACGCGCTGGCTGCCCCCCAACAGCGCCTCAGTGGTCCACCACTGCCTGTTGCGTTCCACGGTCGCGAACACCACCGGCAGCCTCGACGCAATCAGCACCCCCCTCGCCGCCATCGCTTCGACGTTGGCCAGCACCGCGCCCAGTTCCTGCCTGCGCGTGCCCGACAGCCTCCGCAGCGAGCTCTTCGCGGCCGCGTATGCGCCCTCGTACTGCCTGTAGGCGCTTTCGCCTATGGACCCGCTTCGCTCGAGCCGCTGCAGGGCGGCCGTCACGGTGATGCGGCCCCTCCCTCCCGCAGCCGGCGCCGCCGCGCACACGGGCGTCACAACACACAGGCTCGTCACAACGATCCCGAGCGCGAGCGCCCACCATGTCGGGGGGCGCCCTGAAGGGCGCAGGCGGGCGCGCAAGGGCTGGACCGCCGTCGCCGGCGCGCGCAATGGCTTCGCGGGCATTCGCCTGATGCTAGGCTCATGCGCGTCCGGTCTTGCAGCGTGCGTTGCATCGCGCCGGCCGGGTCTCAACGTTGAGGGCACTCCTGAAGAACACCACTCTCCGTGCGGCAGTTGCGCTGCTCGCCCTGTTCGCGTGCGTCTGCCTGCTCTCGGCCTGCTCCGGCTCCTCCGGCAGCGCCCAGTCGCTGCTGAACGACACGTTCTCCGGGCACACGCCGATCGAAAGCGGCGACGTCAACCTCTCGTTCGCCGTCTCCGCCGCCGGCTCGAACACTGCCACCAAGCCGCTCTCCGTGCGCCTCTCGGGCCCGTTCCAGAACGCCGGCGCCGGCAAGCTCCCGCGCTTCGCCCTGCATCTCGACCTGAGCGCGGCGGGCCATGCGCTGGGCGCCGGCGCCACCTCGACCGGATCGGCGCTCTACGTCGAGCTTGCCGGCACCTGGTTCTCCACTCCCCAGAGCACCTACAGGGCGCTCGAAGAGGGCTACGCGCAGGCCACCAAGTCGGCGTCCACAGCCAAGGTTCGCTCGACGTTCGCATCGCTCGGGATCGACCCCGCCCGATGGCTGTCGAACCCCACGAAGGCGGGCGCCGCGACGATCTCCGGAGTCTCGACGATCCACCTCACCGCGAACGTGAACGTCCCGGCGTTCCTCGCCGACGTCTCCAAACTCTCCCAGGCGGGCAGCGCGCTCGGCCTCGCCTCACCGGTCCCCGGCGGTGGCGGCTCGCTCTCGCCGGCCGTCGTCACGGAACTGGCCAAATCGATCAAGTCGGCGCACGTGGACGTATACACCGGCAAGGACGACCATCTGCTGCGCCGGCTCGAAGTGTCCGCGACCGTCTCGGGCACGCCGCAGACGCAAACGCTGCTCGGCGGGCTGAGCGGCGCCGAGGTCAAGGTGCTGCTCGAATTCTCGGGGCTCAACAAGTCGCAGACGATCGTCGCGCCGAGCAATCCCCAGCCCTCCTCGCAACTGCTCCCGGCGTTGCAACAGCTGGTGGGGGTGCTTCAGGGCGTCGGCGGGTCGAGTTCGTCGAGCGTTCGCTGAACCTCTGACTCGACGTCCATCGGCTCTTCGCCGCTGCGCACCCTGCGTTCGTTGCGCGCCGTCACGAGCTGGCGCACCTCTTCGGTGAGGCCCGCGTCGTGTCTGCCGATCGGCGCACCGCCCGCCGGCTGCTCGAGCAGCGCCAGCTCCGCGTCGATGTCGAGCGCCTCGCCGCCCCCCCGCACCTGCCGGTCGCTGCGCGCCTGCAGCATCTGGCGGATCTCCTGCTCGCGCTCGGCTTGCGCCAGCGGCGAGCTCGCGGGCGGCGCGCTCGACCCGTCCGGCGAGAGCCCGCCCTCGCCGATCTTGTCGTAGAGGCTCCCACCCGCCAAAAACGACCCCACGCCGGCGAGCACGAACAGCACGATCGCGCCGACCACCACGAGCGTGAACGGTTCCATCGCCTGATTGTGGCCCACTTCGCTAGTCTTGGGTACGCCCAAGATTGACTGACCAGTCAATCTATTACCCGCGTCACGCCTTAGGAGAGCACCAGACCATGGTCGATTTCACGCTGACCGACGAGCAGAAGAACCTGCGCGAGATGGC
>Ga0187815_10001506_pt1 | contig 11022 bp, 8 predicted proteins | sample NC_S_5_FD_132962 | JGI IMG/M metagenome (GOLD analysis project Ga0187815, IMG submission 132962) | Wetland sediment microbial communities from Neuse River Estuary, North Carolina, USA - ASW-S_5 | ecosystem: Environmental > Aquatic > Freshwater > Wetlands > Sediment | place: USA: North Carolina...
CGCCGGCGGTTGCGAGCGTTTCGACCACGCGCCCGACTTCAGCGTCATATTCCTCTTTTGTGCAACCCGCAAAGCAAGGCGCCAAGCACATCTTCATCTCGGAATAAATGCAACCAGGAAAGGAGGGGTCGCGGCGAATCTTGATCTGGCACCGGCGAATCTTGAAAAGATCGAGGAAACGTTCCGCAAATGATTCTGCGATGCGCCTCGATGCGAATGGCCCAACGTAAAATCCGCCGTCACCGCGGATATTTCGAGTGGCATAGCAGCGCGGGTATTCGTTCTTTAGGTTCACCTTCAGCACAGCGGGTCCGCGAAGCCGCATAATTGCCCGATAGCGCTGCGGAAAATACGCGCGCGCCTGCTCGTAAAGGCTGAGCGTCTGCTCGAATTTCGAACCCGTTGCCCGATACCGAAACCGGGCTGCGACCCCGCGGAGGTTCAAACGCTTCAAAAGCGTCTCGGGAACGCGCAGTAAACGTTCGGCGGCCCGGCGAATATCGGCCGTACGCGCCAGGTAAGGTTGCGCGCCCGGCTCTTTCATCTCGATTAGGAATACACCCGGGCGAGAAGGCAGCGCGTCGAAAAAATCAGTTTCGCAAGCCGGATCGAATTCTTGTCCGCAATCGAGTGGCAGCACTCAACAAGAATACATGGTGAGAAACCATAGTTAAACACAGATGAACGCCGATGGAAACGGCTGGGAGAACTACGCCTCATCGTACGATTTCGTGGCTACGAATAACTCTTGAGCACCCAGGAGGCGATGACGAGGCGCTGAATCTCGCTCGTCCCTTCATAAATCTCGGTGATGCGAGCGTCGCGATAAGCCCGCTCGACTGGATATTCGCGGCTGTACCCGTAACCGCCGTGAATCTGAATGGCCTTGTGAGCGACGCGGGAGGCCATCTCGCTCGCGAAAAGCTTGGCGATGGAAGCCTCCATGGTGAATCGTGCGCCGGAATCCTGTTTCCATGCGGCCCGGCGGGCGAGCAGACGAGCCGCGTCAATTTCGGTGGCCATATCTGCCAGCATGAACTGAATAGCCTGAAAGTCCGCGATGGGATGGCCAAACGCCTGGCGCTGCTGGGCGTACGAGAGCGCCGCTTCGAAGGCCCCTTGCGCGATGCCCGTCGCTTGCGCCGCAATTCCGATACGGCCGGCATCGAGCGTCGCAAGGGCAATTTTGTACCCCTCGCCTTCCCGCCCAATTCGGTTCTCGGCGGGCGCTTCGCAGTCTGTAAACGAGAGTTCGGTGCAAGCCGTCGCGTTGATTCCCAACTTCTTCTCTTCTTTGCCGACCGCGAATCCGGGCGTTCCCTTCTCAACGATCAACGCCGTGATCCCTTTTTCGCGGTCCTCGGGGCGCGTGTTGACGTACACAATCGCCGCATCCGCAGCCCCGCCATTCGTGATCCACGCTTTCGTCCCGTTCACGATGTACCGATCACCCTTGAGAACCGCCTTGGTGGCCAGCGCTGCCGCATTCGATCCCGCCTGCGGCTCGGTCAGGGCGTAACAGCCGATCTTTTCCCCGCGCGCGAACGGCGTCAGGAATCTTTTCTTCTGTTCTTCCGTCCCAAATTGCTCAACCGGATGGCAGAAAAGCGAATTCTGCACCGACAGGATTACGCCTGTGGACGCGCACACACGCGAAATCTCTTCGATCACGATTTCATAGGAAACGTGGTCCATTCCCGCGCCGCCATACTCTTCGGGCACGGCGATGCCTGTCAGGCCCAGTTCCGCGGCCTTTCTTATAGTTTCGCGCGGAAAGCGGCCGGTCTCGTCGAGTTCCTTGGCGAGCGGCTTTACTTCCGCTTCCGCGAACTCTCGCACGCTGCGCTGGAGCAGTTGTTGTTCCTCAGTGAGTTGGAGATTCACGATAGTTTTCGGTGATGATCAGCGATCAAGGACGACAACCAACACCATGATTCTAGGATGCTTCGCGATTCTTCGTAAAGAGCAATCCAGTCTCGCGAAACCTGGCCAGCTTGCTGTCGATTCGTAACTGGCAGCTAGATCCCGATAGTCGGCCCGTGCTGAAGGCCCTGCGATCAGACTCACCGGGTCATCGACTCTGCAGCGGTGCGAGAAGACTGCGGAAGTAACACGACAGAGCGGCAGTTGCTGCAGAAACGGCTCGTCTTGATGTCGATCCATTCGACCGAATGCGAAGAGGCCATCACGCATTCGTGATCGCCGCAATGCGTAAGGCCGAAAGTGTGGCCGAGTTCATGGACGACCTCTTTCATCAGGCGCTCTCGCAAAAGTGGCGCGTCCGGAGGCAAACCATAGAACTCCTGTCGAAGCCTATGAGCCGAGACAACAGCGCACGGACCTGTCAGTTGCGCCTCACCGAACACGAAGGTGAGGATGGGAATGTACAGGTCGAAGCAGGTAACGCCAAGAAGGCGTGAACCGGACGGCACGACGCGGCGCGTCAATCGCGCAAGAATCTCCGTCGAACAGTACTGCCGCCGATTTGAGTTGAACGCGTAGGAAGGCTCAGGGTCGGCGGGCAAGACGTCGCAGGCTGCCCGGAATTCCGCCGGTAATTTCGCGCCAAGCTCGTCGAGCAAATCGCCTGGCACTTCGCCCAAGGGCAGAAGCTGAATTCGGTTCACTGCGAATTCGCCGTAACTTTCTTCCATCCATACTTCTTCAGTTTGTTGTGCAGCGTGACCCGGTCGATGTCCAGGACTTCCGCAGCGAGCGTCTGGTTCCCTTTGCACTCTTCAAGAACTCCAAGGATGTGGGCGCGCTCGACGTCGTCAAGCGTGCGGCCCTGAGTTTCCTCAGCGGGCCGCTTCAGCGAGAAATCCTGTTCCCGCAATTCGAGATCTCGTGCCACAACCATGGCGCGTTCAACGGCGTTTTCCAGTTCACGCACGTTGCCCGGCCAATCCTGATGAACGAGAAGCGCCATGGCTTCAGGCGATACGCGAATGACACGCTTGTTCATCGAGGCGGCGAACTTGTGCACGAAATGATCGGCGAGAAGAGGAATGTCCTCCTTCCGTTCGTGCAGCGGCGGCAGTTGAATCTGGAAAACATTCAAGCGGTAGTACAAGTCAGGGCGGAATTTCCCCTCTTCGATCAGAGTCTCGAGCTTCTTGTTTGTGGCCGCGATGCAGCGAAAGTCGACATGGAGCGGGCGGTTGTTGCCCACGCGCGTGATCTCGCGTTCCTGCAGAACGCGCAGGAGATCCGTCTGAGTTTTGAGGCTGATGTCGCCGATCTCGTCCAGGAAGACGGAGCCTCCTTCGGCCACCTCAAAGCTGCCTTTCTTTCGGTATTGCGCGCCGGTAAACGCGCCCTTCTCGTGGCCAAACAGCTCGCTTTCAAGGAGGCTCTCGGTAAGCGCGCCGCAATGAATGACGACCAATGGATTGTACCGGCGCGGACTTGCAGCATGAATTGCCCGCGCAACCAACTCCTTCCCTGTGCCGCTTTCCCCCGTTACCAACACCGTGGCGTCTGTCGGGCCTACGGTCTCGATCGCGGTGAGAACGCGCCGCATGGCCGCGCTCTGCCCCACGAGTTCCTGGGGCCTGGAAACGGCAGCCACCGTCTCGCGCAAACGGACATTTTCGCGTTCTAGTCCCTTGTGGGCCAGTGCGTTGCGCACAGTGTGGGCGATATCGTCAGGATCGAAAGGCTTCGTCACGTAGTCATAAGCGCCGTTCTTCAATGCAGTGACCGCCGTTTCGACTGAGGCATAGCCGGTCATGATGATGACGATCAAGTCTGGATCGATCTCTTTCATCCGCCGCTGCAGATCGATTCCATCGGTGCCGGGCATCTTGATGTCGACCAAGGCCACATCGAAATGGCGCTCGGCCAATGCAGCCAGCGCCGCGCTGGCGCTGTCGACGGTACTGATTTCGTAGTTCTCCTCGCGAAACCATTTCCCAAGCGAGTCGCGCACGATGAGTTCGTCGTCCACGATCAACAGATTCGGTTTGTTGTCCACGTCAAATCCTCCCTTACGCGGCGCGTGGCGTGTGTGCAGAAGAACCGCTGACCCCATTCACCGGCAAAGTAATGTTGAACAGCGACCCGCGCCCGGGTTCAGAAGCCACTTCGATTCTGCCTTGGTGCCGCTCGACGATGTTTCGGCTGATGGCCAGCCCTAGGCCCAGGCCATGTCCTCTTTCTTTCGTGGTGAAGAACGGCTCGAACAGGTTAGGCAAAAGGTCCGCTGGAATCCCGACCCCGTTGTCCTGCACCTGAATCTGGACCGCCGACGAATCCGGGGTGCGCCTCGTGCGCAGCGTCAGGTTGCCGCCCCCGCGCATAGCGTCGATCGCATTCATCATCAGGGAGACGACTACTTGCTCGATCTGTGCCGGGTCGCATCGCACCGGCGTTAGATCGAGCGCGAGATCCAGGTGGAGTTCCACGCCGCCAAGCTCAAGTTGGTGGTGCACGAGGCGTACGCTGCGATCCACGACCGCATTCAGGTCCGCAGGCTCATAATTCATGGGGTTCGAACGCGCGAACGTCATCAGGTTTCTCAGGATTTCCCCGCAACGCCGGCTCTCCTGCTCGATCAAATCAAGCGAGCTAAGGGTCTCGGCTTGTTTTTCGCCGCCCTCCCGCGCGTATTGCTTCTTCAACAATTTCGCGTAGGTGAGAATTCCTGCGAGCGGATTATTGATTTCGTGGGCTACTACAGCGGCAAGTTTCCCGATGGAGGCCATCTTTTCGACCTGCAGCATTTGCTCGTAGGCGCGGTTGAGTTCGAGCGTCTTCTGCGCGACGCGGCCCTCCAAGCCTTTGTTTGCTGCTTCGATCTCCGCTTGCGCATCGCGGAGTTGCCGGATCATCGTGTTGAACGAGTCTGCCAATCCCGCCAGTTCGTCGCTTGTTTCGATTGGCAACTGATACCCGAGGTCGCCCGAAGCGACATGTTCCGTCCCTTCTTTCAGAGCTTTTAGCGGGCCGTGCACAACCTTCCAGATGAACAGCGCAATCAGGGCCGAGGTCACTAGCAGCACGAGAACGGTATAAACAACCATTTGGCGCCTGACTTCGGCAAGATTGGCGTCTGTGGCTTTCAACGAAAGGTTTGTGTCCAACACGCCCAGTATTTTCTGGGTCGCGGGATGCGCGTGACATGCAGCGGTCGAACAGGAGGGAGAGTTCTCGATCGGATTGATGATTCCAAGAGCGCGTTCACCGCTGGGAAGAAGATAGGTTCGAAAACGGTCGGGGCGGTCCAAATGCGTGAGCGGCTGCGACTGGCTGTGGCATCCGTAGCATGCTTCCGTCCGTTTATCGACGAATGTGTTCGTCTCCGTCGAATCGGACGAAAAGCTGATCCGCCCTTCCTGATTGATGATGCGGATGCGCACCATGCCGGGTTCGTTCCCGATTTCCGTAATCAGGTGATACAGCCCGTCCCGCTCGTTCCGCAGCATGTAATAGGAGGCATCCCGCTTGATGACGTCGCTTACGCGTTCCGCGCTGGCCAGCGTGTTCTTCTCCAGTTGCTGGCGGTGCAGGCGAATGTTCAAATAACCCAGAAGGCCAAAGAGCAGAATCATGGGGGGAATGAGCAGGACGATCAGTTTCGCGCTGAGGCTACGCAGTTTGTGAACGTGGATTCCCTCACCGGCGGGGTTGCAATCAGGTTCGGGCATGGGTGAGCTCGATCAACGAAGGTTGCGGTTCTGGCTCGAGCCTCCGTTGCGCCGGCGGGAAAATTGGTAGGTACTTCACCGCCAACCCAAAGATCACAAAGGCCGCGGCGACAATGCTGGCTGTGACGGCGATTTCCGTCCAACGCGGTATGTAACGCAGGCCCGCGGAAGTCTCCATGCCTGTAATGCTCACGTTCAAACGGTTCGCGATAAACCCCAGGACCACAAGTACTGCTGACACGTACAGCCCGCGCGCACTCTCGCGCACCTTGGGAATCAGCAAAAGAGCGATGGGCAACAACAGCCCGATAAACGCTTCGAGGTAGAAAAGATCGGTCTCGTAACCGGGGTGGGCGAGAAGCTTCAGCACCGCGCGTTCATGCAAGTCCTGAAAGCGCAGCACGGCGTAAACAGCAAGAACGACCAACAGCGTTCGGCCGAGCTTCACCAGCAACGAGAGTTCGAGCTGCTTTCCAAAAACTCTGGCGCTGATCGAGGATTCGAAAATCGTCATGGCCAAGCCCACGCAAATTGCCGAAAGGAAAAAGAAGATGGGGAGAAGCGGGCTGTACCACAGCGGGTGAAGTTTGTGGGGAACAATCAGATACAAGCTGCCCAGCGAGGATTGGTGCAACATCGAAAGAAGCACGCCCGCGATGACCAGCGGAACCGAAATCGCGTGCTGAATGCGTAGGAGGGTTTTGAGGCGGAGGCGTTCGAAGATTACGGGGCCGAACTCGAGCGCGAGCACTGTCGTATAAAGCGTCACGCACCAAGCCACCTCAAACATCACAGACCGCGGGTTCCACATCACAAGCGGGTGCCAAATACGGTATCCGCGGCCAAGATCGAAGAGCAACGCAATCACGACGAGAACATAGCCAAGGAACGCGGTCAGAATTGCCGGCCGCACGATGGGCCTGAACTCCTTGAGGTTGAAAATGTAAACGGTGGCAGTCAAGGTGAAGCCGCCTGCGGCCATCATCACCCCGCACAGAACGTCGAAGCCGATCCACAATCCCCAAGGGAAGGAATCGCTCAGGTTTGTTGTGGCGCCCAATCCTCGTGAGAAGCGAAGGATGGTCGCGTAAAGACCGGCGGCGAAGATGATCGCCAGTACCACTCGCCAAAACGTCACCTTGGGCTTGTACATGTTCGATCCCTCTTCACTTTTGGGTTTCACCCGCGGTCACCAAGGGCTTCGGCGCAGGTTTTCCCTCTGCGGCGGCGACTTCGATGCTCCGGTTTCTGATCCACCAGATACCACCCAAGAGAACGGCTCCCAGAGTGACGAGGTCCGGAATGTGCGATAGGACGCGATAGGTCAGCAGGGGCATCGATTGGCTGGGGAGGGTGGTGGGGTCCGGATAACCAAATCCTGCGACCGGAATGGCCGACATCAAAAGAACTGAAGTGCCTCCAACTTCATTCAAGCCGTAGATACCGCCAGCGTACTGTCCTGGGTTCTTCGCAAAACGATCGCGCCCCTCCGCGAGTAGCGCGTCGCGGTCGCCAAACTTCGTTGCGCCGGTGGGACAGGCCTCCGCGCAAGCCGTTTGTTTTCCGGCAGCTACACGATCCGCGCACATGTCGCACTTCCTCACCCGCGGAAGCAACGCGTTCCACTCATACTTGGGCACGCTAAACGGGCACGCCATCATGCAGTAGCGGCAGCCGATGCATCGCGATTCGTCATAAACCACCGGGCCATCTGCAGTCTTTCGCAGTGCCGCCACCGGACAGACCGAAGCGCAGGTGGGATCTTGGCAATTCATGCACAAGCGGCGCATGAATTTGTCTCCGCGCGTGAGGATCGCAGTGAATTTGTGCGCGGACTGCTTTTCTTCCGCAGCAATCGCATCTGTGTAGGGAAGATGGTTTCGTTCCGCGCAAGCCCTCTCACAGTTCTTGCAGCCGATGCACATCGTTGCGTCGTAAAGGATTGCCCTGCTCATAGGCTCCTCACAATGCGGGCAGGATGGGTGAGGGTTGAAATCGGAGGCTTCGAGCGCAAGTGCGGCTGGAGGCTAGATGGATAATTCAACACACTGAGCGGGGGCTCGCGAAGGAGCGGCGGCAGGTTGCTGAAAGTTTCAACGCGCACTGGAAACTCCAGACGTGTTTCTCATCTAATGGTGGAGCTTCCTCAATCTCGCTGACTGTGATTAGGGTCACTTCTGACCGTATTGCGGCTCACCCCTCCTTAGAGCCGCTTCAGCTTGTATTCAAAGGAGTTGGCCAGTCCGTGATTCAGGACGGGCCGGGAGCACGACTTAAGTTTGCGGGCCTTGGGTTAGCCCAAGGCGTTCTAGGTCAGGAAGAATTCGTGGGTTAGCTCAGTCCAGTTTTGCTCACTCAGGTGTGCCGCAATATCGCTGACCGCATTGCCCCCGTCCTGAGCCACCGCTCCAGCGAGCGCGGGCATCTTCGCGCGGAGGCGAGCAGCGGCTTCTGCCATCCAGCGCCGGGCGATGTCGCCGCCGAGCAGGTTGCGGAAATTCGTCTGTGCATCCGGGGACATGACCGCCACCAGCCAGCCCGCGGCATAGGGATCGCGGCATACCAAGCCGGGGTCTTTCGTAAGTTCTTCGTTTACATCGGCGATCTCGCCCTCGATTGGCGAAACCAGCTCGGCTTTTTGGCCATCCCTTAGCACCGTCGCGATTTTCTGGCCCTGACGGATCCAACGGCCGCGCTTCGGCAGAAGAACAGCGTCACACTTGCCGATCAGCTTGACGGCAAAATCGTCGAGGCCTGCGCGAACCAGGGTCGGGCTTTCCTGCAAAGCCCAGGTATGCCCGGGGTGGTAGCGGAGGTTATCCGGCAGCTCGAAACCGGAAACTGAACTGGACCGGGGCCTTGCGGGACGAGCCAACTCCTGCACAGGTTCAGTCACGGGCACGCTGACACGTTTGCGGCTGCGGAAATAGTCGATGGTCAGGAATATGACGACGGTAGCAAGAACCAGGATGACAGTCATGGGAAACCTCCTGCGGCGCCTGTGGCGTCGCTTCCAAAAGCGATAAGGGCAAGCAGTTGACCAACTGGGAGAGGGCTCGCCCGAGTTTTCTAACCCACTCTGTCTCCATGTGTTAGCGGGCACTGTGCAGAAAATATGCCATGCGATGATTTCTGTGTTTTGGTGAAAACCGCAACAGCCGATTCAGCACGCGTGAAGTGTGGGATGCGTATCGTGTGCTAGATGCAGGGGATAGGTGAGGCGAGCGCTGCGATGCAAATTTCATCGGCGCTTGTAAAGGAATTCAGCGTTCGCCAATCGTGGCGCAGGTTCCGGGTTAGAACTGCGCCTTCGCTAGGCATTTTTCTTTCAGTTTGGGGAGTCCTATTTTTGGCGGAAAGGGGTGGGATTTGGCGAGCTGACGCGGCTGTGGCGAATGAAAAGCGAACAAAAACCTGCTGCAACTCTATTCCCAACGGTAAGGGTAAAAGCACTTAGAACAGGGAATTCTGGCAATGGAGCAGTGACGAGTAATCTCACAGAGCCGGAACGGGGTGACGAGCGAAGAGAGATCCCTCGGCTCGTCCGCCCCGGCGGACTCGCTCGGGATGACAAAGCGCCGGTGGGGACGCCCCCAACTCGTCCACCTCAGGGGGCACTCGCTCGGGTCCGGTGTAGGGAATCCGGTGCAGTCGAGCGGACTCCTGAGCCAGAGATGGTCGGCCCTCGGACCCGACGCGAGTGACGGGTGTCCGGTTTGCCCGTGATCCAGGTGGAACAATCGCTGCTGATTGTGGCGGAGGCTGACGCAGCACTAACGCGCAGCCGCCATCACCTTGGACGGAGCGGGGCGAGAACGCAATAACTCTTGGCACTGCAGCACGACATCCGCCAGTAAGATCGAAAACGCCAGGCAAACCCACAGCGTTGTCTCAATAGCCGCAGGACCGAGTTTCTCCAGTCCGGTTACGCCGAGGATTACACGTGCTCCCATGAACACCAAAGGACCCACCACAAAGCTGCGAGTCATCCATTGGCGATGCTGTTCAACCTTGCCTTTCAGGATGAATGCTAAGGCGATGCCGGTGGTCATCATCCACAGGATGCCGTGTGTCGCAGAGGCCATGGTGAACGACCGCGGGATCCGCTCTTCAAAAAACGTGATATAGATTCCGAGCGGACCGGCGATGAACGCGCCCGCGACATAAATCCTGCCCACAACACGATGCAGTCTTAGGCAGCGCTGCCGGATCCGATCCGAAAACTGTAGTGGGGCCAGCAGGAGCGCACATGCTCCGGCCAATCCATGCGCCAACAGCCACCACTTGAATGGCTCGTAGTGGTGCCACACTGGGTCGCGCGGGTTGACGAGAAAACTCTCGTTATGGCCAAGCACATACACAAACATCAATCCAATCAAACCAAACGCCAAGTACTTCAGTTTCAAGAAAGACGAGCTTTGTGTTCCAGCGGACGTAGTCGGCACGGAGCCCTCCGGGGCGAAATAAGAGCGAGTTTCTGAAGGGTGTTCATCGCTCCCCGCCCAACGCTTGATCGCATCGTGCCCCCTTTTCGGCTCATTGGAAATGGAGGAAACCTGAAGAATTCTGTAGGCCATGTGTAGGTGTGTAGAGGAAGCACAAGTCCCGAAGCTTTGCCGTACTTGCCGAGGAAGGTGGCGGGCGATGTAGAATCTAGCATCTTCTTACTGGAGCGCCGCTCTGTCCCTGGACCTTATCAAATTCGAGGACTTCGAACTGGACCCGCCCAACTATTGCTTGCGTCGCTCCGGTGCGAATTTGAAACTGGAGCGCATTCCCCTGGAACTCTTGCTCCTCTTGGCAAGCCGGGCGGGTGATTTGGTCACGCGGGAAGAGATCATTGAAAAACTGTGGGGCAAGAATACCTATCTCGATGCGGAAAATGCTATCAATACGGCTATCCGAAAGATTCGCGTGGCACTCGACGACGATCCCACCCAACCTCGCTTCGTACAAACGGTAACAGGAAGGGGATATCGATTCATAGCGCGGGTGGCCGGCCAGAGTAAACCAGCCACTCAGGAGGGACGAGACACCGCGGAAGCTGTACCAGCGAAAATGGGCCCAAGCGGGCTGACCAAGAACCATCTTCCCAAAGCCGGCACTGACCTGAAGCGTCTCGTCCCAATAATAACGACTGCCTTGATCGGCCTTGCGGTTCTCGGCTTCGTGTTCATGCGTCCGATCCCTAAGCTTCGTGCGTCGAACTACCTTAAGATTACGAACGACGGTCAAGCGAAAGCAGGGCCTTTACTGACAGACGGGCTGCGGCTCTACTTCTCAGAAGGATCCGTAAATCATCGAGCGCTCGCTCAGGTGTCGGCATCGGGCGGAGAGACGTCGGTGCTCTCGAACTTCCTTGAAAATCCCGGCC
>Ga0187815_10001508_pt1 | contig 10997 bp, 12 predicted proteins | sample NC_S_5_FD_132962 | JGI IMG/M metagenome (GOLD analysis project Ga0187815, IMG submission 132962) | Wetland sediment microbial communities from Neuse River Estuary, North Carolina, USA - ASW-S_5 | ecosystem: Environmental > Aquatic > Freshwater > Wetlands > Sediment | place: USA: North Carolina...
GCTGATTGCCGATAGCTTATAGAATCCTGGAGCCAGGCAGACCGTGATGCTTTCCATCCGTTTCCATCGCTGGGCGATCGCCGCGCTCACCGTTTCCGCGCTGGCGTTGCCCGGCCATGTGCTGGCTCAGACCCCGGAGCATCCGACCGACAGCGCGGCGCAGTTTCCGACCAAGCATGACCTGAAATCGATGACGACGGCCGGCAGCTATCTCGCCGCGCGCCACGCCAGCGTGGAGCGCGACGCCGGGGCGGCCGCGGCCTTCTACCGCTCGGCGCTGCGCACCGATCCCAAGAACAACGAACTGCTCGACCGCGCCTTCATCTCCTCGCTCGCCGACGGCGACATCGACGAGGCGGTCAAGCTCGCCGACCGCATCCTGACCCAGGACAAGTCCAACCGCGTGGCGCGCCTCGTGGTCGGCGTGCGCGATATCAAGCAGAAGAAATATTCAACCGCGCAGGTCAACATCAACCAGTCAATCCGCGGGCCGATCACCGACCTCGTCGCGACACTGCTCTCGGCCTGGGCGAGCTTCGGTGCCGGCGACTCGAAGGCGGCGATCGCCAATATCGACAAGCTGACCGGGCCGGAATGGTATCCGATCTTCAAGGACCTGCACGCCGGCATGATCATGGAGCTGGCGAACCGCGAGAAGGATGCGGGCGTTCGGCTCGAACGCGCCTACAAGCTCGATGATTCCATGCTGCGCGTGGTCGATGCCGATGCGCGCTGGACCTCGCGCAACAAGGATAGCGCGGCGGCCGCCGCGATCTACGAAGCGTTCGACAAGAAGCTGCCGCGGCATCCTCTCGTGCAGGAAGGCCTGCGCGAGGTTCGCGCCGGCAAGAAGCTGCCGCCGCTGGTCGATTCCGCGCAGGCCGGCGCGGCCGAAGCCCTCTACGGCATCGGTGCCACCCTGACTCGCCGTGGCGGCGAGGACTTGGCGCTGGTCTACCTTCAGCTCTCCCTGTATCTCTCGCCCAGCCACCCGATGGCGCTGCTGTCGCTCGCCGATCTCTATGAGTCGGTGAAAAAGCCGGCGATGGCGATCAAGGTCTATGAGCGCGTGCCGGCGAATTCGCCGCTGAAGCGCAATGCGCAGATCCAGCTCGCGACCAATCTCGATGCCGTCGATCGCAGCGAGGAGGGGATCAAGATCCTCAAGGAAGTCATCGACCAGGCGCCGAAGGACATCGAGGCCATCATGGCGCTCGGCAATATCGAGCGCGGTCGCAAGAAGTTCGCGGATTGCGCGGTGACCTATTCCAAGGGCATCGATGCCATGCCGGCGAGCGCCGAGAAGAATGCCTGGGTCACCTATTACTACCGCGGCATCTGCGAGGAGCGCTCCAAGCAGTGGGCCAAGGCCGAGGCCGACATGCGCAAGGCGCTCGACTTGCAGCCCGAGCAGCCGCATGTGCTGAACTATCTCGGCTATTCCTGGATCGACCAGGGCGTCAATCTCGACGAAGGCATGAAGATGATCAAGCGCGCGGTCGATCAGCGCCCCGACGACGGCTATATCGTCGACTCGCTCGGCTGGGCCTATTACCGCATCGGCAACTACGAGGATGCGGTGAAGCATCTGGAGCGCGCCATCGATCTCAAGCCGGAAGATCCGACGATCAACGACCACCTCGGCGACGCCTATTGGCGCGTCGGACGGACGCTGGAAGCCAAATTCCAGTGGCAGCATGCGCGCGATCTCAAGCCGGAGCCGGAAGAGCTGCCCAAGATCGAAGCCAAGATCCAGAACGGCCTGCCCGATGACACCTCTTCCTCGGCCGCTGCCGACAAGAAAAAAGAAGACGGCAAGGGCGGTTGATCGAAGGATTGCATGTCGGGGCTGGTGGAAGAGGGGCGTGCGAAGGTCAACCTGACCCTGCGTGTGGTCGGGCGGCGCACGGATGGTTATCACGATCTCGAAAGCGTGGTGGCGTTCGCCGACTGCGCGGACAAGCTGACGCTGACACCCGGGCCTGAACTCACGCTGAAGATGGTCGGTCCGCTGGCGATGGCTTGCGGCGAGCTTTCCGACAATCTGGTGCTGAAGGCGTCGCGGCTGCTTGGCGAGGTCGTGCCGGAATTGAAGTCCGGCGCTTTCGTGCTCGACAAGATATTGCCGGTTGCGGCCGGTATCGGCGGCGGCTCCGCGGACGCCGCAGCAGCGCTGCGCCTGCTGGCGCGGCTCAACAAACTCTCGCTCGATGATGAACGCCTGCAGGAGGTCGCCCTCGAAGTCGGCGCCGACGTGCCGGTGTGCCTTGCCTCACGCGCCTGCGACATGACCGGGGTCGGCGAGAAACTGTTGCCGCTGAGCCCGCCCAAAATGCCCTCGGTGCTGGTTAACCCTTGCGTGCCCGTCGCGACCAAGGACGTGTTCGAAGCGCTCGGCCTGCGTCATGGCGAACTCCTGATCGGCGCAGCCGACGTTGTGATCGAGGCGTCGTCCTGGCCGGAGGAGGGCAGTTCGATCGACGACTGGATCGCCGTGCTCACCGACGGCGCCAACGACCTGGAAGCCCCCGCGATCCGCATCGAGCCGCTGATCGGCGAAGTGCTGTCGGCGCTGTCCGCCGCGGAAGGCGTCCGGCTCTCGCGCATGTCCGGCTCGGGCGGGACGTGCTTTGCGATTTTCTCCGATGCCGCCCAGGCGCAGAAGGCCGCGCGGAAGATCCAGCGCGAGCGCCCGGAATGGTGGGTGCATGCGGGGACGCTGAGTTAGCTGCGTCGTGATTCGTAGGATGGGTAGAGCCACCGGGTCCGCGCGTAGCGCGGCCCGATGACAGGCTCCGCGAAACCCATCAAACCGCGTGACAGCAAGGCGATGGGTTTCGCTGCGCTCTACCCATCCTACGCTTTGGTGTTAATGCGACCGTGCGAGGCAGAACGCGACCACCTGCTCCAGCGCGCTCTTCATCGGCGAGGACGGGAACAGCGCCAGCGCATCGACCGCCATTGCGCCATAATGCTGGGCGCGGTTGATCGTGTCTTCCAGCGCGCGGTGCTTGGTCATCAGCCCGATAGCGTGATCGAGGTCGCTATCGCCGATCTCGCCGCGCTCCAGCGCCCTGATCCAGAATTTGCGCTCGCTGTCATTGCCGCGGCGGAACGCCAGCACGACCGGCAGGGTGATCTTGCCCTCGCGGAAATCGTCGCCGATGTTCTTGCCGAGCTTGGCGGCCTTGCCGCCATAGTCGAGCACGTCGTCGACGAGCTGGAAGGCGATGCCCAGATTCATGCCGACCGAGCGGCACGCGGTCTGCTCCGCCTTCGGACGATTGGCGATCACCGGTCCCACTTCGCAAGCCGCGGCAAACAGCTCGGCCGTCTTGCCGCGGATCACGGCGAGATATTCGTCCTCGGTTGTCGCGGTGTTCTTGGCGGCGGCAAGCTGCATCACCTCGCCCTCGGCGATGGTGGCGGCGGCGGACGAGAGAATGTCGAGCGCGCGCAGCGAGCCGACCTCAACCATCATCCGGAACGCCTGGCCGAGCAGGAAGTCGCCGACCAGCACGCTTGCCTCATTGCCCCAGAGCATGCGCGCCGAAAGCTTGCCGCGCCGCAGTTCGCTCTCGTCGACGACGTCGTCATGCAGGAGCGTCGCGGTGTGCATGAACTCGACCGCGGCGGCGAGCTTGATGTGTCCGTCGCCGGAATAGCCGGTGAGGTTCGCCATCGCCAGCGTCAGCATCGGGCGCAGGCGCTTGCCTCCCGAGGAGATCAGGTGGTTGGCGACCTCCGGTATCATGGTCACCTCGGAGCCGGTCCGCGCCAGGATGGCCGCGTTGACGCGCGCCATGTCGGCGGCGACGAGCCCGACCAGCGGTTCTATCGAGGCGTCTTGTGGGCTCTCGAAAGGTACAATAACCGCCACGCTGGTCTCCACTTTTGTCGAACTCGCACTATCCTTACAATAGAAAGTGCCGCAAGTGGCGGCAAGACCCGGAACGAGCCCCGGAAACGGTTGACATTCCAAGGCCCGCCCCAATGTGGGCGAAGACAGGAGAAGGCGTTTGCGGGAATTGGTTCGAACCAACGATATCGTTCTGATTTCCGCCATTGGCGCGCTGCTCGACGGCGCGAAAATCCATCACGTGGTGCTGGACCAGAACATGAGCATCGTCGAAGGCTCCCTCGGCCTGCTGCAGCGGCGCGTCCTGGTCAATGACGAGGACAATCGCGCGGCGCGCAGGCTTTTGACGGAGGCCGGGCTTGCCCATGAACTGCGCGACGATGACTGACCGGCGCCTCGAATGCACCGAGGACGCCTTTCTCGGCGGACGGTTGCGCCTGCGACAATTGAAGACGGGTCATCGCGCCGGCCATGATGCCGTGCTGCTGGCGGCGGCGACGTCCGCACGCGCTGGGCACCACGTGGTGGATTTTGGCGCCGGCGTCGGCGCGGCCGGGCTTGCGCTGGCGCGTCGTATCGAGGGCGTCAACCTCGTGCTGGTCGAGATCGACGAGACGCTGGCCGGCCTTGCGCAGGCCAATGCCGCGGCAAATGCGATTGCCGCCAGCGTGATCGTCCTCGATATCGAGTCGGGCGCCGAAGCCTTCGCAGCCGCCGGACTGCCACCGGACTATGCCGATGCTGTGCTGATGAATCCGCCGTTCAATGACGGCACGCGGCACCGTGCTTCGCCTGATCCCGTGCGGGCCCATGCCCATGTCGCAGGCGACGACACGCTGGCGCGCTGGGTCCACGCGGCGCGGCGTATCCTCAAGTCCGGCGGCGCCTTGACGCTGATCTGGCGTGCGGACGGGATCACGGAGGTGCTGGCTGCGCTGGATCGCGGGTTCGGCAGTCTCGCGATCCTCCCGGTCCATGGCGAGGCGGGCGTAGCGGCGATCCGGATATTGATCCGTGCAGTGAAGGGTGGACGAGCACCCACGCAAATCCTGCCAGCCCTGATGCTCAATGACGCGTCAGGCCTGCCCAATAAACGGATTAAGGAGCTATTGGCGGGCAACGGCGTATTGCCGCTTGCGACCTTGTGAGGGCTGTTCGGTTGCCAGGTTCCCGGCAGAACGGCTATTGCGGCAGTGTCTCCGAGCGCTGCTCGGAGGCCGAGGTGAAGTGAACGGCGGCCAAAAGGGTACTGATCAGCATGATGAGCAGGTAAATCTTCATTTCACTCTCCGCTGCGCCATTGCAGCTACTGCGAAGCAATGCAAAGGGCGTTCCATTCGTTCCGGCCTTGCAATGACAGTGGGCCGATAAAAAATGGTTAAACTGGGGTAACGGCATGACTGAACAATTTAGTGATCGCTCGGGCGTGCCGAACCTGATCACATCTTTGAAAGAATACCTTCCAGCCCGGCTGCGGCGCGACGTGCCCGTTGTGCCGGTCGTCCGCCTTTCCGGTACCATCGGCGCGATCACCCCGCTGCGCCCCGGTCTGACGCTGGCCGGTGTCGCCAGGACCCTGGAGCGGGCTTTTGCGACCCGGAACGCCAGGGCAGTAGCTTTGGTGATCAACTCGCCGGGCGGCGCCCCCGTGCAGTCGCGCCAGATTTATCTGCGCATCCGTCAGCTCGCTGCGGAAAAGAAATTGCCGGTGCTTGTCTTCGTCGAGGACGTCGCGGCGTCCGGCGGCTACATGCTCGCCTGCGCGGGCGATGAGATCTTCTGCGATCCGTCCTCGATCCTCGGTTCGATCGGAGTCGTGGGCGGCAGCTTTGGCTTCCAGGAACTGATCCGAAAGATCGGCGTTGAGCGCAGGCTCTATACTGCGGGCGAGCACAAGGCGATGCTCGATCCGTTCCTGCCCGAGGACCCCGACGACGTCGCGCGGCTGAAGGCAATCCAGCGCGACATCCACGCGCTGTTCATCTCGCTGGTGAAGGGGAGCAGGGGCGACAGGCTCAAGGGTGCCGAGGATGTTCTGTTCACCGGCGAATATTGGGCCGGCGAGAAGTCGGTCTCGCTCGGGCTTGCCGACGGCATCGGCGATCTCCGCTCGACGCTGCGGGCTCGGTATGGCGAGAAGGTGCAGATGCCGCTGGTCTCGCCGGCCAGGGGCCTGTTGTCGGGCCTGTTCGGCCGGAGGTCGGCAGGGGCCGATGCGCTGGCCTCGCTCGATGGTATTCGAGCGCTCCCGGACGACCTGATCTCGGCGCTGGAAACCAGGGCGATCTGGGCCAAATTCGGTCTCTAGTCCAAAGGCTAGCCGCGGTATTTGGTCCCGGAGCGAGCCGATTGCAGGCGGGGCCGCTATCGGCGACAATACGAGTCGGGGGCGTGACCAAGTGAACGACAAGGATCGTCCGATGCCAGCGCTGTTCGCATTCGCAGGGGTATTGGGTGGGCTCGCCGTGGTCCGCTGGGCATACAAGACGGCTCAGAGGGTCAACCAGGAGCTGGAAGAAGCGCGTCTGGCGCGCATGGCCGAGAGCATGCGGACCAGCGAGATTCCCACGCTCCGCCGCGACCCCGTCACCGGTGCCTACCGCCCGGGTTAAAAGCCGGCCAATTCGCATGAATTTAGCGGTGCCGGACCACTGGCATCGCCTTGATTCCACGCGTTCCCGCCGATACGGTCCCGCGCGTTTCACACCCCCTTCGCGAGACCGATTCTGACGATGGACGCCCTGCCTGCCCATATGCGCCCGGAACGTTCGTTCCAGGGCCTGATCCTAACGCTCCAGCGCTATTGGGCTGACTATGGCTGCGTGATCCTGCAGCCCTACGATATGGAAGTCGGCGCCGGCACCTTCCATCCCGCCACCACCTTGCGCGCGCTGGGACCGAAGCGTTGGAACGCGGCCTATGTGCAACCCTCGCGGCGTCCGAAGGACGGTCGCTATGGCGAGAACCCTAACCGGCTGCAGCACTATTATCAGTTCCAGGTGATCCTCAAGCCGTCGCCGCCGGACATCCAGGAACTCTATTTGAAATCCCTCGCCGCGATCGGCGTCGACGCCGCCGTGCACGACATCCGCTTCGTCGAGGATGACTGGGAAAGCCCGACGCTCGGCGCATGGGGGCTGGGCTGGGAGTGCTGGTGCGACGGCATGGAAGTTTCCCAGTTCACCTATTTCCAGCAGGTTGCCGGCGTCGAATGCGCGCCGGTCTCGGGCGAGCTGACCTACGGGCTCGAACGGCTTGCGATGTATGTGCAGGGCGTCGACCGCGTCTACGATCTCAACTTCAACGGCCGCGAAGGCGCGCAGAAGGTCACCTATGGTGACGTCTTCCTGCAGGCCGAGCAGGAATATTCCCGGCACAATTTCGAGTACGCCGACACCACGATGCTGTTCGAGCAGTTCAGGATGGCGGAAGAGGCGTGCAAGAAGTATCTCGCCGCCGGATGGCGGGAGGGCGGCAACCAAAGGGAACACCTGATGGCGCTGCCGGCTTATGACCAGTGCATCAAGGCAAGCCACGCCTTCAACCTGTTGGATGCGCGCGGCGTGATCTCGGTGACGGAGCGGCAGAGCTACATCCTGCGCGTCCGCGAGCTGGCAAAAGCCTGCGGCGAGGCCTGGGTCCACACCGAAGCGGGCAGGGCCGTCTGATGCCCGATTTGTTGCTCGAACTGTTCTCGGAAGAGATTCCCGCGCGCATGCAGGCGAAGGCGGCCGACGATCTGCGCCGCATGGTCACCGACAAGCTCGTGGCCGAAGGCCTCGTCTATGAAGGCGCAAAAGCCTTTGCGACGCCGCGCCGTCTTGCCCTGACCGTGCACGGCATACCTGTGCGCCAACCTGATTTGAAGGAAGAGCGCCGCGGCCCGCGCGTCGGCGGAGCCGAGCCCGCGATCCAGGGTTTTCTGAAAGCCACCGGCCTGTCCTCGATCGACGAGGCAAAGATCCAGAGCGACAAGAAGGGCGACTTCTACATCGCGCTGATCGAAAAGCCGGGCCGGCCGGCGATCGAGGTGCTGGCCGATATCCTGCCCGTGATCATCCGCACCTTCCCCTGGCCGAAATCGATGCGCTGGGGCGAGCGTTCCGCAAAATCAGGCTCGCTCTCCTGGGTGCGGCCGTTGCATGCGATTACCGCCACCTTCGGCCTTGAGACCGAAGAGCCCGATGTCGTGAAGTTTTCGATCGACGGCATCGAGACCGGCCAGACTACCTATGGCCATCGCTTCATGGCGCCAGCGGAGATCTCCGTGCGCCGCTTCGCCGATTACGATGCCAAGCTGCTTGCGGCGAAGGTCGTGCTCGATCCCGAGCGGCGCAAGGACGCGATCCTGACCGACGCCAGGCAGCTCGCCTTCGCGCAAGGCTTTGAGCTGGTCGAGGACCAGAACCTGCTCGACGAGGTCGCCGGTCTCGTCGAATGGCCGGTCGTGCTGATGGGCTCGTTCGACGAAGACTTCCTGTCGATTCCGGACGAGGTGATCCGCGCCACCATCCGCAACAACCAGAAGTGCTTCGTCGTGCGCAATCCCAAAACGGGCAAGCTCGCGAGCAAGTTCATCCTGACCGCGAACATCGAGGCGACCGACGGCGGCAAGGCCATCATCGCCGGCAACGAGCGCGTGATCCGCGCGCGGCTATCCGACGCAAAGTTCTTCTACGAGACGGATCTGAAGACGAAGCTCGAAGAGCGGTTGCCGAAGTTCGATCATATCGTGTTCCACGAGAAGCTGGGCACGCAGGGCGAACGCATCAGGCGCATCGAGCGGCTTGCGGCCGAGATCGCGCCGCTGGTCGGCGCCGATGTCGAGAAGGCCAGGCGCGCCGCGCGTCTGGCCAAGGCCGACCTGCTCACCGAAGTCGTCGGCGAATTCCCCGAGCTGCAAGGTTTGATGGGAAAGTACTACGCGCTGGCAAAAGGCGAGGACGCCACCGTCGCCGCGGCATGCGAGGATCACTACAAGCCGCAGGGGCCGGCGGATCGCGTGCCGACGGATCCGGTCAGCGTTTCGGTCGCGCTCGCGGACAAGATTGATACGCTCGTCGGGTTCTGGGCGATCGACGAGAAGCCGACGGGATCGAAGGACCCGTTCGCGCTGCGGCGCGCGGCGCTGGGCGTGATCAGGCTGATTACGGAGAACGCACTTCGGCTGTCGATCTTGAAGGCCGCCTGGTCGGCGATGTCAGGGTTGCCCAGCAAGGTCGTTACGGTCGATGCGGCAAAACTTCCAACTGATCTGCTCGCCTTCTTCGCCGACCGCCTGAAGGTGCAGCTCCGCGAGCAGGGCGCGCGTCACGATCTCGTCGACGCTGTATTTGCGCTCGGCGGCCAGGATGATCTGTTGATGGTGGTCCGCCGCGTCGAGGCACTCGGCAAATTCCTCGACAGCGACGACGGCAAGAACCTGCTCGCGGGCACCAAGCGCGCCAGCAACATCCTTTCCATCGAGGAGAAAAAGGACAAGCGCACTTTCGACGGCACGCCGGACGCCGCTCTCTACAGGCTCGATGAAGAGAAGGCGCTGGCGAAGGCGATCGATCAGGCAAAGAGCGAAGCGGGCGCTGCGGTTGCCAAGGAAAACTTTGCCGCCGCAATGAGCGCAATGGCAAAGCTGCGTCCGCCGGTCGATGCGTTCTTCGACAAGGTCCGTGTCAACGACGACGATCCCAAGGTGCGCGAGAACCGGCTGAAGCTCCTCAACGAAATCCGCGCGGCAACGCGCGCGGTGGCGGATTTCTCCAAGATACAGGATTGAGTTCTTGTAGTCGTTCCGGTGCATGCGAAGCATGAACTCTGGAGCGCTCTTGCGCTGCTGAGAACCTCAAGATTCCGGGTTCGATGCTGCGCATCGCCCCGGAATGACGGTCCCCGGCAACGAAAAGCCCCGCCCGGCGGGGGAATACCGGACGAGGCTTTCGAGCCGGACTCGCGAGTTCAGCACCGCGTCATCCGGGCTCTTCGTTCAGGTGCTTGCGGCTTAGTCGATCACCTGAACGATACGGCGGCTGCGCGGCTCGACCAGCACGGTCTCGCCGTTCACAACGGTGTAGCGGAATGGCGTGCTGCCGAAACGCTGCGGCACGTCATAGAAGGTAACTCCGACCTCGGGCAGCACCGCGCCGACCGCGACGCGATCCGGAATCGTGAAGGTCGGCACGCTCTGGCTCACCACATATTCGCGGAAGGCCGGCCGCTGTGCGGCGATGATCCCGCCACCGGGTTCGACGACAACCGTGTTGCCGCCGACCACGCCGACCGTGCCTTGCGCCTGTGCAGTGATCGGCGCACTGAGTGCGCCGGCGACTGCGGCCGCCGCAAGAAGCATGTTTCGCATGGTTCGCTCCTTCCGTTGAAAGCGTTACGCGGCGGGCCAATGCCTCGCGCGCGGCATTGTTCCGGGTATCAACCGCCGCATACGCGGCATTTTCGGGCAATTTTCGTGAGGCTCGCGCGGAACCGGTGGGCGGCGATGTGCGTCTCCTGTTCCTGGATTGCGTCAGCCGCTAAGTTCCGCGCCTCAGTCCGATTCCCCAAAATGCTGGAGACACTGCAATGGTCATCACTGCCGCGCACATTCCTGCCATCGTGGCCCTGCTGGCGGGTATCCTTATTTTGATCATGCCACGTTTCCTGAATTTCGTTGTCGCCATCTACCTCATCTTCGTTGGTCTGCACGGTCTCGGCGTTTTCAAGTGGCTGCGGCTGTAACGCCGGCGCTATATGTAGCCTCTCGAAATGCGCCCGCGCGGCTTGCGCGGAACCCGCCAAAATGGTGTAAGGCGCGAAAAATTCCCATTCCTCTTTCGGATTCTGTAGGCCATGGCCAAAGCCGTCGCGAAATCGAAGAAAATTGCAGCAAAATCAAAGCCTTCCGCCCCCGCCCGGAAAGCGCCCGCTGTGCCGGCGCGCAAGGCGCTGAAGAAGGCATCGCCCAAGGTGGCGGCAAAGCCCGCGGCCAAGGTAGAAGCGCCGGCAGCGAAGGCCGGCAAGTGGGTCTATACGTTCGGCGACGGCAAGGCCGAGGGTAAAGCGGGGTTGAAGGATCTGCTCGGCGGCAAGGGCGCCAACCTTGCCGAAATGGCCAATCTCGGCCTGCCGGTGCCGCCCGGCTTCACCATCC
>Ga0187815_10001509_pt1 | contig 10997 bp, 11 predicted proteins | sample NC_S_5_FD_132962 | JGI IMG/M metagenome (GOLD analysis project Ga0187815, IMG submission 132962) | Wetland sediment microbial communities from Neuse River Estuary, North Carolina, USA - ASW-S_5 | ecosystem: Environmental > Aquatic > Freshwater > Wetlands > Sediment | place: USA: North Carolina...
CGACGGAAGGAGGAGCGCGCTCGCCCACGCGATCCCGAGCGCGAAGGCCGGGATGAGGATGGCGACCCGGCCTCGGACGGGGCCCCCCGCCGGCCGCGCAGGGTCGTCCGCGAGCCATAGGAGGAACGCGAGGGCGGACCCTCCGGCGACGAGTTCGGGCACGATTCCGAGCGGGCTCGCGACCGCCCCAATGGCGAGCGCGACGAGCACCGGAACGGCGGCGACCTGTTGGGCTTGAGGTAGGGGAAGCAGCCGGAGGCCGATCCCCAGCCCGACCCCCGCCCAAACTACGAGGAATAGGAAAGGCCACAGTTGCGCGGTCAGGTACCCCAGGAACCCCCCCGCGACGGCGAGGAGAACCGATGGACCGATGGGCGGGGCCCGTGGGGACGGAGGGACCACGACGCTGGTCATCCGACCCTCCGTGTCCCCGGCCGGCGCAGGAACTCCACGAACCGTCCGAGCGACCAGTAGTCCTCCCAGTCGACCGTGGGAGCGTCCCGCCACACGCGGGCGACCCGGTCGCGTCGAGCGAGTCGGCCGATCCGACCCACGAGCACCTCTTCCTCGTTGGATAGGACCGGATCTTCCGACATGATCGGAAGAGGGGACGGGCTCAGCACGACCACCGGGTAGCCCCGCCGGCGCAGGTGCGGGACGAGCTCGGCCGCCGGCTCGTCGGCCAGCGAAGAGAACAGGATGGTCGTGATCCCCGGCGGGAAGTAGCGGCTGACGGACACGGCGCCGCGTTCGGAAGGAGTGCTCGCCGGTCCGAGGCGTGCCGCCAGGAGCAGGGAGCGCACCCGCATGTGCTGGGCCCGCCCCGTCGAGAGCGGCACGGAGTCGAGGAACTCCCCGAAGACCCCCACGCCCACTCGGGCTTTTTCGTGCAGGAACGACTGTGCGATGCCGGCCGCAGCGGCCCGGGAGATCGAGAACAGACGCTCGTCGACCCGGGGTCCGAGCGAAGACCGACGTGCGTCGATCAACAGGAGGACGTCACCCGTTCGATCGAGCAGGTACTCGTTCGCGAGCCAGCGACCGGCGCGCGCGCTCGCCCGCCAGTTGATCCGGCGCGGCGGGTCGGTGGGGCCGGCGTCCCGGATCCCATAGAACTCTCCGGCCGCGCCGATCCGCCGCGACGGAGTCTCGCCCGGCAGCACCATGGTACGTCGCAACCGCACCGCGCCGACCCGGATCAGCTCGGGCGGGTACCGCTCGACCACCAGGGGCGGGGCGTCGAAGGCGGCCGCGCGTTCGACCAGTCCGTGGGCGTCCCTCCAGACGACCCGGGGAGCCGGAACGACCGCGATCGTCGGCTCGGGAGCCTGCCAATGGAAATCGAAGACTAGTTTCCGCGCCGATCGGGCGAAGCGCGGTCGTGATACTTCGAAGAGACCCGGCGGCCGCACGAAATCCACATCGAGGTCGCGCGCGTCGACGCGGTCCGTGGAGGCGATCGAGCCGACGATGCGAACCTCCATGCCCGTGCCTTCCGCCCGACGTTCTACGCCGAGCTCGGGCGGACCCCTTGGCCCCGAGAGCGCGGCCGCCGGTCCGGCGAGGAGGAGCGGGAGGGCGAGGAACAGCGGGACCGGACTCCGTTCGGCGACCGCCGCGACCAGTAGGGCCACGCCGGTGCCGAACAGAAGGAACGCTAGGGGCCGCCAGTGAAGCGAGGTGTCCGAAGAGGTGGCCGCGCTCACGACCGGGACTCGAGGTCGTCCAGTCGCTGCCGGAGGTAGTTCTGGAATTCGTCGGAGGGCATCCGGACGATCCGGTTCGTCTCTTCCGTCCGGCGAACCGAAAGCTCCGGGCTCGGCCCGACCCGTTCGAGGCGGTCGAGGAGGTCCAGGATCGCCTCCCGTCCGAGGCGACCCGAACGGAACGCCGTTCGTACGGTCCCGGCGTCCTTCCCAAGGGCGCCCCCTTCGAGGGGCCGGGCACCCCGTCCCAGGCCGAGGACCCCCTCGACGAAGAGGAGTCCGGCGGCGAGAAGGGCCACGACCGCCGCCGGGGCGGCCAGGCTGAGATTGTCGCCGGCCCAGATGGCGAAGGCGGTTGCAACGACCGCGACGGCCGGTAGCAGCCATCCGAACGGAGGGTTCATGTCGCCACCAGGACCCGGTTCAGGTCGGCGAGGGCGACCTCGACGGCCTGGCGGACTCGCTCCGCCGCCTCCGGACCGAGCGGGTGGGTCGAATAGCGAGCCTCTTCGAAGAGGTGGGTCAACACGTTCGCCGCATCCGGGTGGATCCCCAGACGTACGAGATGTTGGCTGCGGATCTCCTCGGGGGTCTCGGGGTCGATGCCGGCGACCAGGGTGTCCAATCTCTCGAGCAGCTCGCCGTACAGGCGCACGATGACCGTGCGGGGGTCTCCACCCTGCTCGAGCGCCCGTGCCGCTCGGACGAGCGCGACGCGGACCTCGGCAATGGACGGGGGGCTCGACGTGCGACCCCGCCCCGCCCTTCTTCCTTCAGCAAAGGAGACGACCAGCGGGAGGGCGATCACGACTCCGACGACGACCACCGCCGTGACCAAGACGAACGGCACCCAGCCCGGTAGGGAGGGAAGCAAGTACAGCGTGCCGCCCGGGCCGGAGAGGTTGGTCCCGGTCGTGTTCGTTGGAGGCGGTCCGGTCGAGTTCGGTCCGGTCGGTACCGCGCCGGTCGGCTCCGGTCCCCCACCGCCGACCGTCCGGAACGCGGTGATGAGAAGGACCGCGACCAGGACGGCCACGAGGAACGTGACGACGAATCGGTTGGGGACCGAGACCGACCCGCCCCTCAGCCGTCGGAGGACGAGCGCCGCGACGAGGAGGAGCGCGGACCCGAGGAGTCCGTCCGCGAGGAGCCCGCTCGGGATCAAGACCTCGCTCGCCCGCCCCACGGGAGCGCTGGGGCCCGTGCCGGCGCCGATGAGGAGGCTCGCGGCGGCCCCCGTCGCAAGAGCGACGAGGAGGACGACCAGCAGGACAGGAGAAGGCGGCGGGCGAGCGGTTGGCGAAGCCATGCTTCCAAGCTCCGTCCGACGAGGCCGAGCCCGACCTTATACGCTTCCCGAGGGGTCGCTCGGCGCGGTCGGGGCGGCGGGCGCCTTCGAGAGCAGGTAGAAGCTCCGTCGCTCATGGTCGGTGGAGATCACGGTGAAATCGTCCACCGCGTACCCAAGGTCGAAGGCCGCCCGGAACGCATCGCGGACGGCATGTCTCCAGCGACGGACCGCGACCGCCTCGTGTTCGCGGACCGACGCTAGGTCGAACGGGACCTCGAGGTGGGCACTCGGTCCGCTCGGCTCGGAGACGACCTTCGGAACCCTCAGTCCGCTCTCGCCCGGCTCGGTCTCGACGATCACCGAAGAGGTCGTCCAGCGGCGCCGGTCCTCGTCGAGGGAAGGGAGCTTTCCTGCGAGGCGCTCCTCGACCCGCGGGGTCGTGATCGGCCAGCGGCATCGAAGCCGGTCGGTCTCCGTTTCGCGGTTCACGCGGTCGGACAGTTGGCCGAAGTAGTGTGGGTAGTACCGGTCGGGAGTTCCGCCCAGGCGCCGGACGAGCAGCCAGGCGGCCTTGCTCTGGAGGGGGTCGAACGCTTCGCGGATTTCCGCGAGGCCGAGCTTGAGCACCTCGTCCCGCTGGAACGCTTTCAGTCGGAATCCGAGGTGGTGGTTCTGGTACTCGGGACGCACGACCGTGAGGTGCGAGTAGTGGTAGAGCGTCGTTCCGTCCCAGCCGATGAGGGAGACCGCGACACCGGCGAGGTAGATGTCCGCGAACGCGCCGAGGACCAGTCCGCCGTTATCCTGCAGCGCCCGCATCAACGGAGGCGGCACCGCGAGGGTCGAGCCCGACCCCCAGACGGCGTCGTGGACCTCCTCGACCTGGCGAAACTCCTCGGGCTTTTCCAAGCGACGGAACCGGAATCCTTCGACCTTGCTGGCGCCCGACGAGGTCGCCATGGCAGGTTGACGAGCGGTCGGTACTTAACGCGGTCCACTCGCACCGGGTCAACGGCGAAGACGGAACTCGGAGCGCTTCTGCTCGTAGCGGGACTCGTCCGCCGGCGTGAGGTCCCAGAGGAGGTCCTCGAGCTCGGGGATGTTCCGCAGGAATTCCGCTTTGCTCTTCGTCAGGATCAGGTGCTCGAACTTCCGACGGGCGGTGTAGTACGCCCCGACGAGGTACGCGCCGACGATGACGACGATGGGACCGACGATGACGAACACGAGATTGTAGTTCGCGTCCGCGGTGTTGGTGGCGGGGTTGATCGCCGTGAAGGGGTACGAGCTCGAGAGGGGCGTGAAGTACCCCACGGCCAAGATGGTTAGGAACACCCCCACCGCGAGGACAAAGACCGAGATCTCGGCCCGGTGGGACCGCATCCCATGCCGGAACCGGCGGCTCAGCGGGACCGATTCCTCCTCGGCCGGCATGCGGACGGCGGGAGGCGGCTTCCCTTAAAGGCCCTTTGACCCCGGCTCAGGCTCCTCGAAGCCGACCGTCACCACCAGCCCCGCCCTTGCGGTCCGTCCGCGCGAACGGCCCCGGCGCCCCGGAAGGGGCGACCGGCGGTCCGGCGCTCGGGGGCGGGATCGTCGCGAGCATCGGCCTGAGGCGTCGGTAGACGAGGGTGGCACCGAAGAGCGCCACGAGCGCTCCCCCGAATGCTGCGGGCTCCCCGGCGATCGGTCCTAGCCCGAGGAGGAAGAATCCCATCGCACCGAAGAGCGCTCCTGAGACCGGCCCGCCTCCGGTTCGGCCGCTGGCCGGTCGTGCGCGCAGCGAAAGCAGCGCGCCCGCGACCTCCAAAGCGACCACCGCGACCGAGTCGAGCAGCACGAGGAGAATCCCGTCGACGGTGAGTCCCGGGCCGGCGAAGTACTGCGCCGCGAGCGCGAGGGCAATGATCCCGCCGATGGCGGAGCGGTACCCGAGCGCGTAGAAGGGGGAGCTCTCATCGCGGGCCCAGTATCGGGCACGGAGCAGACCCCACTGAGCGACCTCTCCACCCCCGACGAGCATCGCGAGGAACGCGACCCCACCCGGCAGCGCCCCGTTCGCCATCGAGTCGATGAACAGGATGTACGCGATCGCGAGCGGAACACCCACGAACAGCCCGGCGGTGTAAGCCCACAGCTCGCGGCGCTCATCGAACAGAGTAGCCGGGACCTGCGGCGTTGCGTAGCGGCCCACCTCCCACCATAGGAATCCGCCGGAGAGGGAGACTCCGATCAGGGCCCCGACCGAAAGGGATGCCTGGATCATCGCTCGTCGACCTTCCGTCCGGTCGCGAGGAAGCCCGTGTGACCGAGCATCTCGAACTCGGGGCGGGTCCCGCCCTCCCCGACGTGCAACCCCCGCTCGAGGACCTCGACCGCCCGCACCTCATCGAGGGCGAGCGCTCGCATCGCGCGGACGGTGCGCTCGAGCTGGTTGTAGGTCGGGGTGTACGTCGCCACGTAGCCGCCGACCCTCAGGGCGGCCCGGGCCGACGCCAACACTTCCCAGGGCTCCGGCAGGTCGAGGACCACGCTCGAAAGGTCCGCTACGTCGATCCCGTCGGTCACGACATCTCGCTCGCAGAAGGTGACCCGGTCGGCGAGTCCGGCGCGCTCGACGTTCGAACGCGCGGCGGCGAGGAAATCCGCCCGTCGATCATAGGATGTGACGTGGCCTTGTGGACCCACGGCGTAGGCCAGTGCGATCGTGAGCGCGCCACTTCCGGCGCCGGCTTCGCCGACCCGTCCGCCGGGGCCGACCGACGCGAGCTGGAGGATCTGGGCAGCGTCCTTGAGCGTCACGATCTGGGCCCCGCGGCGGACCGACCCGAGAAGGTCGGAAAGCGATGGACGAACCGCGCGATAGGTCGCTTCGAGCCATCGCACCGTGCCTCCCGGTTCGCGCCCGACCTGGTCGGTCAGGTCCAGCACGCCCAGCTCACCGACCCTCTGGGGACCGCGGGCCAGCCGCACCAGGATCGTGGGCACGCCGGCCCGCTTTAGGGCAATCGTTTGACCTTCGGCCCATTCCTCGCCCGTGGAATCACCCTCGCTCGACCGACCGTGGAGGGTCTCGCGGCGATTATAACCACGCTCCCGTAGGATTCTTGCGGGGCCTCGCCCCGTTCCGAGCGGTCCACTAGGATAGAGATCGTCCACCGCCACCGGCGCTCGGCGATCCCGGCCGGGATCCGTCGGGCGCGCGGTCGGCTCGCTCCATCGCGAGCCCCGTAGGGCCGATCGCCACGCAGCGTGCCGGAGAAACCGATCAAGCGCCCCCGCGATCTGCCTCGATAGCGGGCCGGTCGTCGTTCGACCGTCCGGTGCTTCGGTTCCTGGTAACGCGTGCTCGGTCCGATCGAGACCGGCCCCCTTCTCGGGAGTGAGCGGGTCCGAGAGCCGGAAGCCAGGGCGAGGCTCGAGGAGACTATCGCGTGGTCCCCGTACCAAGGGCGACATCCGGCGCGGGGAGCCCGTGACCCCAGGTCGGCGTCCTTCGTTCGCCAACGCCGTCAAATACGACGTTCGCTCACGCCGGAAGCACTGCGGGCATAGTGTAGTCTGGTTATCACATAGGCTTGCCAAGCCTATAACTCGGGTTCAAATCCCGGTGCCCGCATCATGATCCTTCCGTTGCGGGCGTCCTTCGCCGGCTAGTTCCACGAACCGGCATCCGCGAGCGCCGTCCACGTAGCCGCTGGTCGCCGTGTTCGCTATGCTGGTGCGAAACGATGGGGACGGATACCGTTCGTAGAGCCACCGGTCCTGCTTCGGTGAGGGCCGCCAGATTATTCCCCTCCCTCGGCCCCCGGACCCGCTCGGGCCGGGGTTTCGCTCTACCCGTCGAGAGGCTTTTGGGGATGATGTGCTAACGGCATACGATGGCGCGTGTCCGTACGGTGACGGTTCCGGGACGCCGGTCGTTCGAGTACGTCGCTCAGGGCCGGGGCCCGGCGACGCTTCTGGTCCATCCGGGTGGACCCGGTCTGACCTACCATTACCTCCGTGGACTGCTCAAGCTCGCGAGCACGAATCTCCGGGTGATCCTGTTCAACCCACGCGGCGTGGGTCACAGCTGGGCCCCGAAGAACCCCCGAGAGTACACGATCGCCAACATGGCGGAGGACGTGGAGGCGATCCGACGGACGTTCGGCATCCGCGAGCTCCACCTCCTGGGCTACTCGGCTGGCGGGTTCGTGGCGCTCGAGTACGCCCATCGGTACGAGCGGCGACTCACGTCCCTTCTGCTCTGCGCGACCGCCGGCAGCGCCGAGGAGATACGGGCCGCGAACCGATTGATGCTCGCCTCCGCATCCCCTCGGCAACGGGCGCGCCTGAAGGAGCTCACCAAGGCTAAGGCGTTCGAGTCGGCCGAGTACCAGAAGCTCACCCAGCAGATCGCCCAGCCGTTCCAGACCCGGTTCCTTACCGCGTCTCCACCGGATTGGAAGGGAACGAAGTCCCATCCGGCCGTCTATCATGCGATGATGACCCGGACCGGCGACGAGTTCGTGGTCGACGGGACCATCGCCTCCTGGGACGGGCGGAAGTACTACTCCAAGATCGAGGTCCCCAGCGTGGTCGTCGTCGGGAAGTACGACTTCTTCCTCGAGCCCTCGATGGAGATGGCCGAGCGGATCGAGCCGGCCCACCTGCGCGTGCTTCCCCACAGCAGCCACATGGAGGTCCTCGAGCAACCGCGCGAGTTCTTGGGGACGCTCCGAGAGTTCCTGGTGGACGTGACGGGCGGCTAGCGGCCACTGCCTTTTCGCGGTCCGTAACTGTAAACCGCCCTGCGGATTGGTCCCCCTGGAGGCGCATCGATGCCCGCGGGCCGAACGAAGTCCGACCCTTCGGCACCGGTAGACACGGTCCGGCTCCGCCTGACCCCGGAGGCGCGAAACGCTCTCTCCGCTGCACTGGTCGGTCGCCCGCCGGGTTCGGGGGTCCGACTCTGGGTCGAACGCGGGATCCGCCCCCACGCCCAGATGATGGTCGACCAGCCGTCCCATCGGGACGTGCGGCTCCTGCTGGACGGCGTGCCCCTCCTCCTCGACGAGAGCAGCCTTAAGTTCCTGCGGGACGCCGAGGTCCGTTATCGCACCGACCGCGACCCGCCCGGTTTCGAGGTCGTCGGACCGTTCCTTCCGTCCGGCACGCCGCCACCAACGCCGGCGCCGGAGCCCTCGACCCGTCCCGCCCCCGGCGCGGCCGGAAAAGAGCGGGGCGAGGTCGAGGAGCGAGTTCGTCAGGCGCTGAAGAACATCTACGACCCCGAGATCCCGATGAACGTCATCGACCTCGGACTGATCTACGGGATGGACTGGAGCGACTCGGGCGACCTCACCATCCGCATGACGTTGACCAGCCCCGGCTGCCCGGCGGTCGAGGCGTTCACGGAGGAAGTGACCCGGGCGGCCCGCGAGGCGTCCGGTCTGACCCGGGTTACGGTCGACATCGTCTGGGAACCGCCCTGGGGACCGGACCGGATGAGCGACTTCGCTCGTCGACAGTTCGGCTACGCCTGAGCGCATCGTTTCGCTCCGGCGAGTCGGTAGCGATCCATCGAACGCCTCCGTACGCGGGAGGAGTTCAAGGACCGGGTACTGAGCGAGAGCAACGAAGGTTCCCTACGCCCGAGGTTGATCCCCCGAGGCGGGTCCGCGTGGGCCCAAGGCGGACCCACAGGTTCTTCCCTCAGTGGTCGGATAATAGTACTCCATCCAACAGGGGGGAGACGCTACGACCGAGACGGAGCGAGAGGACCGTCAGTCGAGCCCGAAGACCCTGGTGCGCCAGGGCTGGAATCGGGCCTCCACGATCTATCGACCGGGCCGTCAGAGCACCGACTTCTTCGGCCACACGTTCGAGGACCATGAGGCGTGGCTGCGCCCGCTGTTCCGCGTTCTGCCCCGGGGAAGCGAGGTCCTCGACCTCGGCTGCGGATGCGGCGTGCCCGACGCACGCCTACTCTCCGAGCGGTTCCGGGTCACGGGCGTCGACATCTCGGATGTGCAGATCAGTCGGGCGAAGCGGCTCGTCCCCGGCGCGCGGTTCATCCGTGCGGACATGACCGAGGTGCGGTTCCGGCCCGAGACGTTCGGGGGGATCGTGTGCCTCTACGCGCTGATCCACGTTCCGCTCGACGAGCAACGCCCACTCCTCGCGCGGATGCATCGGTGGCTCCGTCCGGGTGGGGTCGTCCTTCTGACCACAGGGGAGGTCGAATACACCGGAGTCGAAGAGAACTGGATCGGTTCGAACGCCGCGATGTACTGGAGCCATGCGGACGCTGCGGCGTACGAGCGGTGGCTATCGGACGCGGGGTTCGAGATACTCCGGCGGACGTACGTCCCCGAGGGAAAGGAGGGACACGCCCTCTTCCTCGCACGGAAACCACCGGCCGAGCGACCCGAACGAACCGGGCTTTTCGCCGAAGACTGAAGGGAGGCGGCCCCGACCTCGCCCTGTGCCCCCGGTGTTCGTCTCGGGGGCCGGCGTCGGGCCGGGGCCGTCGGAATAGGTTTAGCGTCAGACCACCGAGATCCGGAGCTCTTTCGCGGGCTTTTGCTTCGGCACGGTCACGACCAGGACGCCGTGCTCGAGCTTCGCCTCAGCCTTCTCCGGAACGACCGGCGTCGGGAAGCTGAGGTGGCGGCGATAGCCTGCCTCCATGCGTTCCCGGCGGACGTAGTTCTTTCGCTCGGTCTCCTTGACCGCCTTCGCCTCGGCCTCGATCTCGAGGCTCTGGTCGAGGAAGCGGACGGTCACTTGCTCCTTGGCGACACCGGGGAGGTTCATGTGGACGAGGAAGTGGGTCGGCGTCTCCTCGAGGTCGAGCGGGGTCACGGCCTCCTCACTCCAGCGGGCAGGGAACCACCGCGGGGTGGGTCCGCGCATCATCTTCCCCATCCGGCTCTCGAACAATTCGATGTCGAGCCCGATGTCCCGGATGTCCTGGCGGAACCGCTCGAGCACATTCTCTCCAGCTGCCTCGATCAAGGCGAGGTCCATGGGTCGGTCGGTGGTCTTCAGCTTAGAACTGCTCCCTACAGCCATCTCCCCTCCGGGCCCAAAAACCGCACGCCATCCGATAGAACGTTAGTCAAGTGCGATTGACCTTGGCTTTACATCCGGGAGCCGCTATGACCGCGATCCACCGCACGGCCGCCATGACGGGTGACCCGGGGCGGGTCCGTTTCGCCACCTCCCCGGAACCCGGATAGTCGCGGAGCCCCGATTCCGGACTACGTCCGCCTTCCACGTCCGGGTGTTCCGCACGGAGACCGGATACCTCGCCTGGGTGGACGGACTCGGGACGGTGGAGGGCCGTACGTTGACCGAAACGCGACACGCCGCGCTGGGGTTCATCCGCGCGGTCGTCTGTGGAGCGTTCCCCGACCGACCCTCGGTCGACCCGGCCGGCGCGCAGGAGGTGCTCGAGTTCCACATCGACGTTCGAGCGCACCGGAACCGTGCGGTCTCCGGCCGGTCGACGGGTCGGGGACCCCTCCGTTCGCCACCTTGAACGGGGCCCGCGGCCCGAACGATCCTAGGCGGCCCGAACGCGAGGTCGGCGGTCCCTACGGGCGCATGGTCAGCTTCGGCACCTTGAGCTTCCACTCCCAGTAGTGCGCCTCGGGGAAACCGCACCAGCGCACCCGGACCTCGCGGTCCTCGTAGTGGCTCAGCGGTTTCCCGCAATGGGGACAACGTTCTTCGGGCATGTTCCACGTTCTGGGGGGCAGAGCATTCGCGTTGGCCCCGGATGCGTTCCTCCCCGAAAAGCGCCTCGGCGACCGGGTCCTCTCTCCCGTTGCGCGTGTCAATACGTTTCGGGCGGAGCTTTCGGCATCGGGTCCGGCTGCTCCCACAACTCGACCCAATTGCCGTCCGGGTCCGAGAGGTAGGCGACTCGGAACCCGGCCATCGGCTCCATCGGGTCCCCCTTGCGCACCGGGAGGAATCCCTCTGCCGCGAGCTGCTTCAGCTTCGCATCG
>Ga0187815_10001510_pt1 | contig 10987 bp, 7 predicted proteins | sample NC_S_5_FD_132962 | JGI IMG/M metagenome (GOLD analysis project Ga0187815, IMG submission 132962) | Wetland sediment microbial communities from Neuse River Estuary, North Carolina, USA - ASW-S_5 | ecosystem: Environmental > Aquatic > Freshwater > Wetlands > Sediment | place: USA: North Carolina...
GCTGCATCCGCTACCCACGGAGTAGTAGACCGTGTCGTTCACCAAGGTGCCGGCGGGATTCGTCCAATTGACAAGGACAGACGCCGACCCGGTTGTCGTCGCCGTCAAGCCCCGGGGTGGCACAGGGGGCGCCCCGAAGCTCGCGATGGCGACAAGGTCGTTGCTATCCCAGTTGTTCTGATAGACTGCAACATACGTGTTGTCGAACGCAGGGACTGCAATGGTCACCGGCGGGGCAGCAGGTATGGCCCCGGAAGCGGTTGCATTGAATGCGGCGAAGGTGCTGTTTTGCGGGCTCTTGCAGTCGAGCGCGATCGACACACCTTGGAAGCAGACGTGGTAGGGGTTGAGGCCCGGGTTCGAGCTCTGAGGAGCGAACCCACTTCCCGTTACGGTCACGATCGTGCCCACCGGGCCGGCTGACGGCGATAGGTTCAGCGACGGCACGGCGGACGGAGCGGTCACGGCAACGGTATCGGCGGTCGTCGGATCTATGGCGTGATTCACGTCGGTGGAGGCCAGCCTCAACCCTTCGTTGTCGGGGTTGAGGGGTTTCACGGTGTCGGCCGTTAACACGCTACCGGTCCCCGCAGAACCATGGTCGAGTGTCCCACGGCCCTCTGCTGGGTGGAGTGTCACGAGCGCGGCTGCGCAAAGGATGACCGCCGAAACGGCGACTACGGCCCATTGAATCCGGCGACCCGGCGCCATCGCTCCGCGGCTCACCCTCATCGCTCTTAACCATTCCGAGTCAGTGGATTTTCCCCTTCAATCCCCCTCGGAACCCGTTCGGTCGCAGCGGGAGGGAATGGGATAGTCCAAGGACCGTTGGACCCTGGCTGGAGAGCTGCTAGGAGGGGACTCTTGGAGATGCCCCCGAGCTAGTCAGAGATGCTCGTGGTAGTAACGTCCCACCCTCTACGCATCCTGTCCCTTCGAGGCAGATGGCGGTGCGACCCCCGTCACGCTATTCAGCGAGGAGTGATCCGATCTTCATGACGGTGTTCCAGTTGCGGATCGTCGCCCGGGTCCCGAGAGCGGCTTCAATACGCGCTAAGGTCAATCGCGAGCGGCCCTGGCCATCGGGGTACACAACGTAGCCATGGTCAGACCGTCCTCGAACGATCTCCCGTCCGGTGATGCCGGCCTGCAGCGACTTCCAAGCCGCGGCCGAGGGGGCCTCCTTGAGAATTAGAGCCGTCATGCGGCCCGGATCTTCAGCGGCTTGCTGCGGGAGCGGATTCCGCATTATCACCTTCTGCCACTCCGCGGGCGTGCGTACGAAACATACCGTGGGCCGCTCAAAGGATCGGGAGATCTCGTCCTCGATGCGGCGTTCGATCGCCTCCCTCCGCTCAACGTCGACCCGGAACACTATGTTACCGGACTGGAGGAGAGTGCGGACGCTATCGAACCCCAATTCTGCGAGACGCTCGCGCAGGTCGCCCATGCTCATCTGCGTCGAACCTCCGAGATTGACGGCTCGAAGAAGGGCAACGTACCTTGGCATGTGCTTGGGGCGCAGTTCCCCGTGCTCAATTATCCTTTCCGAAATCGAGCCGCTCGCGAGGCTGAACTCGAGGGCAATTCACTCCACCCACTACGGAAAGAGTTCATTCCGTAACTGATTCCTGCTCTGTTCCAGTCGATTCTGTAAACAAGGGTTGCCCGGAGCAAAACCAGCTCGTCCTAGCAATTCTGCCCGTACCCAGTCGCACTAAATACACGCAACCATCGGCCGGGCGTGGCATCGTCCGGCCCCACCTTAGAACAGGATGGCGGGAGGATCGGCCCCGATTCGCGCCGGATCCTCGCGGCGTTGGACACCACCCGCGTGAGCCGGTTCCATTTCCGAACGATCGCCGTCGCGGGGATGGGCTTCTTCACGGATGCGTACGACCTCTTCGTCATCTCGCTCGTCATTCCAATCTTGGTCGCCCTCTTCGAGGGAGGAAAGATCGATCAGGGGCAGATCGGACTTCTCGCCTCGTCGGCCCTCATGGGAGCGGCGGTCGGTCAGATTCTCTTCGGATGGCTAGGCGACCGTCTCGGGCGGCGGCGCATGTACGGCGTGACCCTTTCCGTGATGGCGGTCGGGGCGATCGGCAGCGCGTTCAGCGGCCCGGCCTTCGGTCTCTCCACGATCTCCGTGCTGACCCTTTGGCGGTTCGTCCTAGGGGTCGGCGTCGGAGGAGACTATCCGCTTAGCGCGACCATCATGAGCGAGTACTCCAACGTGCAGAGCCGAGGTCGAATGATTGCGAGCGTCTTCGCGATGCAGGGATTCGGTCTCTTGGCCGGAGCGGGCGTCAGCCTCGGGGCGGTCTACCTGCTTCCTGGACTAGACCTCTCGTGGCGAGTGATCCTCGGCCTGGGCGCTGTTCCCGCCCTCTTCACGGTCTATTATCGACTGCGCATTCCTGAATCCCCACGGTTCAGCCTTTCTCGCGGACGGGTCGGAGACGCGGCTCGAGCGACCGAAACGGCTACCGGAAAGACGGTCGCGGCAACCGGTATCGGTCGACCCTTCCGAGTACCGTTTCGCCAGATCCTGCGGAGCTACGGCCTACTGCTCGTCGGGACCGCATCCACGTGGTTCCTTCTCGATGTCGCGTTCTACTCGACGAGCATCTTCAATCCCATCGTCCTGAAGCAGGTCGGCTTTGCGGGCGCGTCCTCGTACCCCGTCCTTGAACAGGTTCGGCTTCTCGCCTTCGGCAACGTTCTTCTCGCGCTGGTCGCGGCAGTCCCCGGGTACTGGGTCGCGGTCCTCCTCATCGATCGCGTCGGACGACGCACGCTGCAGCTCGTCGGCTTTGCGGTGATGGCGTCGGCGTTTCTCGTTCTGGCGTTCGCGTGGAACTCGCTCGTGATGGTCCTTCCAGCCTTCCTGGCACTCTACGGCATGACGTTCTTCTTCGCGAATTTCGGGCCGAATACAACGACCTTCGTCTACCCGAGCGAAGTATTCCCCACGGCGTTTCGGACGACCGGACACGGCATCTCGGCGGCCGCAGGGAAGACGGGGGCGGTGATCGCCGTGGCCCTCTTCCCGGCGCTTTACCTGACGTACGGCCTGCCGCCGTTCTTTGGGCTTCTAGCGGTCGTCTCGTTCTTCGGGTTCGTGTTCACCCTGGCCCTCCTTCCCGAGACCTCTCAGCGGACCCTCGAGGACGCTTCGGGCGAGGACGAGCTCGCAGTCCTCGTGCGCCGGTTCTCCACCTACCTAAGGTCCCTCTCCCTCACGATAGGGCAGGGAGCTCAAGCCCTTCGCGAGCTCCTGCGCGACCCTACGACTGACCGGGACGCGAAGATCGATCGGATTCGCGCCATCGAGCATGCGGCGGACGAGGAGGTCCATCGGATCTTCGTCGAATTGAACAACCGTCGATTGTCGCCGGAGGTCCGGGCCGACGTCGGGCACCTTGCGAGCGCGCTCGACGACATCATCGACGGGATCGAATCCGTAAGCGCCAGAGTCCGGACCTACCGCCTCGATCGCTCGCGGCCCGAGCTCGTTCGTTTCGCGCAGATCGTCACCGATTGCGTCGAATACGTCGACCGAGGGATTCTCGGCTTGGACGAGCTCTATCGCGGCGCCCCGGCGTCCCTCAACCGCTCCATCGTCGAGGTGAACCGGCTAGAGAACGAGGCCGACGATCTTCTGCGCGACTTGTTGGAGCAGCTGTTCCTTGAGCCCGACCCGATCGAGATCCTGAAATGGAAGGATTTCTACGAGCGGCTCGAGGTCATTACCGACCGCTGCGAGGACGTCACCGATGTCTTCCAGGACCTCGAGGTCCGTTACTCGCCGGGGTCCTAGACGACGGCCTGGTCGAGGTTCCTGCTGAAAGCCGCTCGGCTATCGACCACGTGTCACCAATCTTCCGCGGGCGAGTCCGTGCTCCGACGAGTTATAGCCAAGCGCGATTGAAGAAACCCCAGGACCCGGATGGCGCTCGACACGACCACGCTAACCGCTGCTGCCGCCTGGGCAATCGCCATCGGCACAGTGGTCCTGTTGTGGTGGCAGGTCCGGGTCGCGCAGCACCTGAACAGCGCGAATGCCGTACTCACTCTACGTGAACGCTTCGACTCCCCGGCGATCAGACGACGCCGCAAAGTCCTTGCCGAGCGCCTCCTCGCCGGCCGCCACGACGACATCACCAACTTGGAAGTTGCGGCGTTCTTCGAGTTGATCGGCTCGCTCACGCATTCTCGCGTGTTGAGCCGGAATCTTGTTTGGGAGGCGTTCGGAACCTGGATCAACGGTTACTACTTCGCCCTTCGCAACCCGGTGGATGTGATCGGAAAGGCCCGTACGGCCCTCAAGGACCCGCTGATCATGCACGAGTTCGAGTGGCTTTTCGGACTCATCCAACAGATGGACCGCAAGAGGATCCCCGCGGAAACGGACATCGAGGACGCGACGCGCGAGGAGGCGACTTCGCTCCTGCGTCGCGAGGCTGATCTCGAACTCGATTGATTCGAACCGCCTTCGGGTCGGGTTGTTCAACAGGCATTGCACCTCCGCGCCCGACTCGCATTCGAGGAGAAAGGGCAGCTTGAGAGCTCCCCCCTCGCACCCAGCGCGGAACCGCTCAGGTTCTGGTCGAAGCCGGAAGGACCTGAGACCAGTCCTGCGTTGCAGACCACTCTCGGAGCGAGCGCCAGTGGACCTGAGGGTATTCGTGTATCAGTTTCGCTATGTCGACGCTATAGCCGACGCGGTTGAACCAATCGTACATCTTGGCGAAATCCTCGCTTTGCTTCCGTACGTCGTCTAGGGGCAGCGCGTGGTAGGCTAGCTTCCTGCCAGTTGTCTCCGAAAGCTGTCGCGCGATCTCCGTCGGCGTCGGTTCGTCGGAGGCGATGTTGATCCTCTTCCCCTTGAAGGAACGCGGTTGCTCTACGGCCAACGTTGTGAACTCGGCTATCTCGGGCAGGGAGATGACCTGCAACTTTCGGTCAGGAAGAACACCCATAGCCAGTACTCCCTGGGCAAGACCGGGCGCGATCCACGGTGCCAACAGGTTCTCCATGAAGAAGACCGGAGCTACGATGGAGTAGTCGATGCCGAGGCCCTTGAGATGTTCCTCGATCTCAGCCTTGCTGTCGAAGTGAGGGATACCAGTCTTGCGATCGGCATCGCTGACCGAAGAGTAGACTACATAGCGGACTCCGGCCGCGTGAACCCCGTCCAGACCGGTCTTTCCGAAGCGAGTCTCAGCGGCCACGCCCTGCTCGTAGGGCGTCGCTACGACGTACGCGACGTCAAGCCCTTTCGCAGCTCGCTCGATCGAAGCGCGGTCCCCCAGATCCCCTGAGACAACCTCGGCGCCCAGCTTCCTCAGCTCGATCGAGGCCGCACTATCAGGCTTTCGCGAAACGGCCCGCACCTGGTGGCCCCGCTGGAGGAGGAGCCGTGCCAGGCCGCCCCCTTGTTGCCCTGTCGCGCCCGTCACCAATACGCGCTTGGGTTCTGAAGACCGGCCCGCGAGCTCCTTCGAATGTGGCATCGAGACACCTGCCTGGATTCGTCTCGCCTGCCCTTAACCTCGGGCTGACCTGAACGTAACCCTGTTCCCGGGTCGCCACCCCAGAACCTGGGTGCACTGCGCTCTCAACGATGGTAGGCGAAACTGCGGTGGGGCCCAGCGGTCCGGATCTTGGTTCAACCGGAGTTGAGCGTCGCGTCGATCTTGGGCCGGGGTGCAGCCTCAACCCTGCCCCACCGAGGGTCCAATCGGGCTAGACCGGAAGAGATGGCGAAGCCCAAACGAGAGGATTCAGCCCGCGCCTTCCGCTGCGCCGGCTCGTCGCTCGCCCCACAGAGACGGATACTGCAGCTGCTGCGACAGTGACCACGGCTACGTGAGGCGTCGCCTGGGAGGCGGATGGTCGGTACGGACGCCGACTAACCAGGTGTCCTGGAATCGACCTGGCCAACGGTCGTCTTATCCTGTGGCCCGGCTAGCCCTCCCCGTTGACAGCAGGGCCCGCCGCATACGAGGGACCCCCCTCTTTGCTCGGCATCACCGTGCGAAGGTCCACGGTGCTTGGTCGGTTCTTTCTCGTCTACGGAAGCGGGCTTTCTGTGTTCCTAGGGATCGTCTTGGACGTAGTCTCAGGATACTCATTCGCTTCCGCCTTTCCGCTCCTCTTACCAATCTTCGCTTCCGTGGGTTCGATGGGAGGATTGGCGGTTTTCACCAGCGACCGCCTCAAGGGGACGTTAGAGTACTTCATGGCCTACGGAATCTCGCCCCGCCGTCTCTTCCTTAACTTTCTGATCGCGAGCCTCGTGCTGGTCACGATTGTCCTCAGCGTTGCCGTGGGAGTTGGGGTCGGCCTCTATCTTGCACGGGGAAACTCGTTCACGCCCGGCCTCGCGATTGCACTCGGCCTGTACGCCGTACCGATGAGCTTCGCATCCGCGGCATTCGCAACAACGATGGGGATGTACTGGTCGACCCTCTCCTCGCCGCGAACCGGGTTGAACAGTCCGATCGGACTGGCCCCGCTCATCGGAATCTTTCCGCCCGTCGCGACCCTCTTCATCGTCGCGGCATTGGGTGTATCGGGGACGACTACCTCCGTCACGACGTTCTATGGCATCGCCGTAGCGGTGATGGCACTGGTCGTCGTCGTCGTGGTCCTGCTGCTGGCGATGATCAACCGGTTCTTGCGGCGCGAGCGGCTGCTCTCGCCTGCTTGAAGGGAGAATCGTCCGGTGGTCGCAGAAGAGACCGCGCCCCAAGCCGGACCCGCCCGGAGCATCGAAGGAGTCGGCATCTCGTGCCAATCGGTCAACGCCGGATACCTTGGTAGCCACGTCCTCCAAGAGGTATCCTTCACGATCGACAAGCCGGGAATCTACGTCGTGCTGGGGCCCAACGGCTCAGGCAAGACGACGCTCTTCCGCACCCTATCGGGAATCCTGCGCCCCTACCAGGGGAACGTGCTCATCGACGGAGTGCCCATCGACCGGCAGCAGTCTCGGAACCGACTTCACTACCTCTCCCATGCCGACGGGCTGCCGGAAGGGCTAACGGTGCGCGAAGCGCTCGCTGTGTACGCTCGAGTCGAGCGGGCGACGTCGACCGATATCGATCGGGTCCTCGATCTTCTCGGCATACGGGAACTGAGCGGCCACTTCCTCTCTCAGCTAAGCGCCGGACAGAAGAAACGAGTCTCGGTCGCCCGCGTGTTCCTTAACGACCGGGCGATCTACCTCCTCGACGAACCCACGGCGAGCCTCGACCCTAAGGTGGCTCGGGAGATCCGATCCGTCATCCTCGACCTCAGCCGCGAGAAGATCGTGCTGTACTCCTCGCACAACCTGTTCGAGGCCCGGGAGATCGGGCGCTACGTGCTCGTGCTCAAGGAGGGACGGCTGGCGTTGTTCGACCGCATCGAGAACCTTCGAGGATCTCATTTCGTCGTTGGAGTTCGCGTCCTCGATCCCTCGGAGTACCTGATGGGATGGACCCGTGAGGGTGACTACTTCTTGCGCGAGCTTCCGGGTCCGGAAGGTGTCCCAGCCCTCATTCGCGATCTGGAGTCCCACGGAGTCCAGATTCGCGAGCTTCGCGAGATGAACAACCCTCTCGAGGATCTCTTCACGTAGACGCTGCCGCCCCTGGGGCCCGGGCAATCGGACTCGCTGGCGTGATGGTCGTTACAGACCTTTACGTCGACCCGTAACACCTGCCGGGGCGTTCCGATGAGTGCCGGACATGGTCGCAGGTTCCGACGACGCCCGATCGAGGAGGAGTCGAAAACTGAATGGGCTCAACCGACATTGAACGCAGCACTCGAGCCGCTTCGTGCCCTCACGGCTGCTCGAAACGAATCAATATGTGACGCTGACGCGTCGAGATGCTTGACCTCGTCTCACCTTCACATCCACTGCGTTGCCGAGCCCTGTCACAAGCGACGGAACCGCGCCCATAGTGCCCCGAGCATCGCGACGATCCCAACAAGATACCAGAGCATGTCGGTGGCCCCCTCCCAAAGGAACGGCTGGCCAACCTCATTCAGCGGATCCCAGAGGGTCTCCTTGAGGAGGACGATGACCGCGAACGTCGACACCGCCCACCGCGGAACCTGGCGGTGCGGACGATCAGGATCGCCTAGCCTTCCTGGGGCGAAGGCGTAGGCGACGGCGACGGCTAGGGCCCCGATTGCGGCGTGGTCCTCCGGGAGGATTATGGCCGGGCTCAGCCAGTCGAACACATCTCGCCCCTTACGCGGGATTCTGTAACCTTGTCGGACGCCAAGTTCCAGGGGGTCATCCTTGGAGCCTTCATCCGGGTTTGAACCTCCCGCCGACAAGGCGGGGGGGGTTCAATCGGTACTAGACTACCGGCAATCGGCGGTGGCTCGGGCTACGCCGTGGGCTCAACACGCCTTGAACCCACGGCGTACGACGGTTCGCGATGGGGTCCCTTCCCGGAGAAGGGGGTTCGGCTACCCGACCCACGCAACCCTGACCGCCTCCGCCGCCCCGATCGTTCCTGCTCCTCCCGCCAGTTCCGTCGCGAGGCCCTCAGGCGACGGGTCCACGAAATGGATGGAAACTACGACCGGGCCGCCAGCGACCTTCAGTAGGCCAAATCCGGGGACCGAGACGAACCCCGGCACCGAGCCGACGCCGAAGGCATACGTCCCGTTCGTGAAGTAGAACACGATCGTCGTCCCCTGTGAACTCCCGGTCACGACTCCGGTGCCCCCGTACAGTTGTACGGTAGACACGCTCCAAGAGGTCCCCCCTGGAAGCCCTGTCTCCCTGAACGTCACGGAGTAAGTGAAGCGTACTTGGAACGTTTCGCTGTGGACGACCGCCACCCATCCGCTCGATCCCACGGGTGTGCTCCCGAGAGTTACCTTCATCGTCATCCCTCCGAACGGATGGATGGAGTACGAGTAGATCCCCGGAGTGAGGTTCTGGAGCACCAGGTTAGGCGTTGCCGTGCAGATCCTCGAACCCATCGTCACGCACCACGACGTCCCCGCCCGGAGACCGACCTCGTGGAACGTGAGGGTGTACGTCGAGCCAGACCCAAAGGTTGCCGCTCGGGTTACGCTCGCCCCGTGCACCGTCACCGCTCCCTCGGGGGCCATACTGAGGATCCGGAACCCGGACGAGCCGCGCACCAAGTAGCCGTACGTGCCGTTCGGGACGGCAGATACCATCGACCGGCCGGTCGTGCTTTCCAGCGTGCCGTTCAACACCACCGACCACGGCGTCCCGCTCGGGAGTCCCGATTCCCGGAACGTCAGGGAGTACGTCATCCGCGAGTAGGCGAGCGTCGGTTCGTCCACCGAGGACCCATTGACGACGAAGGTCCCAACGTAAGCGCGCGTGGTCTGGTGCCAACCCGGGATGTCCGCGATCGAATAGCCGTACGTCCCGTTCGGCAGGCCGAACCAGGTCAGGCTGTCCGTCGCCCCGTTGGTCGTCAGGCTCTTCGAGCTACCGGACACCGTTACCTGCCATGTCAGACCCGACGGAAGGCCGCTCTCCGAGAAGGTCGCGGAGTACACTACTCGAGCGTAGGCAAGCGTCGGCTCGGTCACCGAGCTTCCGTTGACCACGACGCTCCCGACGTACGCGAGGGTCGTCTGATGCCACCCCGAGACGTCCGCGATCGAATACCCGTACGTCCCGTTCGACAGGCCGAACCAGGACAGGCTCTCGATCGCCCCGTTGGTCGTCAGGGTCTCTGCGCTCCCGGATACCGTCACCCGCCAGGTCAGGCCCGACGGAAGGCCGCTCTCCGAGAACGTCGCGGAGTACACCACTCGAGTGTAGGCAAGCGTCGGCTCGGTCACCGAGCTTCCGTTAACTACGACGCTCCCACCGTACGGGAGGGTCGTCTGATGCCAGCCCGAGATGTCCGCGATCGAGTACCCGTACGTCCCGTTCGGCTCGAGGTACACTAGGGTATCCATCCCGCCGTTCGTCGTGAGGCTCCGCGAATCCCCGCCCAAGGTTACCATGAACGTCTGTCCCGACGGCAACCCGCTCTCCGTGAACGACACGAAGTAGAAACCACTCGGGGGCGCGAAGGCGATTCCCTGAAGGATCGGCGTTCCGTTCACGACGATGACGCCCGACGAGGGCGTCGGCGTGAAGCCCGCGGACCCGTTCGCGACGAACGGGTAGGTGCCGTTCGGCTCGGTGAAGTTGATCTCGGAACCTGAGTTCCCAGCCATCGATCCGTTCAGGGTCACCGACCAGGACGTTCCAGGCGGTAGCCCGGTCTCGTTGAAGGTGACGATGTATCCCCTCTCGAACGCGATGGGCTCCGTCACGTTCGCTCCGGAGATCACGATCGAGCCGGATTGAGGCGTGGCGGCCCAGTCGCCTCCGACGAAGACCGAGAAGTTGTAGGTGCCGTTCACTTCGGCGAAGATGACCGACATCCCACCGTTCGACCCCCCAAACACGCTGCCCCCGGTCGAGTTCCTCAGGTTGACCCCCCATCCCGGCGCACCCGGCCCGGTCGGGAGCCCGCGCTCCGTGAACGTCAGGGTGTAGAACCCTCCCGGAAGCGTAAAGGCGATCGGCTGGACGACCGGCGTTCCGTTCACGACCACGTTACCCGTCGCGGGCGTCGGTGTGAAGCCAACGGGTCCGTTCACCACGAACGGATAGATGCCGTTCGGTTCGGTGAAGTTGATCTCGGGGCCCGAGTTTCCGAACGTCGATCCGTTCAAGGTCACCGACCAAGACGTCCCGGACGGTAGGCCGGTCTCGGCAAAGGTGACGATCTGCCCGGGGCTGAAGGTGATCAGCTCCGTCACGTTCCCCCCGGAAACGGTGATCGAGCCGAACTCAGGCGTGGGAACCCAGCCACCCCCGACGGAGACCGAGAAATTGTAGGTGCCGTTCACTTCGGCGAAGATGACCGACATCCCGCCGTTCGACCCCCCAAACACGTTGCCCCCGGTCGAGTTCCTCAGGTTGACCCCCCATCCC
>Ga0187815_10001511_pt1 | contig 10984 bp, 7 predicted proteins | sample NC_S_5_FD_132962 | JGI IMG/M metagenome (GOLD analysis project Ga0187815, IMG submission 132962) | Wetland sediment microbial communities from Neuse River Estuary, North Carolina, USA - ASW-S_5 | ecosystem: Environmental > Aquatic > Freshwater > Wetlands > Sediment | place: USA: North Carolina...
AACCTGACGGCCACCACCAGAGAAGACGTTGTCCTCGCCGGTGACAACATTCAACGCCACATCGTGCCCGTCGGGTGAAGACTTGGAAGGGCTGCTTTTCCAGCTTGATTCGAAAGCCGTTCTTTCGCAGCTCAGACTCGCGCTCCGACAATTCAAACTGTCCGAAGCGGAAAATGCGATCCGTTCGCCCTGTGGATGAGTTCATGCAGAAAGCCACCGACCGAGCAAGATATTACCGCGTCTAATGGCCGCGCACCAAAGGCTCGCATCTGCAGGGCCGATGAAGTCGGCGACATGGATATATCGCATGGTACAGTTTTTTGTTGCGGACGGCCCCGGCGTCGTAGCAGATTGTCACGATGGAGTTGCCGCTCGGAAACTCAAATGCGCGCTGGGCTTTGCTGCTGGGGAGCGTGCTGATTTCTAGTGTCGTAATTGTGCAAGCGGCGCGCATCTGGCTGGCCAACGACCTGCTCGATTCGCGGGACCTGAACTCGATCGAGCGCGGCGCTCGTCTTCTTCCCGTGGATGCGGATGCGTGGGATCGCCTGGGACGCTTCCAGCAGTGGGATTTCGCGAATTCCGATCTCAGTGCCGCGGTGCTGGATTACCAAACAGCCGTTCGCGAGGAGCCGCAATCTTCTTACTATTGGATGGACCTGGCCAGCGCTTACGAGCAGGCAGGCGACATCACTCAGGCGACAGAAGCGTACCAGCGCGCCGAAGCTGTTTATCCGATTTCGGCGGAAGTTGCTTGGCATTACGGAAATTTCCTGCTGCGCCAGCAAGAAGATGCGGAGGCGATGAAAGAAATCCAGCGTGCGGTGCGCACGGACCCTTCGCTGCTTCCGCTGGCGATATCGAGGGTTTGGCTCTCGAGTCACGACGTGAACAAGTTGATCGATCAAGTGCTTCCCGCGAGACCGGACGCCTATTTTCAGGCGCTGGACTTCTTTGAGTCGACGCGTGATCCGGATTCTGGTCTGGTGGTCTGGGGAGAACTCCTTTCGCTGGGGAAACCATTCCCCCTAAGCCGTTCCTTCGCGTTTCTGGACGAACTGATTGGCGCGGACCGCGCCGAGGACGCAGAAAGAGTTTGGAACCAGGCGTTCCAGGCTGCGGGGCTTGCGCAACGACCGTCGGATTCCTCTCTCATCAACGATGGAGGGTTCACGCAGAGTTTTCCTAATGGCGGACTAGGCTGGCGCTGGGAGGCGCCGCTTGGGGTTAGCATCGATTTCGATTCCCCGCCGATTCCGAACGGAACACGCTCCGTGCGGCTCGATTTTGGGGGCGGGAGCAATACCGATCTCGGCGCGCCTTTCCAATTTGTCCCTGTAGAACCGAACCGCACCTATCACTTCCAGGGTTACCTGAAAACGGACCGCATCACCACGGAAAGCGGCCTGCGCTTCTCGATCATCGATCCGCATCATCCCGGCGCCGTGAACGTCGTCACCGAGAATCTGACCGGCTCGCACCCGTGGACGGTCGCCGACGCCGACGTTTCGACTCCAGCCGAAACACATTTCCTGGTGGTGCGACTTTACCGTTCTCCGAGCCGCCTGTTCGAAAACAAGTTGAGCGGAAGCGTCTGGATGGCTGAGGTATCGCTCGTTCCTGCGCAAAAGAAGGAGAATTTCACGGAACAATGAACGCGATCCGCGCCGGCCTGCTTTTCCTTTTCGCGTTCAGTGTGCTCGCCTTCGGCGCGGTCGAGGTTTGGTCCGAATCCGTTGTGGAGATTGGCGCGGCCGTCCTGCTTATCATTTGGGCCTTCATCACGTTCCGAAAGGCAGACGCGAACGTCGAATGGAATCCGCTGAACTGGCCGCTGCTCGGCCTCCTGGCCGCGGGTTTGCTGCAGCTTGCTTTTCACACTAGCGCGTACGCTTACTTTACGCGGACGGAACTGCTGCGGCTCACCGCCTACATCGTGATCTTCTTTCTGGTGGCGCAAGCATTTCGGACACGGCGCGATCTGACTCAACTCGCGTGGTTTGTGATTTCGTTTTCGTTTGCGGTGTGCCTGTTCGGGATAATCCAGCACTTCACGTCGCAGGGGAAAATCTACTGGTATCGGGAGTTGGCGCTGGGGGGCGATCTGTTCGGCCCGTACGTCAACCGGAACCATTTTGCGGGATTTGTTGAACTGACCGTTCCGGTGGGGCTCGGTTTGATGGTGTTCCGCGGCTTGCGTCGCGATGTCTTTCCTCTGGCCACGCTGCTGACGATCATCCCGGTCAGCGCGCTCGTGTTGTCCGGTTCGCGAGGCGGGATTGTCAGTTTTGCGTTTCAGGTTGGCGTCCTTGCGCTCTTGGTTCGAAGCCGGCGGTCGAAAGAGGGCCCGAAGATGGCCGTCGTAGCGATCGTTGCGCTGGCTGCCGTGGGTCTCATCGTCTGGATTGGGGCTGGAAAAGCGATCGAACGCTTTTCAAATCTGCCGCAGAGTGACACTTCACTTTCGCGGCGCTTCAGCATGGCGCGCGCCGCCGGCCATATTGTTCGCGATCATCCGATTCTGGGATCGGGGCTCGGCACGCTGGTTGTGGCGTATCCGCGATACGAAACGGTCTACGACGGAAAGGTCGTCGAGCACGCCCATGACGACTATATGGAATTGCTCGCGGAGACAGGGTTAGCCGGGGGCATTTGCGGGCTTGCTTTTTTGGCGCTGCTGTATCGTCAAGCGCGGAAGAACTTCGAAGCTGCGCAAGGCCACTTCTCGCGAGGGCTGCATGCGGCGGCCATTGTTGCCGTCGCGGGCCTGCTGTTCCATAGCTTCGTCGATTTCAATCTTCACATTCCCGCCAACGCGCTGCTGTTCTTGCTGCAGGCGCAATTGGCGTGCTCCGCCCCTCTTTCTTCGGAGGCTCCGGCCGAAGCTATTCGGAACCGCGAACACCACCACCAGCGCAGGCGAGTGGCGGCCGCGCTGTGACTAGCCCTCAATTCTCCGACTCTTCAACCGTTTCGCGGGCGCTTCCTCGCTGCGGCGACTGCGGCGAGCGCCTTGTTGACAGATGATTCCTGCTAGGCCATAGTGTTTCGGGGTTTTCTCTCTCGATGGGAGTCATGGTCCGTGGCGTTTCGGGCCATCTGACGTTCGAGCCGGTGCTCCTTGGGGCGGTTCTTAGTGTAGCGGGATTCCTGACGGTCCTGCTGTCACCGCGCGCGGCTTACGGGCAACAGACGGTCGAAACTCCGAAGCAGACAAACGACAGGATCCAGCAGCTTGCCAGCCTAGCTCGCGCTCGACCGATGGACACTCCCATCGGCCCCGGGGATCTTTTGCACATCGACGTCTTCGATATCCCAGAACTTTCCCGGGACGTACGGGTTATGGAGACGGGCGATATCAGTTTCCCCTTGATACCGGGGCGAATTCATGTCGCCGGGCTCAATGCATTTCAATTACAGAGCAAGTTCGCTCAGTTGCTTCTGGAAAACGGGCTTGTTTCGCATCCGGAAGTCTCCGTGTTTGTGAGGGAGCAAACCAGCCAGCCGGTCGCGGTGGTGGGAGCCGTGCCGCATCCTATGGTTTATCAGGTGCTGAGGCCAACAACTCTGATCGAGCTGCTGGCAGACGCAGGGGGTATCGCCGATGACGCGGGTCCCAATGTGATGATAACTCGGCCAAGACATCCCGCGGACACCAATACTAATCCGCAACCAGCGCCAGATCCGCCGAGTGCAGCGGATTCGGGCAATTCGGATCCTGCTGCAGACCCGCCGCCACAAGACGCGGAAATCATTACGATTCGCCTGCAGGATTTGCTCGACTCCGCCGACTCCAAGTACGACATTCCCGTTCATGGCGGTGATGTGGTTCGCGTACCTAAGGCCGGAATCATTTACGTGCTGGGAGCAGGCATCGCCGCACCGGGAGGCTATGTCCTTCAGGGACACGGCGAGGACGTTACGGCGTTAAAGGTGATCGCGATTGCGCACGGCTTGACCGGTTTCGCCAAGGCGGACAGCGCAGTGATCCTGCGCACGAATCCGGCCACTGGAAAACGCGACCAGATTCCGGTGCATCTCAAGGAAATTCAGAAAAACAAAATCGCCGACGTCGTGATTCGATCGAACGATATCCTCTATATCCCAGATAGCAAGGGGAAGAAGGCCCTGGCCCGCGGCACGGAATCAGCTATCGGAATTGGCACTGGTGTTGCCGTATATCGCGTAGCGTACTGACCGGATTAAGAACACGGCAAAATTAGGAACAGGCTGAACATGGAAGAGGCGCAGAACCTTACATTACGACGGCAACCGGAATCGGTTGCCCTGGCGCCCGCTTCCTCCTGGGAGCAACTTCCTCGCGAGCCGCACCTGCTCGATTACTTGATCATTCTGCGCAAGCACCAGTGGCTCATTCTCACGTTCCTGCTCACCACCGTCACGATCGTTACCATTGCGTCGTTCAAGACGAAGCCCGTCTACCAGGCCGCCGCCAGGGTCGAGGTCGACAAAGAATCGCAGAACCCGCTTCGGTTTCAAGACGAAACAGGCTACGACGAGTACATGGAGAGCGAGGATTACATCGAGACCCAAACCAAGATTCTGCAGAGTGAAACGCTGGCTCTACAGACGATCAGGTCTCTCGATCTGGCCCGCTATCCTGAATTCGGCGGCTCAGGCATTTCGCTCGCTTTCGCACAAGGAGCGCAGTCCCAGCGCCCGGCTATCCTGGGAGCTTTCCTGGGGAGGCTGGGCGTGAGGCGAGTGCCCAATAGCCGGCTAATCGAGGTCACGTTCGAAGCCGAGGATCCTAAACTGGCGGCCCTCGTGGTGAACTCGCACCTCCAAAACTTCATCGAGCAGAATTTTCGAAGCAAGTATGACGCGACCAGCCAAGCTTCCACGTGGCTCTCCGCTGAACTCGAAGAGCTGCGCATGAAAGTGGAAAAGTCGGAAGACGACCGGATCGCGTATGAGCGGAAGAATCAAATCTGGCAAATCGACGAAAAGCAGGACATCACCACTCAGAAGCTCGTTGACCTGAGCAAGGCTGTGACCGACGCCCAAACCGATGTGGCTCGAAGGGAGGCGCTCTACCGGATGGCGGCTTCCGGGGACGTTGATGCTTTGCCTTCCATTCGCGAAAACCCGTTCGTGCAGGAACTTCTCAGGAAGAAAACGGATCTCGGCGAACAATTTGCTGACGCTTTGAACCTTTACGGTCCGAATTTCCCGAAAGTCGAACGGTTGGCCGCGCAGCAAAAACAGATCGAGCAAGATCTGGCGCAGGCCCGCAAAAACGCGGTGGCCAACGTTCAAGCGGACTACCAGACGGCTCAAAGCCATGTGACCATTCTTCAGGAGGAGTTGGACAAGCAGAAAGCTCAAGCAAACGATCTAGCGGAGAAGCTGGTCAACTATCACATCCTCCAGCACGATGCGGAAGCCAACAAGCAGCTCTACGATGGCCTGCTGCAGAAGCTCAAAGAAGCGGGGATTTCCGCAGGCTTGCGTTCCAGTAACATCCGGGTCGTTGATCCCGCGCTCACTCCAACCACTCCTTCGCGCCCGCAAAAGACGCGCAATATCTCGCTGGCGTTCGTGGTGGGATTGATTGGCGGCGTGGGGCTTGCCATGTTCCGCGAATATCTGGATAACACGGTGAAGTCGCCGGACGATATTGAGTCTCTGACGGGGCTTCCTTCGCTGGCGGTGGTGCCCTCATTGCCGGGTTCGAATGGTCATCACAGGCTTTCGCGATTGGTCCGCGAAACCGCTGCTGCTGTGACTGCGCCTGCCAGGGTTGAGCTGCTGTCCTACGAGCAGCCCAAATCGCAGATTTCGGAGGCGTTTCGCGCGCTGCGTACATCATTGCTCCTGTCTCAGGCGGAACATCCCCCGCAAGTCATTCTGGTGACCAGCGCGCTGCCCAGAGAAGGAAAAACTACGGCCGCCGTAAACCTGGGCGTGACCTTGGCTCAGCTTGGCGACCGCACCTTGCTTCTCGATTCCGACCTGCGCAAACCGGGCATTCGCCGGGCTCTGGACCTCAGCACCGGGAAAGAAACAGGTCTGAGTTCCTATCTCGCCGGCGTCTCCACGCTTGATGAAATCACGGTTGCGCATCCGATGATCAGCAATCTCGCGGCCCTGACCACTGGTCCTGTTCCTCCCAGTCCAGCCGATTTGCTTTCTTCGCATCGCATGCGCGACGCCATTGCTGAGCTGCGAAACCGGTTCAAGTTTATCGTGATCGACTCACCGCCGATCATGGCCGCCACGGATGCCGTCATTCTGTCGGCGCTCACTGACGGCGTGCTGCTAGTGGTGCGCAGCGGGGATACTCCCAAAGAGGCATTCACGCGCACGCGCGATCTTCTCAGGGCGGTCAATTGCCGTTTGCTCGGCGTGGTTCTGAACGCCGTCGATTCCAGCGCTCCGGATTATTACTACTCGTATCGCTACTATCCTTACGCTTATGGCTACGGGTATGGCGAAGACGTTTCGAAGGGCGCGCCAACTTCTTCGGGTAATGGTGGCGGAGCCACATCTTAGTCTAGGGGGCAAACTTGCGTTGCTTGATAACTGGGGGAGCCGGATTTATCGGCTCGCATTTAGCGGAAGCGCTGCTGAGCCGCGGCGATGCAGTCTGCATCCTCGACGATTTATCGACGGGGAGCGTCGGGAATATACGCCATCTCAAGCAGCTTCAGGGCTTTCATTACTTCTTCGATTCCATTTCCAACAAGCACCTCCTCGCGGAACTTGTTGACGAATGCGATGTCGTCTTCCACCTCGCGGCCGCCGTCGGTGTGCGCCTGATCATCGAGAGTCCTGTGCGCACCCTCGAGACCAACGTGCATGGCACTCAACTCGTCCTGGATGCTGCCTCGAAGAAAAAGAAGCTCGTGTTCATCGCCTCGACGTCGGAAGTTTACGGCAAGAGCGAGAGAGTTCCGTTTCGCGAAGATGCTGACCTGGTGCTCGGTCCCACCACGAAGGGCCGCTGGAGCTATGCCGCTTCCAAGGCACTCGACGAATTCCTCGCCCTCTCGTATTGGAAGGAGAGAAGGCAACCCGTCATTGTCGCGCGTTTGTTCAATACTGTAGGCCCGCGCCAAACCGGTCGCTACGGCATGGTTCTTCCCAGCTTCGCCCGGCAAGCTCTGGAAGGCGCGCCCATCACCGTATTCGGCACGGGGCAGCAATCGCGCTGCTTCTGTGACGTGCGTGACACAGTCGAGGCAATTCTTCGGTTGATAGGCATCGAAAGCGCGGTGGGTGAGGTCGTCAACATCGGCACGGACCAGGAAACCACAATCGAGAATCTGGCCCAGTTCGTGAAACAGCGCACTGAGAGTGCGTCGCCGATCCACCACATTCCCTACGACCAGGCTTACGAACTCGGATTCGAGGACATGCAACGCCGAGTGCCTTGTCTGGACAAGCTGCAGCGGCTAACCTCATTCCGGCCAGCCACTTCGCTGCAGGAGATTGTGGACCGGGTGGTCGCCTTCTTCCAAAACGAGACAGAAGAGGAATGGATTGTGCGCAAAGAGGGTCGGCACGCTGAGAGCACTCTCGCGGCCGGTTCAGCCGCTCCCTAAATCCTGCATTTTCTGTGTGGGGACCCTGGGGTTTTCGTCAGGGCGCGGTTTCAACCGTGCCGCAACCTACTGATCGGCGGCTTGGCGATGCAGGACGGCTTGTCGCGTCGTGGCTAGCGTGAACGTGAGCGACTCGCGCGGCACGCTGTTGACGTAAGGCCCGATGAGCCAGCCGAGGCCCAGCGGTATGTCTCGCGTCAGCGAAATGGTTTGGCATTCCACGTAAGTTCCGCCATCCTTCTGCTCGAAACGCCAGTAAGTGTTCATTCTCCAGAGGAATCCATCGTCGTGACCTTCGGGTCGGAGATGCTCGTCCCCGGCGTTGTCGACCTGCTGGATTCGGGTCGTATGCGAGCGGCTCCACGCGTGGCTCGCGTCCACGATTGAGTAGTGGATCTCATGTTCGGTGTCCACCACCGAGGTGACCACCTTTTTCTTATAGAACCGCAAATAAACGAGATAGTCGCCGTCTTGATGGCGCAGAATCTTCGAGCGAACGACGTCAGGGCGGTAAATCTCCTGCTGGTGATCGTAGTCTTGGACTAGCGCCAATGTCTGGGCGAGGGTCGCCCCGGGAATGAAGACAGTGCCGATCCAGTGGTGAATCATTCCGCCAGGACATGGAATCGGCTTGCCATCAACAAGGGGCCGAAGCCGTTCAATAACCACTTTCGCTTGTTGGAGTTGAGCCTGCGCGGCAGCACGTCGATCGGCTGGCAAACGCTCGAACCAAAGAAAGTCGCCATCTCCATTCAAGCTGGCATTGATCTGCGGTTCGCTCAGCTTCACGTAATGATCGAAAGCTTCGACCGTCTTTGACTGCAAATCGGCAGCGCCAAGCGGCTGAATCGCGAGTAGGACCGCAAGCAGCGCGACTAGAACGCGAGGAATGCGGGTGTCTGGTTTTCCCGCCTCAGCTCGCAACGAAACACCTCACCATCGCTCTCGCCTTAACCGCATCTTCGAGCAAGCATTGAATTTGCGGCGAGCGCACACGAGGAACAATCTCTTCGATGCAGTGATCGTGCCATACGTAGGGTAGAAGGACGGCCCTGCCCGACTGAGGGGGTAATCGGGGGAAAGGGGTCAGTCGGGCGAGGTTTGGACGGGTTGGGTAGCGTGCACGGCCCCTCTCGGAACCGTCGTCCCCGCATCGCCGCATCCAACCCGCCCAGCTATCCTCGAATTTATCTGCGCTGGCGAAAATAGCTCGAAAGAACCAATCTGCGGGTACCCAGGTTTCAGTACTGGGGTATCGAATGTAAAAAAAGGGGTTAGCAGGCATCGCAGGGTACGGTCATGGGGACGATCCGACCGGAATTGGCGCGAGGCGGTTGAGCTAAAGATTCCCCTTGACATTCTACAAGAGAAGCGGCAAAAGATGAGGAGGTCTTGTCGAACGTCTAGGGGAGGTTTATGAGTCCGTCAGCCGAAATTCTTCAGGGGACGTTGGATCTGCTGATTCTGAAGACGTTAGCGATCGAACCGATGCATGGATGGGGAATCGCACAGCGCATCCAGCAGGTCTCGAAAGAAGTCCTGCAAGTACAGCAGGGATCGCTTTATCCGGCCTTGTACCGTCTAGAGAGGAAACGGCTTATCCAGGCGGAGTGGGGCGCGTCGGAAAACAACCGCCGTGCGAAGTATTATTCGCTGACAAACGCCGGACGGGCGCAATTGGAGCAGGAACAAGCCGAGTGGGAGCGGCTGTCGTCAGCGGTCGCGTTGATTCTGCAGCGAGCGTGACCGTGGCCAGCCGCCGAGGTGTCCAGGCGAACAAATAGCGAACAAAAACCTGCTGCAACATCATTCCCGACGGTAAAGCTAAGCGCTGCTAAAACGGCGAATCTCGGCAGAGAACAGTGACGAGTGACCCGCCATTAGGACCGGCGGGCGCAAACCCCGCGCAAGTGACGAGAAGAGCCGTTACTGGTGCGGAAAGCAGAAGGCAGAAACCAGAAACCAGAAACGGGAGAAACCTGAAAGCGGGAGTCAGGGAAGTAGAAGCGGCGTCGGAGCCGGAATCAGGAGAATGAGCATGGGACTGCAGCGGTGGTGGCGGCAAGGGAAGAGGGAGTTTGAGGAGGAGATCGGGGAGGAGCTGCGGGATCATGTCGAGCGGCAGACGGCGGCGAACATCGCGGCGGGGATGGCACCGGAAGAGGCACGGCGACAGGCGAGGCTGCAGTTGGGAGCGGTGGAAGGGGTGAAGGAAAGTTGTCGAGAAGAGCGGCGCGGATTTTGGCTGGAAACGCTATGGGCGGATGTGCGCTACGCGCTTCGCATGCTGCGCAAGAATCCGGGCTTTACCGCGGTAGCGGTGCTGACGCTCGCGCTGGGGATCGGCGCAACGATTGCGATCTTCAGCGTGGTCGACACGATCGTTTTGAAGCCGCTGCCATTTCCCACTGCGGATCGCCTGATGCGAATCAAGTCGGTGTTTGTGGCGACGGGCCGAGGAAGCGGGATTGCGTCGTATCCGGATGTCCTCGATTGGCGCGCTCGAAATCACGTTTTCGACGGAATGGCTGTTGTCGACACGAGAGATTTCACGCTGGTTGGTGCGCGTGAGCCGCTGCATTTGCAGGGCGCGGTCGTATCGGCGCAGCTATTTTCGTTGCTGGGCGTCACGCCGGCGCTCGGGCGAAGCTTCCTCGCGCAGGAGGACAGTCCTGCGACAGCAAATGGCACCGATGCCGTAATCGTCAGCCATGAATTATGGGCGCGAGAGTTCAATTCTGATCCAACAGCGGTGGGCCGCACGCTTCAGCTCAGTGGTCAAGCGTTCACGATTGTGGGCGTGATGGGCCCGTCGTTTCAGTTTCCGATTCAGTCGGAGCCGGTGGAACTCTGGACGACGATCTCCATTGACGCCCGCGGTGGCGCGAACGCGATGGCGGCGCAGAGAGGCGCGCACTACCTGAGGGTTGTTGGCTTGCTGAAACGCGGCGTAACACGGAGTCAGGCCGAGGCTGAGATGGTCACCATCGCCAGCGCGCTGAACAAGCAGTACCCCGAGAACAAGCCGCGCACGGTTCTAGTCGTGCCCGAGGTTCAGGCGCTGATCGGGCCCGCGCGCGTTCCGCTGCTTGTGCTGCTTGCGGCGGTGGTGTGCGTTTTCCTGATCGCATGCGCCAACGTGGCGAACCTGCTGCTGGCACGAGCGGCCCGGCGTCACAGAGAAATGGCCATGCGGGCGGTTCTGGGTGCAAGCCGAGGACGGACCCTGCGGCAATTGCTGACGGAGAGCGCCGCGTTGGGGGTGCTGGGTGGCGGCGCGGGCCTGGTGACGGCGCTCGGCTGCCTGAAATTCCTGACGCGCCTGATCCCGGCTGACGCTCCTCGCGCAAATGCGATTCATCTGGACTTGCGGCTCTTGATGTTCGCACTTACGGCCTCGCTGGAGACGGGCATTA
>Ga0187815_10001512_pt1 | contig 10984 bp, 11 predicted proteins | sample NC_S_5_FD_132962 | JGI IMG/M metagenome (GOLD analysis project Ga0187815, IMG submission 132962) | Wetland sediment microbial communities from Neuse River Estuary, North Carolina, USA - ASW-S_5 | ecosystem: Environmental > Aquatic > Freshwater > Wetlands > Sediment | place: USA: North Carolina...
ACCCGCTGACCCTGGACCACGATCGACTTCGCGTAGACCGCGCCCTCCTGGGGGTCGGCGAAGTCCGAGCCCTGGACCCAGACGCCCTTGCCGGCGGTGAGGCCGCTTGGCTTCACGACGAACGGACCGGGGAATGTCGCGACGGCCCGGTCGACCTCTTCGACGGTCGCGGGGGCGACGAAGAGGGGCTGACCCTCGACCCCGTGCCGCTGGAGGAGCTCTCGGCAGAACAGCTTCGAGGTCTCGATCTGGGCGGCCGCTCGGTCGGGGCCCACCGTCGGGACCCCCGCGGCACGGAGCGCATCGGCGACGCCGGTCGCGAGAGGGGCTTCCGGTCCGATCACCGCCACCTCGGCGCGCGCCTCCTTCGCGAACGCGACGACCCGCGCGGCGTCCGTCGGGTCAATCCGGGCGGACGCCGTCGCAATCCGCTCGAGGCCCGGGTTCGCGTTGGTGCTCGCCACGGCGACCTTCGCCTCCGCCCGAGCGAGGGCGAGAGCGATCGAGTGTTCCCGGGCCCCGCCCCCGACCACGAGGAATCGCATGGACGCGTCTCGGAGGAGTCGATGCAAGTTATATGGGCGTCGGCGCGGCGCGTCGCCGGCCGGCACGACCACCGTGCGTCCCGCCACGCTTAAGAAGCGGGCGCCAGTGGCCCGGTTTCCGGAGCCACCGATGGAGATTCGCGTCGTGGAGAAGGAGCACGACCTCCTCCGGGTCGAGTTCCCGAAGGGTGAGGAGACCTTGCTCATCCCGCTCGTCGAGGCGCTCCAGAAAGAGGAGAAGGTCGTCGAGGCGCGATACTACCTCGGCCACCCCTACCTCGACCGTCCCACCCTCTACGTGAAGACGAAGGGCGAGAAGCCCCAGCAGGTCCTGAAGCGGGTCCTCAAGGACCTGACGGAACTCTACGGGGACCTGCTCACCGACTTCGAGAAAAAGGCGGACAAGGTCAAGGCCTGACGAGAGCCGGGGCGATGCTGAAGGAGTGCGCACAGCACGGGTACTTCCGGGCGGAGAGCTGCCCCGTCTGCGGCCAGCCCGGAAAGTTCCTGATGAACGACCGGGAGCTCGACCACCTCGGCCGGGTCGTGACCGGGATCCTCCGGCATTTCCCGGACCGCTACCAGCTCCCGATCGACCCCCAGGGTTGGGTCGCGGTCCCCCAGATCGTGCGGGCGATCTCGCAGAAGCACCCCGCCTACCACTGGCTTCGCCCCCAGCACCTCATCGCGATCGCCGAGACCGACGCGAAGGGCCGCTACGAGATCCGGGACGACCGAATGCGGGCGACGTACGGTCATACGGTCGACGTGGACCTCGACCTCCCCACGGAGAACATCCCTGACCGCCTCTACTACCCCGTCACAGAGGAGGAGGCGGCGATTGTGCTCGAGGTCGGGCTGAAACCGTTGGACCGCAAGAAGGTCCACCTTTCGAAGACCGCCGGAGACGCGCACGCGGCGGGGGCCGTCCGAACCCCCCAGCCCGTCATCTTGGAAGTGGACGCGAAGCGGGCCCGGGACGACGGCCTCGTCATCATGAAGGCCGGGAAGACTGTCTACCTCGTCGACCGGGTGCCTCCCGAGTACCTCCATCGCTCCGAGACCACCGTCCCGGAGGCCGACACGCCGGAACGGGACTCCGACGCCTGACCTACGCGAACCCGTCGTTCGCGACGTTCGAGTTGTACAGCGTCGTGATGTACACTCCGACCGTGAGATGGCTCGGGGTCGGGTACGGGTTCGAGAAGACGAAGTAGTACGTGTCGGTGACGAGCGGCGAGTAGACGAGTTGGGCGTTGTACGTCGGCGCCACCGAATAGAGGGGCGTGGGCGTTCCGCCGGCGTCGAACTCGTTCCACTCGCTCGAGTTGTAGACCGCGAGGCCGATGTTGACCCCGACCGGCGCGACCGCGGTGTAGTTCCCGGTGACGAAGTCCCCGCCCGTGATGTCCCCGGAAATGACGGTGAAGTTGCCGGGACCGATCTCGTAGGTGCCCGTGGTCGTGAGCGGGTCCCCCGTGAGGTTGGGGGGTCCGCTCAGCTCCGCGGAGACGACCGCGTAGGTGAGGCCGGCGATGACCGTGATGACGATGAGGGTGCGAAAGGCTCGGGTGAGGTGGAGCCAGCGGCGGACCTTGGGAGGCGCTTTCGACACCTCGGCCGCCGAGAGCGGCCCGTCCGCGCCGCAGATCTCGCACTTCGTCGCCCCCGGCCGGACCGCCACCCCGCAGAAGCGGCAGGAACCCCATTCGGCGGTCGGAGCGTCGTTCGCGGCCACGGGTGGCTGCGTCGACCCCCAAGGCTCCCTTTTGGGGTTTCGTACGAACCGACGCGCCCCTCCGAGGGGACGCCCGGGTCTCACGCCTTCTTGCGGGAAGTGCCGAAGTTCACGAGGACGTTCTTTCGACGGGCAAACGTATCGAGAGCCCGAACGCCCTGCTCGAAACCGACCCCGCTCGATTTGACCCCGGCGAACGGCGTCTGGGGGTACGTGGTCGGCGAGTCGTTCACCACAACCATGCCGCTCTCGAGCCGACGCGCGACGGTGTGCGCGGTCGCGAGATCCCGGGTCCAGAGGGCGGCGAGGAGGCCGTACGGGGTGTCGTTCGCGTTCCGCACGGCTTCGTCCACATCGGAGAACGAGGAGACCGCGAGCACCGGTCCGAAGATCTCCTCGCGGACGGCCCGAGAGGTCGATGGGACGTCGGCCAGGATCGTAGGCCGCACGAAGTTCCCGGGCGCGAGCGCCGGGTCGTCGGCTTTCGACCCCCCCGCCACCACGGTCCCCCCGCTCTCGCGAGCGTCCCGGACGTAGTCGAGGACCCGCTCAAGCTGCTCCTTCGACACGAGCGGTCCCATCTCGACGCCCTCGAGCACCCCCGGCCCGAGCTTGAGGCCCTCGGCGATTCCCCGGAGCTTCTCGAGTAACGGAACGCGGAGGCTCTCGTGCACGATGAGGCGGGAGGCCGCCCAGCACATCTGTCCCGCGTTCCCGAAGATCCCGTACCCGACTGCCTTCGCCGCGCGCTCGAGGTCGGCGTCCGGGAACACGAGCACCGGGCCCTTCCCGCCGAGCTCGAGCGTGAGCGGCAGGAACCGGCGGGCGGCGAGCTCGGCGACCCGGCGACCCACCTCGGTGCCGCCCGTGAACGTGACGGACGCGCACCGCGAGTCCTCGATCAACGCCTCGCCGACCTCGGCGCCGCTCCCCGGGACCACATTGAGGATCCCGTCGGGGATTCCCGCGTCCTTCGCGAGGCGGGCGAAGGCGACCGCGGTGAGCGGGGTGAGGCTCGCCGGCTTCAGGACGACCGCGTTGCCGGCCGCGAGGGCCGGGGCGACCGACCGCACGGATAGCAGGAGAGGATAGTTCCACGGAGCGATGTGCACCGTCACCCCGAGCGGTTCGCGGAGGGTGTAGTCGAATCGGGGGCCCGGGACCGGGATCGTTTCGCCTTCGAGCTTGTCGGCGGCGCCCGCGAAGTACTCGAGCGTCCGGAGGACGTAGGCGATGTCGCCCCGCGACTCGCGGAGCGGCTTTCCCATGTTGAGTGTCTCGAGGCGGGCGAACGCCTCGGCCTGCCCTTCGAGGAGGGAGGCGAGGCGGTAGAGCGCCTTCGCACGACGCGCGCCGTCGTCACCGGCCCAGTTCGATTCCCGGAACGCTTTGTCGGCCACCTCCATCGCGTGGCGCGCGTCGTCCCGCGAGGCGACCGCGGCCTCGGCCATCGGTCGGTTGTTGGCCGGGTCCAGAACGGGCCGATGCTCCCCTCGGGCTCCCGGGAGTTCGCGACCTCCGATGACGAGCTCGAACCTCGTGTCGATGCGCGCGGCCATGGTTCTCCGCGACCACGGCCGGACGACCACTTAGCCGTTCGGGGCACTACGGACCCATGGGGTAGGAGCGACCTTTCCAGGCGACCGGTTTGCGTCGGAGGCCCCGACCGAGGGATGTGGCGGTCAGCACGATGTAGTACCCCACCGCGATCGGGTAGAGCAGCCCGTAGAGGGCAGGGGCTCCGATGGCCCGCGCGAACACGATGTGCTTTCCGAACAGGGCAAAGTAGAGGAACCCCCCCATCGCGGTCAGCGCGAACGTGCCCGTGGCGAGCCCGAACGGGAGAAGGGCGAGCGGGAGGAGGAACAGTCCGATGAGTCCCGCGAGGAACCCCACGAGGCGAGCGGGGGAGAACTCGGTCCCGTGCACGTTCTTGAGGAGACCCTCGAACATCTCCGTGCGGTTGCGGTACATCCGGGTCTGGGCGAGCCGCGGCGTCCACGCCACCCGCAACGTTCGACCGGCCGCCCGATACCGACGGGCGATCGCGACGTCCTCAAGGACGAGCGAACGGACGGCCTCGTGGCCGCCCATCGCGTAGTACACCGTCCGGGGAGTGAGCCAGAACTGTCCGTTGGCCATCGCGCTTCGCGAGTGCGGCCGGTTCACGTGCGGGGTACGGAAGTACGTGAGGACCATCTGGACGTAGAACGGCAGGACCAGACGCTCCCAGAAGCTCCGCATCTCGATCTTCTCCGCGATCGTGGCGAGGTCGGCGTGCTCTCGCTCCGCCCACTCGAGCGTCGTCCGGAGGGCGGCGGGATGCGTGCGCACGTCGGCGTCTTCGAAGAGGATCCACTCCCCGGTCGCCGCACGGGCGCCGGTCCAGCACGCCCAGTTCTTTCCCACCCAACCTTCGGGCAACGGAGGAGGGTTGACCCGCCGCACCCGAGGCGCCCGAGCGTCGATCACCTCTCCGGTTCGATCGGTCGAGCTGTCCTCGACCACGATGATCTCGAGGTTCAGGTAGTCCTGGGCCAGCAGGCAGTCCAACGTCGCCGGCAGGTCAAGTTCCTCGTTCCGCGCCGCGATAACGACACTGATCCGGGGGCGTCCCTCGCGCGGGGGCGCGGGCGGCGCGGGGTCCAGCCGAGGCATCTGGGCCGCGAGCAGCAGCGCGAACCCCTGATACAGGAGAACGACGACCGCAGCAGCGAGGAGGAGGAGCTCGGCCCAGAGAGGGACCATCGGCCGGCGTAGACGGCCTCTAATAAAGACGTGGCCGGTAGGCGGGCGGAGCGCTCCCTAAATGGCCACCGTCGAGCATCCCCGGGTCCGGCCCGGTCTCCTCGAGGACCGCCTCTACCAGGAGCAGATCGCGAAGACCGCGGTCGAGCGGAATACGCTCGTGGTCCTCCCGACGGGCCTCGGGAAGACCGCGATCGCGCTCCGGGTCATCGCCGAATTCCTGCTCCGCCGTCCGACCGAATCCGTCCTCTTCCTTGCTCCCACCCGGCCGCTCGTCGTGCAGCACGCCGCGAGCGTCGCACGCACCCTGCTCGCCCCCGAGCCGCTCACCCTTACCGGAGCGATTGCGCCCGAGCGCCGGGCCGCGCTCCTCCGGCCCCCTCAGGTGGTGGTCGCGACCCCACAGGTGATCGGAAACGACCTCGCGGCCGCGGAGTTCCCGCTCGGCACGTTCTCCCTTATCGTGTTCGACGAAGCGCATCGAGCGGTCGGCGATTACCCGTACGTCGCCATCGCGAAGGCGAACCGCGAAGGACCCCGCGCGCGGGTCATCGCGATGACCGCTTCCCCCGGAGGGAGCCGACGGCGGATTCGGGAGGTATGGGCGAACCTCGGGATCGAACGGTTCGAGTACCGCACGGAGCTGAGCCCGGATGTCGCGCCGTACATCCATGGGATCGGAGTGGAGACCGTGGAAGTGCCGGTGCCACCCGAGGTCCGGCACCTCGCGATCCTTCTCCGCGCCGCGGTTCAGCGGCAGGTGGACGTTCTCCGGAAGCTCGACCTGCTGCCCCCGGGAGAGGCGAGCCGCCGGGTGCTCCTCGAGGTCGGGGGTCGGCTCCACCGTCAGATCCAAGCGGAGAAGGCTCAATCCGGCACGGCCTCCGGACCGCTCTGGAAGGCCGTCACCTCCCAGTCGGCGGCCATGAAGGGCCTCCACGCTCTCGTGCTCATCGAGACCCAAGGGGTCGACTCGCTTCGGGAGTTCTTCTCCCGCCAGCGACCGGGGGAGGGTCATCGCTGGACCCCGGCGCTTCGAGCGTTCCTAGGAGACCCGGACGTCGAGGAGGTCATGCGTCGTCTCGGGTCGATGACGGTGGAGCACCCGAAGCTCGCGAAGACCGTAGCGATCGTCCGCGACGAGCTCCACCGGAACCCGAGCGCGAGGGTGATCGTCTTCTCGCAGTACCGCGACACCGTCGACCGCGTTGTCGGGGAGATCGCACGCCTGGAGGACCCCGAGGTGCGACCCGCCCGGTTCGTCGGCCAGGCGAGCCATGGGGACGACGTAGGCATCTCGCAGCGCGAGCAAGGGACGATCCTCGACCGGTTCCGCTCGGGCGAGCTGAACTGCCTCGTCGCGACCTCCGTGGCCGAGGAAGGTCTCGATATCCCGGCGACCGACCTCGTCGTTTTCTACGAACCGGTCCCGGACGTGATCCGCACGATCCAACGGCGAGGGCGGACCGGACGCGTCCGAACCGGTCGCGCGGTCGTTCTGGTCGCGGAGGGTACGCGGGATGTAGGCCTTCACCGCTCCGCGTTCTCGCGGGAACGCCGGATGCACGAGATGCTCGTCGAGGTGCAGACCGAGGTCGAGAAAGGGCACGCCCCGTCGCCGCCCGAACCGAAACGGGTCCAGCGGCTCCTCTCGGAGTTCCGCTAGCGGCCCGTGCTGCCGAACCCGCCGTTGCGGGACCGAACGGTGTCAACCTTCCCCGGCCGGAACGAGGCGGGCTCGTCGAAGACGAGGCGGACCTGTCCGATCCGGTCGCCGACCTCGATCCGGTACTTCCCCTCGAAGAGGTACGTCAACGGCACGCGCACCTCTCCGGAGTAATCCGAATCAATCGTGCCAGGGGCGTTCACCATGAGGACCCCACGGCTGGCGAGCCCGCTTCGGGGGCGCACCTCGAGGAACGTCCCCTCGGGACAGCGCATCTTGAGGCCGGTGCGCACGAGCGTGACCCGTCCTCGCTCGAGCTCGACCGTCTCGGCGCTCGCGAGGTCGAAGCACGCCGACCCGCGAGTGGCCCGAGCCGGGAGGGCAACCTCGGGGACTCCGGAGACCCGTTCGACCCGGATCGTGCACGCTCGACGAGGCACACGGTTCGGGAGCGCTCTCGTCTCTTTACGGTTCCCGCGCGGGGCTCTCCTCGGGCGATTCGGAGTCGGGGACCGTTCCTTCCGATGCGAGCCAGCGGGCCACGATCCGGCCTTCTGCCCGGCGAAGGACCTTTCCGAGTCCGGGGGCGCTGCGACCGGTCTGTTGGGCGAGACGGGTGAGGGTGATCCGACGCGGCACCGCGTAGTAGCCCATCACCCACGCCCGGGCGAGGAGCCGCGACTGGAGGGGGGTGAGCGGCGCGGCCCCTTCGTCCGGTACGTACGGCCGTCCCGAGGCTCGGACGACGCGGTAGGGGAACTCCTCGCGGTCGAGCCGCTTCAGGACGCGACGCAGCGCCCCTTCCTGACCGTGGAACGTCGCGATCACCTTCTCGGCGGTGATGCGGAACGGCGCGGTCGGGGAGATCTCTCCGCCCGCGAGCGATAGGAGCCGTCGAAGGCGCTCGGGGTTGCGCTGACGGACGAGCAGGATGTAATCGTGGGTGCGGGGACGCCGCTCGACGAGCTCGAAGCTCTCGAGGCCGTACATCGCTCGGATGCGCCGGGACTCGCGCTCGAGCTCGGAGGCGGTCTTGAGCGGTCCTCGGCGCCGGACTCTCAGGAGCTGGAGGCGCCAGCCCTGTTCGAGGCGGAGCGTTTCGAGGAGCTCGACCTCCTCGTACTTCTCGAACAGCCCTTCGGGAATGAGCCCGAGGACCGCAAGGTCCTCCGTCCGGACCTCGAGCGTGACGGTCTGCATCGTCGGGGCGACCGGGGGTTCCGATATGAACCTTGACCCTCGCCCCTTCGTTTAATAACTCGGGCGGCTCGACGCCGTTCGTGCCGTTCCGCTCTCTCGGAGATTTCCTCACTGCCCTCGAATCGCGCGGCGACCTGGCGCGGGTGACTCGGCCGGTATCGCGGGACCTCGAGATCACCGAGGTCACGCAACGGGTCCTCCGCGCCGACGGACCGGCCCTCCTTTTCGAAAACGTCCCCGGGGCCACCCTGCCCGTCGTGACGAACCTATTGGGGTCGCCCCGACGCATCGCGTTCGCGCTGGGCGCGGAGACGGTCGAAGAAGTGGCGGCGCGGGTCGAGCGGCTCGTGCACCTTCGACCGCCCGCGGGAGTCATCGGGGCCGTCCGCGACCTCTCGGGCACGATCGAGACCCTCTCGACCTTGCGTTCCCTCGCCCCGAAGCGGGTCCGCTCCGCGCCGTGCCAGGAGGTCGAGGAGACTTCGGTGGACCTGGGCCGCCTCCCCCTCCTGAAGTGCTGGCCGAAGGACGGAGGCCGGACGATCACGTTCCCGGTCGTCATCACGAAAGACCCGGAGACGGGCGAGCCGCACACGGGGATCTACCGGCTTCAGCAGTACGGCCCCGACACGCTCGGCATGCACTTCCAGGTCCACCGGGTCGGCGCCAACAACTACCGCAAGTGGGCCGCCCGCGGAGAGAAGATGCCGATCGCCGCGGTGATCGGCGCCGACCCGGCGACGGTCTTCTCGGGGCTCGCCCCGGTGCCCGAAGGGATCTCGAACTTCGTGTTCGCCGGATTCCTTCGTTCGGAACCGGTCGAGCTCGTCCCGGCCCGATCGGTCGAACTCGAGGTCCCGGCAAACGCCGAGATCGTTCTCGAAGGGTACGTCGACCCGACCGAACGCGCGGTCGAGGGTCCGTTCGGGGACCATACCGGATATTACTCCGCCCCCGAGCCGTTCCCGGTCTTCCACGTGACGCGGGTGACGCATCGCCGCCAGCCGGTCTACCTGACGACCGTCACCGGGAAGCCCCCGACCGAGGACGCGGTCCTGGGAAAGGCCGTCGAGCGGATCTTCCGGCCCGTTGTCCGGATGGTCCTCCCCGAGATCGTCGACATGAACCTCCCGATGGAGGGGCTGTTCATCAACGTCGCAATCCTCTCGATCCGCAAGGCCTACCCCGACCAGCCCCGCAAGGTGATGCACGCGCTCTGGGGGCTCGGCCAGATGATGTTCACGCGGTACCTCATCGTCGTCGACGAGGACGTGGACGTCCACGACCTCTCCGAGGTCCTCTACCGCGTCGGCCTGCAGGCCGACCCCGGCCGCGACTTCGAGATCTCCCAGGGCCCGGTCGACCAGCTGTCGATCTCGAACCCGGTGCCGAACCTCGGGGCCAAGGTGGGGATCGACGCGACGCGCAAACGACCCGAGGACGGCTTCCCGCGACCCTGGCCCGAGGAGATCCGGTCGGACCCGGCGGCCGTCGCCGCCGCGGAGCGGGCGATGAAGGACGACCCGGTTCTCGCCCGGCTGCTCGGCCGCCCGAAGCCGTGACGGCGAACGCGGCCCCGACGAAGGGTCCGGCCCGAGAGCTCGGTCGATTCCTCGAGATCCAGAACCTCGGGCTCAACCTTCCGTTCGCTCTCGCGTTTCTGCTCCTCGCTTCGAACGGGAGACCGAGCCTCTGGACCCTCCTCCTGATCGTGGTCGCCTTCGTCGCCGCACGGAACGCCGGCCACTCGTTCAACCGCTGGGCGGACCGGCGTTTCGACGCCGCCAACCCCCGCACGCAGGGCCGGGCGTTGGTGACCGGGAGGACCTCCTCCGCGTTCGCGCTCGGCTTCTGCGCGGCGAACGCCGTGGTCCTCGTCGTCGCGGCCTATTTCCTGAACCCGCTCGCTTTCGTGCTCGCGCCCGTCGCCCTCGTCCTCGTCCTCGGGTACAGCTACACGAAGCGAGTGACGGCGTTCACGACGGCGTTCCTCGGCCTGGTCCAAGCGATCACGCCCGCGGCCGTCTACATCGCCGTTGCCGGGACTCTGCCCGTCGTGGTCCTGCTCGCGGTCGGCGGCCTGCTCGCTTGGGGGACCGCCTTCGAGACGATCCACAGCCTCGGGGACGTAGAGAGCGACCGCGCGCTCGGCCTCTTCTCCGTTCCGGTCCGCTGGGGCCTGAAGGCGTCGGTCGCTATCGTTCCGGTCCTGCACGCCACGGCGATCGTCCTCCTCGCGATCTTCGGGCTCGAACTTCGGCTCACCACCGCCTACTTCGTCGCGCTGCTCGCGATGGCGATCCTTGTCGCGGTCACCGACCGGACCCTCGCGCGGAACCCCTCGCAGGCCCGGGTGCCGTTCCAACGACATTTCGCGTTGAGCATGCTTTATCTCGCCGGAGTGGCGCTCGCCGTGTTCGTTCCACTCGGTCCGGCGTGGGTTCTGTGAACGCAAACGAAGGTTGTGCGGGGGCAACTAGCTCAATACCCCCGCCGGAGTCCTCTACGCTCGATCGGTATGCCCCAAGTGATGATCGGCCTGTCGGCCCGCGATTACCGGACGACGAACGAGGTCTGGCGTCTCGCGAAGCGCCACCTGAACCCCGCCGTGCGCCGGCGGATCGGTTGGCGGGGCCGCTCGTCGTTCCTGCGCCAGTTAATCCTTTACGGATTCGAGAAGGCGAGCGCGGACCCGGCCGAGTTCCTACGCGACGTCCGGGACACCCACGACCCACTGTTCGGCCGACGGGGCCGGTCGGAGGCGGGCGCGGACCGCCGCGAGGCGATGGTGACGAGGTGGCAGAGCTTCTTCCCGAATCCGACTCCCTCCCCCCGGGGCCGCCGCAAGACGCCGAAGGCCGAGGGATAGACCGACCCGAGCGCGGACGGCATGGGCGGGAGCCTCGGAGATGCCTCGAACGGTGGAGCGGCTGGAAGGCCTCGCCCTCCTGGGCGGGTCCGCTCTTGGGCCCGTTTCGTTGGCGACCCCGGCTCTCCTCGAAAGCCGGCTCGAAGGAGAGACCGGTCCGGGGTTATCGCTGCGCGCGGTCCCGGCCCCGACCGGTAAGCGGGGTTTCCGGATCTCGG
>Ga0187815_10001513_pt1 | contig 10983 bp, 7 predicted proteins | sample NC_S_5_FD_132962 | JGI IMG/M metagenome (GOLD analysis project Ga0187815, IMG submission 132962) | Wetland sediment microbial communities from Neuse River Estuary, North Carolina, USA - ASW-S_5 | ecosystem: Environmental > Aquatic > Freshwater > Wetlands > Sediment | place: USA: North Carolina...
CTGAACATGGCGTCGATCCGCGCTCGCAAACCCGATTCTTCGGCGAGTTGAACAAGGAGATTGAGTGTTTCGTCGGTGACACGATTCTGGGAGTAATCGAGATACAAACCCAAAGCCTCGACGGCCATGCGCTGACCACGCTTGGGATCGTCCGCGAACAATTGCCGCAGGTGCAGCTTCGAGGCAGCGTTGTAGTTTGTCGCGACTGTACCCCACGCCAAGCGCTTGAACGCTCGCCGCTTGGCCGGCCTTTGAGCCCGCGATGCCATAGTCATGCTCATTTCGTCGCTGCCTCTCCTGTTCTTAGGTGGTACTTCCCCGCGTTAGCCCCATCCTGTCCGTTCGACGTGAGCACATGATGGGTGTCGTTCCACAGAAGGATCGCTGGGTGCGAGATGCTGTTTTCATAACCTAGTGCGCTTAGGCTCGCCGTGCCTAGCATGAGAGAGTTGCCATTAATTAGCTCGATGCCGATCCATCGTGTCGCTAGCACTCGGAGAAAATGCCCGCTGGAAAAAACCAGAACATCCCCGGCTATTGCGCGCACGCGGCTCACTACACGATCAGCCCGTGCTGCGACTTGGTGTGGCGATTCGCCGCCGGGACAGCCATCGCGGAACAATTGCCAGTCCGGGCGTTCCTTCAAGATGTCGCCCGTCAAGCGGCCTTCGTACTCACCGTAGTGCCACTCGACGAGCTCGCCATCGACTTGAGCCACAGATGCGAAGCCGGCCAACTCACATGTCCGCATGGCGCGTTGCAAGGGGCTGGTGAATACTTTCGCAAAAGTCAGCCCGCTCAACCGCTCCCGCAGTCGCCGCGCGTTGCCCTCACCGCGCTCAGTAAGCGGCAAATCAGTGAGGCCGGTGTGTTGACCGGTAACTGTCCAGGCCGTTTCGCCGTGCCTTGCCAGGTATATGGAGGGGAAAGTCTCGGTCATGTACTACTCCTCGCAGTTATAAGCCTTGCCACAGTGATTCGAGTTCAAGCCGACAGATACTGCTGAAGTCGCGTAGCGGGTCGTCACGATTAGCAGCTTTGGAGTGAATCTCCTCGGGAGTGAGGTTTGGCTGCGCATAACTAGCAATAATGTGTTGAACAACTCGTTCAGCGCTCGCGAGCACGTCGCTTGAGGAACTCACGCGAATGCGGCTCAGAACTGCATAGGTCGGGACGAGCTTGTTGGGATCTTGAAAATGGTGTTCCATGGCATCAGCCACAGCGCGCGCACTTTCGCTGATGAAATCTGAATACAACTTCTCGCGGTGAAAAATTCTCTTGGCGATGAGATCCCGTTGATCTTGATGCCTTTGCGTGATCCAAGTGGTTACAATCGACGCCAGTGCGCCGGTCAAAGAGCCTAAGATGGCTGCCAGTGCTGAAATGGTGGCTGGGTTCGAACCCTGAACTAGGCTCATTCTCTCCCTCTCTCGCACGCCGCTAGTGAAACGTCACCCTCTTCTTTTTCTGCTATTTTTTCTGCTACGTCCCACTTAATCCACTTCAGGTCAAACACGAAAATCGAGTAAAACACGGGAACCAACAACAGCGTGATAAACGTCGCCACAGCAAGCCCGCCGATCTGTGCGTAACAAAGCGGCTGCCACAACGGGCCTCCTTCGAGGGCAAGCGGGAAAAGAGCGAGGATCGTCGCTGCCACTGTGATCATCACGGGCCGAATACGCTGGATGCCTGCGTCTGGAAGTGCCTGCTCCAGAGGCTCCCCTTTCGCACGCATTTCCTCGATAAAGTCGAATAGCACGATCACATGGCTGACGATTACGCCGATCAAGCTGGCTATACCGAGAAAAGCCATAAATCCAAACGGTGTATGCATAATCGCGAGGGCGATCAGAGAGCCGATCACACCGTACGGAGCAGCGGCGAACACCAGAAGTGGCTTCACTGCATTGTTGAATTGAACGAGGAGCGCCAGATAAATACCGAGTAAAGAGATCAACAGAACGAGTTTGAGGTTGTCGAAGCCTTCTATTTGTTTAGCCCGTTCGCCGCCAATACGGAGCTGATAACCCGGAGGGAGATTTCTCTTGAATTCCTGCAGTTTTGGAAGGATTTGGCCAAGCACCTCGGAGGCGAGAACTCCAGGCTCCGGAAAACACACTATTGAAATGGTGCGAAAATGCTCTCGCCGCGTTATGCGATCTGTTTCCAAAGAATTACCGACTGTCGCGATCGACGGCAGCGGCACTCGGTTGTTCGTCTGTGAAGAGTAAACGTACAGGTTCCTGATGTCGGCAAGCTGGGCACGGTCCTCCATGCGAAGGCGTGCCACAATGGGGATGTTCTTGTCGCCTTCCTTGAACACGCCCACTGGGGCGCCGCTCATTGCCGCGGTCGATGCTTCTGCGACATCGGCATTGGTAATCCCTGCTACGTTTGCGCGGTCTGGATCGATCTGAATCCTCTGCTGAACATCGTCAGGAAACCAATCATCACGAACAACGGCAATCCCGCGGGCTTGCCTGACGATGTCCTGAGCCTGCGCGGCAATCTGTCGCAGCGTGCGAATATCCCTAACTTGATCTCTTGGGTCGACGTCCTCCTTCCCAGAGATCAGCAGCTCGACAGGGTTCTCCACAGGATTCGTTTGAAGCTGGCGGACGGTAACCCACGCGCCCGGTACTTCCTTGTCCAGTGCGTCCTGGATCGGACGAGCTAACTTTGGCGAAGCCTCTTTATCAGTGACCTCAACAATCATTTGCGCGTAGTTGGTCTGCGGCATTTCCGGCGAGACCGAAAACCAGAAGCGAGGTCCCCCGCCACCGGCAAACGTCGTTAGCGACTTGAGAAGATGCCCACCCTTTTCCTTCTTCGCGGGGTCAGGAAATTTTTCAATCACCTGCCGGACGACTCGTTCGGCCTGCATCGCCGCATCGTTGGTGACGCTCAAGGGAGCGTCATTGGGCAGCCAAATGTCCAAATAAAACCAATACTGGACATCTTCAGGAAAGAACTGGGTCTTAAGCTGAGAACCGAACAGCCCGCCAATAATCAAAAAAACCAATGACCCGCCGAGGACAACCCAACGGTGTTTTATGGCTCTACCCACGAGCCGGTTATAGAAGCCGTAAAATCCCCGTTGCCGTCTGTCCTCGATGGTCGGTTCCCGTTTTGCCGGCGCCCGCAGAATGTAGTAGCCCAGGAACGGGACAAACGTCATCGCAACAAAGTAGGCGCACAGCAGAGAAGCCGTCATCACGACTGGGAGGCTCTTTAAGAACTCGCCGGTATTGCCGGTCAGCATCAAAAATGGCAAGTAGGCGATGATATTCGTGATCGTCGCGTAGAAAATCGCGGTGGCCAGCTTTGTAGGGCCGAGCCAGCAGGCCATACTGCGCGGAAACGCTTCCGCCAGGTGGCGTTTGATGCCGTCGCCAGAGACCACTGGCACGTCCACGAGAAGGCCTAGCGCGATGATCAGGGTTGCGATGGAGACTTGTTGAAGATCGATTCCCAACATATAGACGATGCCGAACGTCATCGCCAGCGTGATGGGTATGGCGAGAGCCATAATCAGCGCCAGGCGCCACTCCCAGAATCCAAGCAGCGAGACAAGGACCACGAGAATAATGGCTTCGACAAGCGCGCGCATGAACAGGTCGATGTTCTCCTTCACCTGGAGCGGCTGGTCGGAGGTGTGCGCCAGAATCAGGTCGGCGGGAACAATTTGGCGAAGCTCCGAGAGTTTCGAATTCACGGACTTTCCGAAGCGCGCGATTTGCTTCCTGTCGCGCATGTAGACTGCCAGGGTGATTGCGCGGCTGCGCTGCCAATGTCCGCTTGCGTCCCGCCAAGTGTAGTAATTGAGATACTGTGCAGGGGCCTGGTAGCCTCGGGCGATTTGGACGAGATCGCGTAAATACACCGGGGCGCCTTCTGACGTAGCTGACACAGCCACATCCCCGATGCTTCTCGCCGTATCGAATTGTCCGGAAGGAATGAGATTGACCCTGCGCTCGCCTGTTTCAACACTTCCGCCCGGCGCGATGATGTTCCGAGCCGAAAGAACTTTGGAGAGATCAGCGGGGCGCAGACCGTAGGCCGCGAGGCGATCCTGCGAGTAATCTAGGTAGATAGTCTGCGACAAAACCCCTCGCCGCTCCACCTTGGACACTTCGGGAGCCCCCTGCAGGGTTCGGCCAATCAAGTCAGAAAAATTGTCGAGTTCCGCGTAGCTGTATTTGTCACCCGCAACCTTAGCCAGTTTGGTTAGTGTTTCGCTCGGATCGCGGATGATTACTGGCTCCCACGAATCGGGATGCAACTCGGACCGTTTTAGCCGCTCCGAGAGAAAGCGCCGCTCGAACGCCTGAATGGAGCTGTCATCTGCGTCCGACACGCCATCCAAGGCGATGAATCCGCTTCCCTGTACGATTTCCGAGTTTCGAATGATGCCGGCACTCTGCGCTTCCTCTTGAAATAGGTATCCGACGTCAAGAACCTCCCGCGCCGGAATGGATTGTGGAAAACAAGTCACTACCGTGATGCGCTGGCCCCCTCGATTCTGCTGCTTTGCAGCGCGAGCTTTTCGAATCGCCGATTCGACAGACTTGGCCCGGGCTGTGATTTCGATATCGTCCACCTTCGGGCTCGCGACCGTCAGCATGAGCGCGGCAGTGTCTCCGAAATCGCTTTGAAAACTGATGGGGCCGGCGCCCTGTGGTAATTGAGCATTCAGAGCGTCCAGCTTGAGGTTGATGTCACTGAATTGGCGCTTGGTATCGGTGATGCCCTCATCCAGTTGGATGGTCACAAACGAATAGCCTGGAAGAGATATGGACTTAATGCCGTAGTCCGCATCCGTTCCCGGATGAACGGTCTTATTCTCGGCGGCAACATCCTCGATTCGACGAGTAATGAACTGTTCAACTTGTTGCGCGGTGGCTCCGGGCCAGGGACAAGCCGCCACACCGAGGCGCACGGGAATGTCCGGGTCCTTTCGCTGCGGCATGGATGTATAGCCGAACCACCCCCAAACGAGCACTCCGACCAGAAGTATCCAGGAAATGTGGGGGTGCTCGACGAAAAACCTCGGGACATTGCGGCCCTTGCTGATGTCTTGTTCGTTTTCGAGTGTCATTGGTTGCTATACCTTTATGGGAGAACCTGAATGAAATCGCCGTCCTTCAAACCGGCGGCTCCAACAACGACGACCTTTTCCCCTGCCTTAACACCCTCAACTGCGACATCACTCTCGTGGGTTTCACCCAACGTGACCTCGCGTAAATGCGCCACCCATTTGCCGTCTTCTTCTCGGACGACGAAAACCGCAAATCGTCCAGGTGAAGCCGGGTCAGCGACAACAGCGCTAAGAGGAATCGAGGGATTCGCGGCTTTCTGAACACCTGTCAAACTGAGTGAAGCAATCATCCCGGGCTTCAAATAGCTCTTGGCATTAGGTACCGTGACTTCGACAGCAAAAACACGATTTTTCTCGTCGGCGCTCGCGGCAATACTCGTGACCCGCCCGCTGTACTCTTTCGGATCGTCCTGCAGATGAATTCTGAATTCTTGCCCCAGGCGCAGATTCCTCACAGCATAGTCGGGAACGCCAAAACCGATTTTGACCGCACTCGTGTCGGCGATCGTAAACGCTGGACTCCCTGGTGCTGCCAGGTTCCCTAGTTCAATGTTCCGGGCAAGGATGTACCCGGAAAACGGTGCCGTCAGATCCGCATCATCGAGCGCCAACTGGGCTTGGTGCAGATTAGCGTTGGCTTGATCTACAGCGGCGAGGGTCGAATCGAATTTAGCCTGCGCTCGATCGAAATCAGGCTTGGTCAAGCTCTCTGTGGCGTAGAGGTTCTTCGCGCGTTCGTAATCCCGCGTTGCCTCGACGTTCTGCGCTTGGGCAAAACTTAGCGTCGCCGCGGCCTGGTCAAGCTGATTCTTCAAATCCTGATGCCGAATCTGCGCGAGAACCGTACCCCGGTTAACATAGTCTCCCACACCTATATCTCGACGGCGTCCATCTGCCCCCACCACCTGTTTAATTCCCGTCACATACCCTGGGGACTTGAATGACAAGGTCGCTTGCGCAAACGGCAGAACGGAAGCCGAGTAGCGCAAATCTTCTGAAGACGAATACTGAGCCACATCCACCAAATGAACAGGCGTAGGAGATTTGGCTTGGGCTTGCGTGGGTTGATGACAGCCACTTGTAGCTGCGATCATCATGAAAAGCAAAGCCGCTGTTGCTGGCCCGAGCCCTTTCCGAAACTTACTGGCCATAACGTCAACTCCTCTCCAACCGCTTTCTCGTACTCTGACCTGCGTCCCTGGCACTTCTAAGGTAGTTTTTGTTCTCATCGGTTACTCTTTTCCCATGGCCTTGCGCAGCTCGGCAAAAGCGCTCCAATAGGAGGAAAGCGCTTGCTGATACTGGAAATTGGTTTCGGAGCTCTGGGCCTGTGCCTGGAGAAGGTCTTTTAACAGCGCGGCGTGCTCCTTGTATTGATTGGCCGTGACACGGAGCTGCTCCGTAGCCGCTTCGTAGGCAGTACGGGAAGCCGTAAGCAGCAAAGAAGCTTCGTGCCATTTGCGGTACTTCGCGCCAACTTCGACGGCGATCTTCGATTCCGTCTCTTGGATTCCGTTTCGTGCCTGTTCAACAGTATTGGCTGCTTCGAGAACCTTGTTGTGGCGGCGTCCCCAATCGAACGGCTCCCAGGTGAGGAAAAAACCGGCCGTGGTCACGTTTGCCGGGAGAACTTGCACGTTGTTGATTCCCTGATAGCGCACCTCCAGACTCAGGTCCGGGATGTACTGAGCTTTTGCCAGTCGTCGGCCGTATTCGGCTTGCTTTTCCTTGAGGAGTGCTTGCCTGTACTCGGGGCGGTTCGCCGCGGCTTCCTGCCGGGCGGACTCGAGAGTCAGATCGCTGGCGTCTTGCTCGGGAATGAACTCGACACGAAAGGGTGTCGCGACATCCCGCCCAAGGAGCTGGTTCAAGGCCTCACGCTGCGTGTCGAGCCCATTTTCTGCGACGGACAACTCATAGCGCGATTTCGCCAGGCGTGCGTCGACGTCCAATGCATCGGCGCGCAGCACCGTCTTTTCGGCAACGTACTGGAGTGTGACCCGCTGTGCTTCTTCGAATGTTTTTACCGCTTCACGTGCCGCGTCCACGCTCGCCTGAATCGCGAAAAGATTGAAGTATGCGTCGCGGACTTCAGCGGCGATGTTCTGCCGCTCGGCGCGGGTATCCTCACGAGCGATGTCGCGTCCTAGTTCCGTCGCGTGAATCGCGAGGCCAATCTTGTATTGCTGTGTCAGCGGTTGGTCGATGCTGCCGGTGAGATAGGTAGTGAATACCGCCGGGGTGTGGACTTTGGCGTTCGTGCCAGGAATTGGGCCAACACCTGGATACGTGCCGAACACACCTTTCTTGAAGCTGAAGTCAAACGGTTGCAGCAACTCGCCGCCAAGCATTGAGAATTGAAATTGAGGCATTCGCCGGCTCTCTGCGGTCCTCACTTGGAAATCGTACTTCCGAGCTTCCAGCGCCGAGTTCTTCACAAGCCGGTTGTGTTGGAGTGCCAGAGTGACTGCCTCATCCAGGGTAAGGAGTGGTGCATCACTATCGGCATTGGATGTTTGGTCTTGAGCCGATGAAGGCATCGGCCACGCGAGAGTACAAAGGATAAAGATCAGTGTCAGGGATTTGTATCTCATACTGTTGATCCGTTTTCTCCCCAGTTGGGCCTGTTGCAAGATGCCGCGATGGTAGGTGCCAGTCTTGCGTCTGTGGCTGACTGAGTGATGCTTTGCATTGCTCATGGCAAGAGTCTGCTCCGCGCTGCTCGCCACCACTTTTTCCGCCGACCGCGGGCTCACGACACAGCCTGAGAATATGTGTGGGTAAGGCGTCCCCGATATTCGGTGCGTTTTGTCAGTTTGAAGTAGGCATCCAGAGAGTTTCGCAACTGCAGTCGCGCGCGCATAAGCCTGGATTTCACAGCAGTTACAGAGAGGCTGAGGATCTCCGCCGTTTCTTTGGTCGATAATCCCTCTACATCGCGAAGCTGAAACACAGTGCGATTTCCGGGTCCGAGTTCACTGATTGTTCTTTCCAGGATCTGCCGAAGCTCTTCCTGCGAATAGCGCTCCTCGGGATTAGGGCCCCAATCCTCGAACTGACGAGGAACGATGGCGTTATCATCATTCGCGTCGTCCATCGAAATCGATACTTCTCTCGGGCGCTGACCCCGAACCTTCATCAAAGCCTCATTGATGACGATGCGCACGAGCCACGTATAAAAGCGCGAATCGCCTCGAAAGCCAGCCAAGTTCTCGAAGGCTTTTACAAACGCATTCTGTACAACCTCTTCGGCGTCTTCGTGATTGGCGACCATGTTCTTTGCTATTCGGAATACCCTGGTCTCGTAGCGCTCGACCAAATCCTCGATGGCGACAGCAGATCCATTTCTTGCTTGAACGACGAGATGCTGTTCGTCGGTTTGATCCAAGGTGCCAAGTATCGACGGCGCTATCGCCACTCGGGCTTCGATATTCGTTCCGGCTAACATTTACAGTCCTCCATACTCGATGGTGGTTCGCGGGTGTTATTCGTGCTTAGCTCGACCGGCAGCCCATCGCCCATCGTCGTCAGTGCAACTGGTCTGCCAAAAACAGACGTGTCGCCAATATGCCGAAAATGGACCATGAGCACCTGTGCCACAGCACTTCAGTTCCGCCAAATGCACGGTTCGGTCGAAATGACGTATGACCAGTCAGATCAATGGTGGGACATTGCGACGAAGCAGGCCGGAACGGATCGGGATCAAACAGACAACCCTGCAAACCAAGACAGGACGACCGAACATCGGCAGACCCGATGACTAGGCACAGCGGCGGGACGCTGACCACATGCGGTCATGCGCCCTGCAGCGGTCAACTGAGTTTCTTTCTTCGCCCCGCTTGCGGGCAGAACGTGCCGGTGCCGCAAGGCATTAGGCCAGTGCGACCGAAGGCAACAGACGTGCACTTAGTCCTCTGGGATAGATTGCGACGAAGTGACATAAGAATGAGACGACTGATCGTAATTCTAAGTGCGTTTACGGTTTTGTGTGCCTGCGCCTGGGCGCAAGAGGTCAATCCGGAGGGTTCGGAGAAGAGCAAGTCCTGGTCCTCTGTCACAGAGGCGCACGTATCAGCGACAGCCAACCCAACACGAACGACAGTGACTTACAGCGAGGCCGGCGGGCGCAAGGTGCAAACGAGGTCGGTCGAGCGAATGGTTGATGACGGAGGTTACGAGCCTTACATCGACGTAGAGACGGAGACCATAGAAGTTGACTCCGATACCGTTCGTACTGTGGAACGTTCGTACGAGCGCGATTCCGATGGTCGGCGCCAACTCGTTCAGGTGATCGAACGGCAGACCCGGAGTCTCGCTGATGGCACGGTGAGGACCGTGCGTACTACCTCGCATTCGGATCTGAATGAGAAGCTGGAAATCGTGCAACAAGAGGTCGAGGTTAAGAAGCAGCTCAGTCCCGATGTGCTGCAAACAACGACCTCTATTCTTATTCCGGAAGACGGAGAACTGAAGGAGTCAGCGCGGATTGAACAGCGGGAGACACGGTGCGATCAGGAGATCGAATTCCGAGAAACGCACCTTGTACGCGACGGCAACGGCGGCTGGCAGACAAGCGAAGTAAGACAGGGCCTGACCAAAGAAGACGGCGCGCAAGGATACAAAGAAGAAAACCTTCTGTGGCCAGATTCCAACGGCAAGATGTCGGTCGTGCAGCGGACCACAAGGAAAGAAACCACGGAGGCGAGCGGGGAAAAGCAAGCGATCACAGAAACGTACTCGATTGACCTTCCGGGCGAGGCCCGCGATGGGACGCTGCATTTGGCTCAGCGGGTGACCACCGTAGATGGTGTTGGCCAGGGCGGCAAACAGTCCACGCAACTGACCGTCGAGGACGCGACTCTCGGAGCCTCAGGAGACGGAATGCGGGTGACCAGCCAATCTTTCGACCTGATTGTCCGTGGCCCTGACGGAATTGCACATGAGACCCGCTCGGTCCAGGCCGTGGATGGGAGCGGCCATCTGCGGCTGGTCTGGACTGACCACGGAACCTTCAACAAGCCCAAGCAAAGGTAAGACCAGGTAGACCAATGCCTTTCGGCATCGTTACGCCGTAAACGCTCTAATCATCTCGACGGTAAAGGACCGGGTTTCCGTTTATCCACTTGCGCACATCGTCCAGCGCTTTTATAGAGCTAACCTTGCATACTTCGCTCGCAGCGGCTTGCAAATATGGGAGTAGTATTTTCTGAGAGCCGCCAGTACGAATTTCGATGGTCCCCCGGTAGTCAATGCCGATAAGTCTTTCCCTTTCACGATCTTCTCCTTTGCCTCGGTTGCCGACTTGCCTTGGTGTAGCGGACTTGTCACGATTGTCCTTTTAATCTGATTGCGCCCAGGCCGAGTTCGCAAGCGGATGAATGCTTTCGGTCGAAAGGTAAACCCGATTTTCCTGATTTTGTTGGACATGTACTTGGCGGTTGGTGTGACGCCCCAGAACCTGGAGCCCTTCCGTTTCCCTTCGACTTCCTGCGCATGTGCACAACCGAGCCGCCCTCCTCGAATCGAACTTCGTCCATGAACGCGCGCATCACGCAAATTCCGCGCCCGTGAGTGGACAGGGAGTTTTCCGGAGTCGTCGGGTCGGGTACTGCGCGGCTGTCAAACCCTTCTCCCTGATCCCGTATACTGATTGAGAGTTCTCCGTCTGTGCTGCAGTGGCATACCACGTAGACGCGTTTGTTTGGGTTCTCGCCATTGCCGTGGATCACAGCATTCGCAAGAGCCTCGCGCAGCGCTATTTCGATGTTGAGCTCGCTTCCATCCGCCTTTCGAACCTCGGCAATGAAGAGCATTAGCTGGTCAACAAACGCTGAAATGGCTTCGACCTGGCTCGGGAGAGACCGGCGCAATCTCTGTGACCC
>Ga0187815_10001514_pt1 | contig 10980 bp, 12 predicted proteins | sample NC_S_5_FD_132962 | JGI IMG/M metagenome (GOLD analysis project Ga0187815, IMG submission 132962) | Wetland sediment microbial communities from Neuse River Estuary, North Carolina, USA - ASW-S_5 | ecosystem: Environmental > Aquatic > Freshwater > Wetlands > Sediment | place: USA: North Carolina...
CCGGTGGCGTCGCGCTCGATGCCGACCAGCGCGTTCGGCTCCTCGGCGCCGGCCGAGAGGATGCCGCGCGGGCGATGGTACTTGAACGAGCGGCCGACGAGATGAATGCCGTTGGCGAGCAGCGCCGAAGCCAGCGTGTCGCCGGCAAGGCCGGTCAGCTGCTGGCCGTCGAAGGTGAAGCGCAGAGTCTTTGCCGGGGTCAATCGGCCCTGGCCTGCAATGCGGTGCGTGGCGGCCATCACGCGTCTCCCTTCTGTGCGGCGCGCTTGGCTGCCGGCTTCTTGGCTTTTTCTTCCTGCGGGTCGACTTCGGCGGCCACGGCCGCCGGCTTTTCGGTCTTCACAATCTTGGAAAGGTCGGGCTTGGGCTCGCCGGCCTTGTAGGTCATCATGAACTTGTCGCTGACAGTGTCGCGCACCGCGTTGAAGAAGCGCGCGCAGCCATGAATGTGGCGCCAGCGCTCGAAGATGATGCCCTTGGGGTTGGAGCGGATGAAGAAGAACTTTTCGAAGTCCTCGTCGCTCTCGGCGGCAATGTTGGTCGAGCGCGCGATATGCGCCTCGCCGGCATTGCGGAACTCGAGTTCCGGACGCTCTTCCTCGCAATAGGGGCAGCGGATCAAAAGCATTTTCTGGTCCCCCTCAGTGAGCCACGGCTGCCGCGGCAGCTTCGTCGATGAGACGGCCGGTGCGGAAGCGCTCCAGCGTGAACGGCGCGTTGATCGGGTGCGGCTCGTCGCGCGCGATGGTGTGGGCAAACACGTGGCCCGAACCAGGCGTCGCCTTGAAGCCGCCCGTGCCCCAGCCGCAAGTGACGTAGAGCCCCTGCACCGGCGTCTTGGCCAGGATCGGCGAGCGGTCAGGCGTGACGTCGACGATGCCGCCCCACGAACGCAGCATCTTCATGCGCGTGAACATGGGGAACATCTCGCAGATGGCATCGAGCGTGTGGTTGAGGATATGGAGCCCGCCGGTCTGCGAATAGGAGGTGTACTGGTCGGTGCCGGCGCCGATGACCAGCTCGCCCTTATCGGACTGCGAGATATAGGCGTGCACCGTGTTCGACATCACCACGCAGGGGAACACCGGCTTGACCGGCTCCGACACCAGCGCCTGCAGCGGATAGCTTTCCAGCGGCATGCGCACGTCGGCCATGCCCATCACCACCGAGGAGTGGCCGGCCGCCACAACGCCGACCTTCTTGGCGCCGATGAAGCCGCGCGAGGTTTCGACGCCGGTGACAGCGCCGTTGGGCGCGCGGCGAATGCCGGTCACTTCGCAGTTCTGGATGATATGCACGCCGCGCGCCGAGGCGCCACGTGCATAACCCCAGGCCACCGCGTCATGGCGAGCGGTGCCGCCGCGCCGCTGCAGAGCGGCGCCCACGACCGGATAGCGCGCATCCTTGGAGATATTGAGCGGCGGGCAGAATTCCTTCGCCTGCTCGGGCGTCAGCCATTCATTGTCGATGCCGTTCAGCCGGTTGGCGTGGATGTGGCGCTTGAACACCTGAACGTCGTGCACATTGTGCGCCAGCATCATCACGCCGCGCGCCGAATACATGACGTTGTAGTTGAGGTCCTGGCTGAGGCCGTCCCATAGCTTCACGGCATGGTCGTAGATGCCGGCGCTCTCGTCATAGAGATAGTTGGAGCGGATGATGGTGGTGTTGCGGCCGGTGTTGCCGCCGCCCAGCCAGCCCTTCTCGAGCACCGCCACATTGGTGATGCCGTGCTCCTTGGCAAGGTAGTAGGCGGTTGCCAGGCCGTGGCCGCCGGCGCCGACGATGATGACGTCGTATTCAGCCTTCGGCTCGGGCGAGGACCATTGTTCCTCCCAGCCCTTGTGGCCGCGCATGGCTTCGCGGGCGATGGCAAATACAGAATATTTCCGCATGGGCTTGGGCCTCGTGGATGCCGGAAGAAGTCGTCCCTGATTCAGAAGGGTGACGTGTACCACTAGCGAAAAGCCTGCACCAGCTTTGCACTGTTTGCGACGGCGAGTGCCGTTTTGCGCCGCGTCATCCGCGGGGACGCCACCCGTCAGGCGACGGTGACGACAAATTGCGGATTGACCATACGCGCGGGACGTTCATAGTGGTGACACGATTGTTCGCTCCTATGGTTCGCGTTCAGCCGACAGGCAGCGGGGAGGTTTTTCGTGCCTTTTCCCTGCTTGCCTCTCGACATCCCCTCTTGATTCTGCTATTTGCCGCCCCAATTCGCGGTGGCGACCGCTGCGAAAGCAATGCTATTTCGCCCCGCTATACGAAATTCGAACCCGAAAGACAGGATCGCCCGTGCAGGTACTCGTCCGCGACAACAACGTTGACCAGGCGCTTCGCGCCCTCAAGAAGAAGATGCAGCGCGAAGGCATCTTCCGTGAAATGAAGATGCGCGGTCACTATGAGAAGCCTTCGGAAAAGCGTGCTCGCGAGAAGGCCGAGGCCGTCCGCCGCGCCCGCAAGCTGGCCCGCAAGCGCGCCCAGCGCGAAGGTCTGCTGCCGATGGCTCCGCGTCCGGCCGCTCGCCCGGCGCGTTGATCTCGCCAAGTTTTCGTCCTTTTCCGAGGATAGCGGAAGGTGGGGTGACACGCTGTCGCCACCACCTTTTTGTTTTGTTCGGGAAATGAACACTATGCTGCCGCTGGGCGTGGGACGGACTGTTCCGGCGGCGTGGAAGGGAATAGTGGCAATGGAAGCAGTGATCGGCGCCCGCAAGATTTCCTGGCGCGGCCCAGCCATCATCGCATCGGTGTTTTCCGGCCTGATGCTCGCCGCCTGTCAATCCACTGCGGTCAACCAGATCAGCAGCATCGACTCGGCACAAGGCTCAAGCGGCAATATCGCGTCGCTTTCGTCCGTGATCGCCCAGAACCCGCAGGACCCCGAGACCTACAATGTGCGTGGCTCTGCCTATGGCCGCGGCGGCCGCTATCGTGAGGCCCTGAAGGATTTTGACACCGCCATCCAGCTTCGTCCGGACTTCTACCAGGCCTACGCCAACCGCGCCCTCATCCAGCGCTCGCTCGGCGACCAGGCTGCGGCGCTTGCGGACTACAACAAGGCGCTTCAGATCAATTCGAGCTACGACGCCGCCTATATCGGCCGTGGCAATCTCTACCGGAAAGCCGGCCGCACGCAGGACGCCTTCAACGACTTCCAGAGGGCCATCCAGCTCGACACCACCGACCCGCGCGCCTACCACAATCGCGGCCTGATCTATCAGATGCAGGGCCAGCACGCCTACGCGATCGAGGATTTCTCGAAGGCGATCTCGCTCGCGCCCGACGCCGCCGAGCCCTACAACGGCCGCGGCCTGTCCTACCTCGCCATGAATGACGAGGACAATGCTTTCGCCGACTTCAACATGGCCATCAAGCTCGACGACAAGATCGCCGAGAGCTGGGCCAACCAGGCCTTGATCTACGAGCGTCGCGGCGACAAGGCCAAGGCCGCCCGCGCCTATTCGCAGGCCGCCCGGCTCGACCCGAACTATAAGCCGGCAACAGAAGGCCTTTCCCGCACGCGCGGCTGAGCCTCTACGCATCGCTTTCGTAAAAACGCCCGGCAGGTTCCCCTGTCGGGCGTTTTCGTTCACGCGGATTTTTATCGCCCTCCCTTATCCAGGTCGGAACCTTGCGCGCCATCGCCGGGTTATCCCTGCAACCGGCATCGGGATGCCGGGTTTGAGCGCACAATGAATTTTTACAAGCGAAGGGATAACGGCGATGAAAACCCCTCTCATTGCAGCAGCGATCCTGGCCGCTTCGACGGCCGTACCAGCATTCACCACACCCGCGCATGCGAACGGAATACGGGTCGGCACTCTCCGTTGCGCGATGGGCGGCAGCGTGGCCTTCATCGTCGGATCGCACAAGGACATGACCTGCACGTTCCAAAGTATCGACCCTAACTTCCCGATCGAGACCTACTATGGCAGCATCGACAAGCTGGGCATCGATGTCGGCATGACCGACCAGACCTACATGGTCTGGTGCGTCATCGCGCCGACCTGGAATGCCTATGAGCCGGGGCGGCTGGCCGGCAACTATTTCGGTGCCACCACAGAGGCGACAGCCGGCGTCGGCGTCGGCGCCAATGCACTTGTCGGCGGCCTTTGGAACACCTTCGCCCTGCAGCCGATCAGCGTGCAGGTGCAAAGCGGCATCAACGCTGCGGTGACGGTTTCGGGTCTGAAGCTGCGCAGCGTAATCTAGCGGGAAACATCATATAGAGCTTTCTCCGGCACGGCCGCTCCTCCCGGCCGTGCTGCCCGTTTGGAACCATGCGCCCGTCGAACGGATTTATCCGGCAAACAGAAACGGGGCCGGCCGCTTCACGTCCGGGAGCCCCGCCGAGAGGCGCGCGAGGACAAAATGAGAAGCTCAACCATCATCGCTGCGGCACTCGCCGCAGCCGCTTTCAGCACCGCATTCATTACCCAGGCAATGGCGCAGCAAACCACCAGGATCGGCACGCTGGATTGCGCTATCGGGCCGGGCGCGGGCTTCATCGTCGGATCGAGCAAGGATCTGACCTGCACCTTCCAGGACATCGACGGAAAGCACCCCGCCGAAACCTATTTCGGCAAGGTGAACAAGTTCGGCCTCGACGTCGGCGCAACCGCACAGTCGGTGATGCAATGGACGGTGCTTGCCCCTACCCGCAATGCCTATCGACCGGGTGCCCTGGCCGGCAACTATGTCGGTGCCAGCGCCGAGGCGACGATGGCCGTGGGGGCCGGAGCAAATGTTCTGGTCGGCGGCTCGAACCGCACCTTCACTCTGCAACCGGTGAGCGTGCAGGCGCAGACCGGGCTGAACCTGGCGCTCGGTGTTTCCGATTTCATGCTGCGCACGGAAGCTGTGCCGTAAACGCCACCAATCGCCTCATTGCATCAGGCGGCGAGATCGATTGATCCAGCGGCGACGGCCCGTTGCCGGATACCCTCGTCTAATTTAAGAACTAATTGGTTTCTTAATTTGACGAGACAAATAGCGTGCGCGACGTTAGCCCCGGCGAAGATCGCATCTTGCGGCTCCTGAAATTTCGCGGCGAGCAAACCACCGCCACCATAGCCATCCATCTCGACATCACCGCGCCCGGCGCGCGCAAGCATCTCAACGGCCTTCTGGAAGGCGGGTTGGTGACCTTCGAGGATCGCGCCGGCCGGGTAGGGCGCCCCGAACGCTACTGGCGGCTGACCGGCGAAGCGCAGAGGCGTTTTCCCGACAGCCACGCCGTGCTGACCGTCGAGATGATTGAATCGGTGCGTGGCCTGTTCGGCGAGGATGGGCTTGACCGCCTGATCGGCGAGCGCGAACGCCAGATGCTGCGGCGCTACGATGCCGCCCTTGCCGGGCTGGATGGGCTTGGCGCACGCGTGGCGGCGCTGGCCGAAATCCGGGCGCAGGAAGGCTACATGGCCGAGGCCGACGAGCAGCCCGACGGCACGTGGCTGCTCGCGGAAAACCATTGCCCCATCTGCGCGGCGGCCAGCTCCTGTCGCAATTTCTGCCGCTCGGAGCTTGCCCTGTTCCGGCAGGTGCTGGGCGAGGACGTCAGCATCGAACGCGTCGACTACATCCTTGAGGGCGCGCGCCGCTGCGCCTATCGCATCCAGCCGGCCTCGGAGGGGCAGCACGCATGAGCATCGAAACCAACCGCGTGGATTGGCGTGCCCTGTGGGCCAGCGGCGACCTTGCCCGCTTCATCTTCATCTCGCTGGGCATATTGCTGCACGCAACCAACGAGACCATGGTGGCGACCGTCATGCCCGCCATGGTGGGCGAATTGTCAGGCGTCGAGCTCGTCGGCTGGTCGCTGGCGATTTACGAAATAGGCGCCATCACGGCAGGCGCCGCCGCCGGCCGCCTCGTCACATATGTGCCGCTGCGCAGCAACATGATGGCCGCGGCCCTGCTTTATGCAGCGGGTGCCGCCGCCTGCGCCACCGCGCCCTCCATGCCGTTCTTCCTCGCCGGCCGGCTGATCGAAGGCCTGGGGGGCGGCGCGCTGGTGTCCTTGGCCTTCGTGTCCGTCGAGCGGCTCTTTCCCCGCAACATCTGGCCGCAGCTGTTCGGCGTCATGTCGGCCATCTGGGGCGTGGCGGCGTTCAGCGGCCCGATGCTGGGCGCGGTGATCGCGCAATTCTTCTCGTGGCGCTGGGCGTTCGGCCTGTTCTTCTTCGGCGGCGGGGCGATGGCCCTGGCCTGCCTCGTCGTGCTGCGCGGCCCGGCCGCCACGCGCCGCCAGGCCGAGCCGGGCACGCTGCCCCCCTTCCCCTTCGCGGCACTTGCCACGCTGGCGGCCAGCGTCGTGCTGATCGCGCTTGCCGGCGTGCGCATCGAGATGCTGCGCTCGTCCCTGCTCCTGGCCATAGGCGTCGTCGGGCTTGGCCTGTTCTTCGCGCTCGATGCCAGGAAGCCGCTTTCGCGGCTGTTTCCGGCGCGGCTCTTCAGCTGGAGCACGCCGGTTGGCAGCGGCATGACCATGGTGGCCGCGTTCTCGGTCGCCACCTGCTCCTTCACCGTCTACGGCCCGCTGCTGCTCACCAGCCTGCATGGAATTTCGCTGCTCACCAGCGGCTACATCATCGCCGCCGAGTCCATTGCATGGTCGATCCTGTCGATCGCCGTGGCCAATGCACCCGCACATCGCGAACGTACGATCATCGTGACGGGCGCGACCATGATCGCGGCCGGCATAGCCGGCTTCGCCTATACCGTGCCGTCCGGCTCCATACCGCTGATCCTGCTCTGCGCGCTGCTGCAGGGGGGCGGCTTCGGCATGGCATGGCCGTTCGTCACCCGCGTCATCGTCGCTGCCGCGCCTGCGGCCGAAAGCACCATCGCCTCCTCGGCGGTGCCGACCATGCAGCGCATCGGCTATGCGGTCGGGGCCGCCTCCTGCGGCATCGTCGCCAATGCCGCCGGCTTCGCGGAAGGGCTGTCGGGAGAGACCGCGCGCGCCGTGGCAAGCTGGCTGTTCCTCGCCTATGTGCCGCTGGCGCTGCTGGGAGTACTCGCAGCCGTGCGGCTGACCGGGAGACCCCGCGCCCGCACACCGGCCGTCGCATGACGGCCGGTTAGAGCATGATCCCGAAAAGTTGCAGACTTCTCGGACAAGATCTGCTTCGAAAACAAAAGCTTCGAGCGAGATGACGGCTCAAGGAGAAGTCATTCCGCTCCCAATTCAGCGCTTGTAGCCCTTGCCGTAATGCGCCTCGAGCTTGGCCTGCACCATCTCGAACATGAAGGACAGGATCCAGTAGATCAGCGCCGCCGTGGTCAGCATCTCGATATAGCGGTAGCTGGCGCGCCCGAAGGACTGGGCGAGGAACATGATCTCCCACACGCCCATCACCGAGATGAGGGACGAATCCTTCAGCATGGCGATGAACTGCGAGCCCGTGGGCGGAATGACGATGCGCATGGCCTGCGGCAGCACGATCTTCCACATGATCTGCAGCCGGTGCAGGCCGAGCGACGCTCCCGCCTCGCGCTGGCCCTGCGGCACAGATAGAATGCCCGAGCGGAAAATCTCGCTGAGATAGGCGCCGTAGTTGAGCGACAGCGCAATGATGCCCGACGGCACCGCATTGGGCACCGGCCCGATCTGCGGCAGGCCGAGATAAATCAGGAAGATCTGCACCAGGAGCGGCGTGCCGCGGAAGAACGAGGTGTAGAAGGTCGACAGGCCATAGAGCACCGCGCTGTTCGACAGCCGCGCCAGCGATGACAAGAGCCCAAGCACGATCGACGCCGCGATGCCGAAGAAGCACACAAACAGCGTCAGCGCCGCGCCCTGAATGAAGCCGTCCTTGGTCAGCTTGAGACCGGCGACCGCCGGAAACTTGTCGACGATGAAGGGAAAATCGAGGCCGAAGCTCAGGAAGAACAGCACGAACAGCGCAAACAGCACCGCCCAGACGCCGAGCACCTTAGCCCTGAAGAACCGGCCTCGCGCATCCACGACCTTGGGCGGGAGAAAGGTCCCGCCCTCGGTCGTTTCGATCGCTTCGGAAGTCACGCGGTCACTGCTTGCTGGAAATGTCTTTGCCGGTCCACTTTTCGGAGATCTTCGCCAGCGTCCCGTCGGCCTCCATGGCCTTGAAGATTTCCTTGATCTTGGCGTCCCATTCCGGGTCGCCCTTGTCCACGGATACCCAGATGGGTTCGGCATAAAGCTCGTCGCCGACGATCTTGAACTTTCCGTCCGACTTCTCGACACGCTCCTTGGCGGTCAGGTAGCCGCTGACGATCGCATCGAGGCGCTTGCCGCCGCCGAGCCCCAAATCCTGGAAGGCGGTGTCCTCGGAATCGTAGGGCACAGCCGTGACGTCATCGAACGGGAACTCCGGCTTCACCGGGTCGACGCCCGGGACGTCGATGACGAGTTGCTTCTCGATGTACTTCTCATAGGTCGTGCCGGCTTCCGCGCCGAGCTTCTTGCCGCTGAGGTCGGATGCGCCCTTGATATCGTTGTTGTCGCTGTTGACGACGATGACGGCCGGCGCGGCATAGTACTCGTTGGTGAAGTCGAGCACCTGGGCGCGTTCCGTGGTCGGCGTCATGGAGCAGATGCAGATATCCCAGCGGCCCTTCCAGTTGCCGGCGGTGATGATCTCCCAGGACGGCGTTTCCACCTTCACATCCACGCCGAGACGCTTGGCGAACTCCTTCGCCACGTCGATGTCGAAGCCATCCATCTCGCCCTTGTCGTTCATGAAGGAGAACGGCGGATAAGCCTGATCGGTCACCTCGACGAGCACCTTGTTCTTCATCACACGGTCCAGCGTCTCGCCGGCCTGCGCCGAAGCGGCGCCAGCCATCACGCAGCCCAGCGCGGCTGCCAGTGCAAAAATTCGTTTCATGTCCGATTTCCCATTGTTTGTGCCGATGGCCTGCGTTCCCGCATCTTGCCGGTCTTGTGTGCCGACTTTGCCAATTTCAAGCATGTCTGTCCGGACCCGGCAAGCTCTCAAATACCGCGCCATAAGAAAATGGGCCGGCAGAGCCGGCCCATTTTCTTTCAGTGATCCATCGCCTTGACGATTTCCTCGGTCATCTTCTTGGCGTCGCCCAGCAGCATCATGGTGCCGTCCTTGTAGAACAGCGTGTTGTCGATGCCGGCATAGCCGGAGCCGAGCGAGCGCTTGACGAAGAGGCAGGTGCGCGCCTTGTCGACGTCGAGGATCGGCATGCCGTAGATGGGCGAGGACTTGTCGTCGCGCGCCGCCGGGTTGGTGACGTCGTTGGCGCCGATGACATAGGCGACGTCGGCCTGCGCGAACTCGGAATTGATGTCCTCCAGCTCGAACACCTCGTCATAGGGCACGTTGGCTTCGGCCAGGAGCACGTTCATGTGGCCGGGCATGCGGCCAGCGACTGGATGGATGGCGTATTTCACTTCCACGCCATTGGCCTTCAGCTTGTCGGCCATCTCGCGCACGGCATGCTGCGCCTGCGCCACCGCCATGCCGTAACCCGGCACGATGATAACCTTCTGCGCGTTCATCATCAGATAGGCCGCGTCGTCGGCCGAGCCCTGCTTGACCGTGCGCTCGATGCCGTCGTCTGCGCCCACCGCCGCCGTCTCGCCGCCGAAGCCGCCGAGGATGACGGAGATGAAGGAGCGGTTCATGCCCTTGCACATGATGTAGGACAGGATCGCGCCCGAGGAGCCGACCAGCGCGCCGGTGATGATCAGCGCCAGGTTCCCGAGCGTGAAGCCGAGAGCGGCCGCCGCCCAACCCGAATAGGAGTTCAGCATCGACACCACGACCGGCATGTCGGCGCCGCCGATCGGCACGATGAGCAGCACGCCCAGCGCAAGCGAGAGCAGCACGATCAGCCAGAACACCAAGTGGTTCTGGGTCAGCACGAGCGCGACGATCAGCACCACCAGCGCCACGCCCAGCACGATGTTGATGAGGTGGCGCGCCGGCAGCATGATCGGCTTGCCCGACATGCGCCCATCGAGCTTCAGGAAGGCGATGACCGAGCCGGTGAAGGTGATGGCGCCGATGGCGACGCCCAAGCTCATTTCGACCAGCGCCTGCGCGTGAATATCGCCGATCGCGCCGATGCCGAAGCTTTCGGGCGCATACATCGCGGCCGCCGCCACCATCACTGCGGCAAAGCCGACGAGACTGTGGAAGGCGGCAACCAGTTGCGGCATCGCGGTCATGGCGATGCGCCTGGCCACAACCGCGCCCACGGTGCCGCCGATGACGAGCCCGACCACGATCAGGGCAAAGCCACCGAGCGAAGGGGTCGCCAGCGCCAGCGTGGTGGCCAGGGCGATCGCCATGCCGATCATGCCGTAGATGTTGCCCTGGCGGCTCGTCGTCGGATGCGACAGGCCGCGCAGCGCCAGGATGAACAGGATGCCGGAGACGAGATAGAGGAAGGAAGCGAAGTTGGCGTTCACGTCACTTTTCCTTCTTCTTGTACATGGCCAGCATGCGCTGGGTGACGAGGAAACCGCCGAAGATGTTGACCGACACCAGCATGAGGGCGACGAAGCCGAAGCCGGTGGCCAGGCCCGAGGCCGCAATGCCGACCGCCAGAAGCGCGCCCACCACGATCACCGAGGAGATCGCGTTGGTCACCGCCATCAGCGGCGTGTGCAGCGCCGGGGTCACCGACCAGACAACGTAATAGCCGACGAAGATCGCCAGCACGAAAATGGCGAAGCGGAACACGAACGGATCGATTGCCCCGCCGGAGGCCGCATGCGCCGCGGCACCGGCCGCTTCCGCCGCACCCTGCGCATGCACCATATCCTGAACGCCGAGGCGCACCGCCGCGACCGCCTGGTCGAGCTGGTCGAGCGCGTGTTCGAGAGAGGTCTTGTCCATCACGCATCCCCCTTGGACTTCTTGGCCGCAGGCTTCCTGGCCGCTGCCGGCTTCTTCGCCGTGGCCGGTTTGGCCGGTTTCTCGGCGGTCTCCGCCTTAGCCGGCGTTTCGGCCGC
>Ga0187815_10001516_pt1 | contig 10970 bp, 7 predicted proteins | sample NC_S_5_FD_132962 | JGI IMG/M metagenome (GOLD analysis project Ga0187815, IMG submission 132962) | Wetland sediment microbial communities from Neuse River Estuary, North Carolina, USA - ASW-S_5 | ecosystem: Environmental > Aquatic > Freshwater > Wetlands > Sediment | place: USA: North Carolina...
ACGAGCTCCGGGGCCTCGGCCGCGGCGACCGTGGGCACTACCGTGAGGCTCACTTCGCCGACGAACCCTTCCACCCCGGAGAGGGCCGCCAAATGGTTGACCAGCGCCGGTACCCGCCGGCGAAACCCGACGTAGAGATGCACCGTGTCCCCATCCGGGAACGGGTCGAAGCGAGCCCACGCCGCGAGGGCGGCTCGGCTCGAGGGGAGCAACCGTCTCCGCACGACCCGACGCTGGCCGCCGCACGGGCACCGTACCGGCCCTTCCGGCCCCTCGAGACGGTCGCATCGGGCGCATTCAAGCAGCGCGACCGTGCCCGCATCCTCGCTCGTGGCGACCTCGCTCACCGGCCAAGGACCGACCTCCGTCGGGCCGGGCAGGGGCTCATCGGGAAGGAGGCGCGAGAACATCTCGCGCCGCTCGGGGGGGAGGCGAGAGGGCTCGAGACACCAGGCCCGCCCCGGGGCCCACAAGAGGGACGCCCCACAGACACCGCAGTGCGGGACCCCGCGTTTCACGCGGAGGCGCGCCAGCACGGCGCCGGCCTCCGAGAGGTCGCGGAGGACGAACTCGTTGGCGGTGTCGAGGTCGAGCCCCGCGTACTTGTGCATCAGGGTGAAGTCGAGTTTGCCTTTCGGGGTGACCAGCGGCCAGCCGGCAACCCCGAAGCGGGCGGCGATCCGCGCGTCCGTAGGTCCATGTCCCGGCACAAGGGGTACGATGCCGGTTCCGCTCTCGCTCACGTCGGCCGCCGCGAGGATCGTACCGGCCGGGGCCGTGAGGTCCCCGCCCATCGGGAATTCGTGCCGAAGAGGGTAGCTGTACGCGGTCCCCTGAAACTCCCGGCCGGGCCGCTGCTCGACGACCTCGAACGTCGCCTCGGGGATCCACGACCGCAGTCGGTCCAGCGAGGCCGCCGACGTGAGGACGAGCTCTCGGTCCTCCCGGCGGCGGTAGTTCGCGACGACGTACTGCAGGTCGGGATTCACGAGAAGAGCGCTCGTCCCGAGGAGTTTCCACGGCACATCAACCCAGACGAGGGCATTGACGGTCAGGTCTCGGACCCGCACCGGGAACCGGACGAGAAAGGTGTCGCCTTCGCGTTCCTCGTAGACAATCCGTTCCGGACTCCGGGGTGACCCGCACGACGGGCAGACCCGGAACGACTCATCGCGGGTCACCAGGATACCTTTCGATGCGAGGCGTCCGACAATCGCCTGGACCCCCGGGGCGCGGTCCTCCGCATCCCAAGGAGTCCTCCCGTCTCCCCCGGTCCAGATACCCAGGGCCGTGAGGAGCGCAGGAACCGCGGACGGGGCGGCCTCTCCCGCCCCAGTCCCTTGTCGAAGCGTGCCCACCACTCTCCGACCGACGAGCTCGAGGTAGCGCGCGTCCACATCGGCCGCAACGGCCCGTTGGGCCACGAGGGACGGGAAATCCCCTTGCGTCCAGCCCCCGGTGAACTGACGGACCGCCGGGCCGCTGGGGGGACCGAGCACTCCGCCGGCGGGAGGGAGGCGTCGGGCCCTCCAGAGCGTAAGGACCTCGGTCTCGACCGAATGAGCGTTGAACTCGGGAGGGACCGCGTCCATAGAGAAACTGGGTTCCCGACCGGAACAATGACGGCTGGCGGGATTAAACCCTCGCCCGGAAAACTCGTCACCGGCGAGCCCTCGTTCCCCGAGAAACTCTTATCCCATCGCAAATCTGCCCGCCACTCGGGGAGACACTCGATGGCCTGGACCCAGCAGGAAGTCCGCGAGCTCAAGGAGGGCCGGTACATGCTCATCGATGAGGAGCCCTGCCGGATCCTCAGCATCCAGACCTCCAAACCGGGAAAACACGGCGAAGCGAAGGCGCGCATCGATGCGGTGGGGCTGTTCGATGGCTCGAAGCGAAGTGTCGTTTACCCCGTGAAGCACAAGGTGCAAGTTCCGTTGATCGGGAAGCGGCAAGCTCAGGTCCTTTCCATGACCGACGTGGAGGTGCAGCTGATGGACCTCGAAAGCTACGAAACTTTCAGCCTGCCGCTCGATGCCGAGACCAAGGCCCAGGTCGCCCCGGGGGCCGAGGTGCAGTACCTCGACGCCATGGGGAAGCGGCGGATCACCCGTACGTAGAGCGGTCGCCCGGGGACCGCCGAGGAAGAGGGCGCGCTCCTCGCTTCATTAATAAAGGAGACCGGGCATGAAACCGATGTCCGAAGTGCGCGAAAGCCGCTGTCGGATCGGATCAGTTTAGGGGGGGTGGTCGCACGACAGGTCCGGGCGGATTGGGGTCCGTCTCCTCGTCTCGGCTCACCCGCATCCTTCAGGAGAAGGCGGAAGCGCTGAAGAAGCAGCGCCATGCCGCGGAAGCGACCCTGAAGGATATCGACGAACAGGTCGCCATGCTCGACCAGCTCGGGATCACGCCGCCCGAGGTTCCCGAGCGGCAGACGGCGTTGCGAGAGCTCGCTCGCCGGGCCGACTGGAACGGGGTCGAGAGCCAAGCGAACGCGATGGTCGACTATCTGTCGAAGACCGTTCCGACGACGATCCAAGAGCGCCGATCCCGGACGGCCGAATCCGTGCGCCGGTTCTCGGGCCTTGGCCTGGTCGTCCCGTCCGAGGTCGCTACGGAGCTGGACGCCCTTGCACGACCTCCCGAGGGCGAGGCCTGGTCGGCTACCGTGGCCCGGCTCGCGCGCGTTGAGGAAGCGCTCCGCAAGAGCGAGGTCGCCCACGTCAACAAGGTCCGGGATCGGGCCCTGGCGGTCGCGACCTGGGCGGGGCTGACCGGCTCTCGTCACGACGAGTTTGAAAAACGCCTCGACGAGGCGTTGCTCCCGGTGAAGGAGGGCCGGCTCGCGGAAGCGTTCGAAGGAGTCGACCGGCTGCTCCGTACCGGGCTTCCCGAATCCGCCGAACGTCGCCAGAAGGTCCGGGACGAGGCGACGCGGCTGGCCGCGGCCGCGAAGGAGTTCGGCGCCCCGACCTCCCATCTTGAAGCCGCGCTCGACGCGGGCGCGGACGCCGCCCCGGACCGATGGCCCGAGGTCGTCCCGGCGACCGAAGCGGCAATCACAGAGGTCGGCGAGGCGCTCCGCGAACGGTGCACCCAAATCCTCGAAGCGCTGCGTACCTCTCTCGATTCGACCGGGGAGTACGGAGTGGACCCTACCGCCGCCCGACTCGCCGTCGAGGATGCGTTGGCGCGCATCCGGAGCTCGCCGCCGCTCGAGATTGGTCCGATATTTCTCGAGGCCCGTCGCGCGGCGGAAGAGCCGATCGTTACCGTCGTCGCGGGGCTTCTCGACGAGGCTAGGCCCCGGATTGCGGACGCTCGTCGGCTCGGACGGGACCCGAGCGAGGTATTCGCGGCCATGAACCGGGCGCGCGAGGCGCTTCGTCTGAAGATCTACTCCGAGGCGTTCGCCGCGAGCCAGGAGGCTCTCGACAAGGTCAGCCGGCTCACCGAGGAGCTCGACACCGCGCGGGACGAGCTTCAGGCCCTCGAGGAGATGGCCGCCCGGTTCCGCAAGACTGGCTTCTCGGTCGAACCGTTCGACCCCGCCCTCATCCGGATCCGGGCTTCCCTCGACCGGGTCGAGGTGGGGACCGCTCGAGATCTCCTCAAGGAGACCGTCGTTCACATCGGACGCGAGGCGCTCCAGTTCTTCGTCCAGCGATGGGCCAGCCTCGACAAAGCCCGCGACTACGCTCGGGAGCGCCAATTCCTTTCTCCCGACGCCGACCGGGACATGAGCGAGGCGAGAGAGCTTCTGGACAAGGGCGAGCTCGCCGAGAGCGCGGAACGGATTTCCCGCGCGGAGACCGAGCTCCGCCGGGCCGCGGCCCCCTACGTCGCGCGCCGCGTCGAAGAGATGGAACAAGGTCTCTCCGACATCCCCGACGAGGCCCTGGTCGCACCGGTCCGGCGGCTGCTCGCTGACGCCGACGTGACCCTGCGGGTCAAGCAGGACCTGATGGGTTCCATCGAGAGCCTCAAGCGGGCCGAACGCGAGTTCGGCGCGGTCGTCGCGTCGCACGCGTCCGCCCTTGTAGAGATCCTCGAAGCGGAACGCGCGGTCCTCGAAGCGATGGGGGGCCCCAGCGACGAGATCCAACGGCAGATCGACGAGGTCCAGCAGATCTTCAACATGGGGGACTTCGTCAAGGCCTCGCGGGCGTCCCAGGAGATCCGCACGCGCGCGCAACAGCAGCAGCTTCTGAGGAGCGAGGAATCGGTCTCGCACGCCAAGCTCTCGCTGGTCGAGCTCGAAACGATGGGGTTCGACCTCGCGAAGTTTCGCGGGCAGCTCGACGAAGCGCAGAGCGCGGCGCGCGCGGGACGGTTCGCGGACGCCTACCGCCTGGCGACGCGCCTCGAGGAATCTGCGCTCCGGGCCCGCGCCGCCGGCCAAGCCATCCTCGAGGAGATCGCCCGCGCGCAGGAAACGCTCGGCCATCTTCGGGAAGCCGGGGTCGACCCGAACCCGTTCTACGAGCCGATCCGCAACGCCCGCCTGGAGTTTCAGAGCCTCGATTTCGACCGCGCGCGCGCGACCCTCGAGGAAGTGGAACGAAAGCTCGGGAACGAGGCGGCGCGCGGAGAGACGACCCGGCTGCTCGGAGAGGTCGAGCACCTGATCGAGGACGGACGGCGCCTCTCGTCCCCGATGGAGCCGTTTCAAGGCCGCTGGGAGCAGCTGCGAACCGAAGGGGCGACCGCATCGCCCGAAGCGACCCGAACCGGTGCGCGACTGCTTCACGAGGAGCTCATCGCCATCCTGCGGCCGATCCTGGAGGAGAACCTCCGCACGCTCGAGCGCGACCTGGACATCGCGCGCTCGGCCGGGGTCGACCTCGACAAGATTCTTCTGCCGCTCGGCGAAGCGCGTCGACGGATCGCCCTTCCGGTGCCCATCGGCGCCGCGGCGCTGTTGGACGCGGCTCGCGCCGAATTCGTCTCTACCCGCGGGTTCGTCGAGCACGCCGAGCGGGTCGCGAAGCGCGCCCGAGAGGCGCTCGCCGAGGCGGACCTCCTCCACGTGCATACCTCCTCGCTGCGCGAGCAGATGGAGCGGATCGACAAGCTGCTGGCCGACCGTCAATACGCCCGGGTCGTGGAGCTCGGCGGCCCTCTCGAACGGGAGCTGATCCAAGCGACGTACCAGCATGTTTCGAAGACGCTCGCCGGGTTCCAGGCGACAGTGACCCGCCTGAGGAAGGAAGGGATCGACACTTCGGTCGCCGAGAACCTGTTGCATCGCGCCCGAATGTCGCTCGACGAGGGCCGTCCGGTCGAAGCTCTCCAGCTCGCCGGAAAGAGCGAGGGCGAACTAGAGCGAGCGGACCTCCAGCGACGGATCGCCGAAGGCTCGATCGAAGCCGCCGAGACCTCCATCGCCCGGGCGACGACCGACGGGGTCATCTCCGCGGTCGCCGCCGAGGAGTTTGCAGCCGCCAAGCTGGCGTTCCAGGGCCACGACTATCCCCCGGTGCTCGAGCATGCCCTCCTCGCGTCCGACGCCCTCGGCATCGCGCGCGAGGGTCACCGCCGCGCGCGGGACGCCATCGCCGCCGGCGAGCGGCAGCTCCGTGAAGCGACGGAGGTCGGCGCCGACACGAACTCCGCGACCCTCCGGCTCGACCAGGCTCGTCATCACCTTGAATCCGGCCTCTATCCCGACGCGACGCGGGCCGGTCGGGAAGCGACCGAGGAAGCCCGCTGGGCGATCGAGCGGCTCTTTGCGGGACCGCTCGGCGAATTGCGCCGAAGGCTCGAGTCGACGCGACGCGAGGGCCTCGGGGCCGAGGCCGACCCGATCGAGGCCATCTTGGGCGAGGCCGAGACCGCTCTTCGCGCCCGCGAATGGGCGCGCGTCAAGGAGGTGATCGACCGCGGCGAGACCGCGAGTGTGCGGATCATCGACGCGGTCGTTGACGGCCGCTGGCGAGAGGTGGAGGCCGAGTATCTTCGAGCCTCTGACGTGCCGCCTGCCGAGGTCGACCGACGGTCGGAGGTCCGCGGCCAGCTCACCGCCCTCCGTGCCCGCCACGATTACGGCGCGGCGCTCGCCCTCGTGCGCTCCGAGCTCGAGCTCGCCCGCCGCCGGCGGCGGGAGGAGATCGAGCGGCAGATGGCGGAGTTCAAAGACCGCCTTTGGGTCGGCGAGCGTCTTGCCCTCGACACGACGCCGGTCATGCAGACGTTCAGCGAGGCCCGGGTGGCCCTCGACGCCGGGCGTCCGGACGAGGCCGAGGCGCTCCTCGCCCGGGCGACGAGCGCGCTCGAACCGACGGTCCGGGAGCCGTTCACGCGCCGGTGGCGCGAGCTGCAGACCGAGATCAACTTCGCGCAGGAGGGCCTGCACGTGCGGGTGGGACCGATCCGAGAACGGCTTCACCAGGTCGAAGAGCTCGAGCGGTCGGGTCAGCTCCTCGACGCCGCCCGCCTCCTTTTGAAGACCGAGGAGGATCTCAACCTCCGAAAGTCGCTCCACCGGGAGCTGTTGAACCTTCACTACCTCATCGACGCCGCGCTGACCAAGGCTCACGAGTTGAGGGTCGACACTTCCGAGGCGCGGGCGTTGCTCGCCGAATCGCTGAGGCTACGAGAGACCGATTACACCGCGGCACTCGAGAAGGCACGGGCGGCACTTCGAAAGCTCCAGAGCGAGGGGGTCGGGCCGACCGAGAGCGCGGGAGCCGCTCCCCCGCCCGCCGCCAACCCGTTCTGGCCGTTCCGGCGGCCCCCGTCCGAGCCGTAATGCCCTAGGACGAAGAAAGGTACCCGGGACCCACTCCCGGCGGGGGGACGCCGGGCATGCCGCGCGGGGGGCCGAGCGGAAGACGGTCGTACTCGACCGTGTGCTTGATCCCTCTCCGCCGAAGGAGGGTCGACACCTGCTCGGTGATCTGGACCACTTCCTGGCATCGCGCAGGCTTCGCGAAGTAGAATTCGGCGCGTCGCTCGTCGGCGATCGGGAAGATCAGCCGAAGGCCGAAGGCGTCCTGACGGTTGTAACCGACCGGCTTGCGGTCGCCCTTGAGGTCCCTCAGGTTCTCGTCGAGTAGAACTTCCGGAAGGAGGGGGTCCGATTCCTTCACGAACGGGCGGTTCATCTCGACCACCCGCTTGTGGATCTCGGGGTAGACCCGGACGAGGTCGCGGTATGACCTCTTCGGGTCCAATAGGATGTGGCCGCTGCGCGCTTTCACCGGGGGAGTCACGCCTAGGAATCGAGCGCGGGGTCTTAGGCCCTTCGGGCCTCCCGCCCCCTCACGGTTATCCCGCGAGCAGCCTCTGGACGAGTCATGTCCGCGACCCCGCTCCCCTCCCAGACCTCCGTGTGGGCGCCCCCGACCAATTTCCCCATGGTGACCACCCCCTTCGTTCCCGGGCAACGAGTGACGAGGGTGATCGGACTTACGTACGGTCTGATCGTCCGGTCACGCGGGCTGGGACGGAACATCGTCGCGGGGTTCCGAGCCATCGGCGGAGGCGAGATCAACGAGTACACCCAGCTGCTCGAGCAGGCCCGTCACGAGGCGATGGTTCGTCTGGAGGACCATGCGAAGCAGCTCGGCGCGAACGCCGTGCTCTCGGTCAGGTTCGACACCTCCGAGATGGGCGAGGTCATGACGGAAATCCTCGCCTACGGAACGGCCGTGGTCATCGAGCCCGATCCGACGCCGCCGCAACCGGTCGCCCTTCGGTGAACGTCGCCGGCGTCGAAAGGCTCAAAGAGGGCGTCCGCTACCGGCCCGTGGCGCTCCCGTAGTCTAGTGGTCAAGGATAGAGGCCTCTCGAGCCTCTGACGCGGGTTCAAAGCCGGTCGGCGTGGCCCGGCCGGGGAAACTCCCGCCGGGAGCACCTATCATCAAAGGCAATCCCCGCCGGGGCTCGTTGGAAGGGATGCGTTTCCGGACAATGCGCGATGTCAGCAGTCGCCCAGGCGCGCGCTCCCCGCGTTTGCATGGAATCAGTTACTGAGGTTTCGTGCCGAGGGCGACTATCCAATCGGGTAGCTCGAGCCCGTCCTTCCGCAACCTGTCTGCATACCCGTTCGCAAAGTCAGCACGGACTCCCCATCGCCGTAGCATGGACCGGGCGGCTTCCCCTCGAGCTCGGAGGCCGCCGGGGTAACGCTGTGTGCGGGTATTGCGGAAGCCCGCGGCGGTCAGCTCTTTCAATACGAGTGCCGGCGGTGGGGAGAACCACGCTCCGGGGGGGCGTCGGGTCCAACGAGGGTCAGAATCCGCCTCGACGACGAGTTGCTGGCGGGGGTTCGATGGAGCCGGCGAGAGAAACACGTGGGCGGTCACTCCCGCCGGGCACAAAATCCGATAGCAGCCGTTGAAGAAATCGCGGATCTGATGGGTATCGAGCTCCGGGAGAAACTCGCTGGAAAGGACGACTCCAAACTGGCCGGCCTTCTGGTAAGAAAGCCACCGGAGGGCATTCGCCGTGATGACACGGACACGGCGTCCTACGCCTGCCTGCTCCAATCGCGCAAGCAACGTGGGCCGATCCCGGGAGTACGAGCCCTTGAACAGATCAACGGCGGTTATCGCGGCGTCGGGAAGTGATTTGGCGAGGGGAACGGTGATCTGGCCACGACCACTCCCCACCTCGAGAATGGCTTCAACGGCTGGGGGAAATGAACCCGCAATCCGGCGGACGAGGCTGGCATACAACCCAATCCACGCATCCTCCAAGCGGTCGGATCGGGTGACGAGTACCATCGGTTCGGGCTCGAACACTCACCCTGCCCTTTCTCTTGATCGATAGGCCCGAAGCTCGAGCAGATTCGCGAGGTTCGGTCCCCCGAGAATGGGTGGTTCGATAGAAGGGACCATATCCGCCGGTTCCCGTGGGAAGGAAGTGTTCCGGCCGAAGAAGGTGACCCTGAAAGATGGGCGCACCGTTGTGATTCGCCGGGCCGAACCCCAAGACGCCGAGGCGGTGATCGCTCATGTCAACGCGATCGGCGCCGAGGGCATTCATATCATGACCGAGAGGCTGCTCCTCACTCCAAAGGAAAAGAGAGTTGTCTTCCGCAAGGCTGACGGCGAGTCCGGCCTCTACATTGTGGCTGTCATCGGCGGAGAGATTGTTGGCACCGCGGATATCGCGCGGGGTCGCCAGTCGAAGAATCGGCACACGGCGAGTCTCGGAATCGCGCTTCGAAGAGATATTCGCGGGGTGGGTCTCGGGATGGCCATGATGCGGACGATGATCGCCTGGGCCCGATCGGTCGGGATCCGAAAGCTCACTTTAGGGGTATTCGCCAGGAACATCCCCGCCCTTGCCCTCTATCGTAGATTGGGATTCGTCCAGGAGGGACGCCTGAGGGGCCAGGTGATATTGCGAAGGAAACCAGTGGATGAGCTCCTGATGGCTCTCTGGCTCTGACCCCCGCGGAGACAGGCCGCGAGGTCGGGCCGAGCCGTACGAAGACAGGTGGGTTTCCGAAGGGGACGTGCCACGTTGCGGGCGTTGGTTGAGCCCGCGTGCCCCTCGCGATCGGTCATCGACCGGGGCGCGCCGTTGAGGAACGTCGCGGTGCCGTGGAGGCGCCTTCGCCCCCTTACGCCGGTACGAGTTATCAATCCCTGCACTCGGAAAGGGGCACCTTACCGAGACCCGAGGCTCTCACACTCACTTCGCCGTTCCGACGCTTCCCTGTGCGACGGCCGAACGACGGGGTGTGCACGACATTCACCCGAGAGCTGCGCTAGACGAACACGAGTTCGAAGGCTTCCTGACCGTTGGGATACTCTTTGGTTCGGACCACTTTCCGGTCGAGCCGGATCCCCGCGGACTCGAGCATCACCGTATCACGCTCGAGAGCGCTTCCCAGGTAGACGTTCAGGATCGTCTGGTGGGCCGACGCGCCTTCGACCATCCGAGTCGCCCCCACGATTGGGCTTCCGACGATGGTCACGAGCTCGCCGACCCGCACAAGCTCACACGGACCAGCGTCAATCCCGATGGATAGCCCAGTACCTGCAGGGAAGTTCCGGGAGTTTCGGCGCAGGCTTGTAAGAAGGGCGTCGGCCGCCGACAGCACGGTACGGCAGAAGTCCGGGATCGTGCCGATGTCGGCGGGACGGTCTTTTGGGGGAATCCAGAAAGTGACGAAACCGTCCCCGGTGAACTTGTCAAACCAGCCCCCGGAAGCGTTCGCCAGTGCTCGAACTGCCTCGGTGAATCCGACAATGAATCGCGCGAAGATGGACGGCTGCACCGCCTCTTTCAAAACGAGAGCGGACATCCGAAGGTCGCCGACGACGACGATCGCTTCCACGGCGGTTGATCCCATGGAGAGGAGCTCCTGAATCGCCTCGGCGGAAAGCTGCTCGCGGGCGCTAGCCGGCCCTTGGCGGAGAAGGATCGCGTCGACGTCAGGGGTTCCGCTTTCGCCTCGACTCGAAGGGAGTTCGACCATGAGGCATTCGCCCGGACAGGAGCCGTAGGGGGGAAGAATATCCTGAACTTCAGCTTGAGCTACGCCTTTGCCGCTTCGTGGCCCTCATTGGCCCTGCACCGCCGACGGTTCTCGTCGGAAGAGGGCGCGTGGCGTGTCTCCCTATTCCCTATCCGCCTGCTCCGACCTTTTTCAAGGGAGGGGGTTCTCTAACGTTTCTGCGGGTTTTGGAACGGGGGAGAGCTGGAGTTTCGGAATACCCCTGGCAGATGTTTCCGTCTTCTTCGGGTATCACCCGTCGATGTTCGGATGGGTTCGCCTGCTCCTCGGGCCAGGTCCGACGAGCGGACGTTGGACACGTCGGCCTTAACCCTCCTAGCGCTCCAGTTATCACGCACGACCCTCCGAACCCCGGGACCTCTCCGAGCCGGTTCCGCCCTGTCCTTCGCAATCGACAGTTCCGCTGGTTCCTCGCGTCGTGGACCGCCGCAGGAGTGGGCTACTCGGTCTATGCGATCTCGGTCGTTTGGCTCGCGTACACTCTCTCCCACAG
>Ga0187815_10001517_pt1 | contig 10959 bp, 4 predicted proteins | sample NC_S_5_FD_132962 | JGI IMG/M metagenome (GOLD analysis project Ga0187815, IMG submission 132962) | Wetland sediment microbial communities from Neuse River Estuary, North Carolina, USA - ASW-S_5 | ecosystem: Environmental > Aquatic > Freshwater > Wetlands > Sediment | place: USA: North Carolina...
GAGCCAGTCGCCGGCCAGCCCTGCCGCGCCTTGGCGGGCACCTTCGCGGTTGGACTCCTCGTAGGGCCGCATCCAGGGGTCCTGGCCCGCGGCAAGCAGTTGCCGGTGCTGCTTGAGCGGATCCTCGGCGTACCATGCGGCGGCGCGGGTCACGTAGCGGCGCCCGAACCCCGGAACGGTCCGCAAGGCCCACGCCTGAAACCGCTGCCAGCCACGCACCGTGCGTAGTTCCCGATAAGGGCCGGTGAAGCCTGCGGCGACCACCCCGGTCAGTCGATGCGGGAACCGGGCCCCACAGGCCACGGCGTACGGCGCGCCACCAGAGAACCCGATCAGGCCGAAGCGCTCGATCCGCAGAGAACTCATCAGCGTACCGACGTCGTCAGCAACGCCGAGGAGCGTTGGCTGTCGGACAGGTGTGGACCGACCGTACCCGGGCCGGTCCACGGTGATCAGGCGGATTCCCGTCAACGCCGTGTCGTCCGGGCGGCTGATCCGAGAGCCCGGCGTGCCGTGCAGGAACACCACCGGCGGGCCGGCTCGATCGCCGTACTCCGCCCAGCCCAGGACCCGGCCGTCCGGCAACGCAAGATCCATATCGCCTCTCCGGTAGACACCCGACGCAACATCCAGTACAGCGCATAGACATAGTCATCGTATTGTGCAGTGTGGAAATGCCGAGACACGCTCACATGCCGCGAGTCGCGTGCTACCCGCCGCGACCGTGCGCTGAGCCGGCACGTGGGGGCGGATCTGCCGAATCGAGGACGTCGGCTCCCAGCGCGGTCGCTGACGCGATCTACGACCGGGCATGCGCCACGACTATCCATTCGACCGGCGCGGGCTGATTCTCTGGTGGCTGCCCGAGCATCCACGTCAACACTCGGGTCGCCTGCTCGTAGGTGTTGATCAAGCCAAACTCGTTGAGCTCCACCCGAAGCTCGTCGAAGGCCTCGGCCGCGAACCCGTGGCAGTGCCACGAGTGGAAGTCCAACGACACCTCTGCGCCAACCAACTCATAGCCGAGCACAGACGCCCCTGGAGGAAGCCGGGATTGGACCCTGAGCAGGTCGAAGTACGGCTGTTCCGGGCCTCCTTGCTCCGGCATGAAATTGAGGGCGTCTTCCAAGGTCATGGTCACTGTCACGATCTCGGCGTGCGGGGCGCGGCACATCCGCGCACACTCCGCCTCCTGGCGGTCGACGTACCAGTCCCAGAATTCCGGTCGGGGCAGGTCGCTCATGAGACAGTCGCTGACCGTCAGGAACGTCTCGGGCAGCACGTGCTCCTGGCGAGGTGGCCGAGGTGCAGGCACCGCCAGGACGTAGCCAGCCACGATCAGTTGGTCCCCGTTCACAGCGACATTGTCCCCATCAACCAACGGCGTCCGCTTGGTGGGCGTCCTGACATGCCGCAATCCGCTCGTTACATATTGTTACGGTGGCTAGCTCCGCTAGCGCACGGTCATGCCGATGAGCGGATGCCCGGCGGTTTGTCTGCCGCGAGACGCAGGCGAGGTCTTCCCGGCAGGGCAGCCGTGTCCGCTTGCGTAGGATCGCTTGGTGACCGAGGAGGACCGAACACTGCCGGCCGTGGTCGAAGAAGCACACGCATCGGGGTTCTTCGAGGACCACGACGGCCACGACTTCCAGCCGGACGACATGTTCATGTGGTCCGGCGAGACCACTGAGTGGTGGCGTCACTGGACCGGCGACTCGGCCGCCGATGTCCCACCGTTTCGGGTCTTCGGACGCGACGGGTCCGGCGGGTTGGCTGCCTTCTGGATCCGTGCGCCGGGAGCCGCAATCGAAACACAACCCATCGTGTTCCTCGGTTCGGAGGGCGAACTGCAGGTCATCGCCCGTGACCTGGGTGACTACCTCTGGCTGCTGGCGAGCGGCGTTGGACCCTTGGAGACTGTCGACGGCCTTCACCGCGTACCCGAGCCCGTCCCGGAGCTCGTCGCTATTGCCCAGCGATACACCGGCACTGCGCCACGGACCGTCGAGGCACTGATCGCCGCCGCCGATGCCGAGCTATCCGCATTGACGGCGCTCGTCAATTCCGCAACCAAGTAGGCACGCGGGGATCCGTACGGCCGGCGCACCCTCACCGATCTGCCTCCGCCCGACGTCCGAATCTGCCGCAGATAGCGCGCGGCCTGCTGATCGACTGTCAACTGGGCGTTTTGATCTTGTCTGTGTGCGATTGGCGGCATTCGGCCCGCCGAACGCCGGGCCAGCAGTGAAGTCGACTTACGCCTATCGGCACTATTTGCCCTGACTGATGCCGCATCGATATGCCAGCTCCGTTCCGCAGAACGTGTCTGGTTCAGAAAAGCCCTCGTATCGTCGGACTGCAGGTGCGATCCACCACAGCCGTTCCACAGTTGACCTTCGGCATGGTTGAGCGACCTGCCTACCCATCCGACCTGTCCGACGCCCGCTGGGCCCTGATCGCACCACGCCTTGCCGCCTGGCGTCAGGCCCGCGATTACAAAGCCCCGCCCGACAACTCCGCCAGCATGATCCGCATCGCGATGATCGACAACCTCACCAGACGCATCACCAACGAAACCACCCCAACCTGGCGAGACATCTGAACGCGGCATCACCCGCAAAATACGTGAATCAGACGCCCTCTGAGCAGCCCGGACGTATTTCTCGGCAGGCACAGGGCGCCGAGGTCCGCCACAGCCTGCGCAGTCTGCGCTGACCGGCTAGCCTCACCGCCGTGTCGGGCCGGCCAGGCGTCGCTGCCCGCAGAGGGCGGCTTTCACGCTGTCGCGGGGCGCCACTACCGGAGCCATCGCCCGGCCGCGGGTCTCCGCAGCGAGGATGAGCGCTTGACCACGCAGCTGGGCAGCGTGGTCGGGGTCACCACGCAGGTCACGCAGGTCGGAGAGCATGGTGAGGGCGCGCATCTCGATCAGCCGGTAACCCGACTGGATGGCCTGGCTGAGTGCCCGCTTGCCGTGCGACTGTGCCTGATCGTGGGCGCCCAGGTGGAGCAGCGTCTGGGCGAGCCCGGTCAGTGCCTCCGCCTCACACCAGCGAAAGCTCGTCTCCCGCGCGATGGCGAGTGCCCGGCGGTGGTGCCGTTCGGCGTCGTCGGCGCAGCCGAGCCGCAGGCACACGGCACCGAGAGCGTTGAGCGTCCACGCTTCCGTGCCGCGGTCGCCGATCGCCCTGGTCAGCTCGACGGCACGTGCCGCGTCCGCGCGGGTATGTTCGGTGGGGCCGGTCTCGCACCGCAGCAGCGCCCGGCCCGAGAGCGCCGTCGCCTCGCCGTACCGGTAGCTGAGCCGCTGGTTGGCCTCCAGCGCCCGGCCGTAGAACTCCTCAGCCTCCGCGCGGTCCCCCAGGTCCCGGTGAACGTTGCCGAGATCCACCAGCAGCACCGCCACGCTGTAGCGCGCGCCCACCCGCTCACCCAGCCGCAGTGCCCGACCGAAATATTCACGTGCCTGCTCCAAGGCGCCGAGCTGCCAGCACGCGAAACCGACGTTCGCCAGGGACATCGCGCTGCCTTCGCGGTTGCCCTGCGCCTCGTTGAGCTCCAGCGACTTGAGGCCACAGGTGATTGCCTCCTGTGGAGCGCCCAGGCGCTGATGCACGGCGCTGAGGTTGTTCAGCACGGCCGCCTGGCCCTCGACCCAGCCCCCGTCGATGTTGCGCTGCAAGGCGCTGTTCAGGTGCGTCGCCGCTTCGTCGTAGTGGCCACTGTTAACGCAGGCCAGCGCAATGCTCTGGTGCATCGCCGCCTGCGCGCGCTCGTCGCCAGCGACCCGCGCCGCCTCCAGCGCCGTCGTCGCTGCGGCGAGCCACTCGGCGCGGTGGCCGCGGTGGTGGAAGTACGCGCGCAGCGCGTCGGCGAGATGCCACGCGAAGTGGTGGGGACCCCGCTTTGCCGTCAGACTCACGACCGCGGTGAGGTTGGGCCACTCGGCGTCCAGCCAGGCGAGGGCGGCGTCGCTGTCGGGGAAGCGGTCGCCGTCTGGCGGTGGCCGCGGCAGGCGGAGGAAGTGCGGGATGAGTCGGCGGCCTGCTGCGTCGGCAGTGGCGAGGTAGTGCGCGAAGAGCCGCTCGCGGGCCTGTGCCAGGTCGGACTCCGGGTCCTCGGTGGTGGCGCGATCCACGGCGTACCGGCGCAGCAGATCGTGGTAGCGGTAGCGGGCACTGGTGTGCCGCTCCACCAGGTGCGCCGCGCCTAACGCCTTGAGCCAGCGGGTCGCCACAGGGGCGGGCAGGTCGGCGACCGCCCCCGCCGTTTCGGCGGTGAAGGTCTGCCCCGGCACCAGTCCCAGGCGGCGGAACAGCCGCTGCTGGTCGGGGGAGAGCGCCCGGTAGGACAATGTCAGCGCCATCGTGACTGCACTCTTCTCCGCGCCATCCACAATCAGCTCGGCGAGCAGGTCCCCCTGGGTCAGCTCCCGCACCAGGTAGGCGATCTCCGGTGTCGGGCTCGCCCCGATGTTGGCCGCGGCGATGCGCAGGGCGAGCGGCAGATGGCCGCAAAGCCGGGTGAGCTCCGTGGCGGCGGCCGACTCCGCCTCGACCTGTTCGGGACCGAGCGCGGTCGCCAGCAGCCGGAGGGAGTCCTCGGCGGGCAGCACGTCCAGTGGCAGGGGCCGCGCTCCGGCCCGCGCGATCAGCTCGCCGAGCCGGTTCCGGCTGGTGACCACGACGGTGCCGGTCGGTGGGAGTAACGGTCTCACCTGGGCCGGGTCGCGGGCGTTGTCGAGGACGAGCAGGACCTGCCGATCTGCCATCATGGAGCGGTACAGCTTGACCTGCCCGTCCAGGTCGGACGGCACCGACCGCGGATCGGCCCCGAGGCCGCGCAGCAGTTGGGCGAGCGCGACGGACGGTGGTAGCGGCTCGTGCTCGGCGTCGAAGCCGTGCAGGTCGACGTAGAGCTGCCCATCCGGGAACCGGCTGCGGCAGGCGTGTGCCCAGTGCACGGCCAATGCCGTTTTGCCGACCCCGGCGGTCCCGCTGATCACCCAGATCCCCGAACCAGCGCCGGCATGGAGCCGCGCAAGTTCGCGTTCGCGCCCGACGAACCCCCCGACATCGTGCGGTAGTTCGGCGGGGCGTACCGGCTGGGGGCGCGGGGCGGCCAGCTCGGGATCGGCGCGGAGGATCGCGGCCTCCAGATCGCGCAGTTCCGGTGCCGGGTCGAGACCGAACTTCTCGACCAGGCGGGCACGTAGGGTGCGGTAGGTCTCCAGGGCCTCGTTGGTCCGGCCTTCCCGATGCAGGGCGAGCATAAGCTGCGCCACGAGCCGTGGCCGCACGGGATGCTCGGCCACCACCTCGGTCAGCTCGTCCAGCACCCGCCGGGATTCACCGAGCCGGATACGCGCGTCGATCCGGTCCTCCACCGCGGCCCACCGCGCCTCGCGCAGCCGGCCGCAGAGCCGTTCGCGTATCTCCTGGGTTGCCACGTCGGCCAGCGGGTCACCCCGCCACAGCGCGAGCGCCTGGTCGAGAAGCTCGACGGACTCTTCGTCGTCGACGGTGCGGGCCGTCGCGATCAGGGCCATGAAGCGGTGCGCATCCACAGAGCTCGGGTCCACGCTCAGCAGGTAGCCCGTTCCCCTGTACAGGATCTCCGGACGGTCGGCGCCCGCCGGCCGAAACGCGGTGCGCAGCCGCGAGACGAGCGCCTGGAGCGTGCCGCGCGCTGACGCCGGTGGTGCCGGTCCCCACACCAGGTCAACCAGCCTGTCCACTGAAACGAGGCGGTTGGCCTCCAATAGCAGCACCCCGAGCACCAGGCGCTGTTTGCGGGAGCCGAGGGTGAGCGGGACGCCGTGCGACCACGCCTCGACCGCGCCGAGGACTCGAAGATCCAAGGGCCACCTCCCGCGACAGTATGGCGGATCACTGCAAGCCGGTTGCAAGTGGAGCGCAGCCGGCTTCGGCGAACATCTATCGATCCGGTTAGCCGCGAAACGGCCTGGCCGATACCGGGTGATGGCGCGGGGAAACGGGATGACGGGATCAGAGGCGGGGCGGCCAATCACGCTCCAGGGGAGGATGGCATGGTCCACATAGGTGTCTTAGCTAGTTCCGGATCGTCGCCGAACCGAGCGTTGTCCCGGGTCGGCGGCGTCGGTCGCGGCGGATGGCTACGCCGGGTCACCGCCCTGGGCACCTCGCTCGCGCTGGTCGCCTCCGGCGCGATGGCGGTCAATCCACCGGCCGCGCTCGCCGCGCCGGAAGCCGTTCCAGCTCCCGCGACTGTGAAGCCGGTGACCGAACGGCCGGACATGGTCTCGGCGGTGCTCACCGCACGGGCGCAGGGCTCCCGGGTGGAGATCCTGGACGAGCGGACCGATTCGACGACCACATGGGCCAACCCGGACGGGTCGTTCACCACGGAGTCCGCGAGCGGGCCGATACGGGTCCAGCGCGGGGACGCCTGGGTGCCGATCGACACCACGCTCTCCGCTACCGGTGACGCGGTGACCCCGCGGGCGGCGGTGGCACAGATCGAGCTCTCCGACGGGGGCGGGACGGAGCCGTTCGCACGGGTTCGGCGCGGGACGCGTTCGTTCGGAATGTCGTGGCCGGGCAACCTGCCGACGCCGAGGCTGAAGGGCGACACGGCGACCTACCACGGTGTGATCGCCGGTGGCGACCTGGAGGTGCAGGCGCTGCCGACCGGCTTCGCCGAGCGGGTGGTGCTGCATGAGCGGCCGACTGCTCCACTGACGATCCGGCTTCCGTTCGGGCTGTCCGGGATGACACTGACCCAGACCGGGGACGGCGGGCTGCTGCTGACCGACAACGCCGGGAAGTTGGTCGCGCAGGCACCGGCCCCGCACATGTGGGACTCGTCGGTGAACCCCGCCTCCGGCCTGCCGAAGCGGGACGCGCTGGTGCCATCCGCAGTAGAGAACACCGCCTCCGGGCCGGTCCTGGTGTTGCGGCCGGACCCCGCGTTCTTCGCCGCCGACGTGACCTACCCGGTCTTCGTAGATCCGACCACCACGCTGGCGGTCACCACCGACACCTGGCTGGAGACGCCCAACTACCCCAACTCCCAACGAGGCTCGACTGAGCTGCGGGTGGGCAGCTACGACAGCGGTACGCACCGCGCGCGGGCGTACATGAAGTTCGATGTCTCCCAGTACGTCGGCAAGCACATCATCAACGCCGACCTGCGGCTGTACTCGTACTACTCCTCGACCTGTTCCACAGCCGGCTCCGGAGTGCGGGTACGACGGGTCACCTCGGCGTGGGACTCCGCCACCGTCACCTGGAGCACCCTGCCGACGGTCACCGGCACCGGCGAGGTGGTGAACACGGCCGCGAACGGCTACAACACCTCCTGCCCCGGGGCCTACAACTATTGGAACATCAGCGAGATCGCGCAGGCGTGGGCTAATGGCACCGCCAACCACGGCATCCAGTTGGCCGCGGTGAACGAGAACGACCCGCTGACCTGGCGCCGGTACCGTTCGGCGAACTACACCGGAAGCACCACCGCCGTGCCCCGCCTGACGGTCAACTACAACTCGTACCCGGCCACACCGACCGGGCTCGCCATCACCCCGGTGAAGGTGCACCCGTACAACGGCCAGCGGTACGTGTCGTCACTGCTGCCGACGCTCTCGGCGAAGCTGACCGACGCGGACGCCGGCGCGAGCCTGAAGGCGCAGTTCGAGATCAGCCCCGACCCGGCCTACGCGGACACCACCTACACCTACACCGGCATGTCGGTCGAGGTCACCTCCGGCAGTACCGCAAAGTTGACCGTACCGGCGCTGAGGTTGCTGCCCGAAGGGAAACACCTTCGGGTCCGGGTCCGCGCCCACGACGGCATTGACTACTCGAAGTCCTGGACCAACTACCTGACCTTCGTGACGAACGCCACATCCCCCGCGGCCCCCTCAATCAGCTGCCCGTCCTACGCCGAGGACGAGTGGACGGCGAAGGTGTCCGGCACGGTGACCTGCACCCTCGCCTCCACCTCCAAGGACGTGCAGGGCTACCAGTGGGCGCTGGACGACCCGAACCCGACCAACTACATCGACTACAAGGTGGACGGCATCGGCGGTACCCCGCTAAAAGTCACCATCAATCCCACCGACGGCTGGCACACCCTCTACGGGCGCAGCGTCAACAACGGCGGCAAGCTCAGCACCACCATCACCACGTACGCCTTCGGGGTCGGCATGGGGGAGATTGTCTCGCTCGGCGACGGCGACCGCACCCAGGCCGCCGTCGCCCTGGTGGGCCGCGCGCCGACCACGAAAAACCAGGTGACCTACGTCTACCACGTCGGCGCCGACCCGAATGCGGCCTGGACCACCGTCCCCGCCGCGGACGTCACCGCCGCCGGGACCACGACAAGCATCGGCAGCTGGCCACAGACCCGTTCGAACACCGCGCAGGACTTCGGCGGCCTGGTGTGGGACGTCGCCAAGACCCTCGTCGCCGCCGGCAAGGGGGACGGGCCGATCCAGGTGAAGGCGTGTTTCGCCGCCAACGGCGCCACGAGTGAGTGCTCCGCCCCGGCCAGCTTCACCCTGGAGCGTTCCGGCCTCGGCTCCTCGTACGCCACCGAGCCCGTCGGCCCCGGCCTGGTCTCCCTGCTGACCGGCAACTTCTCCATCAACGCCGAGGACGCGAACCTGGCCGGACTCGGCATCTCCCGCACCCACACCACGCTCGCCCCGCCGGCCGCCGCCACGGACGCGACCGGTGTGTTCGGGCCCGGATGGACCGCCTCGCTGCCCAGCGCCGGCATGTCGGACTACACCTTCGACGATCGCAGCGCGGACGGGTTCGTGCTGCTGCACGGCTCGGACGGCGAGGTGCTCACCTACGCCGTCGGCACCGACAAGGTCACCTTCACCGGGGTCTCCGACGCCGAGGACGGTTCGACGATCACCCGGAACTCCGCCACCCAGTATACGCTCGCCGACACCGACGGCACGAACACCGTCTACGTCAAGGCCAACGGGGTGTGGAACGTGACCCGGGTGGGGTCGGCCAGCGATGACACCACGACATACATGATCGACTCGTCGGGTCGGGTCACCCGGATTCTCGCCCCCGTCGCCAGCGACATCTCCTGCACCTCCAGCCTGGTCGCCGGCTGCCAGGCGGTGGACGTCAGCTACGCCGCCACCACCACCGCGACCGGCACCGCCACCGAGGCATGGGGCGACTACGCCGGCCGGGTCAACAAGATCACCTTCACCGGGTACGACCCGGCCACCGCCACGATGAAGTCGGTGGCGATCGCCCAATACCTCTACGACTCGACCGGTTACCTGCGCGCCGCCTGGGATCCGCGAATCTCCCCGGCGCTGAAGACCACCTACTCCTACGACGGCGCGGGCCGGATCGCCACGCTCACCCCACCCGGGCTGGCCACCTGGACCATGGCCTACGACAGCGCCGGCCGGTTGGCGCACGTAACCCGTACCGACCCGGCCAACGGCGCCGCCACCCAGGCGGTCGTCTATGACATCCCGATCAGCGGCACCGGCGCACCCGTTGACCTGTCGCTGACCAGGACGGCGACCTGGGGGCAGGCGGTGGACCTGCCGCGCGTCGGCGCCGCCGTCTTCCCCGCCTCGCGCGTGCCGGCCCGCAGCGCCTCCGGCACCTACACCCCGGCGGCAGCGGATTACCCGTACGCGCGGCTGACCTACCTCGACGTCAACGGCCGGCCGGTGAACACCGCCTCGTACGGGGCCGGAGCGTGGCAGGTGACCACCGCACGGTACGACAAGCGAGGCCGGATGCTGTGGGAGCTCTCCGCGGCCAACCGGGCGCAGGCCCTCAATCCGACCGACACGACCGACCCACACGTGGCCAATCAGGTGGATTCCGCGACCCGGGCCGACCTGCTCGCCACCGTCAACACCTACACCGAGGACGCAGACCTGCTGTCCACCACGGGCCCGGCACACCCGGTACAGCTCGCCTCCGGCGCGGTGGTCTCGGCCCGGATGATGACCACCTACGCCTACGACGAGGGCAAACCCGACAGTGAGGCACGCCGGCTGGTGACCACGACAACGCAGGCACCGGTGGTCCTCGACGGCACCACCGCGGTGACCGCCGCCGACATCAGGACCACGAAGAACGGGTACGCCCCGCTGGTGGCGGGTGACACCTCCGGATGGACGCTGGGCAGCCCCACCACCCAGAGCACGGAGCTCGGCTCCGGCGCCGCCGACCTGGTCACCCGGACCCGGTACGACAGCGCGGGCCGGGTGATCGAGGCCCGACCGCCCGGCTCCACCGGCACGGACGCCGGCACCACGGTCACCACCTACTACACGGCGGCGGCCAACTCCACCCATCCACAGTGCGGCGGCAAACCCCAGTGGGCCGGACAGGTGTGCCGGATCGCTCCGGCCGCCCAGCCCGCCGGGCAACCGCTACCCGTCACGGTGATGACCTACAACATGTGGGGGCAGGCCAGCGTAGTCACCGAGACCTCGGGGTCCACCGTGCGGACGACGACCACCACCCACGACGCCGCCGGCCGGGTGATCCGGAGCGCGGTGACGGTGACCCCCGCCACTGCCGGCGGGACCGCCGTACCGGACACCACGATCGGGTACGACAGCGCCACCGGCCTGGAGGTCTCCAGGTCCGCGGGCGGGCTGACCGTCACCGCCCGGTACGACACCCTGGGTAGGGCGGTCTCGCACTCGGACGCCGACGGCGGCACCGCCACGGTGACGTACGACGTGGATGGCCGGGTCAAGTCCCGCAACGACGGCCAGGGGACCTATACCTACACCTACGACGGCACCGACGCCGCCGGCAACGCCGAACGCCGTGGCGTGATCACCAGGCTCGACACTGGCATGGGAACCGCGGCCTCGACCTTCCTCGGCGCCTACGACCCGGACGGCCAACTGGTGTCCCAGACCTACCCCAACGGTTTGGTCGCCACCCACAGCTACGACAACGACGGCCA